>Ga0164242_10004266_pt1 | contig 16081 bp, 19 predicted proteins | sample OricomgcompostMG_FD_108783 | JGI IMG/M metagenome (GOLD analysis project Ga0164242, IMG submission 108783) | Miracle-Growth compost microbial communities from Emeryville, California, USA - Original compost - Miracle growth compost (MG) ... | reverse complement strand
CCGAGTCCTGAACCTCCCGCATCACCCCGACCCCCGCCCCACCCCGACCCCCGCCCCACCCCGACCCCCGCCCCACCGCGACCCCCACCACCCCGACCCGTACCAGCGCGACCCGCACCACCGGCACCACGGCGTCACCCGCACCTCCCGGCACCGCACCACCCCACGCCCGACCGACATCGAGGTCACCATGAGACACCTGAGCCGCACCGTCGCCGCCACTGTGCTCGCCCTCGGCACGATCGTCTCCGCCGCGGCCTGCTCCTCCTCCGGGAGCAGCACCGCCGGCGGCTCCTCCGACTCCGCGAAGGGCACCTACACCTTCTGGGACCCCTACCCGCAGTTCGACGCGTCCTCCGCGTGGGGCAGGACCGTCGCCGCCTGCGGCACCCGGGCCGGCGTCACCGTCAAGCGCACCGGAATGGACACCACCGACCTCGGCAACAAGGCGCTGCTCGCCGCCCAGCAGGGCGACGCGCCCGACGTCATGCTCGTCGACAACCCGGTGGTCTCCACCCTCGTCGAGGCCGGGATCCTCAACAAGACCAGCGACCTCGGCCTGGACACCTCGCAGATCCAGCAGAACATCCTCGGCGCCGGAGTCGTGGACGGCGCCTCCTACGGCGTCCCGATCGGCGTCAACACCCTCGCCCTGTACTACAACAAGAACGTGCTCAAGGCCGCCGGGGTGGACATCTCCACCGTCAAGGACTGGGCCTCGCTCACCGCCGCGCTGCAGAAGGCCAAGTCGGCCGGCAAGAAGGGCATCACCTTCTCCGCCATCGGCACCGAGGAGGGCAGCTTCCAGTTCGAGCCCTGGTTCTGGGGCGCCAAGGGCGACCTGACCAAGCTCGACGGCGCCGGCGGCGTCGCGGCGCTGACCCTGTGGAAGAACTGGGTCTCCCAGGGGCTGGCCCCCAACGACGTGCTGCAGAACACCCAGACCACCTCCTGGCAGGAGTTCGCGACCGGCGACTACGCCTTCGGCGAGAACGGAACCTGGCAGCTCGCCAACGCGGACAAGGCCGGCTTCCCCTACGGCATCATCAACATCCCGGCCCAGAACGGCGGTTCCGCTCCCGTGCCGACCGGCGGCGAGTTCGTCACCGTGCCGGTGCAGAAGGACAGTTCGCGCTACGCCACCGACAAGAAGATCGTCGAGTGCCTGACCGACGCGCAGAACCTGCTGTCCACCGACACCACGCTCTCGTACGTGGCGCCCACCGCCGCCGTCCAGCGGCAGCAGACCGCCAAGGACGCCGAACTGGTGCCCTGGGTCTCGGCCGTCGCCGCGGCCCGCGGCCGTACGAGCGGCGGGCTCGGCGTCAAGTACCCGGTGATCTCCACCCAGTTGTGGACCGCGGTGCAGTCCGCGCTCTCCGGCGGCAAGAGCCCGCAGGCCGCGCTGAGCGCCGCGCAGAGCGCCGCGGTCAGCAAGGAGAAGTAGGCCGCCCCGGCCGTCCGCCGCAAGGAGACCCGCGCATGACTCTCGCCCACGCCGATCGCGCCAAGCGGTCCTCGGCCGGCCCCGGGGCGGCGGCCCCGCCCGGGGCCGGCCGCCGGGACCCGGAGCTCCGCCGCCGGCGGCGCCGCGCCCACCTCACCGCCTGGGCGTTCACCGCGCCGCTGGTGGTCTACCTCGCCGCCTTCTACCTGTACCCGCTCTACCGCAACCTCGACCTGAGCCTGCGCCACTACACCGTGCGCTCCTTCGTCGACGGCGACGCGCCCTACTCCGGCTGGGCCAACTTCTCCACGGTGCTGCACGACCCGACGTTCTGGCCGGCCCTGCGCAACACCATGGTCTTCACCTTCGCCTCGATCATCGTCCAGTACGCCGCCGGCCTCGCCCTCGCCGTCTTCTTCAACCGCGGCTTCAAGCTCTCGGGCCTCCTGCGCGCGCTGTTCCTCGTGCCCTGGCTGCTGCCGCTGATCGTCTCCTCCTCGACCTGGTCCTGGATGCTCAACAGCGAGTCCGGGGTGGTCAACTGGGTCCTGCACCTGGTCGGCATCGCCCCCGTCGACTGGCTGACCTCCCCGCACTGGGCGCTCGCCTCGGTGATCGTCGCCAACATCTGGATCGGCATCCCGTTCAACCTGGTGATCCTCCACAGCGGCCTGCAGAACATCCCCGGCGAGCTCTACGAGGCCGCCTCCCTCGACGGCGCCGGCGCCTGGCAGCAGTTCCGGCGGATCACCTTCCCGCTGCTGCGCCCGGTCTCCGCGATCACGCTGATGCTCGGCTTCGTCTACACGCTGAAGGTCTTCGACCTCATCTGGATCATGACCAAGGGCGGCCCCGGCGACTCCTCCTCCACCCTCGCCACCTGGTCCTACCAGCTCGGATTCGGCTCCCTGCTTCCCGAGTTCGGGCCCGGCGCGGCGGTCGGGAACATCCTCATCCTGATCGCCCTGGTCTTCGGGCTCCTCTACATCCGCGTCACCAGGAGGCAGCCCGCATGAGCGCCGCCGTCAGCACCCCGGCCCCGGCTCCCGCCGAGGCCTCCACCGGCGCCGCGGCGGCGCGCCCCCGTCGGCGCAGCCGCGTCCGCACCGCCGTCGGCGTGGTCCTCACCGCGCTGATGCTCTTCCCCGTCTACTGGATGATCAACGTCTCGCTGACCCCGCAGCAGGACATGCGCAAGTCCCCGCCGGACCTCTTCCCGCTCCACCCGACCTTCGAGGGCTACCACGCGGTCCTGCACGACCAGTTGCCCTATCTGCTCACCAGCCTGCTGATCGGCCTCGGCACCGTCGTCCTGACCCTGCTGATCGCCGCACCCGCCGGGTACGCCCTCGCCAAGCTCCGCCCGCGCGGCGGGGGAGCCCTCGGCATCGTGCTGCTGATCGCGCAGATGATCCCCGGCATCGTCATGGCCATCGGCTTCTACGGGATCTTCCTCAACCTCGGCATCATCAACACCTGGTGGGGCCTGATCATCGCGGACTCCACCATCGCGGTGCCGTTCGGCGTGATGATCTTCATCGCCTTCATGTCCGGCATCCCCGACGAACTCACCGACGCCGCCCGGATCGACGGCGCCGGCGCGTTCCGCACCTTCTGGTCCGTGGCGCTCCCTGTCAGCCGCAACGCCCTGGTCACGGTCTCACTGTTCAGCTTCCTGTGGGCGTGGTCGGACTTCGTCTTCGCCAACACCCTGGACACCGGCGGCGGCATGCAGCCGATCACGCTCGGCATCTACCACTACATCGGCAACAACAACCAGGAGTGGAACGCCATCATGGCCACCGCCGTGGTCGCCTCCGTGCCCGCCGCGCTGCTGCTGGTGCTCGCCCAGCGCTACGTCGCCGCCGGCGTCACCGCGGGCGCGGTCAAGGACTGACCGCCGATGCGATCCCTCTCACCGCGACGGCGCGGACCCCCGGCAGCCCCGCCACCGCACGCGCACGTTCCCCTGCACCGCTGCCGCCCCACCCCCTCCAGCCAGGAGCGCGCCATCGTGAACAGTTCCCGTGCCGCCCGCCCCCCGAACGGCAGGCGGACCGCCTCCCTGCTCGGCTCCTTCGTCCTCGCCGCCGCGGGCTGTGCCACCGTCCTCGGCGGCACGGCCGCGCACGCCTCACCGACCTCGTCGACCACCCTCGTCGTCAACGCCGGCCAGACCCTGCGACCGGTGACCCACGTCGCCTCCGGCAGCCTCTACGGGCTGGACACCGCGACCGTCCCCTCCGACAGCCTGGTCGAGCCGCTCAGGCCCAACACCTTCGTGCAGATGGCCCCCGGCGGCTCGCAGCTGCCCAACGGGGAGCCCGGACCGGGCGGTGACGCCCTCAAGGTCGCGCCGGAGGCCGCCAAGGCCGGCGCCAAGGTGGTCGTCCGGATGCCCGACTGGTACGCCCAGTTCCCCTACACCTGGGTGTCCTGGAGCAACTGGCTGTCCGCCGTGGACACCCAGGTCGCCTCCGTCAAGTCCTCGGGCGCCACGAACATCTCCGCCTACGAGCTGTGGAACGAGCCGGACTGGACCTGGAACACCAGCGCCGCCGGCTCCTTCGACTCGGGATGGGCCACCACCTACAGGGAGGTGCGCGCGAAGGATTCCAGCACGCCGATCCAGGGCCCGAGTTACTCCACCTGGAACGCGAGCGCGATGAAGACCTTCCTGCAGGACGCCATCGCCTCCGGCACCGTCCCCCAGATCATCAGCTGGCACGAACTGGGCGGCCAGGCGAACATCGCCGCCGACGTCGCCGCTTACCGCAGCCTGGAGAGCAGCCTCGGGCTGAGCAGGCACCCGATCGCCATCGAGGAGTACGGCACCACCTCCGAGGTCGGCGTCCCGGGCTCGATGGTCGGCTACATCGCCAAGTTCGAGCGGGCCGGAGTCGACAACGCCGAGATGGCCTTCTGGAACCACTACGGCACCCTCGGCGACACCCTGACCGACACCGGCGGCAGCACCAACGGCGCCTACTGGCTGTACAAGTGGTACGGGGACATGAGCGGGAACATGCTCGTCACCACGCCGCCCGCGCAGACCGGCATCGACGGCGCCGCCGCGCTCAACAGCTCCGGCAACCAGATCAGCGTGGTCTTCGGCGGCGGGGCGGGCTCCAGCGCGGTCACCGTCAACGGGCTGAGCTCGCTGCCGGCCTTCGGCGGCACCGTGCACGCCAGGCTGGAGTACACCCCGTCCAAGGGCCGCACCACCGCGGTCTCCGGACCGATCACCGTCTCCGACGCCGACTACACCGTGAGCAACGGTACGGTCACCATCCCGGTCACCACCAACGCCACCGACGGCTACCACCTGGTGATCACCCCGACCGGCACCGACAGCACGCTGGCCGGGACCTACCAGATCACCAACCTCAACAGCGGCCTGGCGCTGGACACCTCCGGCTCCGGCACGGCGAACGGCACCCTGGTCGACCAGGCAGCCGTCAGCTCCTCCAGCACAACCCAGCAGTGGACCCTGGTCGCGGCCGGCCGCGGACTGTACAAGATCCAGAACAAGGCGAGCGGCCTGCTGCTCGGCGTCACCAACGCCGGCACCGCGGACGGCGGCACGGCGCTCATCTGGACCGACAACGGCACCGACGACCACCTGTGGCAGCTGATCCCGGACGGCAGCGGCCACTACAAGATCGCGAACTACAACAGCGGCCTGCTGCTCGGCGTCGACAGCATGAGCACCGCCGCCGGGGCCCAGGTCCTCCAGTGGGACGACAACGGCACCGCCGACCACCTCTGGAAGCTCACGGCGAAGTAGCGGCGCGGCGACGCGCACCCGGCGTCACGGGCGGCGGTGCGGGGAGAGCGACCGACCCCCGCACCGCCGCCCGCCGTCCCGCGTCTGCCGCTCACCCCGCCGCCGCGACCGCCCCCGCCGCGTCCCGGCCCTCGCGCTCGCGCAGCCGGTGCGCGTGCGCCGGGTACACGCCGAGGATCCGCACCTCGGAGGAGAAGAACCGCAGCTCCTGGAGGGCCAGCGCGACCTGGGGCTGGTCCGGGTGGCCCTCGACCTCCACGTAGAAGCAGCTCGGGTTGAGCCCGGCGCCCATCTGGTAGCTCTCGATCTTGGTGAGGTTCACCGCGTTGCTGGCGAACCCGCCCAGCGCCTTGTACAGGGCGCTCGGGATGTTACGGACCGCGAAGAAGAGGCTGGTCATCGTCGGCCCGCCGTCCTCGGGCGCGAACACCGCGTCCCGCGAGAGCACGACGAACCGGGTGGTGTTGTCCGGGTCGTCCTCCACCCCGGCCCGCAGCACCTCCAGCCCGTACTGCCGGGCCGCCGCCGGCGGCGCCAGCGCCGCGTGCCGCCGGTCGCCCAGCTCGGCCACCTCGCGCGCGGCCCCGGCCGTGTCGTCACTGACCAGCGTCCGCCACTCGCCCTCGCGCAGCAGCTTGCGGCACTGCCCGAGCGCGTGCACGTGGCTGCGCACGCACTCCACGTCCGCGAGCGTGCCGCCCGGGACGCCCATCAGATCGAAGTGGATGTCGAGGAAGAACTCCCCGATGATGGACAGCCCCGACTGCGGCAGCAGGTGGTGCACGTCCGCGACCCGGCCGGCGGCGGAGTTGTCCACCGGGATCACCGCGCGCTCGGCGGTGCCCAGCGTCACGGCGTCCAGCGCCTGCTCGAAGTTGGTGCACGGCAGATGGGTGCTGCCGGGGAAGAGGGAGTCCGTGGCCGCCGCCGAGTTGGAGCCTGGTTCGCCCTGATACGCGACGATCGTCACCAGATGTCACCTTTCCGAGTTGAGCCGCAGCCGCCCGCCGGCCGCCGTGCCGTCACCGTCCGTCCACCGCTGCCGGCCGACGGAGCCGGCCTCCACGGTAAACCGACCGTCCCCGTCGGCCCGCGGCCTGTCCACGACCAGAGACTCCGGCCGGCCGCGGGGCGCCGGGCATCGCTCCAGGCTGCGCACCCGGCGGGCTCCCGGCGGGCTCTTGGCGGGCCTCCCGGCAGGGACTCCCCGCGGAGAGCGTAGTTTCTCCTCAGGCGGGCACCGCGCCGCGCGCGGAGGTGTCCCGCACGCAGAGAGTAAGGATGCGCACGATGGATCCGATCAGCGCCGAGACGGCGACCGCCGCGATCTTCACCTGGCTCGGCATGGTGCTGGCCATCTCGTTCCTGGAGGCCCCGCTGAAGTTCCGGGCGCCGGGCGTGACGATCCCGATCGGTCTCGGCATCGGCCGCCTCGTCTTCCGGGCGCTGAACCTGGTCGAGGCCGTGCTGGCGGTGGTGGTCGTGGTGGCGGTCGCCGTGGGCAGCGCGCCGGTCGCGGCCGTCGTGCTGACCGTCGTCGTCGCCGTACTGCTCGCGGCGCAGCTCGCGGTGGTCCGGCCCAGGCTCAACCGCCGCTCCGACCGAGTGCTCGCGGGTGAGGACCTGCCGCGCTCCCACTGGCACGTCTACTACGTCGTCCTGGAGACGCTCAAGGTCGCCTCCCTGCTCGGCCTCGGCGTGGCCGTCCTCGCCGGCTGACCGCGCCGGACCGCGGCCGGAGCCCACGGAGCCCCCGGAGCTCGCAGCCCGGGCCGGTCCGGCCGGGGGATCGCACCCTCCTGGCGTCCGCTACGTCGTCTTGACCGATCTCGCGGCGGCCTCCTTCGGATGTCCGGCGACCGCGGCGCGCAGGCGCTCCTCGCTCACCCCCGCTGTCCGGGCGGCCAGTTCGACGAATCCGGCCTGTGCTGTCAGCGCCGAGGGCAGCGCTTCGGCCAACTCGCGGTCGTGGCGGCGCCGCAGGGCCGCAAGCATGGCCATTGCGGCGATCAGCGACGGACCGGAGGCGGCGCCACCCGTAGCAGCGTCCTGTCCGTGCTCGTTCATGGGCATGCCCCCATCCTCGCCGGTGACGGCGTGCACTGGCCAGAGTAGCGATCTCTCCTTGTGCGGTCTCCGACAAGTTGAGCGCGATACGTTCGCAGTTGGTCTCAGTTCGGTCACGACCGCCGACGCTCACTCAACTCGCCCCCGTTCCATCCGGTTCGACGTATTCGAACCAGCGTGTGCAGTCATCGGTTCAAAAGCTCCCGCCAGCACAGGAAATGTCCTACGATCACCATGTCAGCTTCACCGCACGGGCATTGCCCGCCAACGGATCGTGAAGGAGTGGACCCATGGGTCGAGTCCGCACCACAGTTGTGAGCCTCATCGCCGCGTTCGCCGTCGCCGGCGCGCTCACCGTGGTCGCTCTGGGCGACACGGGGTGGAACGGCACGAAGACCGACGCCGTCCAGGCCTCCGTCGCGGCCCCTGCGGTGGTGGCACACGTGTCGGACACCGGCTGGAACGGCGCCCAGCAGTAACCGGCCGCTTCGCAGACGGGAGGGGTCCGGCCTTCGGGTCGGGCCCCTCCCTCGTGATATGCGCAGGCATGCCGGTGCCGGCTCAGAGCGAAAGCGGCACGTTCCCGTCCGGTGAGCGGTCCCGCAGCATCCAAGCCAGCTGGGCGTCCGACTGGGCGCCGTAGTCGGTGAGGATCTGCGCCCAGTAGCGGTTGACCGTGCGGTATCCGAGACCCAGACGGCTGCAGGCCTGCTTGGCGGACAGCCCCATGATCTTCATGCGGACGAGTTCGGCCCGGATCCGCCCCACCTCGTCGGCCGGCGGGTCGGACAGCTCCCCGCTCAGTGGGATCCCGCGCTCCCAGTCCCGGTCGAAGGCGCAGACCAGCATGTGCACCGTCGCCGGGTCGCGGCAGATCACCGCCCGGTTGTTGTCGCTCATCATCGGGTAGATCGCCACGTCGTCGACGATGATCAGACGGTCGATGAAGGCTCCCTCGGTCCGGAACTGCGCGCCGTGCTCGCGCATCTGGCGGACGTACTCGAGGGTCGCCGGGTCCGACCGGGCCGACGGGTGGTACATCGTGCGCGCGCCCTCCACCGCCCGGTCGGCGAGGGCCATGTCCTGGGCGATGACCGAGGCGAGGACCGAGGCGGGGCGGGGGCCGTCAGGCTGCTGCGTCAGGAGCCTGCGGTGCGCCGTGGCCACGATCGCGGCCACCTCCTCCGAGATGGCCTCCTTCAGCCGGACGTGGCGGATCGGGCCTCCGCCCGGCTCGCCCTGGACCGCCCGGTAGACGTCCGCCAACTGCCGATAAGCCCGGGGAAGTTCGGCAGAGCGCGTGAGCATCGCGGCTGCCTCGCGCTGGGCCTGTGCTGCGCGCCGCGCGGCCACGGCGTCCGGGTCGACCGGCACCCAGACCGTCGCATCGTCCACGCTGACCCGCAGCACGCCCAGCTCGAGGAGCTCGGCCCGCCCGTCATCCGCCTTCAACTCCTCGCGCGGCAGCGAGCCGTCCTTGACAGCGATGTCCCACCAACGACGGGCTTCGGGGGAGATGGTCGGAATCATCCACAATCCTCATGCTCGGTGGCGCTGCGCCGCCGATGCTACCTCCGGGCCGGAACCTCCCGCGGAACACCCGGAACCTCCCGCGGACTACAGGGTCGGCAGGAACCCGTCCTGGTACTCCGCCCAGTTCAGCGCGACACCCAGGGTGTGCCGCAGGGCCGGCTCCGACCACGACGGGTCCCACTCCACCGGAAGCACCGGGCAGACCGCCTCCAGCGTGTCGATGAGCGCCCGGTGCTCGCGCGCCCGGTCCACGACCAGGATGATCGGCTTGCGCTGCGCCGAGGCCCAGCCGAGTGCGACCCCGACCGCCGCCGACAGCGGCGTGCCGACCACGGCCAGGACCAGGCCGGCGTCCACCATCGCCCGGTGGGCGGACGGCGCGCGGTCGCCCGGGAGGGCGCCGGAGGTGACCCACCCGGTGTCGTGGGCGGGGCTGTAGACGGTGATGCCCGCGGCGAGCAGGCCGTCGCGGATGCGGGTGACCCGCTCGCGCAGCTGGACCGTCATGACGGCGTCGTTCAGCCCGCCCAGGTCCTGGGCAGGGCCGGCGAGGTAGAGACGCTGGTCGCGCGTGATCGGATCGGCGCCGACGGCGATGTCGGCGGCCGGGGAAGCGGTCCGAACGCGGGTGTGCTGACTCACGATGTCCTCCAGACGCTCCAGGGCGACCGCGCCCGCCGAGGATTCGGAGGGGTCCGGGCGCGGCCGCCCCTGACGGGGGTGGCGAATGACATCCTCCGAATCCGCGATGCCAGGTGTCCATGCAGATCCGCTGGCATCTCGGTGCCAGGCCCACTGTCGCCAGAGGAAACTCCTAGGACCCCGGGCCACCCGTCCTCTAGCTTGGTCGACGTGCGGGGGGAACTCCTCGGCTTCCCGCGCAGTGAGGCGCTGCTGCCGGTCCACCACCGCCCGGCCTGGCGCGGGCGCCCCCGTGAACGCCCGTCAGGCCCGAGGCCTCCGGCGCAGCGCCTCACCCCCTCCACCGCCCACGGCCGGCGGCTAGCCTTCTCCACGGAACCGCCTGCCCGGAGCGCCTCCGCCCCGAGGGGCAGCAGCTCCCGCCCGGACGATGTGGCGCGTTGCCGCCGCTCCCGGCCGCCCGCGCGCTACCGTCGGAGGCATGACGCTGTCTGTGAGCGAACGTCAGGATTTCCTCGCCGAGCCGCACATCGGTGCCCTGTCCGTGGCCGCAGGCCCGGGGCGCGGGCCGCTGACGGTCCCGATCTGGTACCACTACACGCCGGGCGGCGAGCTGTGGATCAACACCGGCACGGACTCCCGCAAGGCGCGGGCCATCCACGCCGCCGGGCGGTTCAGCCTCATGGTCCAGCGCAGCACACCGACCATCCGCTACGTCTCCGTGGAGGGGCCGGTCACCAGGACAGCCCCCGGCACCCGCGAACTCTCCCGCGAGATGGCCGCCCGCTACCTGCCGCCCGACAAGGTCGACGCGTTCGTCGAGTACGAGCACACGCAACTCGGCGAGCACGCCGCCATCTACATGCGCCCCGAACACTGGCTCTCCGCCGACCTCGGCTCCCTCTAGCCCGCCCGGATCGCGTCGAATCCGCCTCGAACCCGGCAAGGCTCCGCCCACGCCCCGTACCCGCCCCCCAGACGGTGTTGACTACCCGCGTGACGGATCACCACGACCGGACCAGGGCCGCCTACGACGCGGTCGTCGAGCAGTACGCCGCGATGTTCGCCGACGGCCTGCGGACACGGCCCTTCGCGCGCAGCATGGTCGCCACCTTCGCCGAGCTGGTGCGCGCGACGGGGAACCCGCGGGCCGCCGATGTCGGCTGCGGGCCCGGGCATGTCACGGCCATGCTGCACGACCTGGGCCTGGACGCCTTCGGGCTCGACCTCTCCCCGGCCATGGTCGGCCACGCCCGGCGGGCCCATCCGGCGCTGCGTTTCGCCGAGGCACGCATGGAGGCCCTGCCGGTCGGGGACGGCGCGCTCGGGGGAGTGCTGTCGCACTACTCCACGATCCCACCCCGCCGGCGGAACTCCTCGCGCTGCTCGCCGAACAGGCCCGCGCGCTCGCGCCGGGAGGCCTGTTCCTGGTCTCGTTCTTCGCCACCGGCGACGGTACCGAGCCGGTCCGCTTCGACCACAAGGTGGCGCCCGCCTACAGCTGGCCCCCGGACCGCTTCGCCGAGCTGCTCACCGAGGCCGGCCTGAACCCCTTCGCCCGGCTGCTGCACGATCCGGCCACCCCGCGCGGCTTCCTCGACGCCCACATCATCGCCCGCCGCCCCTAGCCGCGCGACCACCCCCGGAGGGAACCGTGCGCCGCACCCCCGAACCGCCGGCGGCGAACCCGCGGCCCGCCTTCACCTACTCCGAGGTGGGCGCGACCGCCGGCGCGACCGCGACCGCCTCCCCGCTGCCCGCCGGCTACCGCCACCTGCGCCACACCACGCGCATCGCCTCCGCCCAGGACGGAGTCGACCTCACGGCCCTCGGCGAGTGGATCCTGACCTGGCGCATGCACCGAGCGCTCGGTGTTGGCATCGCCCCCTCCGCACCCCGCGCGGCCGCCGGCGTCCGCGTGGACGTGACCCTCGGCCCGCGGCTCGGCCCGGGCCGCCGACTGGGCGTCACCGCCCCCTGCCAGGTCGTCTGGTCCGTCGCCGACGGCACCCGCGCCGGCTTCGCCTACGGCACACTCCCCGGCCACCCCGAATGCGGTGAGGAAGCGTTCGTCCTGGAGCGCGCGCCGGACGGCTCCCTGCGCTTCACCGTGACGGCCTTCAGCCGGCCGGCGCGCTGGTACACCCGCGCGGCCGGCCCGCTCGTCCCCCTCTTCCAGCGGCTGTACGCGCGGCGCTGCGCCCAGGTCGTGCGCCGCGCGGCGAGAGCGCGGGCGGTCAGCCGGTCCAGCTCTTGAGCTGCGCGGCGACCTCGCGCACCGGCAGGCCCTCCCGCGCCGCGAAGGCCAACGGCGCGACCGTATCCAGCCCCGGGCTCACCGGCAGCCCGCACGCCGCCAGGTACGCCGCGGCGACACTCGCCGCGAACAGCAGATTCCGCACCTCCAGGCACGGCTGGCGCGCCAGCTCGCACAGCAGCGCCGCGGCCTTGTGGTGCGGCTCGGGGTAGACCTCCTGCCCCAGGATCTCGGCGCGGTGCCGTGCCTCGGCCGCGATCGGCACCCCGTAGTCGACGACCTGCGGGTCGCCCGGGACCTGCTGGGCCACCGCCAGGATCCATGCCAGGTCGATCCGCAGGTTCACGCGGCGCCCTGCCGCCCGAGCCCGTCCGGCAGACCGGGGTAGCGGTCCTCGCCGAACTCCGCGTCGAACCGGTCCGCGTACGCCGCCATGAAGGAGGAGGCGGCGGCCATGAACGCCGAGCGCGCCTCGTTCACGTCCTGCTCGATCAGGTCCGCGACATAGCCCTGCAGGCTCAGCCCCCGCCGCTTCGCCCGCTCCTCCGCCGCCGCCCTCACCGCGTCGTCCAACCGGATGTTCGTCTGCTTCGCCATGGCTCCACCATAGCTAGCACCCGCTACCACCCGCTACCACCCGCTAGCAAACCCGCTGCGCGGGGCAGCCGAGCCGGCCCGGAGCCGACCCGGAGCCCATGCGAGAGCGGAGCCGGCGGCCGCAGGACCAGCTGGCCGTCCGTGACCGGCAGTCATGGCCGGGCGGTGCCCGCGTCGGTGCTGCGGGTGGCGGTGGCGGCGCGACGGAGTTCGGCGAGGACCGTGCGGACGGCCCGGCGCGCGGTGCGCTCGGGCCGGCACAGGGCGTCGACGCGCCGCCACCGGACCGCCCGGTGGCCTTGTGGCTGGTGCCGCTTATTCGAAGGGGGTGGTGTCGCCGGCGCCGTGGCGCAGGATTTCGGCTTCGCCTTCCGAGAGGTCGATCACGGTCGAGTCGTTCCTTGATCTCCCAGCCCTGGGTCAGCGGTTCTTCCTCGCCCGGGAGCAGCAGCGTGCTGGAGACCAGTGGCTCGCCCAGTTCCGCCAGCAGCGCCTGGGTCACCGCATGGTCCGGGATGCGCACACCCACCGTGCGTTTGCGGGGGTGCTGGAGGCGGCGCGGCACCTCCCGGGTGGCGGGGAGGATGAAGGTGTAGCGGCCGGGGGTGGCGGCTTTGACCGCGCGGAAGACGGCGTTGTCGATCTGCACGAGCTGTCCTAGTTGTGCGAAGTCCCGGCAGACCAGGGTGAAGTGGTGCCGGTCGTCGAGCCGGCGGATCTCGCGGATGCGGTCGGTGCCGGCGTGGTTGCCCGGGCGGCAGCCCAGCGCGTAGACGGAGTCCGTCGGGTAGGCGATCAGTCCGTCGGCGCGGATGATGTCGGCGACCGCGCGGATGGCGCGGGGCTGGGGGTTGTCGGGGTGCACGTCGAAGTATCGGGCCACCGCCCCAGCCTAGGGGGCGAACCGGGGTGGGCCTGAGCGTGCTCGGGCGGGCGGTGGTGCGGCGCGGGGCCGGTGCGCCGCGTGCCGTGTGGTGCGTCGCCGGGTGCGGGGGTGCGGGGGTGCGGGGGTGTGGGGGTGTGGTGCCGCGGGGCCGCTGCCGCTCACCGCGGGGGTCCCTACCGCTTCCGCCGAGTCGCTACGCTGCCGTTCGTGACGTTCTGCGAGCCGTACTGACGGACTCGCGCCGCCGCCTGACTCCGCGTCGACGCCCGTCCGCGCCGCCCACGGCCGGCCTCGGGCGGGGGGCCTCGGGCGTGGGGCGTGGGGGTGGTGTGCCCAGTCGTCATGCTCGTGCGTGCTCCGGCCCGGCCGCAGCGCCGCCGTCCTCGCAGAGAGCCTATGCCGCGCCCTGACCGGGGCGGTGCGTCCTGTCGTGCCGTCCTCGCGCACCCCCGTGCCTGCGTGCTCACCGCTGCGATGACCGCCCGTGTGAGCTACGGCCTGCTCGGGCTGCCGCTGCTGCTGGGGAGCGTCACGGCGGGCACTCTCACGGCGCTGTTCGCGCTCGGCGGCCTGCTCTACGGGGGCCGGCGGTGGCGCGGGGCCCTGCTGCGCCGTCCGGTGCGGGTCACCGCCGGGGCCGGGGCCTGCTACGGGCTCGCACCCGCGGTGCGCGCGGTACCCGCGGTGCGCGCGGTACCCGCGGTGCGCGCGGTACCCGCGGTGCGCGCGGTACCCGCGGTGGGCGGCGCCTTGCTGCTCGCCGGGGTTTGCACGGACGTCCTGCTGGTTGCGGCTTGCCGCCTGGTCGAGGTCCGCGTGCCGGGGCAGGCGCGCGCCCGGGCCGGGGCGTGGGTGAACACGGCCTGCAACCTCGGTTCGGCGGCGGGCGCCTCGATCGGGGGAGGCCTGGTCTGGGGCGGGGGCGCCGGGGTGTCCTTCGCGCTCGCGGCCGCCCTGGCCCGCCTGTGCGCCGCCGCCTGCGCGACCGGCGTCGCCTGGACGGCCCGGCGCTGCCCGCCGGCCGGCGCCGCCTGGACGGCCCGGCGCTGCCCGCCGGCCCGGCGCTGCCCGGACGGCCTGGCGCTGCCCGCCCCGCCCCGCCCCGCGCCGGCCCGCTCCGCGTCGCCGGGGCCTGCCGCGTCCGCCGCCGCGTACGCGTCCGCGCTCGCCGTGGAGCCGCCGGGGCCTGCCGCGCCTTCGGCGCCCATGGCCGCCGGGCCTGGTGAGCCCTGCTGGGCCTTCCTCGGTCTGGCAGGCCGGTGGCGGAGGCGCCGGACCTGCGCCTGGCCGCGTCCGGCCGCGCCCGGCACGTGCGCCGCACCCCGTGGCCCCGTGGCTCCGTGGCTGCTTGCCGTGCCGCGGGCCGCACCGGCGTGCTGCCCGGCTGCCGGCCTGCGAGGCCTTGTTGCGTGGTCCCGGACCGTACTCCCCGCACCGCGGCCAGGGCCGGCGCGGGCCCGGTCGATTGCCGGGCGCGCTGTCGGGCGCCCCCTCACCGTGCCGACACCTGCCGCACCTGCCGCACGGCGCAGCCGCTGCCCGTGGCAGGTCGGTCGGCGCCGGGGACGGTCGGCGCGCGGATGCGTCGGCCTGCGTGTGAACGGGCGAGGGCAGGGGGGCCGGTCCTCTCGGGGGGTGTCGTTCGGTGGGCTCGTGTGGCCGGGCCGGCTGCCGTGTCTGCGCCGGGATGCATCGCCCGGTGCCGCATGGCTTCCATGGTTCGGTGTCCGGCTGGGGCAGGGTGGGGGGTATGCACCACCGTGAGAAGGACCGACGTATGCCCCCGCAGGTGCCCGGCGCCGACGCGCACGGCCCGGCCCGGCCCCGCCCGCTCGCCGCGCCTGCGGCCGGCGTGCCCGCGGCCGTCGTGCCCGCGGCGGCCGCGTCCCCGGCGGCCGCGTCCCCGGTACCGATCGCCGCAGCGTCCGTGGCCGTGGCTGTGGGGGTGGCCTGGTGAGCGCGCGTATCGATCATCTGGCCACGCACGGCACGTTCAGTCTGGACGGCGGCAGGTGGGAGGTCGACAACAACGTGTGGATCGTCGGGGACGACACCGAGGCCCTGGTCATCGATGCCGCTCATGACGCGGACGCCATCGCCGCCGCCCTGGCGGGCCGCACCCTGACCGCGATCGTGTGTACCCACGCCCATGACGACCACATCGACGCCGCGCCCGAACTGGCCCGCCTCACCGGCGCCCCCGTGCTCCTGCACCCGGCCGACCGGCCGCTGTGGGCGCTGACCCACCCCCACCTGGCCCCGGACGCCGACCTGGCCGACGGCCAGGAGCTACAGGTGGCCGGCACCGCCCTGCGTGTCCTGCACACCCCCGGCCACGCACCCGGAGCCGTCTGCCTGCACGCCCCGGACCTGGCCACCGTGTTCACCGGCGACACCCTCTTCCAGGGCGGCCCGGGAGCGACCGGAAGGTCTTTCTCCGACTTCCCGACCATCCTCGACTCCGTCCGCACCCGGCTGCTCACCCTCCCCGGGCAGACGGTCGTGCGCCCCGGCCACGGCCCGACCACCACCATCGCCGAGGAAGCCCCCCACCTGCCCGACTGGATCGCCCGAGGCCACTGACCCCCGCCCCCGCCCCGCCGCGCCGGCTTCGACCGCCGCGTCGTGGCCGCCGTGCCGCGTCGTGGCCGCTGCTTCGCAGAGCCCGGGCCGTGCCGACGGGGGTGCGTGCGGCATCCGCGGGCGGGTGTTGTCCTGCTGCTCGGCGGGCGTGTACGGGCGTCGTGCCTGCCGGCGGCCTGCCGGTTGGCCGGTGTTCGTGTGTGGCTGCGCGCCTTGCGGGGGCCGGTGCCTGGCCGAGCACCGCCCGCCGCTGGTCCGGTGGCCGGGGCCTGCGTCGGAGGG
>Ga0164242_10004265_pt1 | contig 16081 bp, 12 predicted proteins | sample OricomgcompostMG_FD_108783 | JGI IMG/M metagenome (GOLD analysis project Ga0164242, IMG submission 108783) | Miracle-Growth compost microbial communities from Emeryville, California, USA - Original compost - Miracle growth compost (MG) ... | reverse complement strand
ACGGGATCGTACGGACCGAGGACATCGTCGTCCTGGTCGCCACCGGCACCCATCGCCCCAGCACCCGGGACGAGCTCGCCGCGATGCTCGGCCCTGACCTCTGCGCAAGTCTGGAGGTCGTCGACCACGATGCCCGGGACGACTCCGCCCTGACCTGGTGCGGCACCCATGGCGCCGGAGTGCCGGTCTGGCTGAACAGCCGCTGGTGCGATGCCGACATCAAGATCACCACCGGCTTCGTCGAGCCGCACTTCTTCGCCGGCTTCAGTGGCGGCCCGAAACTCGTCGCGCCGGGACTGGCCGGCCTGGAGACCGTGCTGGTGCTGCACGACGCGGCCAGGATCGGCGACCCGGCGGCGACCTGGGGCGTCTGCGAGGGCAATCCCGTCCATGACGACGTCCGGGCGATCGCCGCCGGCACCGGCGTCGACTTCGCCTTCGACGTCGTCCTCAACAACCAACAGCAGGTGGTCGCCGCCTTCGGTGGCGAGATCCTGGCCATGCACGCCGCGGCCCGTGAGGTCGTCCGAGAGGTTGCGATGGCACCGGTCGACGATCTCTTCGACGTGGTGATCACCACCAACTCCGGCTATCCCCTGGACCAGAATCTCTATCAGCTGGTCAAGGGCATGTCCGCCGCGGCCACCGTCGTCCGGCCCGGCGGGACGATCATCGCCGCGGGCGAGTGCCGGGACGGGTTCCCTGATCATGGGCTCTTCCGCGATCTCCTCACCCGGGCTGCGAGTCCGGCCGATCTGGCCGCGTCCTTCACCGGACCGACCCGGCCCGATCAGTGGCAGGTCCAGGTCCTGGCCCGGATCCTGCAACGCGCCCGGGTGGTCGTGCACAACGACCGGCTCACCGCCGACGAGCTCGCGGCAGCCCACTTCCAGGCCACCGATGACGTCACCGGCTACACCCGCCGAGCACTGGCGGCCGCGGGACCTGAGGCCCGGCTCTGTGTGCTGCCCGAGGGGCCTCAGACGATTCCCTACCTGCGCTGATCAGCTTGCGGGTCAGGACGGTCGTCAGGACCCTGTGATCGAAAGCCCGAATCCCGGTGTGTCAGGTACGGAAAGGAATCCCTCCGTCACGGCATAACCGCCCACCAGGCCCTGGGTCTCTCCCCGGACACCCTCGACGGTGATCACGTCGGCCAGCCCGACGGCCATCTGCCCGGCGTAGAAAGTCTTGATCGGCAGACCCCAGGCATGGGGTGAGATCTTGATCTCGGATCCGCCGAGCTGTGCCGCCAGGGCGCGCCAGGGTGTCAGGCCGAAGCCGACGACGTCCATCAGCAGGACGTCCACGAGTCCCTCTTCGGCGAACCGGACGACCTCGGCCACGTCGGGCCGGTATTCGCCGTCGGCGATCAGGACCTCGCTGCCGGTGCTGCGACGCCAGTCCCTCAGCCGCTGCAACCCGTTGCGGTGCTCGTTGAACGGCTCCTCGAACCAGAAGAGACCGACATCGGCAACGCGCTCCAGAAAGCGGATCGCCGCCTCGACCGTGAAGCCGTTGTTGCCGTCGACCAGCAACCGGGCGGCGGGGAACGCCTCGTGCACCGCGTGCACGACGTCGACGTCGCGCTGGAAACCTTCGTTCTCGCCCATCCAGGTGAATCCGCGGCCGATCTTGATCTTGAAGGCGCGATGCCCGTCGTCCCAACCGTCCTGGACATTCGCCAGGACGACATCGATCCCCCGCGGCGCATCCACCGGATCAAGATCATCGAAGTAGATCGATCCGTCGTAGGTGCTGATCTCCTGGCCACCATGATCACCGAGGATCGTGTGCACCGACTGCCCGGTCAGGACGCCGGCAAGATCGTGCAGAGCGAAATCCGCCCACTGGTTCACGGGATCCAATACGCCGACGCCAGGATCGAACAACTCGTCGACGTGGCGGCCGACCAGGCTCGCCGGATCATCGCAGTGGCCGCCCAGCAGTCCCCAACCGGTCGCGCCGTCCGTTGTCGTGATCGTGACCGCCGGCGCGGTCGGGCCGGTGCCGTGGTTCCCCAGCACCGCATTCCGGCCGATGGCACGCGGATACCGGGTGATCACGTCGGACAACGCGACGGACGCTACGGCAGTGTGCAGGTTGTGGCTCACCGGTGATGCCTTCCATGATCGGGGTGCTGTCACCGATCAGCCTTGCATGATCACCGGTCCCGGCTGCCGGCGGATCAGGCCGTACGCCGACCAGGCCCGACTGAGGGAGCGATTAGTGAGCACTTGGGGACTTTGGACACGAGTTTCCCGTGGCCGCTGCGGGCCCGTCGGCTTCGGCCGATGATTGATGTCCCAGCTCGTACCGACCAGTTGCCGGAGAATCCAGGTGTCACTCGCGCGTTTCCACGTCATGCCCCAGGACGGTTACTGGCATGTCGTCCGGGTGGGCGCGGTGTTCAAGGGCCCGTATTCGACGCGGGATGAGGCCATCCACGCGGCAAGGATCATGGCGCTGCTCATCGAACCGGCCCAGATCCTCGTCCACGACCCAGCCGGCGGCGAGGAGATCGAGACCTGCCATGGCGCGCAAGGTCCGAGTCTTTGAGCTCTTGGGCTGAGTACCGGTAACCGGGTCGGGTAACTGGGGGCCAAGGTTCCCGCGACTGCGGGCGTTCCCCCGGCGCCGACGAGGTCGCGGGAGCCGCCTGTTGGGACTGCGAGGCTCGATTCGCCGACCGATCCGATGCTGACAGGGTTCGGCAGGCCGCCCGACGAATTCCCCCGAATTCTTCGTTCGGGCGGCCCACACGAGTACCACGGGTACGGCGCTGCGAAGCACCCGACGCGCAGCCGCGCGGCCATACCCAGCTCCAGACGAAGCGCTGTTCCAGCCGCTCAGATCATCTGACGTGTCAGACATTAGCACAGTCGTGTCCGATCTGGACATGTCCGGATTAGGAAATCTCGATGTGATCTACGTCGCACCGTGGCTCAGTCGCAACTGCTCACGGACGAAGTCCAAGCCATCACGGGCCAACCGGTCCATGGAATCGGCGACCGGCCGCCACAGGCTCAGAGCGTTGACCAACTCGATGTCGTCACTGCGGAACGATTCCACGATGACCGGCCCGTCGTATTCGACCGTGCGGAGCGCCGCGAAGATCGACGGCCACGCAATATGGCCACTGCCCGGGGTGCCGCGATCGTTCTCCGATGCCTGGAAACTCAGGAGCTGCGGACCGGCCGTGACGATGGCACCGACGAGATCCTTCTCCTCGATGTTCAGATGGAAGGTGTCGAGCGAAAGCCCGACGCGTCGGCTTCCGACCGCCGCACAGAGCGCGAGCCCCTGGTCGACGGTGTTGATCAGGTTGCTCTCGAATCGGTTGAGCGGTTCGATTGCCAGCCGGAGATCGAGCCGGTCGGCCCGCTCGGCCGCGACGGCCAGGTTTTCGGCCGCCCAGCCAAGTGCCCGGGAACGAGCCGCCTGGTCCAAGAAGCCGCGACTGCCGACCGCGGAGTACATCGGTCCGGTGACCATGTCGGCTCCCGCCTCCGCGGCGAAGTCGAGGCAGCCGAGCAGGTAGTCCAGCCCGCCGGCCCGGCGCATCGCGTCGGCGGAAGAGATGTCGCGATCGGTGCCGAAGTCACCGGCGATCCGCAGCCGGAGACCGCAGTCGGAGGCGACTCGTCCGAGTTGGCGTGGATTGACCGATTCCAACTCAGCAAGGGAGATCTCGACCAGGTCGTACCCGACATCGCGGACACCGGGAAGCAGGGCGAGGGATCGGTCGGTGAACGGCGTGGCCAGCACGAATGAGCTCAGCCCGACGGCGTTCATGCTGTCACCCCGTCATGCGGACGACCTTCCCCAGGACTCTCGTCGCGGTCCGGCCTGGACCCGGCCCACGGGGGCTCGACGTTCTGATCGAGCTCGATCAGCAGCGGCGCTTCACCGTCGGCGATCGTCCACTCCGGGAGCGCGATCCGCTCACCACCGCGCAGCGCCGACTGGTGAGCAAGGATTCCTGCGCAGGTGATGTTCGCGGCTCGTACAGCATCCGGGTAGGCCCGCCGTTCACCACGGACAGCCGACACCAATGCATCGACCAGGTGTGGATGCGAGCCGCCGTGACCGCCGCCCTGGATGAATGAGCGATGCGCTGCGTCGCCTTCGTCGGTGTAGACCCCTGCCCGGGTGAAACGCCGGATGGGCTCGGGCAGCCGGCTCGCGTAGTCCGGGATGTCGATCCGCTCCGGCTCCTCGCCCAGGTAGAGCACGTGGCCGTCACCCTGGGTCTGCTCCCACTCGAAGGCGCGGATCGAGCCGTACGCGTCGAAGCTCTCGCGATACTGTCGCGCGACCGCCCACAGGCTTCGGGTGACCTCGGCCTCGACGTCGGTGTCCTTCAGCCGGATGTGCGCACTCTCCACCGAATACGGGGAGCCGTACGCCGTCTTCATCCGATCGAACACCGCGCCGGATCCGATGCACTGCACCGATTCGGCCTGGAAGTTGCCCAGTGCCAGCACCGGGGAGATGGCGTGGGTCGCGTTGAGCATCGGCGGCATCCCGTCCCAGTAGGACGGCCATCCGGTCATGTCCTGCTGGTGGGAGGAACGCAGGAACTGGAGCCGGCCCAAGCTGCCGGTCCGGTAGAGATCCTGGACGTAGAGGAACTCGCGCGAGTAGATGACGGTCTCCATCATCATGTACGTCAGGCCGGTCTCCTGCTGTGCCTCGACGATCCGGCGACAGTCCTCGACGCTGGTCGCCATCGGGATCGTGCAGCCGACGTGTTTGCCGGCTCGCAGCGCCGCGACGACATGATCAGCGTGGTTCTGCAGCGGGGTGTTGATGTGCACGACGTCGATCGTGGGATCGGCCAGCAGGTCGTCGATGCGGCGGTAGCGGACCGGTACGCCGAACCGGTCGCCGACCTCATCGAGATGATCGGCCGAGCGCTGGCAGATCGCGTACAGCTCGGCGTCGGGATGCGCCTGGTAGATCGGTATGAACTCCGCACCGAACTCGAGACCGACGATGGCGACCTTGAGCTGTGAACCGTCCGGCACATTGCCCCCTTTGGGTCTGCTGGTTGTGCGATGGTTGCCCCCTAGATGGGGCGGTACGGCGCCTGGACCCAGCGGAAGCCGCCGGCATGGCCGACCTGGACCCGACCGAGGCCCGGGAACGGCAGATGCGTTCCGCCGACCGCCCAGCCGTTGCGATGGATCTCGTCGAGTGCCCGGGCGCGAGTCGAGTGCGCGGTCGGCCGGTCGTTGTCCATGGAGACGACGACATGCGGGGCCGGCAACTGCACCGCATAGTTGTGCACCATGTCGCCCCAGAACAGCACCTTGGTGTCACCGGCGTCGAGCAAGTAGCCGGCATGGCCGGGAGTGTGGCCGTGCAGGTCGACGGCCGTGACTCCCGGCACCGGCTGGTCGCCGTAGGCGAAGGTCCGGAATCGGCCGGACTCACGATAGGGAGCAAGCGCCTCGACGGCCCGCTGGTGCGTCTGCGGCGGGCCGACGTCGATCTTGGGGCCGGCCTCGGGATCAAGCCAGAAATCGGCTTCCAGGGTGGCCGCGCGAATGGTCGCCCGCCCGAAGGCCGGGGTTCCGTCGGGCGCAAGCACGCCGTAGACGTGGTCGGCGTGCAGGTGCGTGATCAGGATGTCGTCGACATCGGCAGGGCGGACACCGGCGGCTTCGAGATTGGCCACCAGGTGTCCGGTGCCCGGGCCGAAGGCGGTCCCGACGCCGGCGTCGACCAGCACCAGCCGTCCGCCCGACTCGAAGAGAAAGGTGTTGACCGCGGTGAGGGCCTCACCTTCGGGCGGCAGACACTCGTCGGCGAGCAGCTCGGTGATGCGCTCCGGATCCTCGTCATGCATCGATGTCGCGAGTACAGGCAGCGCCCCGTCGTAGACGGTGGTGATGACGGTGTCGCCCAGTCGCGTCCGGGAGAAGCCGGGTGCCTGGGTGATCGATCCGGTGAGTGGGCTCATGGAACCATCCTGGTGTCGATCTCGATCTCCGCGCCGATCACCACCGCGTTGTTGAGCGGAAGAGCGGAATGGCCGACGGCGGTCCGAGCGTGGGTACCGACCTCGGGCCCGAAGATCTCCAGGACGGCGGTGGAGAATCCGTTGATCGCGTTGGTGGTCTGCGGATAACCCGCATCGGCGTTGACCATGCCTGTCACCGACACCCAGGCGGAGATCCGATCAAGATCACCGATCGCCCGCTGGACGCTGGCCAGGATCGGGCCGAGCGTGGCGCGGGCTGCGGCGGAAGCGTCCTCGAGCGAGACCTCGCTCGGCACCTTCCCGAACGGGCCCGGAAAGGTTCCGTCGGGTCGCTGTGGCGAGTGCCCCGACACCAGAACCCGGCTGCCGCGGACCCGGACCCAGGCGAATGAGAACTCGAATCCCGGCGGCGGTTGGGCAGGTTCCGGCAACACGATGCCGGCCTCGCGCAATCGATCTTCAATCACCGACATCCGGTCTCCTCGAACTGCATGAATCCACGATCACAGACCAAGGCAAAGCCCCACAAGGCCTACCCATGACGACAAGCGAGCCGGGTCGCGCTCAGGCCGTCGAACGGACCCGGTAGAGACGATAGGCCGGCTGATCGCTGCCGCTGTTGGGGAATTCGAGCTCCAGGATGCCCGCGTCGGCGCCGTTGGCGTAGATGGTCGGATATCTCCGGTTGATGGCGTCGGTGGTTCCCCGGCCGCTGTCCGGGACGGTCAGCAGATAGCGGACGTGGTGGGCGGCGGGATCGTTGAGCGCGTTGACGAAATCACTGTCACTGGGGATGACGAACTGCCGCGGATTGCTGGACGCGGCCACGACGGCGTAGCCGAACAGTGTGTCGGTGATCACGGAGCCGGCCGGCAGCTGCTGGTCGTCGAGGTAGCGGGCGACATCGCGCTCGGTCCGGAAGGTCCGCTGTTGCGCCTCCACCGCCAAGCGGATCCGCGGAGACGCCGGAATCCCCAGCACCGAGATGGTGGCGGCGTATTCCTGGTTCGCGATCTGCGGCTTGGACATGGTCACCGGGGCGATCAGTACGCCGGGCAGCAACAGCCCCACGACCGCTGCCCAGCTGGCGAGCCGACGGGATCGGCTCAACCCATGGTCAGCCCCCTGAAGGCGCGCAGCAGGACCCGCACGCCGGCTGAACAACAGGCCCTGGCGAGGTCTGAGCATGCCGACGAGCGTGCCGGCCAGCGGGATCGCCGTGATGGCGAATCGCAGGAAGCCGAACGTGTCGCCACGGAAGTAGGAGAATGCCTGGAATCCGAGCACGGCCCCGTAGACGACAAGTGCGGGCAACGCGTCCGGGACCCGACGCACCGCGGTCCATACCGCGGCAACGGCGATGATCACGAAGATCATCGGCTCCAGCGCGAGCCACTCGATGATCTCGAATCCCGCGCGATACAACGGATCGTGGCCGGATCCGCCGGACAGCGCCAGGATCGTCGTGTTGCCGTAGTCGGAGGTGAACTGCGCCAGGGCATCACCTGTTGTCAGCCAGCTGACAGCACTCCACAGCAAAAAGGCCGTCGCGATCGGCGCCACCACGATCGCGACATCCATCGCCATCGCGTGCGCGCGCATCCGCAGTGTCGAGCGCGTCCGCCACAATGTCGTGCCGGCAACCACGACGGCGGAGCCGATCCCCACGGCGAGCGCGTCATAGCGGACCAGGAAGCCGAGGGCCAGCCCGATGCCGACCAGAGCAAGATCATGGACATCGTCGGAGGCCATCCACCGCAGCAGGCCGCGCGTACAGATCGCCATGAAGAGCAGGAAAAGTGCCTCGCTCATGCCGTTGGCGGCATAGAAGACGATCATGGGATGCAGAGCGACCATGGCACAGACCGCCACGATCCATCGGGATCCCACCCGCCGGTCGCGCAGGGTCCCGGCGATCTGCAGCACCGCAAGGCTCATGGCGATCGCCGACACGACGATCCCCGGTACATCGTGTGCCAGCAGACTCGGCCAGTGCTCCATCACGGCGACCAGCGGCAGCTCCACGAAGGTGGTCAGCGGCGTGAAGACGAAGCCCATGGCCGCCAGATGGGGATCCCGGCTGAACAGCACGAAGCGGGCATCCGCGACCCGGCTGAGTGCATCACCGAGAATCACACCCTTGCCATGGGACAGCCAGAGCCCCACCGCGATGTAACAGACCGCCATCACCGCAGCCCAGGTCATCCGGTAGACCCGGACGGCACGGATCGGATCGTCGGTCCGCAGCAGCTGCCCGGCGCTCACGATGGCGACACTGCCCGCTCGGATTCATGATCATGATCCTGCCCGGCCCGTTCGCCATCCATCCCGTCCAGCCCATGGACGGTCTTCTCCCAATACGAGGGACGGACCAGAAGCTGCCAGATCCCTTTGAGAGCCGCGATCGCCATCAGGATCCAGTACAGCGGCGTGAGCAGACAGGCCATCAGCAGATTGCTGTCGCCACCCGCGCGAGCACCGAGCAGGGTGCTGTACAGGGCCAGCACATTGCCGATCACGAAACTGGTCAGGGCCATGTAATACACCGGCGCCGGGTAGGCGACTGCGATCGCCGCTGGCTGACCGAGAAGCCAGATGAACGCCACCAGCCAGAAGATCAGATTCGATGCCGCCGCGACCGGGGTGCCGGCGAGCAACAAGGTCATGGCGATGGTGCCACGCAATCCGATCACGCGGAGGGTGTCCTTGGGCCGGCGAAGCGCCACCAGACAGGATTGCAGATAGCCCTTGTACCAACGGGAACGCTGCCGGATCCAATTGATGGCGTCGCTGTTGGCTTCCTCCCAGGTGATCGATTCGAGGACACCGGTCCGATAACCACGTCGGGCCAGTCGCAGTCCGAGGTCGGCGTCCTCGGTGACGTTGTACGGATCCCAGCCGCCGGCCTCGGCAAGGACCTTGGCCTGCAGGTGGTTGGAGGTGCCACCCAGCGGCACCGGCCAGCGGCGCGATGCCAACCCCGGCAGCAGATACCGGAACCACAGGCCGTACTCCGCCGCGAACCACCCGGTGAGCAGATTCTGGTCGCTGTTGTGGAAGGCCAACCGTGCTTGGATGCACGCCAGCCCGGGATCGCGGCGGAACAGCACGACCGCACGCCGCAGCTGCAACGGGTCCGGGATGTCCTCGGCGTCGTAAATCGTGATGATCTCGCCGGTCGCGAACTGCATGCCGTAGTTGCAGGCCTTCGGTTTGGTCCGCGGCTCGGCGGGCGGCACCAGGATCAGTCGCATCGGCGACTCGACTCCGGCTGCCTGCGCCGCTTCGACCGTAGCGGTGTCGTCCGCCTCGAGCAGGACCAGGATCTCGAGCCTGTCGGCCGGATACTCCAATGCCCCGAGGTGCTCGAGCAGTTGGCCGATGACCTCGGGCTCACCGTAGGCAGGCACCAGCACCGTGTAGCGCGGAAGATCATCATCGGCCAATCGGCGAGCCTCGGCCTCGGAGACCGTCAGGATCGTCCGATCGTCCAGCCCGGCGACGAACAACAGGACCCGCTGCACCATCGTGGCCAGATAGAGCAGCGCGACAGCCGCAGTCACGATGACCACCGTCGCCCCCGGCACCACGACCAGTCCGGCGATCAGCAACGCAGCGGCAACCAGCAGCGTACGGGTCTGCCACGGTACGAAAACCGTGGCTGCGCTGGCCAGCGGATCCCTCCGACGCAGCCCGTCCACCGCCTCGACCAGAGCGGCGTCGGGTTCGCTGGCAGCGCCGTCCCGCGTGCTCATCGGGCGCCTGCTGCACGCTGGGCCAGTTCCTGCCGGCCTGCGGTCTCGAGAAGATCGGCGTTCTTGATCTGCGGCACCTGGACCTGCGCCTGGCCCCGCAGGACCGATGTCAGGACCGCTCGGAAGCTGTCCAGGAGCGCGTGTTCGGGCTTGGGGAATTCCGCCCCGGGACGATGATCATCAACGAGCAGCAGGGTGATCCGCTGCGCCAGCACGGCTGGGCCGTCCGGGTCGGGATGGGTGACCGCGCGATCGGCCGGCAGCGAGATCGTGAAGGTCAACATGCTCCACGCCAGCAGCTTCTGCGGATCGACGGCAGCGTAGAGCTGGCCCGTGACACCGTCACCAAGATCAACGCGCGTGGCGGGCGACAACTCGAGCCGACTGATCGGATAGGTGGTGCCGATCGGGAAGAGGTCGAAGCTGTGCGGCTTCTCCGTGGTGAGGACATCGATGACCATCTCCCGGTGTCGGCCCTCGGTGTCGACCGCTTCCGGGCCCGTCCGCGGTCCGAGCGCCTGCACCTTGTAGCGGACCCAGCTCGCATTCACGCCGAAGTAGGTGCTCTGATCGGGAAAGTCCTGCCGATCGATCTGCCGCCAGCCGGCCGGGATCAAGGACCCCGGCTGCCGGTGCGGACCGGTCGCCGGCAACGCTGCCGGCTCCTGCAACGGAGGCAGCGGCGGGATCACGACCGTCGCGATCCCTGCGACCACCATGATCATGAGCGCACCGAACCGAGGCGCAGCCACCGCGGGCGCCGCGATGCCGTACGGCCGCTGGTCCCGACAGCCCCACACCCACATCGAACCTCCGACCGTCATCGCGACCAGGGCAGGTACGACGACCAGGAAACTGACCCGATCGGAATTGAGCAGGATGAACGGGGCTCCGGCGGCTGCTCCGAGCACCGGGGCGACAAACCACCGGCGCTCGCCCGGCCGGCGGCCTCCGATCAGGAGCAGGATGATCACCAGGAGCTGGACGCCCGCGCCCCAGCGCAGGCTGCCGTCGCCGAGCACATAGCGGACCAGGCGCGACGGCAGCGGCCAGATGAGACCAAGCGTCGCCCAGGCCCAGCGGTACTGGAACACCCTGCGCAACCCGAAGAGCAGCACACCGGCACTTCCGATGAAGATCCACATCATGAGCAGATCCACCCGCCACATCCGGTAGCCGGTGCTCAGCGTCGGCGCGAGCAGGCTGGTGGCGACCACAGCCAGGACCAGCGTGATGCCGCCGACGATGACATCGGTCTCCCGATCGTGGATCTCGATCCGGGGACGCCCCGCCCGCACGGTCGCGGCGGCTGCGAAGATCGCGTAGATCACGACCACCGGGACGTAGCTGAGCTCGAGATCCTGACTGACGCTGTTGAGGATCGACGCAATGCTGGACCGAAAGGCGACGAGCGAGGCGACGACCAGCACCAGCCAGCGAAGCGTCAGGCTGCCCAGCGACCGGTTGACCGACTGCCACCAGGTCGACGGTGCGTCGACGACGTCAGCGGGTGCGGCCATCGCGGCTCGTCTTGCCCGACTGAGCTCCGCGACGCCGGACCCGGAGGATGATCAACAACGCCGCGCCCACGACGACGCCGCCTCCGACGGCGCCGCCGATCGCGGCCAGCCAGGTCGTCGGTATCCCGACCGCGGTGGAGTCCGAACCGGACGGACCGGCGGCCCCGGAATCACTGCTGACGGCTCCGAAGGTCTCGACGGTCCCGTTGGCCGAGCGGACCGCACCCACCCCGGTCAGCCCGGCCATGCTGCCCGGCCGCTCCAGCCAGGTGATCAGCCCGCGTTCACCTGCCTCGGAACTCGCCTGCTCGACCAACACCGTACGGCTGTCCGACGTCGCCAGTTGCAACATGGCAGCGTCGACGGTCGTCTGCAGCCGCCTGCCGTCGGGCACCGTGATGCTGGTTCGGCTGAACCGAAGGGGAAGTCCGGGAACGTCCGGCAGCGCCTGGTCGCCCGCCAGCAGCACCGCCGGGAGCCGGGTCTGCAGCGCCTTCTTCAAGCCGGGCTGCCACTGCGGCGTCAGGGCGGTCCCGGGACTCAGCCGCTGCAGCGCGACGGCCACGGTCACCGAATCGGCAACCGCGCTGACGTCGTCGCTCGGCGACCCGAGCACATATCGGGGCTGCAGCGCGGCCGGCAGTCGCGTGAAGGTCGAGGTACCGCGGGTCGAGGACGATGTCGTCAGTGTCGACGCCGGATCGATCGCCAGACTTGTCTGCAGAGCGGCGTCACAACCGGTGCCGTCCGCCAGCGCCACCAGGCTGAGGTCGGTGAATCTTCCGATCCTGGTCGCGGGCACCTGCGCGGTGAGGTCGAAATCGTTGCTGGTCAACGGCCAGGTCTGCAGCGGCGTGCCGTCGGCGTACAGGATGAGGCTGCCCTGTCGTCCTTGGGCTGAGCGCTGGCTGTTCGTCACCGCGGTGCCGACCAGATGGAGCCGCCAGCCGCCGGCGACGCCCGCGACCTGGGCGGACTCGACTCCGAGGTGGACCGTTGCGGAGCCGCCGCCGTCGGAGGTCAGCCCGCCGATACCCAATTGGGTCAGCGTCTGGGTCTCGGGTGGATCCTGTGGCAGCGTGGTCCGGCCGGCTGCGGTCGCGGTGGTCCCACCGGCGAGGGTGGCAAGGTCGCTGGTCAGTGCCGCGACCTGCGCCGTCAGGGCGTCACCGTCTCCGGTGATCACCAGTTGCGTCCCGCCTGCGCCGAGCGCCAGTCCGGCGGCACCGGCACCTGTGAACGTGACCCGGCGTTCCAGACCGGTAGGGCCGGCGAGGTGCTCGGTTGCCGACTTCACCTGGATTGTCGGATTCGCCGGGGAGTAACGCGCGGCAATGGCGGAAGCCAGCCGTACGGCCGCCGACCCGACCGTCGCTGAGGGCTTCTCCGGGATGACGATCGTCAGCCCCGCGAGAACCGACGGCAGGAATTCGTTGATGCCGGCCGGGACTTGGGGAGTGCCCTGGTATTTCAGGGCCATTCCGACGATCTGGGTTGCCGAGTTGCCGCTGGTTCCGCAGGCTCCCGACTTCTGGTCCAGCCGGAAAGCCAGATTCATGGAGCCCTCGTCGGCGGCGGCGGTGGCCAGCCCGACCGACAAGGGCAGCGATTCTCCGGCTTTCCCCGTCAACGCGATCCTCGCCAGCTGGCGATCGCCGGCGAAGATCTCCAGCGCGGTGTCGTCACCAGCTCCGCTGACCTGGATGGTCCCGGTCAGGCGGTCGGCCTTCAGGCCTTGTGGCACCGGCAGGGTGAGATTGCTGGCCGAGTCAGCGGTCAGCGCGAGGTTCGTCGACTGCCCGAGATCATCGAGCGGCAGCTGCAAGGGAGCTGCTGCCGCGTGCGGTCCGGACCGTAGTTGTGCCGTGAGCACCAGGAGCCCCAGCATGATCAAGCCGGCTCGGCGGGTCCGTGACAGTGGGTGCGACGACCTGGGAGAGGTGGGAGGCATCGCTGAACAACGCTACCGCCTGACTATCCCTGAAATGCGTTTCGTCTCGCGAGTCGCATCAGGGGTTTTTCCAAGCCGATTTGCCCCGCGGACCAAGGTGAGGAAGCTCAGTGATTGCGGTGCTGCAAACGCCAGTTATTCACGACGAGCACCATCACGGTGATGGCCAGAGCCAGAAACAGAAACCGCATGTCAGTTCACTCTCCCCCGAGAATCAGATTTACCTTTGCCGTCGCATTCGTGTGGAGCGCTCACGCAGGAGTCCCCCGACGTTCCATCGGAGCGCTCCACACGAATGCCGCGACATTTCCCTACTTGGCCAGGACTCGCTCGATCGGCCGCAGCTGCCCCCCGACAGCGGGCCGTGGTTCCCGACAAGAAGAACAGTAGCAGGGTCGTGTCCAAAATGGACATGTCCTAATCAGGAAAGGGACTTTGGTCCTGTCCGTGACCATCGGACGGTGCCCGGACCTGGATGCGCGGACCTGGATGCATGGACAGCTCGAGGGCGTCGGTGCAGAGTGGTTTCCGGACGTGTTGGGCCGGCAGACCACAGGAGACAGCCGCGATGACCACCGTGACGGACAGCACCCGGATTCCCTCGGTCGAGCTGACCGATTCCACCCCACTGCTCGGGGAACCCCGACTGCTGCTCGACCGTGCCGGCCAGGACGGATACCTCTTCTTCCGCGGACTCCTCGACCGCGAGAAGGTGCTCCGTGTGCGGCGGCAGGTCATGCAGGTGGTCGCCGGCCACGGCTGGCTGAAGCCGGGCACCGATGTGATGGACGGGATCGCCGACATCGAGGCGTTCGACCGGGTGGATCCGGCGGCAGCGGCATTCTGCGGGACCGGCGTGCCACTGGATGCCTACCAGGACGTGTACCGGATCCAGGACTTCCACGGGATCGGCCACGACCCGGCACTGCTGGACCTGTACGACGGTCTGCTCGGCGGGCACGTGCTCCGTCAACCGCTGTCGATCGCGCGGGTGATGGTCCCGGGACGTGGTTCGTCCCCGACTCCTGCCCATCAGGACTTCATCCACATCCAAGGCACCAAGAACGTCTGGACCGCCTGGTTCCCGCTGGGCGACTGCCCGGTCGAGTTGGGTGGGCTCACCGTGCTCGTCGGGTCCCACGCCGATGGTCTGCTGACCTACCACGCCGCCCAGGGAGCCGGTGAGCTGGAGGCCTACATCTGCAATTCGGGCTACAACTGGGGCGTTGCCGATTTCAGCGCCGGCGACGTGCTGACCTTCACCAGCCTGACCGTGCATCGCAGCCAGCCGAACATCCCCGGCGAACAGGTCCGGCTCTCGGTGGACATGCGATACCAGCGCGACGACGAACCGATCACGTACGGCGCGATCAGCCCGCACTGCAACGTCCTGCACTGGGACCAGGTGTACGAGGGCTGGACCGACGAGAGCCTGCAGTACTACTGGACCGGGCATGACCTGCAGATGGTCGGTTACGACGAGGAACTGCGCTGGCAGAAGCACAAGATCTGCTGAGGCCTGCAGACCGGAAACGATCTTGATCATGCACGCCACAAGAATTGGTCGTCCCGCTATCCGGGACATCCGGGTATCAGCCGACGCTTGTGGGTGGATCTTGGTAGTTGTGTGACCACGTGATCTCGCGGCCCAGATCGACACGTGCGCCGCCATCAGAGATCGCGACGCGACCACAAGGAAGTGATCATGTCTCTGAATTCCGTCGAGGACCGGCAATCGTCGTTGAGCCGGGGAATCTCGCTGTTGGAAATGTTCAGCGTCAGCAGGCCTGAGTTGAGCATCTCCGAGATGGCCAGACGATCAGGTATGCCCAAGTCGACCACGCATCGCTTGGTCAGCGACCTGCTGTCGGCCGGCATTCTCGAGCGCGGCGACCACGGCATTCGCCTGGGGCTACGACTCTTCGAACTCGGGCATCTGGTGCCGACTCAACGCACACTCCGAGAGATCGCCTTGCCCTATGCCCACAGCCTGAACGAGGTGACCGGCTTGACCTGCAACGTTGCGGTCAGGGACGGCGTCGACATCATGTACGTCGAGAAGATCACGATGCGGAATCTCCGCGTCCCGCATTCCCGCGCCGGTGGCCGGCTGCCGCTGCATTGCACGGCACTGGGCAAGGCGATCCTGGCCTATTCGGAACGCGATCTCGTCGAGGGCGTGTTGGCGGGTGACCTGCCGCGAGTCTCGGCCCACACGATCGTCGACCCGGAGTTGCTCCGACGGGAGCTGGCGAGGGTCCGCGAGACAGGGATCGCCTTCGATGTCGAGGAATCACAGCCCGGGCTGTTCTGCGTAGCCGCACCGGTCTTCAGCACCCATGGCCGAGTCGCCGGAGCGATCTCGGTCACCGGCGCGACCGGCGTATCCCAGGCGCAGCGCTTCGGACCGGCCGTCCGCACGACGGCGATGGCCCTCTCGCGGAATCTCGGATACACACCGCGCCGGCGGGTGACGCAGCTGCCTGGCTAGCTCCCCGGCCCGGCACCCAGAGGGTGTCCTGCCTGACGGGACGGCGACTCCAGCCGGACGCACTGCGGCGAGATGATCACTGCAGGAGCGACATCGGCCCCGTGACCCGAAGGAGTCCATCGTGTCCCGAGCACACCCGATGCTGATCGACGTCGGCAGGCTGCGAGCCATGATCACCGACATCTTGATCGGGAACGGCGCGGGTGAGGACGATGCCAAGTGCCAAGCCGCGATCTTGATCGAGGGAGAGCTGCGCGAGCAGCCGTCGCACGGCGTCGGTCGGCTACCGGTACTCGTCGGCCGGCTCCGCAACGGCTTCATCGTTTCGGGCGCGCCGATCGAGCAGCGATGGCTTGCCGAGTCGGTCGTCGCCGT
>Ga0164242_10004264_pt1 | contig 16083 bp, 31 predicted proteins | sample OricomgcompostMG_FD_108783 | JGI IMG/M metagenome (GOLD analysis project Ga0164242, IMG submission 108783) | Miracle-Growth compost microbial communities from Emeryville, California, USA - Original compost - Miracle growth compost (MG) ... | reverse complement strand
GGCAGCGGTGCGGTCATCAGTCATTCTCCTTTTGTTCTTTTTCTGAATCTTACGGACGCGGCTCTTCCGTGTCACGGTTTAGTACTTTCGGTCGAGCTGCTGGTAGATCGGACCTTCGACGTTGAAGTCGAGGATGAAGACTCCATCGTGACGGCTTGTGGTCGGGTTCAGACCCTTGTGGTTGCGAGGATCGTAGATGCCGAAGTCGATGTAGTTGTCACCACCCTTACCGAACGTCCAACCGACGATCGAACCAGCCTCCGAACGCTCCAGACCAAGACGGTCATAGACTTCATTGAGGAAGACGTGCCCACGAAGCTTGAGCATGTCGTTCACGTAGTTCTGCTCAGCACGAAGCCGCTGCAGGTTGTAGTCAGGGTTCTTATCCCAGACCGTAGACAGCTCATCGAAGATGCGAGCATAGGGCGACAGACCATTGACGTCGATTGCCTCGACAGTCTCGACGCTGTCATCCTCGTGCGTGATCTTGATCTCGTGGAAGGCACCGTCGTAGTAGAGCTCACGCTCCTTGTCCTCGCCGATCGCCTCACGAACACGCTCACGATACTTGTTGAATGCGGTCTCAAGACCCTTGTAGGCCACGGCCAGAGCAGCATTGCGCTTGCTCAGGATGCGGTGACCCGCGAGAATGCCGAAGATCGACACTGCACCAAGCGTGACCGACGGGCCATACAGCTTGACGAGGTCCAGAGCACCCTGAGAATAGACATATGTGATGTCCTTCTGGTAGTTGCCTTCGCCTTCTTCCTGACGCTGCTTCGCCACCTCGACACCCATGCGGATGTTGTCCACAACCGGCTCGAGCTTGAGAGTTGCTCGTGCTGCGAGAACACCAGCGGCCACGACGCCCACCACACCTGCGACGGTGAGGATCTCAGGCGAGAACTTCCGTCCGATCAGAAGACCTCGTCCGAGGCCCTGAGTAGCTACCTGCTTGAGGCTGCCAAAATTCATTTCTTCTCCTGTTTAGAGTTTCTTCGCGTTTAGCAAACGCATGTACATTGCGTGGATTTGTTTGTCGGGCATCTTCTTGATCCGCTGCACGAATGCCTCTCCTGCAAGAGGATATACGCTTAGGATCGCAGCCCTCATTTGCTCAATTGACATTAACGTGGTTCCCATCGGATGATGAAGGCGAGAGTTTCGCCGCTGAACATGTCGTACTGAGACTCAATAGAGAAATGCAGGTCTCGGTTCTGCTCTTGCAGCGCCCAAACCAGCATTGATACTTCTCTATATGTGTGACCGCCCAGATCTGCTAGCTGACTAGCTGGTAGGTGCCACTCTCCTGATCGCCGTTCCTTGAATTGCTGTAGGGCTTGAGGCGTCATCAGGCTTTGGAAGTCCATTCGCCCCAATCCTTTCAGGCAAATATGCCCATTTGATAAGTAGGCCATGTCGCTCAGGCTCAATGACCCACTCAGTGATGAGAATATAGTCAGGATGCGTCGCCGACAGTTCCTCAACGGCTCGAGTCAGCTCATCCTCCGGGATATTGTGCTCCACGAGCATATCCACTGGGACCAGATACTCACCATGCTTACCGTTGAACTCAGGCTTAAGTTCTAAGGACGTTGCCATTGTCCTCCGCCTTCTTCTGCCAGTGATTCACGCACGGCTGCTCGATGGTCTGATCTAGGACCGTCAGTTCGCAATTGATGCAACCCGCGTGTCCCTTCTCAGTCCCGTCGTCGAAATCCGTATTGATCTCATGTGTCTTATGTGGTTCGTACGTCTTTTCCATACTCTCCATCCAAATATGACATAGACTGCTCGAATCGGGTGGGCCTACCCAGTTCTTCCACGTAAGCCCACCCATGATTCAACAGAATCTTTACCACGACAGCCGGCAAGGCCACTCGCTCAGCAACCTTGTCTGCTGCTTCGTCAATGCTAATTGACTCCGGCATTGATCTCATCGAGGTCATCACTGTCCGATTCCTTGGGAATGTCTCGCTTCTTAGGCCGCAGACCGTCATGATAGTACACCTCGACATAATCGAAGCGAGTACTCGTCTTCACAACCTCAGGAAGCCCGACGATCTTGAACCAGACATAGTCGTCTGACTTGAGATAGGCCTCCAGCTTGCCGACATACTTGCGCAAGCTGTGCTCATCGATCTCTACATCTGAGATCTTGGAGAACACCTGCACTGTGACAAGCTTGTCGATGGTGTCCGGTGAGAACGTCGTCGGGGTTGACTTCACTTCCCATTCAAGCGGCATTGTTCTGTTCCTTAATCGAGGTCGGTCGTACGCGGTAGGCGGAGGACATAACCATTGCGGACCCTGACAACCTCAGAGCCACGTAGATCAGTCCATCCGAACTTCTCATCCTGGAAAGTACCCGAGATACCAACGAGGTTGTAGAGGTCCGCCACCGTAGCGACGTCGTACTCCTCAACCTGCAACATGAGACGATCCAGAACCTCAGTCGCCTCACCTCGAGTCTCCATAAGGATCTCACCGAAGTCGTGAGTTGCCCTAGCACGGTTGCTCAGAGACCTCGAACGAGGCTCCTCACGATCACGCTCTCGACTGAGTCCGCCGTTGTACATCTTGTTGTAGCCCGTACGACCACCAACTCTACGATCAACCTGGATACGACCGCGAGCATCGCCGAAGAGAAGTCGCTCGATACCCTGGCTCACCATGTCGCTGATGAGGTTCTTCGTGGCGGGGATGACAACGTCGAACAGAATATACTGACCGACGCTCTGAGCATCATCACCCGCGAAGGTTTCGGCGATTTTACTCCCCAGGGATTTCTTCCGCTGAACGGCATTACCCGAGATAACCTTCTCGAGAGGCGCTCTCTCAGACTCAGACGTAACCTTGGTAGCTGGAACTACTTCACCAGCTTTCTCCTTGTTGGTGTTACTCGGATAGTTCGATCGAGCGGGCTTCTTGGGCTGAGGCTCGTCAGTTTCTGCCATGTTGAGTTTCCTTTGTTAGAATATGAACGACTTTACTCGCCGTCCGAGTTCTTCTCGATCTCTTCCTGTGCCTGCTCGACACCGTTGACGATCGAGTCGACCGTCCGCTCTGTATACTTAGTGGCGGCCTCTCCGGCCATACCAGCGATGACGTACGTACCGATCTGATACGAGATCTTGGTGATCTTGTTCGCGTCGACCGGGATGTAAGCTCGGAGGACAGCTCCGGCAACCGTGCCGACGGTGAAGCTTGCAACGAAGCCGAGGATGGCCTTGGTCTTCTTGAGGTTCTTCTTAGGCATTGCAGTATCTCCTTTCAAGAGATGTTTAGATTGTCTGGCCAGACAAATAGAGAAGCCTAGTAAGTGTGGTCAGGTGGGGTTGACGGAGAGCTTACTAGGCTTCTATTATAGGAGGTGTTTTTTCTGCGAGGACTAAACCAGCACTGAAGCAAACTCTTCAAGAGCTCGCATGGCATCGTCGACCTGACCCTGATGTAGCGCTCGGTTGCGAACACCTTCGTGGAATTCAGACTTGACCTGACGCTGCTCGATGTCGTCTGCAGCTGCGGCTAACATCTCAGCAGCTTGCTGGACCGCACCAAGTTCTCCACCAACATAGCGAGCTCCGAGCTGGTATAGGATGTGGTAATCGTAGTTCTGCAGCATAACATCTCCTTTCAAAAGATTAGAAAAGATTAGATGGGCAGTTTTAGACCATGCCCAGGGTTCCGAACTATGACAATTGCAACACTTCAGCTAGTTGTTATCTCGGCCTAGCCTACTAATTCAATCTGGTCCGCGCCCAGACGGTGTATATCTACCACTCCTACTTTATTCGGTCATGGTTTGGAGCACCGTACCCCGAATTCCTTGAAATATAACCACTACATGATTCCTCCAAGTTCAGTGGGAGCACTAGGAATCGAACCTAGCTCAAGTGGTTTACAGCCACCCAGTATCCCAGATTGCTATTACTCCCTAAGGAAGCCCCAAACTTGTAACGGGCTAACGGGTTCCTTTATCAAGACCTTTAATCGGTAGGAACGTTTTCGATGTTCTCGTTTTATTGTTACACCTGCCAGAGTGTTACAACATACCAAACCATCAGTTTGGAGGTGAGAACTAACCCGTCTTGCTGGCACAAGCGTGCCCCTAGTCAGACTCGAACTGACAACCCACGCATTAAAAGTGCGTTGCTCTAACCATTGAGCTATAGAGGCTAAATATGACAGTGACACAGGATACGAGCCTGCACCCCAAGTAGGGGTTGATACCCGCTAGGTACCGATAGCCTTGCCTTAACACCGCGTTCGCAGCGGACAGCTACCACATCACTCCTGTCATAACCCAAATATGGAGTAGGCGCGTGGCGTCGCCTCGTTCTTAAACCACCAGCAAGATCAGTCCTCAGGTCAAGCAGATATCTACCTTTAAAGATCGATACACTCGGCCATCACCCAGTTTACTGTTCACCAGCACGTTTAGGGAACTTGCCCTAGTACCTGATAGTGGTCTCCATACTTGGGAGTCTTACGGCTTGACCTTCCCGGGCTTTCGGAAGAGCAGCACCAGTGCGACACCTGCGAGAAGCAGGCCCACTCCAGCGAGCCACCAAGACCCGATTGCCGTACCAGTCACCGCGAGAGAAGCTCCTGCAGTCGTTGTTGCTCCATACATTACTAGCTCCTTTCAAGAGCGTATTGGTTGCTCCATCGATCCACGTGGATCCCCGTGAGCTTTTGTTTGAAATATGCACACCATGACACGACGAACCATGCCGATCTCAGCCAGGAGAAGAACTCCATCGGGAAGAAAGTAGCTGCGATCAGAACATCGATTTTGTCACGGTGAGGGATCCGCCATGCTCGTTTCACATCAAGTGCGACGAACAGAATCGGTAGAAGCCACCAGAAAAGCACGAAGTGAAGCGTATGCTCCAACTCAGCACTGATGATGACGAATAGCCACAGGAGCTTCAGACTTGCGTTGAAGATTCCTGCACCTTGTTGGAACCAATCACGAAACGTCAAACGGTTGAGACCAACCGCGATCAGATCCTCGATGGTTCCTACTTGCCATTTCATGCGTTGTCCCCACAAAGACTTTATGGTCTTCATGGAATCAGTGTATGCACGAACGGTCGGAGATACTTGGCAGTAATAGCCAAGTTTACGAATCTGGTAGGTCAGCTCGAAATCCTCGGTAGTAGACTTGTAAGACCATGGCCCGATTCGATCAGTCGCTCGAACTACCTTCCAAAGAGCCTCATTGAGGATCGCACAACCAGTACCAGCTAGAACGTGTGTTTTCCCTCTTTGAAGAGAGACGTCTGTCCACGTGGCGAATTCTGCCTTCTGTAGTCGGGACAGAAAGTCAGGTGCCTGCATGGTGAACTTGCTACTTGACCCACCAAGAAGTGGATCTATCTCAAACTCCTTCTCCCAGTCGCCAACAGCATTAGGCGGAAGGACTGTGTCTGCATCAAGACACACTACAAGATCTGATCGAGTAGCATACTTCATCCAGGCCATATTGAGTGCTTGAGACTTTCGATGTGGGAGAGAGGGCAGCTCATATACCGTCACCTGGTATCGTCGCGCCACCTCGGCAGTTGCATCGGTGCAACCGTTAGGAATGACTACAACCTGATCGGCAGGTCTATCCTGAGCAAGAAGAGCTTCAATCGTGTCGGCGATCGAGTCCTCCTCATTATGCGCCGGAATCAGCGCAACGATCTTCATCAGTTTTTCTCCTTGTTAGGTTTTTATTCAAATATAACAGGTTAGCCTCGTAGACGGGAGGCTGGGTAAGTACTCATCGCTTGCGGCTTCTGGCCTGCTCATCGTTCCACTGCTCGTTTTGCTTTAGGAGAACTGTAATGACGGCACCTTGTGAGTCCACGACCACGGCGAGCTCACCGCGCTGAACGGTCTTACGACCTCGATAGTCAGGTCCGAACACGACTTCTGGTCGCTCAATAACCTTGACGATCTCACCCCAAGTTACATCGCGTGCTGCCATCTTGTCGAGAAGATGAGGGGTAGGGTAAATCTCCATCTAATCCATGCTCCTAAATAAGTGAGTTCCGGGCGCCTTTTACCAATAGATTTTATTGCTGTTTTCGGGGAAGATTACAGTACGTAGCGGTCTTTTATACCCTAGCCTCTTACCGGGGAAGTTTAGGCTGGGGCCCGGAAATATAACTTAGTTACTGCTGAGACGAGTCGGAGTCACCATAGGACTCGATGTGACGAGGCTGAGAGACAGTGTTTTCGGCAGCCTTCGCTCGCTCTGCCTCAAACTCGGCACGAACCTCGGCACGGATCTGAGCCTCCGTCTTAACGGTCCCGATCTCGCTCTGAGGACGGATGAACGACGCTTCCTTCTGTCGCTCAGCGAAGGTCTCTCGCGCACTCGGTGCCGGGGCAGGACGCTGCGCCTGCTGGTGATCCTGAGGAGCTCGCAGCAGAGCAGCACGTCGAGCCTGCTCATCCTGTCCAGCCTTCCACATGTCCGCCGGGACGATACCCTGGATGAACTCACCGAACTCCTCGGGCTCGTTGGCCAGGTTCCAAAGGAAGTCACCATAGGCGACATGCGACTTGAACTTCTTCAGGATCTCAGGAGACTTCTCGAAGTAGTCCTCACCGTCCTTGACCCCGTATGACGCCTCGATGAACTCCTCGACGAGATCGGTCCAACGCAGAAGGAAGTTCGTCTGAACGTCCACCTGCTCCAGTTCGTTCTCGTACTTACGCTCCGCGATACGGACCCGCTCCTCGTCAAGAGCCTGGAAGCGACGGATCTTGTCTCCAAGGCCGATCGCCATGACCTCCTTGGGTCCGATGTTGAAGTAGAAGACTGCCGTCGCCGGCTCGCCAGCCATGTTGGTGTAGTTGATGGATCGCTTGATCATGTAGTTAGTTCTTTCTGAAGAGGTCGAAGCCGCTGTAGTCGATGTCTCCCAGAACAGAGTCGAAGAAGTCATCTGGTTCCCACAATTCGGCAGGGCGATAGGTCTCAGACCACTGGCGACCTTGCCACCAACGGTCTTGTTCCGGAGTAAACGGCTTCCATCCAATGGATCGGTCCTCCGGGGGATTTTGCTCAGAAGCGTTAGTCGAGATCGGGGATTGCGACATTATGGATCTTGTCGTAAGTGTCGATGTACGTCTCCTTCTTATCACCATTGTAAGTGACCTCGAAATATAGCGCGTCATCGACGACGTTGGTGGCTACGAGAGCCTTCCAGTTCTGAAGAACCTTGCTGAACCAGACGATGAAGACATCATCTTTGGTGATCCGCTTGTTGGCGAGGTCCTCAGTTGCCTCACCGCGAGTCATGTCAGTCTCAGCCATAAGGGTCTCGACGCTGGGCATAAGACGGTTGTTGTAATGCTCAACCACCAGACCCTTGGCCTTCTTGAGAAACTTGTCGGGGTCGGTACCCGTTTCGTTCTCGAAACTCATTTCCATCTCCTTTATGAATCGGTCGGTAAAGCGGTGGCCCATAAGCCCTTATCCTCCTTAAATCCATCGCATTCGCAGTGCTTGCAAGTCCTTACGATGTAGCGATGCTGAAGAGAGTAGTGTCAACAAATGCAAACAGGTGGTATGTAAACTCCTAAATATAACAGAGTCAAAGGGAGAGCACATGTGTGATGTTATCGTAATGTACTCTCCCCTCGACACCGGGTTTACAGGCTAGGGTCGATGGCCTGAAGCGGGTCAGCAGCCGTGATGGCGGCGGGATCGACTGGCTTCGGCAGGATCTTGGCGACGATGACCCCGGCGGTGATTGCACCGAGGGCTACGCCACCGAAGATCAATACCTTGCGCAGAAGAGCCTGCCGCTGAGCGGCCTTGATTTCTTCTTCAGTGGGCATGTTTGTCCTTTCAAGATGTGACTTGGTGTCATTATAGGACACGTTTATCCTGCGACTTGGTTAGAAACCCTTTTGCTCGATGATCTCACCGTTGTAGGCAATGTAACCTACTGGGTAAAGACCTAGAAGAGTCTGAGCGGACAGCTGATACCGAGTCTTGGCTACCAGCTGCCACTCACCTCTGAATTTCCTGTAGATCCAGAACCTAAGTGGATTACTTGACAAAGAGCAAGTCCTTGTGCTTGAAGTCGGTCAACTTGATGGACATCGTCAGATCGTTGGCGTCAGCGACCGAGTAGGCCGTCTTGAAAGACACGGACTGACCCGGCGTGAGCGGTGTCTGCGGGGCAAAGCCCGTCACATCGCCCTGCGGGCCCTGGAGGTCGGTAATGACCGAGGCCGCCGTCGAGCCCGAGTTCAGCGAGTTCAGCATCAGAGACGGGTCGAAGTTCTCCTTGGTCCCATTCTTGACTGTGATCGTGAAGATGAGGTTGGTCGCAGCCGTTGCGCCAGCCGCGTTCGGGCTTGGCGTGTAGGGCTGAGGAGCACTGACCGAGACGGAGAGTCCGTCATCGTAGACGTATGCCTGTCCGAAGTGTGGGTTGGTCTCCGGCGCCTTGCTCGGTGCTGCAGCAGGCTTAGAGGTCGCGGTGTTGGTGGTAGAACCAGACTCGATGTGGCCGGATGAACCACAGGCGGTCAGACCGGTGAGCAGAGCAGCCGAGATAACAGCCGCAGCGAGGAACTTCTTCATCAGTTTCTTCTCCTAAATATGAGATTGTTATGTGGTTGTGTTGCGAAGTGGGGCGCATCAGGCGACTTGCGTCTGTATTGTCGTTTAAATCCTTTGCTTTGCAATAAGCATGGCGGGATCCCCAAATATAACAGATGTTACTTCTTGACGTACCAGGTGTAGTCGGAACTGTAGGTGCGAGTGAGATGTGAACCATCTGAGTAGATGGCCTCGAACTTCATGATGTTGTTGTTGAATCGAAGGTTCGTCACTCGGCACCAGCGAGAGGTCTCACGTCGACGAGTGCGACGGTAGATGTCATCCTTGTCCTTGGCATCCACGATAAGACGCTCACGCATTAGTCGATCCTCGATCAGGACGATATCACCATTCTTGAGCTGATCACCCTGACGGATGTTCTCCTTCTGAGGATCCATGATGTAGTCGACGTCGACAAATCCCTCAGGAATGCCGCTCTCACCACGGATACCGGACTTGAAGTCCTCGAAAAGCTCGTCGACACGGATGTCAAGTGCTTCCTTGACGCACTCAGACATCAGATCAGCCATCTTCTCCAGACGCTCAGTCCACCTCTTCTCGAGATCCGCCATGAACTCCTCCGTCGACTGGCGACGAGGCATGTCGTATCCAGTGTTACGATACCGAGCTGAGTTCTCAGACGGCTGCTTCTCATATCGACCAGTTGTTTCGTCGTAGTTGAAACCCTTGCTCGCCATATACGTGCGAACACCGTTCCGCTGGTCGTTCTTACGCTTCTGCACTCGGTCTCGAGCATCATAGATGGTCTCACGAGCGTCGACGTAAGCCGTGGAAGGCAGCGCAGGCGAGGTCTGGACAGTGACCGGTACTCGAGGGAGCTCTTCACCCCATTCGATCGAGAACTTCAGTTCACCCCAGAACTCCGCGATGGTCTCATGGTACTCGGTGAAGATGAACTTCTCGAAAATACCGTAAGCCGAGGTGTCAGCAACGATATCACGCGGCTCTTCCATGATGTGTGCAGATCCAATGATCTCAGAACCAAACGGCTCGAAGATCGGGACCCAGACGTCGAAATGGGTAGTCATCAGTTATTTCTCCTTAAATATGAACTTGATTACAGTGTTTAGTTATGGTTGGACGACTAGTCGCCCTTGACGTTGATCAGCTGACGGAGCTTGTACTTGACCTCGACCAAGTCTCCGGCATCCTGCATCACCTGGTCGATCGGCTTGTAGGCCATAGGAATCTCGTCGATGAACTCGCTCGAGTGCTTCCACTCAATGCCCTCCATCTCCTTCTCGAGAGCCTCCATGGTGAAGGTCTTTCGCGCTGCGGAGCGAGAATACTCACGTCCTGCGCCATGCGGAGCAGAGCACAGAGCCAGTCGGTTGCCCAGACCCTGCACCACGTAAGACGCCGTACCCATTGAGCCCGGGATAAGTCCCCAGACTCCAGGATTGGCGTCGATAGCACCCTTGCGAGACAGGTAAACCTGCTTTCCGAAGTGCTTCTCGACTGAGGTGTAGTTGTGATGGCAGTTGATGATCTGCATCTCGAGCAGAATCTCATGCCCCATCCACTGAGCAAATGCCTCCTCGACTCGGTCCATCATCTCCCAGCGGTTCTCCATCGCGAAGTCCTGAGCCCACAGCATCTCAGCGATGTATCGAGTGAACTCGTAAGTGTCCTCGACTAGATAGGCCAGATCCTTGTCAGGGAGCTGGATCCAATTCTTCTCGCAGTACTTCTGGGCTACCTCGATGTGGTGCTGAGCGATCTTGTTACCGACTCCACGAGAACCACTGTGCAGGAACAGCCAAATGTGGTCGTCCTGATCTGCACAGATCTCGATGAAGTGGTTGCCCGATCCGAGAGACCCGAGCTGCAGACGCCAGTTGGGAGCATACGTAGCCGGGTCGAAACTCAAAGTCGTTGCCGACGCATAGAGCTCGTTCGTACGCACCAGTGCCGACTCTGTGAGAGAGTTGTTGTAGCGACCTGCCGACAGAGGGATCCGACGCTCGATCTCCTCTCGGAGTGCACGACGGTCCTTCCCCTCGAGGTCTTGCACGTAGAAACCGGTGCGCACAGCGATCATGCCACACCCGATGTCCACGCCGACAGCTGCTGGGATGATCGCACCAAGCGTAGGAATGACGCTGCCAACCGTTGCACCCTTACCCAGATGAGCATCGGGCATGAGTGCAAGGTGAGGATAAATGAACGGCATCTTGCTGGTCATCTCAGCCTGAGCATGAGTCTGCTCGTCCAGGATGGAGGCCCAGTTGAAGAACCTCTTGGTGATCTGTTCCATCGATTTTACTCCTATTTTGACGTGTTGAGGGAGAGCCAATAGTTCGGGTCTACTAGCTCTCCCTCAAGTTCTTACTTGGCCTGGGGAAGGTTGATTATCTGTCCACCGTTGTTGGGAACCACGATCAGACCACCATTGTTTGCTGAGGAAGTCAGAGCATCGATGTAGTTCTGCTGGAGGACCTGAGGTGTCAGCGAAGCGGAGAGCTCCTGATTAGCCTTGGCCTTCGCCTCAGCCTGGACAACCTGCTGCTGGGACGAGATCTTGGTTGCGTTCAGGTCATTCTGAGCCTTCTGCACCTCGATTGCAGACTGGGCTGCCTGCTCGTACTTGTCGCTGATTGACTTCGGGTAGTTGATGTCCTGGATTGAGACCGCATCGATGATGAGACCCGATCCGTCAAACTCGTCCTTAGCTGCAGTAGTCGACTTCTGAGAGACGATCGTATTACCCGTGATGAGATCCAGCGTGTGCATCTTGGTCGGGATGTCGCGCACGTCTGTGTTCATACGAGAGATGACGAACTGGTTGATGAAGTTGTCCTCGGACTTGTACTGGTTGTAGATGTCCACAACCTTAGCCGGATCGATGGAGAACTGCAGATTCATCTGAATGGAGCTCGCGATACCGTCAGCATCCGTCACGTTGATCGACTTAGTCGGGAAGAATGCTACTGCGCCCTTCTGAGCAGTGGTTCCGAAGCCGATCTGCTGGTTGCGGATATCGAAGCGAGCGATCTTCTCCCACGGAGCCTTGGTGTGAAGACCCGAGTCGGTCGAGTGACCCACCACAGCGCCCGTCCAGCTGACCTTGACGGTGGCCTCATTCGGGCTCTGCGTGTAGAAGGATCCGAAGCCGAAAATGGCCACGAGACCAGCAAGGCCGAGGAGCATCAGGTACGGAGGCCAGTTGAATGTGACACTCACCCGATCATAACTGGGCTTTCCGTTGTTGTGTTCATTCTGCTGGCGACGGGTGTTGCGAACGCTGATGAAGAACAGACCTCCAACAACGATGGCGATCGCCGCAATGACGATCAAGATGATACTAAACATCTAGTTTTTCTCCTTGAAATTTGAACTTGGTTACAATGATTTGATTAGGTGCTTCTCGATAATGGTTTCCCAGAATCGAATCTCAGCAGTGCGTCTGGAGTCATGCCCCTCGGGGTAAGGGTGTCTCTCCATCCACACCGCGCTATACTTACGCCCTCGAATGCAGGGTTGACTGCCCGCCATTCCACAGGTCGGGCATGGAACAGCGAACAGCACAACAACTCCTAGCTAGTGGGCTCGTCCGGCTCATCTGCTACGAGAGGCCAGTCAGGATGGTGGTCGACAACCATAGTCTCAGCATAGATGAGACCACGGTAAACCTCGCCTTCAGAAGTCTTCTGGAAGACAACCTCCACGTCGTTGTATCCAACGTCAGGATACTTCGTGAAGAAGGCCTTAAGGTCCGCATCGATCTGCTCGAACAAGCCCTTGACGTATGCACGGATCAAAGGCTCAAGAGCATCCATCGGATTCGGTTTCGCCATGTTTAGTTATTCCTTTCAGAAAGGGCGGTCGTAATTACGCTTCGGCTTGTGGTTGTAGTGCAGGACGATGCAGGGCGTGTCGTTCTCAGTGACTGCGGCACCGATACCGATCTCAAGGAGGTTGTCTGTAGACCAACCCTCATAGTCACCCATGTCGATGTGCGCCAGACCGATCAGGTTGTAGAAGTCATTCAGAGATGCTCCACCCATACCGTTGATGATCTCTGCGTTCAGATCATTGACAGCCTTACGGATCTTCTCGACACTACTGTGAAAGTAGCGACCCGTATACTGCTCTCGGATCAGATTCACTCCGTTATCCACGAAGATGATCTGAGAATCCTCCGGGGGATTTTTCCGGATATCGTCCTGAGCAACGGCATCTAGAATCTTGCGATCCTTGTTCTTACCGAGTTCCTCGACAACCTTCTCGCGGTACTCTTCGAAAGCTTTCTCCGAAAGAGAATACAGCCCGGCAAGGGCCGCAGTACGGCGAGAACTGATCTTCTGTGCCCCAATCACGCAAAGGATTGTAGTCACGCCCACAGCTGCTGCAGTCACGTAATTGCGCCAAGTTAGCTGAAACACTTCCTTAGGCAGAAGCTTCTCGTCTCGCTCCTGCTCCTGAATGAGAACATCTTGTCCTGCCTTGAATGCTCCTCGCCCAGCAAGGATTGCCGTGGTGGCAACACCTGCAACTGCTACTCCTGTGAGGATCGCTGGCGAATTCTTTGTGATGAAATACCGAGTCGCGTTTACGACGTCAGCGAATGCCATCAGTTTGTCTCCTTAAGTTGTGCAATCTCTTCTCTAAGAGATACGATGGCGTCTGCCAGCCTAAGCAGAACGCTTGCTGGACGAACTGGCCGATTGCAGATGTCGAGAAGAGCACCTGCGCGACGGCCGTTGAGCCCTTGGTCTACAATGAAATCCTGAACAGAGATGGTCGGAACCTTGTTGATGCTTCGGATGTGACGCGTCCGTTCACGTGAGCACTCATCGTATTCACGCTTCAAATATGCGATAGCCTTGTCAAGGTCCTCGGTCTCGAGTGCAGGATTCTTCACACCAGCCCGTACGATGTACTTGACTGCATTTCCACGCAAATAGTTGAGATCCTGTGCGACGATGAAATCCCAGACCTCGATCTGGCCTCGAGTGTAGTGACCGGGGTGGTTCACCGGATCATTCGGCATCATACTCCTTAGCAAGTGCCATGGCCTCGTCGTAGTCCTTCTGCTCTTCGTCAGTCATCTCGTAAGGACGAGTTGCCCAATAGATGACGCCAGCCGTGAGAGCCCCAATGCCGGTCCAGAACAGAATCTTCTTAAGCTTTTTCTTCATGTGTTTCTCCTTTCAAGAGATGCTTCGCATTCAATGGCAAAGCCAAGAGACAAACAAAAAGAGAAGTGTCTGCTATCTTTCGATTCAGACTTCGCTCCTATAGTCGCCATGACTATAGAGCTACTTCTCTATTATAGGACGTGTATTTCCTGCGATCTTGGCGGGTCGGGCCATCATCACAGGTCTTGTGTTGCTGATTTCCTCGAAGCCGAATCGCTTGTAGAACTTGATCAAGTCGGCGTTGGATGGACCGATCGGATGTCCGTACCGCTGCACGGTTAGAAGGAGACGTAGCTCGTTCTCATCAGCCCATCGACAGATCTTCTCCATCAGGGACGAGCCATGACCCATCTGATGCATCTTCGAGTGGAAGTTGCTTATGATGGCCATCTTCTTCTCAGGTTGAGTGATAGTCGCAGATGCCGAATCATGGGTCATCTGAAACACTTTGATCATTCGTCGTCCTCGTCTGTCTCGAACTGAGTAACGTTTATCTCTACGCCGAAATCACGAAGAGCTAGAGCGACTGCAGTACGTGCTAGCTGTTCCATGATCTCGGCAGCGGCTGCTGGATCATCGGTGATGACCTGCAGAGTTATGCCTAACTTCTTCACTTGACTCCCATTTTGACTTATGTTGTGACAGAAAGAGAAAGCCCTTGTGGGGCTCGCTCTTTAGTTCTCGTTACTCGATTAGGAGTTACGACGGAGGAACTGGATGATGATCACGATCAGCCAGAGGCCGCCGGTGACGCAAGTCAGGGCGACGTCGAGGACGAGGTGACCAAATCCATACTTCTTCTTCATTGTAGTATCCTTTGTTCAAGTTTGTAGGGTTCTATTATAGCGTGTGTAATTCCTGCGAGGTATGTACTCAAGCACTTGGCCTTTGTAGATGAAGTGGAATTCGTTAAGCTTATAGAACGTCTTGAACGAACGGTTGTTGAAACGAATAGGAGGACGTACGTTCCTGAACTCCATGATTACTCGTCTGTTCGCTTCCTCAGCAAGACCTTTGATGTCCGTGAGGATCTCGATAAGATCAGTAACTCGCTTGAGTCCGTTGTCCACCTCCTTGATGGAGAGGACCGTTAGGACGCCGTCGGGCCAGAACTGTAGTGTTGCACGTACTGAGTCATTGCTGATGTAGACGGTCTTTGGGTCATCAAGCCAAACCATCTTGGTTACTCCTTAATCTTGTGGAAGCCAGACTCCGTAATTCGGGTCGGGAATGTGAAGACGGAACAGGGTGAGATCTGGATCTGAAAGAAGCTCTTGTCGAGCCTCATTCTCGTCACTCGTCTCCATCCAGACACTTCCATCTGCTGCAGCTACTCGCCACCATCGTCCAGGTACGAACTTGACCTTGCGCTTCTTGTTACGCTTGAACATCATTCTCCTTTCAAGAGTCAAACTGAAAGCCCTTGTGTGGGCTCCCAGCTTAGTTGCTACTCCTCGTTGTTGTCGAGGGGCTCAACGGCTTTGAGGGTTTTGGCCGCCTTCCGTGCCTTCCGCTCCGAGATCTTGTCGCCGATCGCGTTCGCGGCGGCTCCCACGCCGAGGATCAGGGCTCCGACACCAAGAGTGATGCCGAGCCCGACGCCGGCCTGGATGAGCTGCTGCTTGACGGTGGGCTGCTCGATGACGGTGAGGTTGACCGGGGTGGGGTCGATGTTCTCGTTGTCCATTTGAGTTTCCTTTGTTCAAGTGGGTGGTAGGGTTCTATTATACGGCGTGTAAATTCTGCGAGGGCACAAAAATAAGATGAGAAGCTCTAGGAGCGTTCTTCTCATTTCCAGAAGAGTAGTTATCCGGTAATAGTCTTTTCTTCCTCCCTGCACCGGTAGACGGGCTTACTAATTTCTTAGCAGTCTAGGGAACTAATATCTTCTCTTCTATTATAGGCCGCGTATTTCTTGCGAGTCAAAGAGAAAGCCCTTGCGGGCTGACTCCTTAGGCTTCTCCAAGGTGACAGCAGAACTTGAATCGCTTCCAGTCGAACTTCACATCGAAGATGTAGGTGCCGGGAGGAACAGATTCGTTCACACCACCGATTCGCTTCAAGATAGCTGCGAGCTGCTTGTTGCGACGGGTGGGTGTACCGTACATGTCGTACCGGCCCTCAGTAACTTCAACGTAAAGAGGCGAAGGCTTCTTCTTAGTCATAATAGTTTCCTTTCAGAGGGGTCTATTATAGGGTATGTAAAACCTGCGAGGACAAAACTAGAGCCCGTGTTAAGGGCCCTAGCTCTTGTAACTCAGTCGGTCTGAGCCATCTTGTCTGAGAGCTTCAGAGGGATGTAGG
>Ga0164242_10004263_pt1 | contig 16083 bp, 8 predicted proteins | sample OricomgcompostMG_FD_108783 | JGI IMG/M metagenome (GOLD analysis project Ga0164242, IMG submission 108783) | Miracle-Growth compost microbial communities from Emeryville, California, USA - Original compost - Miracle growth compost (MG) ... | reverse complement strand
CTGCTGTGCACGGGAAGTCACGACCGCCGCTCGCGGACCTTCGAGTACGACAACGGGCCGATCACCGTCGAGGATGACGTCTGGATCGCGGCCCGCGCGACCGTGCTCCGAGGGACGGTCATCGGTCGCGGAGCCGTGATCGGTGCGACGGCCCTCGTCACCACCGATATCGCACCGGCGGCGCTTGTTCTTGCCCCGCGAAGCCAGGTGCGCTGACATGAAGATCCTTGTCGTCGTCGCGCTGGTCAGCCCGAGCGGTGAGTACGGCGGCCCGACAAGGGTCGCCGTCAACCAGGCGGTCGAGCTGCAGAATCTGGGCCACGACGTGACCATCGTCGCGGGCGCGCGCGGCTACGAAGGCGACCCGCCGACCGAGCTGGACGGCGTTCCGGCGGCGCTCTTCGAGGCCAAGCAGGCGTTGCCGCGAACGGGCTTCGCCGGGCTCAGCGCTCCGGGCCTGCGCCGCGCGCTGCCGCAGCTCGCCGCATCCGTCGACGTCATGCACATCCACCTCGCGCGCGACCTGCTCACCCTCCCGGTGGCCGCGTGGGCGCGGCGCCACGGCGTGCCGTACGTCCTCCAGACCCACGGCATGGTGGCGCCGACGAAGAACCCGCTGGCGCTGCCTCTGGACGCGCTGCTCACGAGGCGGGTCCTGCGTGGCGCGCGCCGGGTGTTCTACCTGACTCCGCGTGAGCACGACGAGCTGATCGAGGTCGCTGGCGAACGGATGCTGCTCAGCCAGCTGGGCAACGGGGTGCCGATCCCGGCCGAGCCGCGAATCACACCTGCCGTGACGGAGCTGCTGTACCTCGCGCGGCTTGCAGCCAGGAAGCGTCCTGAGCTCTTCGTCGAGCTCGCGTGCGAGCTCGCGAAGGAGTTCCCGCAGGCGGTCTTCCGCCTCGTCGGCCCGGATGAGGGCGCGGGTCCCGAGGTGCAGCGCCGCATCGCCGAGGCCGGACCTGGTGTGAATATCCGTTGGGAGGGCTCGATCGCCCCGGACGCGGTCCCGGCGCGCATGGCGCGCGCGTCTGTTTACGTGCTGCCCGCGGTGGATGAGCCGTACCCGATGTCGGTGCTCGAGGCCATGGCGATGGCCATCCCGGTCGTCGTCACGGACAGCTGCGGCCTGGCCCCACTCGTGCGCGAGTCGGGTTGCGGCGTGGTCGTCGGCCGCGAGCTGGCCGAGCTCGTGGACGGCGTGCGCGGCTTGCTCGACGATCCCGAGCGTGCGGCGGAATGCGGCCGGCGTGGCCGTCGCACCGCGCAGGAGCGGCTGGGGATGCCGGCGGTCGCCCGTCGCCTCGAAGAGGCATACGCCGCCTGACGCAACGCAATACAGAAGGAGGGGGGCGGGGCCGATGGCCCCGCCCCCCTCCTTCTGCTGTGTGGTTACTGGAACACGAAGACCAGCTGCGGCCGGTAGCTCGCGGTCGATGCTTCGCTCGACCAGAGCCGCACGTTATCCGTACCGGTCGCGCTCCCCGCCACAAGGACCGACGCGGTTCCACCGAGCACGGAGGCGAAGGCCGACGGGTCGAGGGTGGCTGAGTACGGCGTGTTCGTCGCGCTCGCGCCGCCCAGCGTACCGAGGACGGTGCCGCTCTCCGTGGGGAAGTTGTTCCACGTCAGCGTGCTCTGCGACCACGAGCTCGTCAGCAGCGACAGCGGGAACTCCGCGGCGGATCCGGCGGCCGGGTCGGTGGAGGTGTGCACCACCAGGGTGACCGACTGCAGCGTCTGACCGGCCGGCGCAGCGGGAATCGCGAACTTCAGCAGTGACTTGATGGCGTTGGTCCCGCCGTTCGCCGACAGCTGGTTGTTGCCTCCGTAGTTCACGCTCGGGTTGGCCCGGTAGACCATCGCGTCCTCGGTCGCCGTCTGTGTGATCGTGGTCGGGTTGGAACCGGCCGGCACCACCGTCGCGCTGGCGGCGCCTGCGGCACCCTCGTTCCCCGCGGCGTCGACCGCGGTGACCTTGTAGTAGTAGGTCCCGGCCGCGAGGCCACTGTCGGAGAACCCCGTCGTGGACGGCGAGCCGATCTTGCTGCTCGCCGAGATGGCGAAGTCCGCTGAGGTGCCGCGATAGACGTTGTACCCGACGACGCCGACGTTGTCGGTGCTCGCCGCCCAGCCGAGCGTCACGGTGGACCCGCTCGCGACTGCCGTCACCGCCGTGGGCGCGCTGGGCGGCGTGGTGTCGGGCACCGGCGACGAGCTGGGCGTGAAGTCGAGCGTCAGCTGCGGGCGGAAGCTCGCCGGCGACGCGTCGTTCGACCACAGTCGCAGGTTGTCTGACCCGGTCGACGTGACCACGAGCGTCACGGGCTGCCCGGCCAGCGCGCTCAGCTGACTGACGCTCAACGTCGTGCTGTAGGCCGTGTTGGTCGCCGTCGCGCCGGACAGCGTGCCCACGGCAGCCCCGATCGACGTCGGCCTGTTGTTCCACGTCAGTGTGCTCTGGCTCCATGCGCCGGAGCCGAGCAGGCTGAAGGTGAACGGTGACGTCGAGCCAGCCGACGCGTCGGTCGAGGTGCGCACACTGAGCGTCGCGCCCGTGAGGGTCGTGCCACTCGGCACGGTCGGCAGCGCGAACTTGAGATAGCTCCAGACTTGCGAGCTGGCCCCACTGACCGACAGCTGGTTGTAGCTTCCGAAGTTGGTGTTCGGGACCGACTGGTACACCATCGCGTCCTCTGACGGGTTGAGCTTCACCTCCACCGGCTGTGCGGGACCCGTCACTGTGACGGCAGCCGACGCGCTCGCGGCGCTGCGGTTGCCCGCCGCGTCGAGGGCGACGACCTTGTAGTAGAGCGTGCCACCGGGCACGTTCGGGTCCGCGAACTGCGTGGCGCCGCTCGTCGATCCGACCTTGCCGGCGTCGTTCGCGGTGAAGTCGGCAGTGGTGCCGCGGTAGACGTTGTAACCCGTTACGGCGACGTCGTCCGCGCTCTGCGACCAGCTGACCGTGACGCCCGAACCCGCAGGGACGGCGGTCACGTCACCGGGCGTGCTGGGCGGGGTGACGTCGGCGACCGTGACGGATGCCGGGTCGGAGGGCTGGCTCCCGTTCCCGCTGCCGTCCACCGCGACCACCTTGTAGAAGTACGTGCCGCCCGCCGCGACGGACGCGTCCGTGTAGCTCGTGCCGCCGACGGCGTCGGCCAGCAGGGTGCTCGCGTCGGGCGTGAAGTCCGACGAGCCGCCCCGGTAGACGCGGTAGCCGCTCACCGACTGGTCGTCGGTGCTGGGTGCCCACACGAGGTTCACCGAGGTGCCGCTCTGCTCCGCCGCGACCCCCGTCGGAGTGCTGGGCGCAGTCGTGTCCGGCACGACGTCGACCTGCGTCGTCGCGGGATCGCTCACGTTGCCCGCCGCGTCGGCCGACTCGACCGCGTAGTAGTACGTGCCGAAGGCGAGACCGGCGTCACTGTAGGAGGTGTAGCTCACGGTGCCGAGAAGGTTCGTGGCGTCGGGTGTGAAGCCCTCGCTCGTACCCCGGTAGACGCGGTAGGCCGTCACGCCCACGTTGTCGATGCCGGCGATCCAGCTGAGGGACACGTTCGGGCCGCTCGCGACCGCCTGGAGGTCGCCCGGCTGCCCAGGCGCCTGCGTGTCCGGCACCACGGCGGATGCCGTGGCAGAGGGGGCGGAGGCGTTGCCCGCCGCGTCGCTCGCGGTGACCGCGTAGTACCACGTGCCTGCCGGCGCGTTCGCGTCGGTGTAGGCGGGGTCGTCGAGGTCGGCGGCGAGCAGCGTCGCGCTGCTCGGCACGAATCCGCTGTCCGCGCTCCGGTACACGTTGTAGCCGGTGACGCCGACATCATCCGTGCTTGCGGTCCACGACAGGTCGACATCGCTGCCGGAGCGGGTCGCGGTCAGGCCGGTCGGTGCGGTGGGCGCGCTCGAATCCGGCACCGTGACGGATGCCGCATCGCTCGCGTCGCTGGCGTTGCCCGCTGCGTCGACGGCGACGACCTTGTAGTAGTAGGCGCCCGGCGTGGCGGTGGTGTCGCTGTACGACGTGTCCGTCACGACGGCCAGCGGTGTGCCCGACGGTGTGAAGTCGGCGCTGGAGCCGCGGAACACCTGGTAGTTCGCGACGCCGACGTTGTCGGTGCTCGCCTGCCAGTTGACGTCGACGTGACCACCGTTTGCAGTGGCCGTCACGCCGCCCGGCACACTGGGCGCGACGAGGTCGGCCACGGTGATCGACACGGTGCTCGCCGCACTCGTGTTGCCGACGGCGTCGACCGCCTCGACCGCGTAGTAGACCGGAACGCCGACCGGCGCCGTGGAGTCCGTGTAGCTCGTCCCCGCGGGGATGCTCGCGAGCTGGTTCGAGCTCGACGGGCTGAAGTCGGCGGTGTCGGAGCGGAAGATGTTGTAGCTCGCCACAGCGACGTTGTCGGTCGCGGCACTCCAGTCCAGCTGTACGCCGGAAGAGGTACCGGTCGCGGTGAGGCCGCTCACCGCCGAGGGCGGCTCGTGGTCCTGCACGCCGAGGCCGTAATGCTCCGCCACGTCAGCACCGGTGAGCGCCGCCGGGTAGACCGCGACCTCGTCGAGCTGCCCGGTGTACTCGAAGCTCGAGGGTGACGACGGCCAGCCGCCGATGTTGCCGCCCGCGATGCGCCAGTAGCCGCTGAAGGACTGGTTTCCGGTCGTGCCGTTGCTTGCGACCAGCGCGCCGTCGATGTACAGCTTCATGCCGCTCGCGTCTTGAGTGGCGGCGAGCTGGTGCCACTTGCCGTCGTTGAGGCCGGACTGCGACTGGATCGACGACACGAACCCGACATACACGCCGAAGACGATCGAGCCGTCGTTGGTCATGTAGACCTGCTTGTCGTAGTTGTTGCCGTTGCCGGTCGGCGAGTTTTCGAAGCCGATCAGCTTGCCGCCGTTCTGAGTGTCGGTCTTGAACCACGCCTCCTCGGTGAAGGCACTGGGTGCCGCTGTCGAGCCGCTGTCGTAGACGCTGCTGTCGGTGTCGCCGTGGAAGTTCGCGGCGTTCCCGACGACCCCGGGCACGCCCATCTCGACGTCACTGCCGTACGTGCCCGGGTTCTGCTTGAAGTACGACGAGTCTGCGGCGTCGCTGCCCGACGTCTCGTCCAGCCGCCAGTAGAGCGAAGGGTCGTCGTTGAATACGGCCTTGCCGTAGTCGTCGGCCGGGGCGGAGTTGACGTCCAGCTTGCCGCCGGCCAGCGCGAAGTGGTTCTGGATCTGCGCCTCGCTCAAAGCCGTGGGATAGATCGCCGACTCGTCGAGCTCGCCGGAGAAGAAGTTGCTCGAGGGTGAGTTGGGCCAGCCGCCCGCGTTGTCGCCGCCGAAGCGCCAGCTGCCGAAGTAGTCCTGCGCAGTGCTCGTCGGGTTGGTCCCGACCGGCAACCCGTCGACGTAGAGCACCAGGCCGTCCGGCCCCTGCGTCGCGACGACGTAGTGCCAGTTGCCGTCGTTGTACGACTTGTGCGACTCGACGGTCTGTGCCGACCCCGTCCAGACTCCGAACTCGAGGCGACCGCTGTCTTCCATGTAGATCTCGCGGTCATGGTTGCCACTGAGGTTGGTCGCGAACGTTCCGGTGTTCGGCATGCCGTTGCCGTAGCCTGCGATCCATCCACCCGAGGTCGTGGTGGTCTTGATCCACGTCTCGATCGAGTAGGTGCTCGGGGCTTCGGCGCCCTGGTCGCTGTACGCGTACTGGGTGGAGCCATTGAACACGCCCGAGGGGTCCGTGCTGCCGGCGATCGCGCTGTCGCCTCCGGTCAGGACACCGGTCTGGGTGAGCCCGTTGAGGCCGGCGCTTGCGCCGCTCGCGTCTTCGATCCACTTGCCGGAGGCGTCGTCGTAGCGCCAGTACAGTTCGGCGCCGTCGGCGATGACCTGCCCCGCGTAGCTCGGGGCGGCCCCGACTGCGGTGGCGGAGACCTGAGCCGACTTGGCGGACGTGTTGGTGCCGTCACTGGCCGTGACCGTGTATCGGTAGCTCGTGCCCGGCGTGACGTTCGAGTCGGTGAAGGTCACCTGCGGCTGCTTCCACCACCACGACGTGGCCTGGCCCGTCCATACCGGCGTGGTGCCCCCGTTGCGGTAGACCGAGTACGTCAGCTGGTTGTCATCGGTGTCCACCACGCTGCGGAGCCGGACCTGGATGGTGCCGTTCGGCATTGCGACCGCCTTCGCGCTCGGCGTCGGCGGAACGTTAGCGTCCGCGGTCCCGAACCGGGTGAGTCCCTGCTGCGCCGCCCCATTGATCTGGGTGAACTCGCCGCCCGCCCAGAGGTAGGGCTTGCCATCAGTGCCCACGGCGACGTTCAGAGCTCGCGGACCGATGTGCTCGCCGATGCCGTCGTTCGCCTGGGGGAACCAGCCGCGCATGCTCGAGTCGGTTTCGGAGTTGGCGGTGAAGAAGTGACGGATGCCGTCGGGGTACTCGTTCATGCTGGAGCAGTCGTGGTGGTGACTGGCCTCGTAAAGCGTGCCCTGGTACGCGACGATCGCCTGCGTGGCACCGAGGCACGTATCCCGCCAGACCTGGTCGAGGGTGTCCCAGCTCACCTTGAAGCTGCCGTCGAACACGCCGCCGCCCGTGCCCTCATTGCCCACGTAGAAGGCGTCGCCGTCATTGGTGATCGCTTTGGTGACCGAGGTCGGGGGAAGGAAGCCCTCGTCGTAGGTCTTGACGAGCGCTCCGCTCTGCGCATCGAGAACGGCGATGGAGTGCGAGTACTGCCCGTCGATGTGGTCGAAGTCGCCACCCACGACGACCTTCGTGCCGTCCGGCGACACCTGCACGGCACGGCCTGTGCCGACATTTCCCGAGAGGATTTGGCTCACGCTCGAGTTGACGTCGGTCGTGACGAACGAGGACTTGATGGCGCCGGTGGTCGCGTCCACCGCGGCGAAGCGCGAGTGCGCCTCGCCTGCGACGTTCGAGAAGTCGCCGGCGAAGTAGATGGTGCTGCCGTCGGGGCTGATGCCGATCCCGCGCACGGGCGCGTCGATCTGCGCCGGCTTGAACGCCGTCACGACCGAGCAGTTGCTCAGGTTGATCTTCGCGAGGCGCAGAACCGCGGTGCCCTTGATCGAGCTGAAGTTGCCGGCGACATAGATCGACTTGCCGTCGGGCGCGGCGGTCATGGCGTAAACGCCGGCAATTCCGCCCCCGAAGTTGATCGGGTACTGGCAGGAGGCCGGCGCGCCCGTCGCCGCGTTGAAGATCGCGAGGGATGCCTGACCGATGGGCGCCGCGGAGCTGCCGTTCGGGGGCGTCAGTTGTGTGAAGGTGCCGCCGGCGGCGACCATGCCGCCCTGCGAGGCGAGCGCGTACACCTCGCCGTTGGTCTGCCATGTCGGCAGTGCTGTGGAGCCGAAGGCCACGCCCGTTGACAAGGCCTGGGCCGGGGTCGTCGCGAGCAGGGTCACCCCGAGCGCGACGATCGCTGCAGTTGCCAGAGCGACTGTCTTCCGTAGGTACATGGCGTCCCCCGATTCGGGCGTGGCGGAAAAAGATGTGGATTCCTCATACTTGAGAATCACTCACACCCTAGGGATGCGGGGGCGGTCGAAAATACCCCCCATTCACGTGGGACAGCCGAAAGGACAAAGTGTCTACATTCAGCACGGCGTTGGCGGACCTCACCCGAGCGCAGAAGCCGAAGCGAGGCGTCTCCCTTTATTCGCGGTTCATCAACCGGCCGCTCGGTCGCGTGTTCGCGGCGGCGTGCTACGCCCTGCGGTTCACGGCGAACCAGGTGACGGTCACGTCGGCGCTGGTCACGGCGGGAGCGCTCGCGGTCCTGATCCTCGCACCGGCCGTCTGGTGGCGCGGCATCCTCGTGGCCGCGCTGCTGGTGCTCGGCTTCGCCCTTGATTCGGCGGACGGCCAGGTCTCGCGCCTGACGAGGACGAGCTCGAAGGCCGGCGAGTGGCTGGACCATGTCGTCGATGCGGGGAAGATGGTCGCCGTCCACGGGTGCGTTCTCGTCGCGTTCTTCGTCTCGACCCCGATGCCTTCCGGAATCCGCCCGTTTGCGCTGGTGATGCCGCTCGCCTTCCAACTCGTCGCCGTGGTGATGTTTGCCGGCGGCGTCATCGTGGAGCTGCTCGCACGCATCGGCGCGACCGTGCCGGCGCCCGCGCGCCCGACCTCCGCGGCCCGCGCACTGGCGCTGCTGCCCGCGGACTTCGGCGTGCTCTCGCTGAGCTTCGCGCTGTTCGGCTGGCCGCCCGTGTTCCTTACGGTGTATGCGCTGTTGCTTCTGGCGAATCTGATGATTGCGGTGTTGCTTCTGGGGAAGTGGTTCCGCGAGCTGAGCTGACCAGCAGCAGGCACACGAGCGCGACCAAGATGGAACCCGTCGCCTGCAGCAGCGAGCCCCGGAGCAGGATCGTCATATAGACCGGGAACACTGCGGACGCGACCAGCCACGGTCCCGCGTTCGCCGAGGGGGTAGCGATCTTCCGATCGAGAATCCGCAACCCGGCTCCGACGATGAGGAAGCCCCCGATCAGGAAGAGCAAGCCGCCGTTGACCAGGAATTCGGCCCACAGTGGCGAGGACAGGTTCGTGAAGTTGTAGCCGCGGAACTGCGCCAGGAGGATCCCGGTATCCGTCGGCTTGTCGGCCCAGACCGCCCGAGGCACCCAGAAGAACAGGGAGCCGAGCAGCTGCCTGCCGAACACGACAAGGCCGTCGTGCTGGTACGTCCAGGCGTTGGCGACCTGCCAGAAGGCGTCGTAGTCGGCGTTCCCCTTGTACTCGCCGAAGAAGCCGTCGCGGCTTACCGTGGCCGCGGTGCTGACACGGAAGGCATCGGCGAGCGGGAAGACGAAGATGAAGCCGCCGATCGTCGCGATCATTGTGAGCCGTGTGCGAAATGCGCTCGCTACAGCGCCGAGGTAGACGGCGAGCGCGAAGAGGACCGTTCCGAGGGTGTAGCGGGCGCTGCTGATGGGATTGACCACAGCGAGCAGCAGACCGCACTCCACAATCGCGAGGGCGACCATCAGCTTTGAGACGAGCGGCCGCGCACGGTGACGTGCGCCGATGAGCGCGCCGATGGCGATGAGCATGGGGTAAATGGCGAGCGCGTACGCCATAGAGCGGGTCGATGAATCGGGGAACGCCTGTGCGCGGATCGACTCCGCGGTGTACCTGTCGACCAGGAGGCTGCTCGGCCCCATCTTCATCACGTAGTACGCGCTGGCGAGCAGCGCGACGAAGGACAGTGCGAATGCCGCCGGGACAGCGATCGTGCGGGGAACGCGCGGACGCACCCGTGGCTCGGATCGCAGAGCCCGAGGGCCGGCGTTGCGGCGACGCTCCACGAGAACCACGACCAGGCGCCCTGCCTCGTAGGCGAGCATTCCGATCCAGACCAGGATCGCCGTCGTCATGTCCTGACTGGCGTTTATTCCGGGAGTCGTGGTCGCGATGAGGCCACTGCGGATCTGCACGGTTGGAGCCAGACCCATGAAGAGGTATGCGAAGACCCAGAAGAAGAAGTCGAAGAGGTGCCGCTTGCCGAGAACGATCGCGACGGCGAGCCGCGCGCCCGACCAGGACATGACGCCCAGGGTCAGAAGCCATGCACGGCTCGCCCCGACATCCTGCACGCTGCCGACGAGCGCCGCGGGTACAACCACGGCGAGGACTCCGCCCACCAAGAGCGCCGCGAGGGTGAGCGTGTAATGCCAGCGCTGCGCAGCATGAGCGTCACCGTTCCACTGATTCAACGGGGCGGCGGCGACGGGATCGGTCTCAGTCATGGTGGGGCTCACCGACAGTGAGACATACTCTGGACGCAGCCCGCAACCGCGGCTACGCATTCACCCCACTTGTGGGGTGAGCGATGCTCGGTTCCTTGCTTTGCCGCTTATTCTGATGAGGAATCGTCAAGGGGGACCGACCACCCCGGGCAGGAGCGAGAGTCTCATGGATCAACGTGCCGTCTGGGTGCTGCTCCGCTCGCGCTGGCCGCTGATTCTCGCGATCGCCCTGCTCGGGCCGCTCGCGGGTGCGGCATACTCGCTACTCACGACACCGAGCTACACGGCCACTTCCGAGCTGTTCGTCGCCACCGTGGATTCCGACAATTCGAGTGACCTGGCGCAGGGCAGCGACTACTCGCAGCAGCAGGCGCGGAACTACAGCGTCGTCGCCTCCCGCGATGTGGTCCTCTCCCCCGTCATCAAGGCGCTCGATCTCCACACCTCGAGCGCGCAGCTCGCCCGCCAGATCTCCGTGACGGTGCCGCTCAACACGTCGCTCATCTCCATCGCGGTGTCTGATGAGTCGCCGGTCGAGGCCGCCCGCATCGCGAACTCGACCGCAAGCAGTCTCAACACGGTCGTCGGGCATCTGGTGCCGAAACGAAGCGATGGAACGTCTCCGGTTCGCCTCGAGGTCGTGCAATCGGCCGTTGTGCCGTCCCACCCGACCAGCCCGAACACGAAGCTCGCGATCATCGTCGGCTTCGTGATCGCCTTGCTGCTCGGCACGGCGCTCGTCCTCCTCCGCGAGCTTGCCGGGGCCAAAGTCCGCACGCCTGAGCAGCTGCGACAGCTGTTCGCCTTCCCCGACCTGGGCAAAGTCGTCTACGACCGGGGAACCAGCCAGCACACCGTCGCCGAGGTCGCTTCCGGCTCTCTGCGCGCCGAGTCGTATCGTCAGATCCGCACCAATCTGCGCTTCCTCCATGCCGACCTCACGCACAAGGTCTTTGTGGTGTCGTCCTCGGTTCCCGGGGAGGGCAAGACCACGACCTCCATCAACATCGCCGCAACGCTCGCTGCCGCGGGCAGCCGCGTTGTGCTTGTCGAAGCCGATCTGCGCAGGCCGACGGTAGCCAGCTACCTGGATTTGGAAGGCACTGTCGGTCTGACGACGGTGCTGGCGGGGCAGATCTCCCTCGAGGACGCCCTGCAGACTTGGGGACCAGACGGCCTGCACGTCCTCCTTGCGGGCCAGATCCCGCCGAACCCGAGTGAACTTCTTGCCTCCGACCACGCCGCACGCGTGTTCGACCGGCTGCGGGGCCAGTTCGATGTCGTCATCATCGACTGCCCGCCGATCGCGCCGGTCACGGACGCGACGCTGCTCGCCGCCCTCTTCGGCGGCGTCGTGCTGGTCGTCGGCTGCGGCCGGGTGGAGGTCAGGGAGTTGCGGCGTTCGGCGGAGACGCTCTCGGCGACCGGATCTCCGGTGCTCGGGACGATCTCGAATTTTGCCCCGCAGACGCGCAAGGAGCGGTATCTCGGCGCCTACGGCGCGTACGCGCAGCCTTCCCCGAAAGAGACCGGCAAGAGGAAGACGAAGAAGACGAAGACAGCCGCTGCCACCCGCGACGCGGCAGCAGAGCCCGTGAGCTTCGAAAGCCTTATTCGCGGGCAGTGAATGCGCGCACGACGCCCGAAACCGCCGCATCGAGGGCCCTGCCTGCCGCTTCGTATCGCGCCGCGGTTCCTAGGTAGGGGTCGGCGATGTCATCATCCGACAGCCGCGCGCGGGTTCCCCGTTGCGCCGCGACTGCCGTGACGACCGCGGACGGCGAAAGCATGCCGAGCTCGGCTGTGCTCAGCTGTGCGGCAAGACGAGCGAACTGACGCAACGTGAAGATGCGGCCGACTGCCGCGGGGAAGAGCTCGAGGACAGACGCCCGATGGGCGACTTCGGCGGTGAGCACGAGGTCTGCGGCCGCGGCCATCTGCCGGTTCAGCTGAACGCCGAGATGGCCGGTCGGGTCCCCGCCGTAGCGCTTCGACTCCTCGACTGCCTCCTCGGGCATCAGCCCCCCGACGACGGCGCGCGTGCCGGCGCTGACGGCCTCGAACTTGGCCGTGTCGAGCCGGGCCGACAGAAGCTGCGCCGCGATCGGGGAGCGGCATAAATTCCCCGTGCACACGACGAGGATGCTGAACACGCGTCTATGGTACGAGCGCCAGCCGCCCGGCTCGGCCGGGTCGGTCAGCAGCACCCGCGGCTCCGAGCACGGCCCGGGGAGAGTTTCGGGCAGCCAACCGGGGAACGTCGGCGGGCAATAGAGGCGCTCGCGGGCCGAACGGTCGTTCGGCCCGCGAGCGTTCCTTGCTGCGCCGTGGCTGCCACGCGCCCATCGTACAGGGACACTGAGACATTCTCAGTTCGTGGCGCCGTGAGCGAGCTACCGGCCAGGGCGGCGAAGTCGCCGCCCGGTTGTCAGCCGATCGCGCTCGATGCGTAGTACTGCAGGTCCTGCACCGTCGGAGTCTTGACGACCTGCTCCGGCGAGCTCACGGAGAGCGCCGCAGATCCGGAGGGAGCAACCCGCACCGAGACAGAACCGTACTGAAGCGGAATCAGCTTGGCGTACAGGCCGGCAGGTGCGGTGTAGTTCGTCGTGACGCCGCCAACCTGTGCCGTGACCGTGCCAGGCGTCTTGAGCAGCGTCAGGATCTCGACGTCGTCACGCGGCGGAGTGCTCGTGCCGCACAGGGTCGGGAGCATGAGCTTGGACTGACGAGCCGGAACCGCATTGTGGAACTCGTTGCGGTGCGTGACCACCACGAGGTTCTTCGCGATCGCCGGCGTCGACCCGGACTTGAACTGCGCCTCGTAGTACGCGTTCAGCTGCAGGAAGCTGTAGCCGTGCGCCTCGGACGGCGCGATGCTCGTCCCCTCGCTGTAGTCGTTCCACGTCGGGATCTGCACCATGTCGGCGCCGTCGGAGATCGCCCTGCTCCAGCCGTCCCGGAGTGCCTCCGTGTTGTCAGCTTCTGCATAGACCGCGCTGCGGGGCCGTACGTCCTGCACCGCGACGGGCGCCATCCACTTCACACCGAGGGCGTGTGCTTTCGCGGCGTAGTTGGGCGCGGAAGCGATCGTGCTCGGCGTGCGCACCCCCCACGACCCGAGGCCGTAGCTGATCGGCGCAAAGGCAGACATGTTGGCGTCAGACGGGTTCAGCAGCGTCGGCACGAAGGCCACCTTGGTGCCGTACTTCGAACCGAGAGTGCTGATGAGCGACTGCCACCACGCGACGGGCCGCTTTTCGGCCTCGAAGCCGCTCAGCAGGTACCGGCCGTCGGACAGCCGATAGCCGCCGCCGGTGGACCAGAGCTGATGGAGCGAGTCCGCCACGGTGGACGGCGAGGACGAACCCACGCTCGTGGTCATGTCCAGCTCGGGCGCGACGCGGAAGCTCGGGGTCTGCGCCGCGGCCTTCATGATGTCGTTCTCGTAGGTCCAGTTCTGCCCGGCGAGGGAAAGGACATCGAGCATGAATCCGTCGATCCCGGCGGACGAAGCCTGCGCGACCTCAGTCTGCGCATCCGCAAGACGCCAATCACCGGGCACGTTGGCCTGGGGCAGCGGACGATCGCGCAGCAGGCCGCCGTACGCCGCGTGTGCGCCGCCCTCACCGCTGGGGTTGAGGTAGCCGGTGGAGTAGTAGTCCGAGGCCGCCGGCTTGTTGTCGAGCGAGATCGGGTATGCCGGGAAGTAGTGCGCGAACACCGCCTTGGAGGTGGCGCCAGCGGCGTTCGGCTTGACCGCTACCGGCATCGCCGTCGAGTTGCTTCCACTGCTCGCCGCGGCCGGAGCCGGAGCGGACGTGGTCGTCGGAGCGGGCGCGGGGTTCGCCGCGCCGGTGGGTGCCGGGCTCGGCGCCGCCTTCGTCGGGGAGGGCGAAGGCTTCGCCGGCGCCGCGGAGGCCTGTGGAGCCGCCGCGGTGGTCACCGACAACGTGGGGTGGTGCGCGTACATGACCGAGACGCCGGCCTGCGAGTAACGCAGCTCGAATGCGGTGGTGCCTCCCGCCGCGATGGCGGAGGGTGAGACCGGCACGGAGATCGTCTTGCCCGCCGCGGCCTTCACCGGCGCGATGTCCGCGCGCGCTGCCGCGCTTGGCCGGGTGTGGTCGGTCAGCGTGGAGGGGTTCCATGAGGAATTCGTCTTGAAGACCTCGACGCCGCCCGCGGTGGCCATGGTCGACAGCACCTTGAGCGTAAGCCGTGCCGACGTGACGGTCTTGCCCTTCAAGGACGCAGTCGGGAACTTCAGGTACGTCTTGTCAGCGGAGTTCGTCGCGCTGAGGTACCCCTGATGGTACTGGGGGGTGTCGGGGTGGCGGGTCGTCGACCAGGTCTCGCCCGCGGTCTGGAAAACCGTGCTCGACGTGGGGCTGGCGGCTTGTGCCGCAGTCCCCGCGCCGGCGACGAGGGCGACGACGGCCGCCGCAATCGTCGTTCCGTGAATCCATCGGCGTCTGACATGCGCCCAATATCGCGGCATCTCCGCGCGTGCTCTCATTTCGCCTCCGTTACACTCGCTCGATCGCCGCTGGATCACGACGACGGCATGGCCCATTCACCCCCAAAACGGGGGCTGGAACATGGGCGGGTGCGAGGTTACCTGATGCAACGTGCAATTGACAAAACGCGTCAGCGGGAACGACCGGTCGTCACACCCACCGCGCGATAGTCGAGGTTCTGCACGATGGGGCGCGAGACGACGGCCGCGGATCCAGCAACTTCGAGGACCGGATCCCCCGCACGCGCGAGTGCAGCGGTCACCTTTCCAGGCCGAAGCGGCACCAGCCGAACGCCTACGCCGGCTGGCGCCTGGTAGCGGACGGAGCGGCCGCCGACCCTGACCGTGATATCGGCTGCACGCGTCAGGAAGGTGAGCACCTCGACCTCATTGCGCGGCGCCGTGAGGGAGCCGTCCAGTGTCGGCGCCATCAGAAGCGTCTGGCCGCCGCTCGGCCGCGTCTTCGCCATTTGGGTCCGATACGTGAGGTAGAGCGCGTCCCCCTCGACCTTCGGCGCGTCCCCGGTCTTGAGCCACTCGATGAAGTATGCGGAAATGTCCAAGAAGGCCCGCCCGTGCGAAACCGAAGGTGCGAATTGGGTGCCCTCGCTGTAATCGTTCCAGGTCACGAGTTGCACCGCGTCCGCCCGGCCGCGGATCGCCTGTTTCCAGCCGTCGCGAAGGAGTTCGGTGTTGCCCGATTCGGCGTAGACGCCGGCGCGCGGCCGGTCGTCCTGCACCGCCACCGGCTCCATCCACTTGACGCCCAGCCGATGAGCGAGCGCTTGCTCGCCGGCCACCCTGGGCAGGGACGCCACGTCCCTCACGCCCCACGAACTGAGCATGTAGCTCGCGGGGGCATAGCTGCGTAGATTCGCGTCGCTGGCGTCCAGCAGCACGGAGATGAGCGCCAGGCGGATGCCGTAGCGACTGGTCATCGCCGACTCGAGTTGCCGCCACCATTCAGGGGAGCGTGCCTCGGCCTTGAAGGTCGAGAGCACGTATCGGCCGTCGTTCAGCCGATATGCGGCGGATGAGCGAAAGAGCTGCGTGAGCTTTGCCGCCGTGACGTCGAGGTCCGACTTCCCCGAGCTCGTGGTCATGTCCAGATTGGGAACGACCACGAATCCGTTGTGAATCCGCTCGGCCGCGCGCTCCAAGCGAAGCGTCTGGTCCCAGTTCTCGCCGGAATACGACAGGACGTCGACCGTGAAGCCGTCGATTCCCGTAGCGGAGGCCTGCCGCACTTCCTTTTCGAGGTCTGTCAGCTTCCAGTCGCCGGCTTCCGGCGCTCGGCCCACCGGGCGGTCACGGAGCAGCCCGCCATACGCGGCGTGAGCACCGCCCTCGCCGCTCGGGTCGAGGTATTGGCTCGCGTAGTAGTCGGAATCCGGCGCCCGGTTGTCGAGCGAGATGGGGTACGGCGGAAAGTAGTGGGCGAAGACCTTCGCCGCCCCGGCGCCGGGGCGGCTCGTCGCATAGACCGGCCCGGCGTCCGTCGAACTGGCCACCCTAGGCGCCGCGGTGCGGGACGAGCGGGCAGTGGCGACGAGCACGGCGCCGGCAAGCACAGCCATCGCCAGAACGAGGCAGATGACCACCGTGACCCCACGTCGACCGGTGCGCCGCTCGTTCATTCAGTCAGCGTGCCATGCCTGGATCGTCGGATCGCAAAAGATCACCCATTTGGGGGCGTATACCCGAGGATTCCTCACGGTTAGCCTCGTGTTCATATTGAGGAATTTTCAGGTGACCGGTTAGCAACTCCCAACCCCGATTCGCTGACCGGT
>Ga0164242_10004262_pt1 | contig 16084 bp, 11 predicted proteins | sample OricomgcompostMG_FD_108783 | JGI IMG/M metagenome (GOLD analysis project Ga0164242, IMG submission 108783) | Miracle-Growth compost microbial communities from Emeryville, California, USA - Original compost - Miracle growth compost (MG) ... | reverse complement strand
GGGTGCCGATTCGTTTCTGGGCCGCCACGCTGCTAACGTTTCGTCCGCACTCGCGCGGGTGGCGGAATAGGCAGACGCGCTAGCTTGAGGTGCTAGTCCTCGTATAGAGGGTGGGGGTTCAAGTCCCCCCTCGCGCACGCGAGTGGTCCCGGGTGCCTGCAGGTCAGGGACTCGGGACCTTGCACATTTCGGGCACATCCACGCACATCCAGGCACAGCCGGGCACGGGTGAAGCGCCGGGGCCCCGATGCCGGTGCGCCGAGCGCCCCGGGGCGGCGTTCAGCTGCGGAGTCGGTCGCCGTACCAGACGGTGTCGAAGGCGCGCCACATGGAGGCGTACCGGCCGTCCGCCTCGAGCAGCTCCTCATGCGTGCCCGACTCGGCGACACTGCCGTGATCGAGCACGATGATGCGGTCGGCGGTGCGCGCGGTCTGGAGCCGGTGGGCGATCAGGATCGTGGTGCGATGCGAGGTGAGCCGCTGCATGGCCGCGGAGACGCGCGCCTCGGTGACCAGGTCGAGGTTGGAGGTGGCCTCGTCGAGCAGCAGGATCGCGGGGTCGACCAGCTCGGCGCGAGCCAGGGCGAGGAGCTGCCGCTGGCCGGCCGAGAGGGAGCGGCCGCGCTCGGCGAGCTCGTGCAGGTAGCCGCCGGCGAGGGTGGCGATGAACTCGTGCGCCCCGACGGCGCGGGCCGCCGCCTCGACCTCGGCGTCGGTGGCGGCGGGTCGGCCGTAGGCGATGTTGTCTCGGACGGTGCCGGAGAACAGGAAGGACTCCTGGGGCACGTAGCCCAGCTGGGTGCGGAAGTCGTGGAGGTCGACGGACCGCAGGTCGTGGCCGTCCATCCGGATCGCTCCGCGGTCGGGGTCGTAGAAGCGCGCGACCAGCTTCATCACGGTCGACTTCCCGGCCCCGGTCTCGCCGACCAGAGCCACGGTCTCGCCGGCGGCGACCGCGACGTCGATGCCGCGCAGCGCCTCCGGGACGCGGGCGGCCTCGGCGCCGACGGCGGGGTAGTGGAAGTGGACGTCGTCCAGCGTCGTGGCCCCGGTGAGTCGACCGGTCCGCACCGGGGCCGCGGGCTCGGGGGTCAGCGGGTGGAGCGACATCAGCTGCGCGATCCGACCCACCGAGACCCGGGTCTGCTGCCAGGAGTCGAAGACCTGCGAGAGCTGCTGGATCGGGCTGAAGAACATGTCGATGTAGAGCATGAACGCGATCAGCGCGCCGGCGCTCATGTGGCCCGCGGAGATCATCCGTGCGCCCACTCCGAGCACGATCGCGTCAGCGATCGAGGAGAGGAACTGGACGAACGGGAAGTAGATCGCGATCAGCCGCTGCGCCCCGACCCGGGCCTCGACGTAGTCGCGGCCCAGCCGGTGGAACTGCTGGACGGTGTCCGCCTCGTGGGTGAACGTCTGCGCCTCGCGGATTCCAGACAGGCTCTCCTGGAAGTCGGCGTTCACGATCGAGATGCGGTCGCGGGCCAGGTCATAGAGCCGCCCCGACAGCCGTCGGAAGACGACCGTGGCCACCGCGAGCGGGATCATCACGCTCAGCACGCACAGGGCCAGCCCGGGGTTGATCGCCAGCAGCGCGATGCCGACGCCGACGAAGGTGGCGAAGGCGACCAGCGCGTTGAGCAGCCCGTTCTCGACCAGGGACTCGAACTGGTCGACGTCGGTTGTCATCCGGGTCATGATCCGCCCGGCCATCTCGCGCTCGTAGTAGTCCAGCGACAGCCGTTGGAGCTGGGCCCAGATCCGGATGCGGAGGGAGAGCATGATCCGCTCGGCCGCGCGACCGGTCACGAAGGTCTCGCCGATCTGCGTGACGAAGTCGACCAAGGTGACGAAGGCGAACGCGGCAGTGGCGGCGAAGAGCACGGTCCCCGAGTCCTTCGCGACACCGTCGTCGATGCCGGTCTTGACCAGGACCGGCCCGACCAGTCCGATCAGGGCGTCCAGGATCACCAGCGCGAGTCCGATGCCGAGCGGACGGCGGAACTGGCGCAGCAGCGTGCGCAGCGAGAAGCGCTCGATCGGCTGCGACTCGGTCGCGAGGTCGACCTCGGCGGTGTCGCGGACCGGCGGCAGCGCGGCGACGCGGGCCAGCAGCTCCGGGGTGGGCGCCAGACTCATCCGCCAGCTGCCGCCCCCGCCCCCGCCGTGGCCGAGCCCGGCGCCGAGCGAGGGCGCACCGATGCGGGCGCCGTAACCGCCACCGTCGGCGCGGCCGCCCGCGGCGCGGGCGTCCCAGGCCGAGGCGGTGACGCCGCCGGTGTCGGCGATCTGCGTGAGCGCCTCGATGCTCTCCGGAGGCTGCTCCTCGAGACCGGAGAGCAGCGCACGGTACGCCGGGCTGCGCTCGCTCAGCTCATCGTGCGTGCCGATGTCGAGCGCTCGGCCGTCGGCGAGGACGACGACCCGGTCGGCGAGCCGCAGCGTGGAGAGGCGATGCGCGATCAGCAACGTGGTGCGGTCGGCCAGCACCTCACGGAGGGCGTCGTGGATGGCCTCCTCGGTGCGGGCGTCGACGGCGCTGGTGGCGTCGTCGAGGATGAGGATCGCCGGGCGTGCCAGGATCGCCCGAGCCAGCGCGATCCGCTGCCGCTGACCGCCCGACAGGGTCAGGCCGCGCTCGCCGACGGCGGTGTCGTAGCCCTGTGGCAGCGCCGCGACGAACTCGTGCGCGCTCGCGGCCCGCGCCGCCGCCTCGACCTCGGCGGCGGTGGCGTCGGGGCGACCGTAGGCGATGTTGGCCCGCACCGTGTCGCTGAACAGGAACGGGTCCTCGAAGGCCACCGCGATCTGCCGCCGCAGTGAGGCCAGGGTGACGGTGCGCAGGTCGTGTCCGTCGACGGCGACCGTGCCGGAGGTCGGGTCCTGGAAGCGGGTCACCAGCCCGGCCACGGTCGACTTGCCGCTCCCCGAGGAGCCGACGATGGCCACCCGCTCGCCGGGCGCGATGGTGAGGTCGAACCCGTCCAGGACGGCACGGTCGGGGCTGTCGGGGAAGGCGAACGACACCTCGCGGAACGTGATCTCGCCGTGCACCGGCGGCAGATCGACGGCGTCGGGGGCGTCCGCGATCGCCGGCTCGGTGTCGAGGAGCTGGAAGATCCGCTCGGCGCCGGCACGAGCCTGCTGGCCCACGGTCAAGACGTTGGCGAGCATCCGCGCGGGCCCGGCGAACTGGGCCACGTAGGTCGAGAAGGCCAGGAAGGTGCCGATGGAGAGCGAGCCGTGCAGGGCCAGCGAGCCGCCCAGGGCCAGGATCGCGACCTGCGCGATCACCGGCACGGTCTCCATCAGCGGCTGGAAGCGCGACTGCAGCCGCACCGTCCGCATCCGGGCGCCGTACAGCCGCTGTGCGGCGTCGGCCACCCGCTGCAGCTCCCTGCGCTCCTGCCCGAAGGCCTTGACCACCCGGACGCCGTTGACCGCCTCGTCGACGATCTGGGCGACGTCACCCTCGCGCTGCTGACCGTCCCAGGAGGCCGGGAAGACCCGCAGCCGCATCCGGTAGGAGACCGCGATCAGGACCGGCAGTACGACGAGGCCGACCAGCGCCAGCCACGGCGCCAGGATGAACATGATCACCAGCGAGGCCAGCATCAGCAGGAGATTCCCGCACAGCATCGGCAGCATCATCAGCAGCGCCTGGACCAGCGCGGAGTCGGAGTTGGCGCGCGCGACGAGCTGACCCGTCGACATCCGGCCGAGGCTGTGCTGGTCCAGGGTGAGCAGGTGGTCGTGCATCGCGTTGCGGAGGTCGTACTGCACCTCGACCGCGACCTGGCCGCCCCGGTAGCGGCGCAGATAGGTGAGGAGGAACAGGGCCGCCGCCGCGGCGACGAGGGTGAGGATCCATGGCCACAGGGGCGACGTGCCGGCGATGATGACCTTGTCGACGATATGGCGGGCCAGCAGCGGCACCGTGGCCTGGGTCGCGCTGCCGAGGAGCGCCGCTCCCAGCGCCACACCGACCTTGCGACGTTGGCGCCAGACGTAGCGCCACAGCTGCCGCAGCCAGCTCGGCGAGGAGGAGCCGCTCATCGCGCTCCTGCCTGCAGCCGTTCGGTGGCGAGCTCGTCCAGCGCGGTACCCAGCTCGGCGAGGACGGCCAGGGTCCGCCGTGGGTCGGCCGTCCGCGCGACGACCTTGTCCAGCCGGGCGAGCAGGTCCGCCTCGACGTCGCGGAGGATCTGCTCGCCCCGGGGCGTGAGCCGCAGCGTGCTGCCACGCAGGTCGTCGGGGACCGCCGTACGCTCCAGCAGCCCGCGAGCGCTCAGCGACTCCACGGCCGCGCTGACGGCCGGGCGGCCCAGCGTCAGCCGCATCGCCAGCGCCGAGGCACGCGCGTCGCCGGCGGCCACACCGGACAGCACCCGGTAGTGCGCCAGGCTGAGGCCCGCGCTGGAGCGCTCGAGCATGCGGGCCAGCCGCGCCAGCGCACGCACCGCCTCACGTCGTTGAGAAGCCATGTCGCCACCCTACGGCGGTAGTTCAACCGTCGAACAAACGCCGGGCCGGGGGAGGGTGCCGGCGGCGTCGCCTCTGTCCCGCGGCTTCGGCCCCACAGCCGACTGCCAACTGATGATTGTTGACAGATGACAGGGCCGGTCATACGCTCGAAGAGTCCTGTGATACACGTCACAGCGACGGATGACTCCCGCCTCGCCGCGGGCCTCGGGTGTCACGGCCGGAAGCGTGGAGCCGCAACTCACAGCACCTCCTAGATCCGCACGTCGGCTGAGCCAAAGGAGCTCTCATGAAAGTCGATCGCACCATCCGTCGCGTCGCGGCACTCGTGGTCGCGGTGATGGCCACCGCGAGCCTCGCGAGTTGTGGTAGCAGCAACGACCATGCCTCGGGCGGGTCGGGGAAGACCGATGCCTCGGGCAGCCTCGTCGTCAACGGGGAGACGATCGCTGACGCCGCCTTGTGGAAGAAGGCCCAGAGCGAAGGCAGCATGACGATCTACACGGCCTACACGGCCGACAAGGAGCAGAAGATCGTCGACGCGTTCACCAAGGCGACCGGCCTGAAGGTCAACGTCGTCGCCCTCGGTACGGCGCCCCTGGTCACCCGGCTGCAGAGCGAGAGCAAGGCCCACAAGTACACGGCCGACGTCGTCAAGCTCGGCAATCTGGTCAACATCAACGCGCTCGCGACCGGCGGCCTGCTGAGCAGCTACCAGCCGCCGGCGGCGTTCAACATCCCGGCCGTGGACAAGGGCGGCAACGGCGAGTACTGGGCGTGGAACCAGTCGCCGCTCGCTCCCGGCTACAACACCGCGGTCGTCAACGACTCCGACGCGCCGAAGTCCTGGGCCGACCTGCTCAACCCGCGCTGGAAGGGCAAGCTCGGCCTGGCGCCGTTCTCGGCCGGCGGCGTGGAGATCGCGACGTTCCAGTTCCTGCGCAACGACGTCGACCCCAACTACTGGACCAAGCTGGCCGCCCAGCAGCCGCAGATCCTCTCGGTGATGGCCTCGGTCGCCCAGGCGCTGACGAACGGACAGATCCAGGTCGGCATCGTCCAGCCGAGCGTGCTGGGGCAGGCGATGAGTCAGGGGGCCAAGATCAAGTTCGTGCCCGACCCGCCCGAGGGTCTGCCGCTGTCGAACAACTTCGTCGGCATCGCCGCGCACGCACCGCACGCCGCGGTCGCGCAGGTCTACCTCAACTACCTGTTCTCCAAGGCCGGGCAGACGGTGCTCTCCCAGCAGATCGGCGACTACAGCGTCCGCACCGACGTGCCGCCGCCGGTGATCGCCGGGGTGAAGATGCCGGCCCTCAACTCAGGCTACAAGTTCTACCCGCTGAACAACGCCGACACGATCAAGAGCGGGGCCCAGTGGACCACCGAGTGGAACACCGCCTTCCACTACAAGGGCTGAGATGACGACACCACACTCGGGGATCGACCGTTTGCTCGAGCCGCGCAGCATCGCGGTGATCGGGGCGTCGACCGACCCCAGGAAGCTGACCGGGATGCTGCTCTCCTTCCTCGGGGACAGCGGCTTCGAGGGTGCCGTCTACCCGGTGAACCCCCGCAGCACCGCGATCAACGGCCTGACCTGCTATCCGTCCGTCTCGGCGCTGCCCGAGGTGCCGGACGTGGCGGTGATCGGGGTCCCGGGGGACACCGCGGTGGCGGCAGTCCGGGAGTGCGCCGCGATCGGGGTGCCGGCGGTCGTGATGCTGTCGGGCGGGTTCGGCGAGGGGTCCGACCCCTCGCCGGACGGCGCCCGGCGTACGGCGGAGGTCACCGAGATCTGCCGCAACAGCGGCCTGCGTCTGGTCGGCCCCAACACCACCGGAGTGGTGAACTTCGAGCGGTCCACGCCGATGACGTTCGCCGACTGGTACGCCCGTGACACCGGGCTGCGGGCGGGGGTCGAGATCCTAGCCGGGAGCGGCACCGTCGGCGGCCTGGTCTTCCAAGTGATGCAGCGGGCGGGCGTGGGCGTCAACCACTGGATCGGCGTGGGCAACGAGCTTGACCTCACCATGGCCGAGTTCATCGACTACTTCGCCGAGCGCGAGAGCACGCGCGTCATCGTCTGCTACGCCGAGGGCCTGGTCGCCGGCCGCGCCTTCTTCGAGGCCGCCGTCAAGGCACGCCGCGCGGGCAAGTCGATCGTCGTCCTCACCGCCGGGCGCTCGGACGCCTCGCGGCGCTCGATGCTGTCGCACACCGGCAAGGTCTCCAGCTCGAGCGCGATCTACTCCGGGATCTTCGCCCAGCTCGGCATCGTCGAGACGCGCTCGATCGAGGAGACGGCGTACGTCGCCAAGGCGCTCCTGGCCGGCCTGACCGTTCCCGACGGCCGGATCGGGATGGTCTCGGCGTCGGGCGGCATCGGCACCATCCTCACCGACCAGGCCGAGAGCGCCGGGCTCCACGTGGATCGGCTGCCCGATCAGGTCCGCCAGGAGCTGGCCGGCGTTGTCCCGCTCTACGGCGCGGCCGACAACCCGATCGACCTGTCGGCCGACGCGGTCTTCCGGCCGGAGCTGTTCAGCGACGTCCTCGACGTCCTGGGCCGGGCCGAGGGCGTCCCGGGCACCTGGATCGTCGCCGGCCGCGCCACCATCGACCGCTACTACCGGGCGGTGCTCGACTTCGCGGCCCGTGGCGCGCTCGATGTGGTGGTCTGCCCGGGCATCGCGCTGGCACCGGAGGTGGACGCCGCGTTCGCCGAGGCCGGCGTCGCGGTGCTCGACGACAGCGAGCTGTGCATGCGGGCGCTCGGCCGGATCGCGGCCGCGGCCGACCACGACCCCGACCCGCAGCCGCGGGAGGGCGCCGAGCCTCGGCCGCAGTCGGGCACCGCCGCCGACCCGGTCCGGGTGGACGCGGTGCTGCGCGACCACGGCGTGCCGCTGGCCGCGTCGCGGTTCCTGCGCGACGAGGCCGAGCTGCGGGAGCTGATGGCCGAGGGCTCGCTGACCTATCCGGTCGCGGTCAAGAGCGCCACCGCACTGATCGCCCATCGCTCGGACGTCGGCTGTGTGGTCCTCGGCGTCACGGGCGAGGCCGAGCTGGCCAGGGCGGTCGCCCAGGTGCGCGCGAACGCCGCCCTGGCCGGCGCTCCCGACGCGACGGTCGAGATCCAGGAGATGAGCCCGGTGGGCGCCGAGCTGCTGGTCGGGATCGGTCCCGACCCGGACTTCGGTGCCGTCGCGACGGTGGCGCTCGGCGGGGTGACAGTGGAGGTCGCGCCGGACGCGGTGCACAGCGCCATGCCCGCCTCGCGGGCCTGGCTGGACGGCATGGTCGGGCGGCTGCGGTCGGCCGCGCTGCTGCAGGGCTACCGCGGTCGCGCCGCGGTGAAGACCGGCGCGATCGCGGACCTGCTCACCTCGCTGTGGGCGGCCTACCAGGCTCATCCCGAGATCGCCGAGATCGAGCTCAACCCGGTCATCGTCGACGCCGAGGACGGCTCCCTGCACGCGGTCGACGCGCTGGTCGGCCTGACCGACGGATGCGACGGCCTGCGATGAGCGCCGTGATCAGAGGAGTCGCCGAGTGCCCGCACGGGCGCTCCACGGAGCCGAGCACGATGGCGCTGCACGAGACCCTCGTCGACGCCGCCCTGGCCGACGCGGGGCTCGAGCGGGGTCAGGTCGACGCCCTGCTCACCGTCTCGCCACGTTCGGACCCCTACCTGGTCCATGCCGAGGCGCTTGCCGAGCGGCTGGGCATCGAGCCCGGGCCGTGCCACTCCGTGGAGGCGGGCGGTACGGCGCCGATCGCGATGGCCGCGGCCGCCGCCGGGATGATCGACGCGGGCATCGCCGAGGTGGCGGTGGTGGTCGCGGCCGACCTGCCGCTGCTGGCGGGCTCGGCCGGCTACCTGAGCACGCTGACTCAGGTCGGACCGATCCACCCGGAGTTCGAGGCGTCGTACGGCGTCACGCCGCGCTCGCTCTACGGCCTGATGGCGCGCGCCTACCTGCACCACCACCGGCTCGGCGAGGACGCGCTCGGCGAGGTGGCGCTGCACGACCGCGCGATGGCGGCGCGGCACCCGCACGCCCGGTTCCGGGAGCCGCTGGACATGGCCGGCTACCTCGCCTCGCCGCTGGTCTGCGACCCGCTGCGGCGGCCGGACTGCGGCCCCGTCACCGACGGTGGCGGCGCGGTGGTGCTGGTCCGGGGGGACCTGCCCGCAGCGGGCCACGCCGACGTGGCGCTGGCCGGGGTCGGGCAGGCGATGCGGCACGCCCACCTCTCCCAGGCACCGTCCCTCGTCGAGAGTGCCGCGGGCGTCGCCGGCGGGCGTGCCCTGACGACCGCGGGCGCCACGATCGAGGACGTCGACGTCGCCCTGGTCTACGACTGCTTCTCCATCGCCATGCTGATGAACGCCGAGGCGCTCGGCCTGGCCGCCACCGGTACCGCCGCCAAGGAGTTCGCCGCCGGAGCCTTCGGGCCGGGCGGCCGGGTCGTGGTCAACCCGCACGGCGGGCTGCTCTCGCACGGCTACCCGGCGCGTGCCGCCGGGATGGCCAACCTGGTCGAGGCGATCGTCCAACTGCGCGGCGAGGCGGGGGAGCGGCAGGTGCCCGGCTGTGCCACCGCGCTCGTGCACGGGATGAGCGGCGCCCAATCCGGGCACGCCGTCGCGATCCTGCGGGAGGCGGCATGAGACCAGTGAGCATCGTGCACGAGCGGCCACGGGTGACGCCGGAGGCCGAGCCGTTCTGGACCGCGGCGGCCGGTGGTGAGCTGCGGCTGCCCTCCTGTCCGGCGTGCGAGGCGTGGCTGTGGTTCCCCCGCGCCACCTGCCCGACCTGCGGCGGTGACGTGGAGTGGCGCGCCGCCAGCGGCCTGGCCACGCTGACCAGCTTCATCGTGGAGCGCCGTGCCACCGACCCGCGCTGGCGCGACCGGGTGCCTTACGTGATCGGCTACGTCACCCTCGACGAGGGTGTCGTGCTGCTGAGCGACATCGTCGGTGCCGAGCCCGGCGAGCTCGGCATCGGGACGCGTCTGCGGGTGCGCTTCGAGCCCACCGACGACCCGGCGATCGCCGTACCCGTGTTCGAGCCGTTCGACGAGGGGAGTCCCCATGCCTGAAATCCCAGCCGTCCGCGGCCTCTCCGGTGGTGGGCTCCCGGCACCGAAGAGCCTGCGCGAGATGCTCCGACGCGGCGACCGGATCCTGCTGCCCGGCGTGCCAGACGCGTTGACCGCGCGGCTGGCCGAGCGCGCCGGCTTCCCGGCCTGCTATGTCTCCGGGGCCGGCTTCGCGAACGCCCAGATGGCGCTGCCGGACGTCGGCCTGGTCTCCCGCGAGGAGATCCCCCGCCACGTCGGTCGGATCGCGCTCGCTTGCGGGATCCCGGTGGTGGCCGACGGCGACACCGGCTTCGGCGGGCCGATCGCGGTGATGCACACAGTGCAGGCCTTCGAGCTGGCCGGCGCGGCCGGCATCCAGATCGAGGACCAGCAGATCCCGAAGCGGTGCGGCCACTTCGACGGCAAGAACGTCGTCAGCCCACATGACATGGTCACCCACGTGCGAGCCGCGAAGCTGGGCGCCTCGCCCGAGTTCGTCGTCATCGCCCGTACCGACGCACGCGCCGTCGAGGGCATCGACCGGGCGATCGACCGCGCCCGGGCGTACGCCGACGCCGGGGCCGACGCCGTCTTCGTCGAGGCCCCCGAGAACCTCGAGGAGATCGAGTTGGTCGCCAAGCGGCTCAGCGACGTACCGCTGCTGATCAACATCGTCGAGGGTGGGAAGACGCCCCAGCTCACCGCCGACGACTACTTCGACATGGGCTACCAGATCGTGCTCTATGCGAACTTCGTGATGCGCACGATGCTGAAGAGCGCCGCGGACGCGCTCGGCCACCTGTCCTCTGCACGCGAGACGTTCTCGCGGGCCGGCTCGATGCTCTCCTGGCACCTGCGCCAGGAGCTGGTCGGCCTGGGCGAGGTGGAGCGGCTCGAGGAGTACCTGGAGCTGGGCGACGACCGCCCCGCGCCCCCGACCCCGAAAGGCGACGTGAAGTGAAGATCTGGGTTCAGAGCAATACCGCGCTGGTCGCGGACGAGAAGTGGAAGCCCTACCTCGACGCGGAGACCGCGCATCTGGAGGACGTGAAGCTGCCCGGCACCGAGCTGCACTTCGACGGCGTCGACGTGATGCAGCCGGACCTCACCCATAACGCCATGCACCGCGCGATCAACACGCAGGGCTTCATCCAGAAGGGCATCCGGGCCCAGGAAGAGGGGTACGACGCCGTCATCGTGCTCGGCATGGCCACGATGGGCCGTGAGGAGCTGCGCGAGCAGCTGAGCATCCCGATCGTCTTCACCCAGGACGTGGCCTGGCCGTGGGCCGCCTGGCTCTATGGGCGGTTCGGGCTGCTCGCCCACGACCGGGTGATGTACCTGCGCCGCTACGACCAGATCCGGGCGGCCGGCCTCGCCGAGTGCTTCGTCCACGGCGACTACGGCGCGATCCGCAAGGAGGACACCCTGGCGGCGTACGCCGACTTCGACTCCTACTACGCACGGCTGGAGGAGACCGGGCGGCGGGCGGTGCACGACGGTGCGAACGTGCTCATTCCCGACCTGGGCCCGATGAACGCGCTGCTGGCCGCACGGGGCGTGACCCGGATGCACGGCGTACCCGTCTTCGACACCTCGGCGATGGCGCTGCGGGCCGCCCAGATGATGGTCGCCGGCGGCCTGCGCAACATCAATCCCTGGTGACCCGGCACCGGCGAGAAGGAGGACAGGACTCGTGGCCGTCGAACTCGAGAACGTGACCATCAGCTACGGCGACGTGACAGCCGTGGAGGGCTTCGACCTGGTGATCGAGGAGGGGGAGATGCTCGTCCTCCTGGGGCCCTCCGGCTGCGGAAAGACGAGCGTGATGCGCTCGATCGCCGGCCTCGAGGAGCCGACCGGCGGTCGGATCACCATCGAGGGGAAGGTCGTCTTCGACCACGCCCGAGGCATCGACGTGCCGGTCAACAAGCGGCACGTCGCGATGGTCTTCCAGTCCTACGCCATCTGGCCGCACATGAGCGTCGAGGAGAACGTCGCCTTCCCGCTCAAGGTGGCCCGCAAGATGAACAAGGCGCAGATGCATCAGCGCGCCCTGGAGGTGCTGCGCACGGTCGGCTTGGAGGAGTTCGCGGCCCGGCCGGCCAGCCGGCTCAGCGGCGGTCAGATGCAGCGCGTGGCGCTGGCCCGCAGCATCGCGATGAACCCCTACGTCATGCTGCTGGACGAACCGCTGTCCAACCTCGACGCCAAGATGCGCGACCGGCTGCGCTTCGAGCTCAAGGAGCTACACGACCGGCTCGGCATCACCGCGCTCTACGTCACCCACGACCTGAGCGAGGCACTCGCGCTCGGCGACCGGGTGGCGGTGATGAACGAGGGCCGGATCATCCAGCTCGGCACGCCGCGCGAGGTCTACGCTCATCCGAACTCGGCGTTCGTGGCCGACTTCCTCGGCATCGCCAACGTCTTCCCCGGTTCGGTGACCGAGGTGCGGGACGGCGAGTCGACGGTGTGGCTGGAGGGCGGCGTCGCGGTCAGGGGCGCGACGGAGGGAGCCAGCGGCGACAAGGTGCTGGTGTGCCTGCCGCCGGAGCGGCTCACCGTGCGGCGACGCAGTACCACCGGCCTGGTCAACGAGTGGAAGTGCGAGGTGGTCACCGCCAACTTCCTGGGCGCGCAGACCCGTTACAAGGTGCGGAGCGAGGCCGGGCTGGTGCTCGACGCGGTCCAGTTCGGCAGGGACGAGGGGCTCGACCGGGGCGACACGGCGTACCTCTCCGTCGATCCGAGGGACGTGCTGACCCTGCCGGCCGGAGCCGGCGCATGAGCACCGCGGTCCGCGCACCCGACCTGCGCCGCTCCGGCGGCGGGGGTGGCTCCGGCGCACCCGGCGCTCGACCCGGACTCGCCTGGGGTCGCGTCCTCAACGTGGTACGCCGCCACCTGCTCATCGCGGTGCTGCTGCTCCTGCTCACCGTGCTCATCGCGGTGCCGGCGATCGCCGTGGTGGTGGTGTCGTTCACCAACGACGTGCCCGGCAGCGGCACCCCGCTGCACTTCATCTGGCACAACTACGCGGCTCTCTGGTCGGCCGACAGTGCCGACGCGCTCAAGCAGTCGCTCATCACCAGCGTCTGCGGGTCGGTGATCGCTGTCGCCATCGGCACCGGGCTGGCGGTGCTGGCGGTGCGCACCAACATCCGCGGCCGCTGGCTGGTCGAGCTCACCGGCATCACCCCGTTCTTCTTCCCGCCCCTGGTCGGCGCGCTGGCGTGGGGCCTGCTGGCGCAGAGCAACGCGGGCCTGCTGAACCACCTGTTCAGCTCGCTGCACGTGCCGGTGCACCTCAACATCGCCACGATCCCGGGCATCGTGTTCGTGTTCGGCGTCTACTACTCGCCCTACGCCTACCTGTTCGTCTCCAGCGCGCTGCGACTCTTCGACCCGCAGCTGGAGGAGGCGGCGCGGGTGCACGGCGCCTCGACGGCCACGACGTTCCGCAACGTGACGCTGCCGATGCTCTCACCCGCGGTGCTCGGTGCCGGCCTGATCTCCTTCACGTTGATGATGGAGAACTACACGATCCCGGCGATGCTCAACACCAAGGGCAACATCAACACGCTGATGACCCGGATGTACGCCCTGATGCAGAACATCCCGAGCCAGCCCAACCGAGCCGCCGCGGTCGGCATGATCCTGCTGGTCGTGCTGGTCGTCGTCTCCACGATCCAGCGCCGGATGCTGCGCGGGCGCGACTTCACCACCGTCACCGGCAAGGGCCTGCGGCCCAGGACGATGGACCTGGGCAGGTTCCGGTGGGTCGCGCTGCTCGGCGTACTCGTCTATCTGGTGATCGCCGTGGTGCTGCCGTTCCTCGCGATCCTCAACTCGGCGCTGCGGCCCTACATGTTCGTCTCGAAGATCTCCGACCTCTTCGACTTCTCCACGCTGACCCTCAGCGCCGTCCAGCAGGTCACCAGCACGCAGCAGTTCTCCATCAGCCTGCGCAACACGCTGCTGGTCGGCGTGCTGGCCGCGGTGCTGGGAGCGCTGTTCCATTACGTCATCGCCTACGTCACCACCCGCACGAAGGTGCACGGTCGCGGGCTGGCACGGTTCCTGGCGATCGTCCCGATCGGGATCCCGGCGCTGCTGATGGGGATGGGCTTCCTGTGGACCTGGCTCTACATCCCGCTGCCGATCTACGGCACGATCGCGATCCTGGTGCTGGCCTACATCGCCCGGTTCACGCCGCAGGGCTTCCTCAGCGCCACCTCGGTGCTCGGCGCGGTCCATGCCGACCTCGAGGACAGCGCCGTGGTCAGCGGCGCCTCCCGGGTCGGAGCCGTCCGGGCGATCACCGCGCCGCTGATGCGGGGCGGCATCGCCTCGACCGTGCTGCTGCTGTTCCTGCTCTCCATGCGGGAGCTGACCGTGGCGCTGTTCCTGTTCACGTCGAAGACGGTGGTGTTCCCGATCGACATCTACAACCTGTGGCTGGCCGGCAACGCCAGCGCGGCCGCCGCGATCTCGGCGATGTACAGCGTCTTCCTGCTCATCGTGACCCTGGCCGGCCTCAAGTGGCTGCGGGGTGCGGTATGAGTCCGTTCCCGTCCGGTGGAGGTGACCGATGGACGTCGATCTGAGTCCCGACCAGCAGGCGCTGCGCGAGGCGGTGGCGGCCTTCGCCCGCGAGCGGGTGCAGCCCACCGCCCAGGCGCGCAGCGAGACGAGCACCTGGGATCCGGCGATCCTGGCCGAGATGGGCCAGCACGGCTGGCCGGGCGTGATCGTGAGTCCCGACCTCGACGGGCTCGGCGCCGGGGCGGTCGAGCACGCCCTCATCGTCGAGGCGCTCTCGGCCGTGGACGCGAGCATCGGCGCTATGCAGAACCTGCTGCAGCAGACCGTGGCGGCGATCGTGAACTACGGCTCGGCGCCGATGCGACGGCGCTTCCTGCCGCGGCTCGCCCGCGGGGAGGCGTTCACCATCACGGGACTGACCGAATCCGACGCCGGCTCCAAGCCGTCGGACATGGCGACGTCGGCACGGCACGCGTCCGACGGCTGGCACATCACCGGGGTCAAGACCGAGGTGCACGTGCCCGCGCACGCCGACGTGGGGCTGGTGTTCGCGAAGACGGAGAACGGGATCAGCGCCTTCCTGGTCCCCACCGACACCCCCGGGTTCGTCTGCGGGAAGCAGCGCGACATCGTGGGCCTGCGCGGGCTGCCGATGCACAGCGTGGAGCTGCACGACTGCGTCGTACCCGACGACCGCCTGCTCGCCGGCGAGGGCCAGGGCATGCGGGTCTTCTTCACCTCCTTCGACCTGACCCGGATCGGTAACGCCGCCAAGTGCATCGGCATCGGGACCGGCGCGCTGCGTGATGCCATCGCGTACGCCGGGCAGCGCCGGGTCGGCGAGGGCGTCGTGACCGACTTCCAGGGCATCCGCTGGAACATCGCCGACCTCACCACCCAGCTCGAGGCCGCGCGGCTGCTGACCTATCGGGCGGCGGTGATCTACGACCGCGACGGCCGGGCCACCCGGGAGGCCAACATGGCCAAGCTGCTCGCCAGCACCGTGGCCATGGACGCGGCGGTGTTCGCGATGCAACTGACCGGCAGCTACGGCGCCTTCTCGACGCAGCCGTTCGCGCGCTACCTGCTGGACGCGAAGGTCTCCCAGCTGACCGGCGGCTCGGTGGAGATCCTGCGCAACACGGTCGCCCGGGAGCTGCTCGGCAAGGAGTCGACGGCGGGCGGCCCCGGTGGGAAGGGAGCGGCGGCATGAGCATCGGCATCTGCCTGCGCCCGCAGTACGCCGGCGAGTACTCCGTCGCGGCGATGCGGGCCCAGGCGCAGCGGGCGGACGAGAACGGCTTCCACTCGGTCTGGCTGGCCGAGAGCTGGGGACAGAGCGCCGTACCCGTGCTCGCGGACCTGGCGGCCCGCACCAGCCGGATCGTGGTCGGCACGGCGATCGTCAACGTCTTCAGCCGGACGCCGAGTCTACTGGCGATGACCGCCTCGACGATGACCGAGCTCTTCCCGGACCGGTTCGTGCTCGGCCTCGGCGCCGGGACGCGAGCGCTGGTCGAGGACTGGCACGGACTGAGCTTCGAGCGGCCGATCGACCGGCTGCGCGACGCGATCGCGGTGGTCAAGGCCGCGACATCGGGGGAGAAGGTCGACTACCGCGGCCGGACGGTGGCCGTGTCCGGCTACCGGCTGCGGGTGCCGGTCGGCCAGCGCCCCGCGCCCGTCTACGTCGCGGCGCTCGGCGAGCGCGGCACCCGTCTGGTCGCCGAGGCCGCCGACGGGTGGCTGCCCTACCTGCTCGCCCGCCGGCGGCTCCCGGGTCAGATCGCACGCATCGACGAGCAGGCCGCGGCCGCGGGTCGCGCCGATCGACCGGTGGTGGCACCCCTCGTCGTCACCTGCGTGGAGGAGGACTCCGCGGTCGCGCGGGGGCAGGCCCGCAAGCACGTCGCGTCCTACTTGGGGGCGATGGGGCCGCACTACCGGGAGTTCGTCTCCC
>Ga0164242_10004261_pt1 | contig 16085 bp, 20 predicted proteins | sample OricomgcompostMG_FD_108783 | JGI IMG/M metagenome (GOLD analysis project Ga0164242, IMG submission 108783) | Miracle-Growth compost microbial communities from Emeryville, California, USA - Original compost - Miracle growth compost (MG) ... | reverse complement strand
TGCGCTGTCCTGCAGTGAGCTTGCCCATGCCGGGTCCGAAGCCCTCGGGATTGCCGCCCGGGGTGCCGAAGCGGGGCGGGGTCATTTCCGGTCTGTTGGTGCCTACGTTGTTGATCATGATGTTCCTTCCTTTCTGCCGCTTGTTGACATGGGATTTCGGCCATCGCTCACGCGCACGCCAAACCCTCTATTGCTGCCGCCCTTGAATCGGGATCGATGCTGGCTGCCAGTACTCTCTCGAAACATTCCCGCCCTCCCGGCAGACCAGCGCGTTGAAGGGCATATCCGAGAACCGCATTTGCCGGGCCGTGGGTCGGGTCCTCGGCCAGGACGCTTTCGCGAAGAAGTGCCGCCGCCGCCTCCGGGTCGCCCCGCTGCAGCAGGACCGTCGCGCGGCAGACGTCGAGCGCCGTCGGGTCCGCCAGCACCTGCCGCAGGTAGCGGAAGATGCATTCCGCTTCCGCGTCCTGCCCGGCATCCAGGGCCAGCAGTCCCACCCCGCCCAGCAGGTGTGACACCGGGTCGAATCGTGTGCTGTCTGACGAAGCCATGGCGCTGTCCTTCCGTGCTTACTGCTTGACGTCGTTGATCACGCTTTCCAGCACTTTCCAGCCTTTTTCATCGCAGGCCAGGATCGCCTGCCACATCGACAGCCGCGCCTGCGATGCGTTCTGGAAGTTCTGCACGTTCTGCATGTTCTGGTCGATCTGGGGGGTCGGATCTGCCGGTGCCGGACCTGCGCTGCTTGCGTCTGCCATGATGATCTCCTTGATTGTTCAGATGGAAGAGTGGTTCAGCACACGAAGTGCCGCCCCGGATGCGCGTCTTGCCACGCCTTGGACAACACCTGCTCGGCGGTCTGCAGCGCCTGCAGCAGGTCGTCCGAGATCTGGTATTCCTCGCGCGACAGCGAGCCGCGCAGCGAGACCGCAATCGGCGCACCAGCGTCGCGCAGCGACTGGATCAGTGCCCGGGTCGCATCGCCGCGATCGTCGTCGCGCAGCACCTTCTTCAATTCGACGATATCGTCTTCACTTTCCTGACCGTTCATTTCGACTGCTCCTCGTCATTGACGTTAAAAACTGCCAGCTTCCCGTTTCGCCGGAACACGATCCGATCGATGCCGATGTGAACCACCTCCGCACCGTCGTCCAGCACCGACCCCTCAAAATTCCGCCTGCCGTCCGCCGTCTGGAACCAGCTGATCCGGCCAACGTGCACATCGAGGATGCGCTGCGGCAGCCGGATCGTCTTTGCTGCCTTGTTATCCGACACATAGGTAACCCGATCGACGATTTCAACGGTGTTTTTGAATTCCTTGCGTATTTCCTGCAGTTCACCCGGCACCGCATCCATCCGGGTCGTGCCGGACACCACGATCGCGCCCTTCGGATCACGCCGGATCGCCAGGCCGTCGTCGCTGAGGAACTCGCGCACCCGGTCCAACAGCTGGTCGCGCTGATCTGGCGGCAATTGGTCGGCTGCCGGCGGCGCCGGCAGCGGCAGCGGGACCGACGCCTGCAACAGCTGCGACGCGAAGAATGCCCCACCGCCGCCAACCGCGATGAACAGCGGCAGCACCCAGAACAGCGGATGATGGCGTCGCGGCGTACGCCGCTCCGGGCCGGTTTGGCTTGCCTCTTCCTCCGGCGCCGTGGCGGCGGCTTCAGCCCCCGCCGTATCGCGGCCGGCGCGCGCGGCGTCGCCGACGATCTCCAGCAACGGCGGCTCGCCGTCGGCGCCCGATGGCGTGGCTTCGACCGGCGGCGCTTCCACCCCGGTCAGCCGGAACGCCGCGCTGCCGAGGCCAACCACGTCACCGTCGTGCAGTGCCGGCGAGCCCGGATCCGGCACGCTGCCATTGATCGTGACCGGGACGTCGCTCAGGCGCTCCAGCCGGATGCGCCCGCCCTCCACATGCAGGATCAGGTGCTGCGGCATCACGCCGGGATCGACCAGGACGATGTCGCAGCCGAGATCGGCTCCGACCAGGTGGGCGCCGTCGGCCAGCGTCAGCGACGCCTCGGCGTGCACGCCCTGGGTCACGAATAAGCGGCATTTGCTCATGGCGGGTCTACTTTCCGGGTGCCGGCGTCCCTGCTATTGCAGGCCGGACGCAGCCCCATGGTGGGCTAGGTGCGGGCGATGGTCGGAATCAGGCGGAACAGGCTTTCACCGAACTGGTAGAGCTCGCCACCCATCCAGCGTACGGCAAGCGCGGTCACCAGCGCGACCGCAATCAGTTTCGACGCATGTCCGATGCTCTGGTCCTGCACCTGGGTCACTGCCTGCAGCAGCCCGATCAGGATGCCGACCAGCGCGGCCGTGAGCACTGCTGGCAGCGACAGCATCAGCACCAGGATCAGTGCCCGGTACGAGAGGTCGATGACGGTAACCGGACTCATGACTGCGCCAGCCCGGCCAGCGCCGCTTCTCGCGTGGCCGGATCGAGACTGGCCGCCAGCACCCGCTCGAAATGTTCGCGCGCACCCGGCAGCCCGGCCTGCTGCAGCGCGAAGCCCATCACCGCATTGGCGATGCCGTTGTTCGGGTCCTGCCCCAGCACGCTGCCGCGCAGCAGGTCGATCGCCTGCTGCGGGCGATGGCGCCGCAGCAGCACGATCGCCTGCGAAATGTCGAGCGCGCAGGGATCGGCCAGCATGCGCCGCTGGCACGCGAAGATGCGGTCGGCTTCCTCGTCGAGGCCGATGTCGAGCGCCATCAGCCCGATGCGGCTGAGCAGGTGCAGCAACGGGTCGTAACGGACGTTTTCTTCGTCGCTCATCTCATCGCCCCCGCCTTACTGCTTGACATCGTTGATCACGGTTTGCAGCACTTTCCAGCCTTTCTCGTCGACCGCCATGAGGGCCTGCCACATCGACAGCCGCGCCTGCGACGCATTCTGGAATTCCTGCACGTTCTGCATGTTCTGGTCGATCTGCGCGGTCGGATCCGCCGGCGCCGGTCCCGCGCCTGCTGCATCTGCTGCGTCTGCTGCCATTATCTGTTCCCTCCCTCGATGCGCCATCCGGCATCCGCACCGGATGCCTGCCGGCGCCAGTTTCCTATTGCAGCGCTCGGCCCTGCGCCGCAGCGATGCCGGAACTACCGCGTCACCCCGCACCCTGCAGCAGATCGACGGTGCCGCGCACCGCCAGGCCCGCGTGTTCGCCTATCTCCTCGTACGACAGCACCGCGCAGTCCGGCAGTACCGGTTCAATCAGCTTGCGCAGGTAGCGCCGCAGGTCCAGTGTGGTCACCAGAACGCTGGGCTGGAGCGCGCTTTGCTCGCCGTCCACGATCGCCTTGACTGCATCGCAGAAGCGCTGGCGCTCTTCCTGGCTGAGCGCGAGAAAGCTGCCGCCGGCGTTCTGCTGGATCGAATTCTTGAATTGCATTTCGGTATCCGGATGGATCAGGATCGCGTGGATCTTGCCGCTGCGGTAGGCATGCCGGACCGCGATCCAGCGTCCGAGTTCGACCCGCACCAGTTCGGTCAGGATCACGATATCCTTTTCCTTCGCGCCCCAGGTCACCATCGCCTCCCCGATCGCGCGCAGATTGCGGATCGGCACGCGTTCCTGCAACAGGCGGCGCAGCACGTCCGTTACCCGCTGCAGCGGCATCACCTTCAGCACTTCCTTGACCAGGTCGTTCAGCTCGCTTTCTGCACGCTGCAGCAGGCGCTGCGTTTCCTGGATACCGACAAACGCGTGCGGCCGGGTCGCGATCACCCAGCCGATGTAACGGGCTAGCAGCCCGTCGAATTCGAGCTCCTCGGCCTGGTCCGGGGCCGTGGCATCCTCGGCCACCCAGGCGATGCGCGCCATCGGCGCCAGCGCCTCGTCTTCATGTGCATCGGCCGGCATGGCAGCGCCGGGCGCCAGCAGCAACGGCCGCCGCCCGTCCGGCATGCGGGCCTCGGTCAGCGTCACTTCATGCACCAGCACCCGGTAGGCGCCCGCCTCGAGCTCTGGGTCATGTACCAGCCGGACCCCGGGGAACGGTACGCCCAGTCCTTCCTGCAGCTCCTTGCGCACCCGTTCCAGCGCCGCCCCGAAACGCTTCGCATCAAGACAGGCGGACACCTCGTCCGACACCCGCACCAGCAGCGGGACCGCCAGTGCCGGCATGCGCTCCTCGACCAGGGCCGGCGCAGCGCTCACCCCCACCTCGCCGCGCATCGCCGCGACCGGCGTATTGCGGCCGCTGCGGCTGCGCCTGGCCTGGCGGAACAGGATCCAGCCGACGCCGCCGATGGTCAGGCCGAGCGCCAGGAATTGCGGCGCCGGGAATCCCGGCACCAGCAGGAAGCCGAACAGCATCGCGCCGGTCACCAGCAACGCGGTCGGCTGGCCCAGCACCTGGCGCACGATCTCGCCGCCGAGATCGGTCGATTCCTCGCCGGACACGCGCGTGGTCAGCACGCCGGCCGCGATCGACACGAACAGCGACGGAATCTGCGATACCATGCCGTCGCCGACGGTCAGCACGCTGTAGCGGTCGATCGCTTCGCCCAGCGACATGCCGTGCATGCCGGCGCCGACGCCGAGACCCGCCAGCAGGTTGACCAGCGCGATCAGCAGCCCGGCGATCGCGTCGCCCTTGACGAACTTCATCGCGCCGTCCATCGCACCGTGCAGCTGGCTCTCCTGTTCCAGCATGCTGCGCCGGCGGCGCGCCTCGTCGCGGTCGATCATGCCGGCGCGCAGGTCGGCGTCGATGCTCATCTGCTTGCCCGGCATCGCGTCCAGCGTGAAGCGGGCGGCGACCTCGGCCACGCGTTCCGAACCCTTTGCGACAACGATGAACTGCACGATGCTGATGATGACGAACACCACCAGGCCGACCAGCACGTTGCCGCCGACCACCAGGTGGCCGAAGGTGTCGATGATGTGGCCGGCGTTCGCATGCAGCAGGATCGAGCGCGACGATGCAATGTTCAGCGACAGTCGCAGCAGCGTGGTGAACAGCAGTAGCGTGGGAAAGGTATTGAGCATCAGCGGCGAGCCGATGTAGACCGACAGCAGCAACAGGCCGATGCTGGCGGCGATGTTGACCGCGATCATCGTGTCGAGGAAGTAGTGCGACACCGGCAGCACCATCAGGCAGACGATGATCACCACGCCGCCGGCGAGGAACAGCATGTTGTGGCGGACGATCCATTCCGCCAGCGCCGCACCCTGTCCCGCCTGTCTATCCACCATCGCGTTCTCCTCGGTTCTGTCGCCCTGCGGCTACCACATCGCGGCGCCGCAGTGCAGCGCCAGGTAGGACTTCAGCTTGGTCAGCGCGGTCTTCTGGATCTGCCGCACCCGCTCGTAAGACACGCCGAGGTCGCCGGCCACCGCCTCCAGCGTCTCGGGATCGTCGTTCTGCAGGCCGAAGCGGCGGATCAGGATGGTGCGCTCCCGCTCCGACAGTTCGGCCATTCCGCGCATCAGGAATTCGTGGCGCTGCTTGTCGTCGAGGATCATTTCCGGCGTCGTCTCGTCGGCGCCGTCCGCGCTGGTTTCGCTGCGATCGTCCCAGCCTGCTTCGTCGCCGCCGCTATCCGCAGGCCCGGGCGCACGAACGTCGCTCCCCGGCGCATCGTCGTCCGGCACGGGGGCTTGCTCATGCATCGGCTGACCACCTGCTGCCGCTTCGGCCAGTTGCCGCTCTTCCGCCTGGTGCCGTTCGCGCATGCTGCGCACCACGTGGCCGGGCAGCCGGATCAGCCGTCCCTGCTTCAGCAGCGCCTGTTCCATTGCATCGCGTATCCACCACTTCGCATACGTACCGAAGCGCAGTTCGCGCGCGAGGTCGAAGCGGTCGATCGCGCGCACCAGTCCGAACATGCCTTCGTTGACCAGTTCGCTCAAAGCCAGCCCACGCCCGGCGTAACGGCGCGCGACCAGTTTGAGCAGCGGCAGATGGTGGACGATCAGCTTCTGCTGCGCGAAGCCGTCGCCGACCTTGGCCAGCGCCACGTAACGCAATTCCTCCTGCCCGCCGAGGCGCCGGATGGTCCGGTATTTCGGATCGTAGCCGACTGCCGACCAGTCATGGGCAGCCGCATCGTCGATCACGGCGGTCGCTTCCAGCGCCGCGCTTTCGGCTCCCGTTCCGGCTACCAGGTCATCGTCGCCGGCGTGCGTTCCCTTCCAGCTCAGATCGCCGTTGCCTATCAGTGTCAGCGAAAAGCGCGGGGCTTCGAGCAGGCGGCTGACGCTGCCCCGCAGCGCGTTGCGCAGGGCTTTCTGGCGCTTGCCTCGCTCAACCAGTGCAAGCGCTTTGTCGAGCCGGCCGAAGCACGAAGAACACATCAAGTTCAGCAATCGCCGGCGATCCGGGTTGCCCTGCATGTCCACTCTCCCGATCGAAATGCACGACGCTGTCCGGGTGTCGGTTTGCGTCTTGAATGGAGTGTACTAAGGGACAGTGAGAAGGTTTCTCAACAAAAATCACAATTGCCCGGAGAGGATTGAAACGGATGAAGCGGATGCGCGCCGCTGGAAACTTGCGCGATTTGCGGGCGGGGATCGTGTTCCGGCCAGATCAAGGAGAGAGACCAGGCGCGCAGCGCCAACTCGGCATGGATTGTCGGCTGTGCTGGCCGACGGGGAACGGAGGCAGCGAAACCAGGCACTGCACCCGCACGCGCAGTGCCAGGTGTCGTTGCAGCAGATGTCTGAATGCGGCAGTCGGACGTCGGTTGCGCGGTGCTTTCTCCCCGTCGTTCCCGCGCAAGCGGGAACCCATAAGCCCGGTACTCGTGCCGACTCACCATGGGTCCCATATGCGCGGGGACGACGGGAAACGGACGCCGCAAAGCCAGGCTCTGCGCCCGCATGCGATCTAAACGATGTTTCGCATCAGTCGTCGGGATGCCGGAGTCGGAAGCCGATTGCGCGACACGCTGTCCCCAAGGAGTAGCATCGGCGCGGAAGCGAAGCGCACGAGAACGATTTCCACAACCACCCGCTTCCGGCTCAGCGCGTGCTGTTGATCATCTCGTGCAGCTCGATGCGGTTGTATGCGGCACGCATCGCGTCCTTGGCGCTGATCGCCTTTTTCTGCACCAGCTGGGCCAGATCCTCGTTCAGGCAGCGCGACATGTTGTCTTCCTTGCGGCGCATGAAGTCGGCCAGCATGCCGAGCTTGTCGACGTCGGCAACGAACTTCGATACCTGCTGATTGTTGTTGAACACCAGTTCACTGGCAAGTGCGAACTGCTCGCCGTCCTCGGTCGGCACCAGGCTCTGGCAGATCACGCCGATCAGCGAGCTAGCCAGGCCTGCGGCGCGCTGATCGCGCTGCTCGGGGGCGAAGAACGACAGCAGCTTGGTGATCGCGCCGGCCGCGCTGTTGGTGTGCATGGTCGCCAGTACCAGGTGGCCGGATTCACTCGCGTGCAGCACCGTGTCGGCCGCTTCGTAATCGCGGATCTCGCCGACCATGATCACGTCCGGCTTCTGGCGCAGCGCGTCGCGCAGGCCGCTGGAAAAACTCGGCGTATCGGTCGGCACTTCCTTCTGCGAGATGATCGACTGCCGGCGTTCGAGCTGGTATTCGATCGGCTGCTCGATGGTCACGATATGCGCGCTGCGATTTGCGTTCAGGTAGTCCAGCATCGATGCGATCGTGGTGGTCTTGCCGGAGCCGGTCGGTCCGGTCACCAGGATCAGCCCGCGCGAGGCTTCCAGCATCGTGCGGATGTATTGCGGCAGGCCGGATTTCTCGAGAGGCGGCGGGTGCAGTGGCAGACGCCGGATCGAGATGGCCACCTTGTCACCGGCCGACAGCCGGAACACATTGCAGCGCAGGCGGCACAGGGTCAGCACGAAAGGCCGGTCGATCGCGCCCTCGACGATCTTGTCTTCCCAGTCCTCGTCGATCGCCTCCAGCAGCGGCCGCATGTCGTCGAACAGCACCGGCTCGCTGCCGAACGCCTGCCAGCCGCGCGGCGTCTTGACCATGATCGCCGCGTCCTGCTCGAGGTGGATATCGGAAAAGGTTTGCCCGGAATTGACCAGCGCGAGGATTTCCTGAATCAGGTCGCGGGACAGCGAGAAGTCGTTTTTCATGATTGCCTTCCGGTTTCAAAAATGGCCATGCACGCGGTATTCTAACCAACGGGTGTTGTGCCAGACTCCCATCTTTATGAGAGTATTTCTCAACAAAGCTCAAAACTTGCGCGGCGCTCCGGCCCTTCATGGTAGGCCGTCCGGCAGATAGTGCCGGTACCGTTCCAGCACCCTGGGGACGTAGCGGCGCGTTTCCGCATAGTCAGGAATCCGGCCGCCGCTGCGCAGCACCGCGTTCTCGCCCGCGTTGTAGGCGGCCAGCGCCAACCCCAGGTTGCCGTCGAACCGCGTGAGCAGGTCGCTCAGGTAATGTGCGCCGACATCGATGTTCTGCGCCGGCGAATACAGGTCGTAATGGCCGTAGCGGGCCGCCGTCGCCGGCATCACCTGCATCAGCCCGACCGCCCCGCGCGGCGAGCGCGCATGCGCGTCAAAACCGGATTCGACCTCGATCACCGCCTTCAGCAGCGCCGCACGCACGCCGTGGGCCTCCGCCGCCCGCCGCAGCAACGGTTCCAGTGCCCTCCCCCGCATTGTCTTCCCCGTTTCGTGCGCCGGCCGGCGGCGCCGCTCGACCTCGAAGAACGCGATGACGCGCGAGCTGTGGTTGAGTGGCCGGTCGGAATAGATCGGCAGCGACCCCGGCCCGGCATACGAACGGTATACCGGCGATGCCGACTCCGCAGCCGCAGCGCCGCACGGGCCTAACGCTAGCAAGACGGCCAGGCCGGCGCGCAGCCGGCGCCGGCCCGGACAATGTCGATAATGACTTCCTGTGCGGGCGGCGTCCATACGTCACCTAATGCACGGTCTTGTAGGTCAGCACCAGCGCCTCCAGCAGGCGCGACCAGCCGTCCAGCGCAACAAACAGCAGCAGCTTGAACGGTACCGAAATCAGCGTCGGCGACGTCATCGACATGCCGAGCGCGAGCAGGATGTTGCCGACCACCAGGTCGATCACGACGAACGCAAGGTAAAGCACGAAGCCGATCTGGAACGCCGAGCTGATTTCCGTCACCGTGAAGCTCGGGATCATCACCAGCAGGTCATCCTTGCGTAGCGCGTCGGCCCGCTCTCTCGGCCAGATTTCGCGCGCGGCGCGAATGAAGAAGCGTCGGTAGCGGTCGTTGATGTGCTGCTCGAGGAAGCCCTTGATCGGTTCCTCGATCGCCTCCCCGACCACCGCGATGTCCTCGAAATGGCGGCCGAACCCAGCGCCGTGCTCCTTCGCCTTCACGTTTTCCCAGGCCTGGCTGCCGACCGGCGCCATGATGAATACCGAGACGATGATGGCAATGCCGTTCAGCACCAGGTTGGGTGGCACCTGCTGCGTTCCCAGCGCCTGCCGCAGCAGGCCGAGAACCACGACGATCTTGGTGAAGCTGGACACCATCAGCGCAAAGAACGGCAGCATCCCGACCGCGAGCAGGATCGCCGCGGTCAGCAGAGGATCAGGCAGGTTCGACAGCATCTCCGCTCCCTCCCCATTCGACCAGCCGTACGCCGAGCCGCTCGCCTATCGCCACCAGCCGGCCGACCCCGACCCGGCGGCTGCCGGTGTACAGCTGCACGGTCGCAACTTCCACGGCGGTCGGCAGCTCGAACACATAACCGTTCTGCAGGCTGCCGAGCGCGCTCAGCGGCAGCTCCAGTTCGCCGATCACGACGGTCACCGGCACCCCGACCTCCTGCAGCGCCGGCATCATTTCATTCGCTTCATTCGACATCGTCTCTCCTTCGCTTGCCTCGATCCGGCCGGTGCCGGCCTCCAGTGCCGCTGCCAGCGGCAGCCGCCCGCCGCCGCGCCGGTGGCAGGTCGCTCGCAGCGACTGCAGCATGCCGCACGGCGGCAGCAGCAGCACATCGCCGCCGCGCGCGGCACGCGCCTCCTCCGGCTTCAGCCAGATCCGGCCGAGCTGCAGCTGCAGCGGCAGGCAAGCGGCCGCGGGCATAGCCCGCTCCCGCAGCGGCTGCCGTTCCAGCGCCGCGGCCAGCCGCAGGAAGAAATCCGGATTGTCGGAACGAAGTGCCGCCGCGCTGCCTATCCCGGTAGCCGGGTTCTCGATGCGCAATGCCGCCGTCGGCACTTCCGTGACGAAGGTCTGGCCCACCTGCAGGTCGACCAGCTGCACGGTCTCGCCGCACGCGGCACCGGCCTGTGTGAACAACTGCGTCGCCTCTTCAATCAGCAGCGCACGCGCCAGCAACGGGTCGAGCCGCTCGAACACGTCCGCCCATTCTTCGCCCGCCACATCGTACGTCGCCAGCAGCAGCCATCCCTGCAACTGGCCCACGCGCAGCAGCAACGCGACTGCCGGTTCAAAATGCGCGGCCCGGTCGTCGTCGACGAAGCACATGCGCATGCTGCTCCCGCCGAAGCGGAACGGCAGCGCGGCCCGGCCGCAGAACGCTGCTTGCCGCAACTGCACCAGTGCCGGGTCGATACGCGCGAGGTGCAGCCCGAGAGGCGCATCGAAGGCCGCGAATTCGGAGCTGCACGCGCGCGGCATCAATGCGCTCTTCCGACTTCAGCCGGGCCGACGTCGATGTTCAGCACCACCGCGCGCGCGCTGACCGCGCCCAGCCGCGCCAGCAGGAGCATCCGGTTGTTTTCCAGCAGGTCGCGGATGCGCTCGTCCGGGCAGATGAAGCGCAGCTGCAGCGCGTCCGGGTGGCAGTTCAGACGCAGCAGCGTACGCGCCAGTTCGGGTTCGGACAGCAGGATCTCGAGCTGCCACGAGCTGGCGAACACATCTGCATGGCGCACGCATTCGGCCAGTTCATGCGACAGCTCGCCGGCGACCGGGTCGCCGAACAAGTTCGCCGCCAGCCGCAACAGCATCGCCCGGCCGCGGCAGCGCAGCTTCGGATCATGCGGATCTGCGCCGCCGGCGCCCGCACGCGGCTCGCGCCCGTTGTCCGGACGCAATGCGCTGCACGGATCGGATGCCAGCAGCCGGCCCGCGAAGCGGAATGCGCTGAGGCGAAAGCGCGTCCAGTTGCGGCCGCGGGCACCAGCCTCACCCTGCCCGTCCCCGTGCGGCTCGCGGCGCCGCTCCATCAGGCGGGCGAATTCCAGCGCGCTCGATTCGTCCACTGCCGGCAGCATGTCGGCGCTGGACGCGCGCTGCAACGCACTCGCGCGCGCCAGCATGTCGCTGCGTTCCTGCTCACCCATGTCGGCCTCGCGCCTGTTCGTTCATTTCGGTCCGTGTCGTTCCCGGTGGCGTCGCCTGCTGTTCGCGCGGCGAGGCCGCACGGCGCGTCATCAGCTGCAATTCGGTTTCCTCGTCAAGTTCCGCATCCTCGGTGCGCAGGCGCCGCTGCATCCCCCGCTCGCGCTCGCGCTCGGCGCTGTGGCGGCTCTTTTCCTGCGCGGCGCGCGCCCGCCGCAGGCGCTCCGCACACTCGCGCGTGAGCTGTACCGCGCGTACCAGCGAATCGGCGGCCAGCGCCGCCACCTGTGTCGCGCGCACTACCTGTCCATCCATCCGTACCAGGCACGCCCGTCCGGCGAGCTGGTCGGCGGCGCTCGCCGGTGCGGCGCCGCCGGCGAGCCGGTTCGCGAAGTTCACGCGGTTCTCGATCTCCGCCTGCACCGCCGCCCGGGCACGCGCGGCTTCGGCGCGCGGCCCCTCTTCCTGCGCGCGCCGCAGCGCCAGCTCCTGCTGCACCCGTTCGGCGCGACGCGCGCGCAGCGTGTGCAGTGCATCGAAGCGGTGCGCGTTCACGGCGTCCCCGCCAGTTGCAGCAGCCGTGCCCGCGCGTCGTCGAATGCGGCCAGCTGGTTCGCTTCCTGCGCGAGGAAGGCTTTCAGCTGCGCGATCTTGTCGACTGCCTCATCCGCCAGCGCGTCCTCGCCACGGCGGAATTCACCGACCTGCAGCAGGAATTCGATGTCCTGGAACTTCGCCAGCAGCGCCAGGAACTTGCGCGCCGCCATCTGGTGCGCATGCTCGGTAACCGCGGTCATCAGCCGGCTCTTGCTGTGCAGCACATCGATCGCCGGAAACCGCCCCTGGGCGGCGATCTTCTGCGACAGGATCACGTGGCCGTCGAGGATGGAGCGCACTTCCTCGGCCACCGGGTCGGCCAGGTCTTCGCCCTCGGTCAGCACTGTGTAGAACGCGGTGATGGAACCGAGGCCGTCGCTGCCCGCGCGTTCGAGCAGCAGCGGCAGCGCCGAAAACAGCGACGGCGGGAAGCCGCGCCGCGTCGGCGGCTCGCCGGCGGCCAGGCCGATCTCGCGCTGCGCGCGCGCGAAGCGCGTCAGCGAATCGACCAGCAGCAGCACGCGCTTGCCCTGCGCGCGGAAATATTCGGCGATGGTGGTGGCCACCATCGCGCATTTGAGACGCTCCATCGCCGGCCGGTCGGAGGTGGCGACCACCACCACCGAGCGCCGCAGTCCATCCGGACCCAGGTTGTGGTCGAGAAAGTCGCGCACCTCGCGGCCGCGTTCGCCGACCAGCGCGATCACGTTGACGTCGGCCGGCGTGCCGCAGGCGAGCATGCCGAGCAGCGTGCTCTTGCCGACGCCGGCCGCCGCAAAGATGCCGACACGCTGGCCTTCGCCCACCGTCAGCAAACTGTCGACTGCGCGCACGCCGGTGGCCAGCGGGCGGGAGATCGGCTGGCGCGACAGCGGATGCGGCGGCTTGCACAGCACCGGGTGCAACGCGCCTTCTTCCAGCGCGCCGTTGCCGTCGATCGGATTGCCGAAGCCATCCAGCACGCGTCCCAGCAACTGTTCGCCGACCAGCACGCTGTGCGCCCTTCCGGTAGCGCGCACTTCGGTACCGCGCGACAAGCCGTCGAGGCCGCCGTAGGGCGTGACCAGCGCATACGGTCCGGAAAAGCCGACCACTTCGCCCATCCGTTCGCGCCCGGCCGGTCCGTCGCTGAGCAGGCACAGCTCACCGACCCGTGCACGTAGGCCGGCGACCCGCAACACCGTGCCGACCGCCTCCACCACGCGTCCGACCACCGCCACCGGTTCGAACCGCGCAATCGCATCGGCCAGCGCCAGCGCAGTACGGGCATAGACGGATTCGGCACTCATTCCTGCTCCAGCGTGGTCAGGGCGCTTTCGATCAGCGCCCGCAACTGGCCGAGCTGCCGATCCTGCCGCACCTCGGCCCGTCCGAGCGACGATTCGATATTCCAGTCGCTCATCGCGAGCGCCGGATCGGCGGCCACCCGCACCGCCAGCGTCGCGCCATACTTCTCCATCAGGCGCTCGGCCGCGTCGCGCGCGCTGTCCGCCAGCGCCGGCGATACCGTAAGCAGCAGTCCGTCGGCCGCCGCCAGCCGCTCGCGCACCCGTTCGACCGCACTTGTCAGCAGCGCCGCCGGGTCCGCGTCGCCGATCAGCATGCGTATCGCCTGTACTGCGCAGTCGGCCAGCAGCGGCTGCATTTCCTGGGCGATCCGCCCCGCCTTCATGTGCGCGGCGGCGATCACCTGCGCCAGCTCGGCCTGCCCCTGCGCGACGCCCGCCGCATAGCCTTCTGCGCGCGCCGCCAGGCGGATGTCTTCGGCTTCGCCGGCGGCCGACGCCAGTACGGCCTGCGCGCCCTCCATCGCATGCGCCAATGTCGCGGGCACCCGAGCGCCGCCCGACACCAGTTCGGCCTTTCCAAGCGGACCAAGGAAATACAGCGTCATGCGGCCTCCTGCGCGAGCAGTTGCGTTTGCAGGAATGCCAGGCCGAACTCGCGTTCGTCTTCCTCCAGTGTCAGCTTCGGCTGCGGCAGCATCGATCGCGGGAACTTCATCTGTGCGCGCACCGTCACTGCTTCCCATTCCGGGCGCAGGAAAGCGAACAGCCACGGCAGCCCCGCCTCCACCAATTGCGGCAGCAGGTCGGGTGCATCGAGATCGAGCGCCTCGTCGGCGAGAGGCAGCGACGCCGGTGCCGGCGGACCGGCCAGGATGGCTTGCAACGCGGTTGCGCCGAGCTGGCCGCCCAGGCGGGCGAGCACGCCGCCACCGATCGCGCAGCGCAGGACGGCGCGGTGCCGCAGCACGCCGATGCGTGCAGCCAGCTTCTGCAATTCGCCGGGACTCAGCAGGAATAGTGCCTTGTCGAGCGGAGCGAAATCGAAATCCCAGCGCGCGGCCGCGCCATAACGCGTCAGCAGCCAGTCGGATGCGGCTGCGCGCGCTGCCGGCGACTGCAGGGTCGCGAGACGCTCGTCCAGCGGCGCCGGGACGTCGAACCAGGATGGATGTGCGTAAGTCGCCGGCAGCAGGTTGAACACGATCGCCGCTTCCTGCAAGCCGCCGGAAAATGCCGGATTCATGTTGTCCCCCAAACTCAGCGTCGCGCCGGCCGCAGCCGCGTCGGCAAGTTCACCAGGCGCAGCGACGCGGCCAGCCGCAGCAACGCCTCGCGCCCCGCCGGATGCAGCGCCATGCCGAGCATTGCCAGCAAGCCCCCGATGAAGCCGAGCGCCAGCCACTCATACCAGTACAGGTCGTAGAACCACGGCTCCGGCGGCACCCTACCCTCGAAGGTGTCGGCGGGGAAGAACACCACGCTGATGTTTTCATATTTCAGCCCCTCGATGCTGCGCTGGACCAGCAGCTTGATCGCCGGCGTGATTTCCTTCACGTTCAAGGAAGGCCGGTGCTTGATGAAGACCGACGCCGACGACGGCGTCAGGTGTTCGGCCAACGGGTCGTTGGCCGGAATCACGACATGCACACGCGCGGTGATGACGCCGTCGATCTGCGACAGCGTGCGCGACAGTTCCTGTTCCATCGCGTACATGAAGCGGATGCGTTCCTCGGACGGCGTCGACACCAGCCCTTCCTTCTTGAAGATGTCGCCCAGGCTCTGGTGCCGGTCGCGCGGCAATCCCTGCGCGCGCAGCGCCTCCAGCGCCTTCGGAATCTGGTTTTCCTCGGTCATCACGGTCCAGATCTTGGAATCCTGGGTTTCCTTGCTCGCGCGGATGCCGGCCGCGGCCAGCACTGCCAGCATTTCATTGGCTTCCGGTTCGGAGATGTTGGTATAGAGCTCGGTCTTGCAGCCGGCCAGCAGCCCCGCCGCCAGCACCGCGAGCAACAGCACAGCCAGCCGTCGCAGAAAACCTGGTGCCATGATCGTCGCCCTCCGTGTCAGCCCTGCAGGTGGAACAGCGTCTTGACGCCGGTATTGGCGAGGTGCACCAGGCTGGTCGCGAACTGCAGCTGGAATGCGGCGTTGTGCATTTCCAGCTGCAGCTGCGCGAGGCGCGGCAGCATCATCGGATCGGCGGGATCGAGGGTTTCCAGCTTCAGGTTGATGTCCTGGACCTGGTTGCGGTAGGTCTTGCTGACGCGTTCGCCCTCGTGGATTACCGCGTCTGACAGCCATTTGGACGGCGACTCGCTGCCGTTCACGTAGCGGTCGGTGTCCTGGCCGGCGGCGTCGCGCATCATTTGCTCGAACTCGGCGACGTGATGTGGGGCCGCGCGGTCGGGACCGATTTTCTCTCCGCCCTGCGCGGCTGCGACTGCCGCTTGTGTCAATGCATCCATTGAGTGCTCCTCGATTGGGACGACTTGAGGGCATGGTAGTGCAGGGATGAGGGTGTGGTTGGAATCACGAAGAATTTTGAGAAACGGAGGGGTTAATTGTTTTTCTTCGGTGGCCCAATGCGTTGGTCTCTCCGTGGGGCATGCCGGGGGCGGCCCGGCAGCCGCTTACTTTTCTTGCTTCGCCAAGAAAAGTAAGCAAAAGAAGGCGACCGCAGCTGCCGCTGCCCCTTCGGGGTTCCCAAAAGAGCAGGCGGGCAAGCGGGGAAGCGAAAAACTCGCCCTCGCTGCGCTCGGAGCTCAGACAGCTTCGCTTCCTGATCCGCTTGCCCGCCCACTCTTTTGGCAGCGTCAGAAGCGGAATGGACAGTCCGGCTCGACTGCGTCATTGCCGGACTGGGCGCGCAGCCGGTAGGGGTTTGAACAACGGTAGTTCATGTGCTGCGGGCTAAAAAGCCGCATTCCGGCGCACTGCTTAGCCACGCGATGACG
>Ga0164242_10004260_pt1 | contig 16087 bp, 14 predicted proteins | sample OricomgcompostMG_FD_108783 | JGI IMG/M metagenome (GOLD analysis project Ga0164242, IMG submission 108783) | Miracle-Growth compost microbial communities from Emeryville, California, USA - Original compost - Miracle growth compost (MG) ... | reverse complement strand
AGTGATCTCGACCGACAGTTGGTTCCTGTCGGAAGCCATCCAGGCGATGTTGTCGATCCTTCCGGCGATGCTCGGCCTGCTCGTATTCGGTGCGTTCCTGGCGTGGCTCGACTGGCGGCTGTTCCTTCTCGTGCTGGCGGGCACGGCGATCATTCGCGGAGCCCTGCTCCTCATCGAGCGCCGGCTCAAACGGCTCAGCATCGAAGTCACCCGGAGCAACCACGTGCTGGGCGAGCGCATGCTCGGCATCGTCTCGGCCATGCGGGTCATCCGCATATTCGGCCAGCAGAAACGGGAGCAGGCCCGCTTCGCCGCCTTGGCCGAGCGGGTTCGCCGGGCGATGTTCGCCTCGCAGCGCTCTGCGGCATGGATCACCCCGGGAGTGGACGCCCTTTCCACGCTGCTTTTCATGGCTGTCGTGCTGGCGGGATATCGGCTTGGCGTCACCGTTCCGATGATCGCTGCCTTCCTCGTGATGCTCTCACGTTCGTTGCCGCATGCCCGGACCATCAGCGAAAGCCGTGTCCGCATCGCGGCAGTGCGTGGCTCGATCGATGAAGTCGAATGGCTGCTCGCTCAGAGCGAACGGCCACAGCTCTCCCTAGGGGAGGAACCTCCCGCGATCGAACGGCCCATCCGCTTCGGAGAGGTGAGCTATGCCTACCCCGGCGGCACGTCCGCCGTGCGCGGGGCGACCTTTGCCCTTCGGCCGGGCGCAGCGACCGCGCTGATCGGCCGTTCCGGCTCCGGCAAGACCACGCTGGTCAACCTGCTGTGCAAGCTGATCGAACCGCAATCGGGCGCGATTTTCATCGGCGACGTGCCGCTTGCAACAATCGAGGAAGAGGCGTGGCGTGAACGGATCGCCATCGCCGGCCAGGACATCGAGCTGGTCGACGGCACGATCGCCGAAAATATCGCTTATGGCCGGTCCGGCGCCTCGACCGAGGAGATCGTGGATGCGGCCAAGGCGGCCGGCGCCCACGCGTTCATTTCCATTCTGCCGGAAGGTTACGACACGAACGTCGGCCAATTGGGCATGCGCCTCTCCGGCGGCCAGCGCCAGCGTATCGGCCTCGCCCGGGCCCTGCTGCGCGAGCCGGAGCTGCTGATACTCGACGAAGCGACGAGCGCGGTGGATGCGATCACCGAACAGGAATTCATGCAGCTGCTGGCCGAACATCGGCACTTCGGCACTGCGCTGGTGATCAGCCATCGGCAAAGCACTCTCGCGGCGTGCCAGGACGGCGTGGTGATCGACCGCGGAGAGATTCTCGAAGCCGGCCCCTTGCACAGGCTCGAATATTACCGCGCCATGACGGGCGAAGCCGCATGAACGACGCGCTCTCGTTTTCGATCGTCATTCCGACCTTTCAGCGCAAGGCCGTCGTGATTGCAGCTGTGCAGGCCATCCAGCGGATCGACTATCCGGGCGCCATCGAACTGATCGTCGTTATCGACGGCTCAACCGATGGAACGGCCGCAGCGCTGGCGGAAGTCACCGGCCCCGTCCCGCTGCGGATCATCGAGCAGCCGAACTGTGGCGCCGCAACGGCGCGCAACCGCGGCGCGGCCGAGGCGCGAGGCGAGGTCATCCTGTTCCTCGACGACGACATGATCTGCCAAAGCGACATCTTGCGCCATCATGCCCTGAGCCATGCGGACGGGGACGACGCGGTCCTGGGTCACATCCCGCTCGATCCCGCGTCGCCACCCAGCCTGCTTAGCCGCGATGTCGCCGTCTGGGCGGAACGCCGCGCCGAAGCGCTGCGCCGAGGAGCGCCGCTGACGCTGTTCGATCTGCTGACCGGGCAGCTCTCGATCAAGCGCGACGTCTTCGCCAAGCTCGGCGGCTTCGACACCCGCTTCACCCAGGGCGGCTCGTTCGGCGACGAGGACCTCGATCTCGGCACGCGTCTGCTCGAGCGCTACAAGGTGAGCTTCAACCCGGATGCCGTAAGCCATCAGCATTATGTGGTCACGCCGCGCCAACAGATGCGGCAGTGGTTCGATGCCGGCCAGGCCGACGTCGCCTTTGCCCGCAAGCACCCGGGTCGGGCCGGGGAGCTGTTCGAACTGCACGGGCTGTCGCGAGCGCGCACACAGTGGCTGCTTCGCCCGCTTGCCGCCATTCCAGGGTTCGCGCGCGCGCTGGCCGAGATGACCGCCGCTGCCGCAGAACGCGCGGGAGCGCGCGAAGGAAAGAGACTTACGCGCGCTTTGTTCTATTTTGCCCGCGAGGTCGTCTATTGGGCCGGCGTGCGCATGGCGGGCGGTGTGCCTTCGTCGAACAGCGCCCTCGTCCTGTGTTATCACGCAGTTGCCGACCTGAGCAACGATCCGGTCCTGGCCGAGTACGGCATCCAGGCACAACGCTTGGCCGGCCAGCTCGACCGGCTGTTCCGCCGTGGCTTTTCGTTCATCGACGCAGCCGAGCTGCGGGCCTGCCTCGCCGGACGAGGGCAACTGCCGCGCAAGGCCGTGCTCCTGACCTTCGACGATTGCTACGCCGAGCTGGCGCAGGTGGCGCGCGACATTCTCGCTCCCCGTGGCATTCCCGCGCTGGTTTTTGCGGTGACCGGCATGGCTTCGGGCACCAACGAATGGGATCAGGTGATCGGTGCCCGCTCCCTCGAACTGCTCGACAGCGAAGGCTTGCACCAACTGGCTGCCCACGGAATCGAAGTCGGCTGCCATTCGCGAAATCACCGCGCGATGCCGGCGCTCGACGATGCCTCCTTGATCGATGAAACAGTGGGAGCGGCAGAGGACATGGAGCGCGCCGCGCTGCCCAAGCCGCGCGCCTTCGCTTATCCCTACGGCGAAAGAGATGCCCGTTGCGAACGCGCCGTCGCCGCAGCGGGCTTCGCCATCGCCTTCGGGCTTCGCCGCAGGCGGGCGACCCGGCGCAGTAATCCTTTCGATGTCCCGCGAGTCGAAATCCTCGCCAGCGACCACAGCTGGCGCTTTCACCTCAAGACTACCTTTCCCCGCCTCGCAGGGCTGATCCGGTGATTCTTCCCAAGCGCATCGATCGCACCGCGCTTCACTCGCTTCACACCGAGCGTTTCGCCGACTTGCCGTTCGATTGCGGGGAAGAGCTGGAGCCGGGCATCGCCGATACCGACGAATGGCGCGACTGGAGCGCCATGCCCTCCACCCCCGACCAGCTGCGCATCGAGAGCTATCTCGACCGTTTCGATCTGGGCGGAAGAGCGATCCTGCACATCGGATCGGGCAATTCACTGCTCGCAGAGCGTTTCGCCGGCCGGGCGGAGCGCATCGTCGGCACCACCGTCGTGCCCGGCGAAGTGCTGCGCGGTGAGGCCCTCGGCCTGGCGAACTACCGCATCTTGCTGCACAACAAGTACGGCGGGGCGGCCGAGCTGGCCGGCGAGTGGTTCGATTTCATCGTCGACAACAACCCCACGATCTTCTGTTGCTGCCTGAGCCACTTTGCGCGGCTGATCGAGTTCTACGCCAACGCGCTCGAGAGCGACGGCCAGATGGTGACCGACCGCGTCGGCCTGGGCTGGACGATGAAAGGAGCCAACCCGCGCTGGGGTTTCAGCTTCGAGGACCTCGCCGCCGTTGCTCGCTTGGCAGGACTCGGCACGTTTTCGCACGGAAGGGAAACGATTGTCGTCGCCCGAGTCCCGCCGGCGCAGCCGACTCTGGGCTCGCAGGCCCGCCGCGCTTTGCGTCGGATACGCCGCGCGTTCGAGCGCCTCTGGCGCGCCCGATCTAGCTGAACAGGCGCAAGAGACGCCGCTCTATCCGCGCGATCGTCGGATGAGCCAGGCGCCACCTCGCTTTGCCGATCGCACGACGAACCGCCTCCTTGCCGGGCACCTTGCGCGACTCGATGTAGCCGGCGAACCAATCGAGAAAATACCCGCGAACCGCCGCATAGCCGCCCGCGCGTTTCACCTCCGCAACGCAGCTGGCGGCATGAAGGCGATAGTCGAGCCAGGTCCGGCTGGAGAAGAACACCTTCGTCGCAAGGTAGGCCTTGGCGAAAAATGCCTGGTCCTCGTACATCTGCAGGGGGCCGGTGAATTGTTCCTCGAAACCGCCCACGGCGTCGATTACGCTGCGCCGCACCAGCACGTCCGAAGGGCAAGGCGCGCCGGCTGCCCCGAAAGGATAAAGCGCCAGCGTGGTTGCGGGCGGCGCCGAAACGCCGTCGCTTGGCCGACCGGTCGGAACGAGCCCGTCCTCTCCGCCCTCCCAGCTGCTCCAGTAATTAACCGTTCCGCAGACGATCCCGACCTCGGACCTGGCATCGAGAATGGCGGCCTGCTCGCGCAGTTTGCCCGGCCGCCAGCGGTCGTCGGCATCGATGAAGCCGACATATTCCCCCCAGGCATGGGCGAGCCCGAGATTGCGCGTGGCGCTCATGCCGCGGTTCGCATGCCCCTCGTGCTCGAGATAGCGCACGCGGCCGTCCTGCGCGGCATAGCCGTGGGCGATCTCCGTGCTCCGGTCGCTTGATCCGTCGTCGGCCAGCAACAGTTCGAAGTTGGCGAAGTCCTGCGCCAGCACGCTTTCGACCGCTTCCGCCAGGAAGCGCTCCTCGTTCAAGAAGATGCAGATGACCGAAACGCGCGGTGGGCTCGACGGAGCCATATGTCAGTGACCCGCTTGCGGCCCGCGCTGGAGGCCCGAGGCTTCGAGCTGCTCGTCGATCTGCTTGAGCAGATGGTCGAGCCCTTGCTGGCTGTCGCTTTCGGCGCGGGCAACCAGCACGTCCTGGGTGTTCGAGGCGCGCAGCAGCCACCAACCGTCCTTGGTGGTCACACGAACGCCATCGGTATCGTTCACGTCCGCGCCGGTGTCCTTCAGGCGGTTCTTCACTTCGTCGATCGCGGCGAACTTGCGGCTTTCGTCCACCTGGAAGCGCAACTCCGGGGTGTTGATCACGGCTGGCATGGCGCCGCGCATCTCGGTTACCGACTTGCCGAGCCGGGCGGAGGCGGCGATCAGCCGCACCGCCGCATAGAGCGCGTCGTCGTAACCGTAATACTGATCGGCAAAGAACACATGGCCGCTCATCTCGCCGGCCAGCGGGGCGTGAACTTCCTTCATTTTGGACTTGATCAGGCTGTGCCCGGTCTTCCACATCAGCGGCTTGCCGCCGAGCTCGGCGACCCGCTCAAACAGCGCGCGGCTGGCCTTCACGTCGGCGATGATCGTGACCCCCGGGAGTCTACCTAAGAGGTCCTCCGCATAGATCATCAGCAACTGGTCGCCCCATATGATCCGGCCTTCGCCGTCGATCGCGCCGATCCGGTCGCCGTCTCCGTCGAAAGCGATGCCGAAATCGAGGTTCTTCTCGGCGACAAGCCGCCGCAGGTCCTCCAGGTTTTCCGGGACAGTGGGATCCGGGTGATGATTGGGAAAGTTGCCGTCGACCTCAGTGTAGAGCGTGAAGTGCTCCCCCGGCAGCCGGGCGACGAGCAGTTCAAGCGCGGGGCCGGCGGCGCCGTTGCCGGCGTCCCAACCGACGCGCAGGCCGGAGAGCTTGTCGGCGGGAATGCCGTCGAGGCCGGCCAGCAGGCGCTCGATGTAATCCTGCAGGATCTCGCGCGCCTCGATCGTGCCGGTGCCGTCGAGCCAATCGCCCGCCGCCGCGAGCTTGCCGATCGCCTGGATGTCCTCCCCGAAGAACGGCCGGCCCTGAAATACCATTTTGAAGCCGTTATAATTGGCGGGATTGTGGCTGCCAGTTATCTGAATGCCGCCATCCACCTCTTCACTTGAGGCTTCGGCGTAATAGAGCATCGGCGTCGGCCCCATGCCGATCCGCACCACGTCGCAGCCGCTGGCGGTAAGCCCTTCGCACAGCGCGTGCTCGAGCATCGGCGAGCTGACCCGTCCGTCGTAGCCGACGGCGACTTTCTTCCCGCCGGCCCGGCGCAGAAGCGTCGCGAAGCCGCGGCCGATCGCGCGCGCGTCATCGGGGCCGAGGGTCTCGCCAATGATTCCGCGAATGTCGTACTCACGCAAGACGGTCGGGTGAAAACGGTGACTCATGCGGGCTCCTTCAAGCATCGGGTAATTCGTCCAGCAGCAGGTCTCGCGCGGCCCGGGCCTCGTGCACCTGCTCGTTGGTCCCGCCCCGGTCAGGGTGGACCATGGTCAGCAAACGCCTGTGGGCCTCGATTATTTCCGCGCGATCCGCACCGGTGCGCACGCCGAGCAGCTTTCGCGCGCGGATCAGCGCATGGTCGCGTGTCGAAGCTTTCGATTCCCATGGCCAATGACCGCTCGCCATCTTCCAGACGATCACCGCCAGCGCCGCATAGACGAGCAGCCGGCCCATGGCTCAGGCGGCTTCCTTGCGGCTGCCGAAACCCGGTAGGTGCAGCTTGGCGACGAGCTCGCGCAGCTCCTGCCGGGCGACGAGATGGCTGGTGCCGAGCTCGCCCAGATGACCTTTGTCGAGCAATGTCAGACCCGAGGGGAACAGCTCGCGATAGATCACCCGTTCGCTAAGGCCCTGGGCAACGCGAAAGCCGACGCGCTTCGACAGCTCGGTCAGCGCGTCGTCGATGCGCCGCTGGTTGCGCGCGTCGACGTGGTGGACGCGGTTGCGCACGACCACCCAATCCATCTCGCGCCGTTCCTTCAGCGCCCGCGCCTTGCGCGCTTCGAAGATCAGCTCGGCGTAGAACGACAGGCGGCGCACCTTGAAGGTCTCGGCATCGACCTGCCCGATCAGGTCGAAATCGACGAAGCTGTCGTTCATCGGGGTGACCAGCGTATCGGCCCGGGTGGCGGCGTGGCGCGCCAGCGGATCGTCGCGGCCAGGGGTGTCGAAGATCAGGAAATCGACCGGGCCGGACAAGTCGCCTTCGGAGAGCCCCTCCACCGCCGTTTCCAGCTCCTCGACAGAGTCGCCTTCGAACACATCGAAACCCGCGCTCGGCAGCTCGATGCCGCGCCGCCGCTGTGTCTCCACCCGGTTCTCGAAATAACGGTAGAGCGTGCGCTGCCGATGATCGAGGTCGATCGCCGCCACTTTTGCCCCACGATAGGCGAGCGCCACTGCCACGTGCACCGCAGTCGTCGATTTGCCCGTGCCGCCCTTCTCGTTGGCGAAGACGATGCGGTGAGGGGCGTTCGGCACGTGCGAGCGGGCTTTCTCTGAAACGGCGGGGCGGCTAGTGCCCTCGCATCCGCTTTATCCAAGGGGTGCGCCCGTGCAAACCGTCAACCGCCTGGTGCAACTGCGCGAAGCTGTGGACACTCTGCGTGCGAAGGGGCCGGTGGCGCTGGTTCCGACGATGGGCGCGCTGCACGAAGGGCACCTGACGCTGGTGCGCGAAGCAAAGAAGCGCGCGGCCTCGGTGGTGGTGTCGATCTTCGTCAACCCGGCGCAGTTCGGACCGAACGAGGATCTCGACGCGTATCCGCGCCAGCTCGCCGAGGATGCCCGACTTCTCGAAGAGGAAGGCGTGGACCTGCTGTGGGCGCCGCCGGTCGAGGAAGTCTATCCCGAAGGCTTCGCCACCACCGTTTCGGTGAGCGGCGTCAGCGAAGGGCTGTGTGGCGCCTCCCGCCCGGGCCATTTCGACGGCGTGGCCACGGTCGTCTGCAAGCTGTTCAATCAGGTGCGGCCAGACTTGGCGCTGTTCGGCGAAAAGGACTGGCAGCAGCTCGCCGTCATCCGGCGGATGGCGCGCGATCTCGACCTGACGCGGCCGCATGTGGACGCGATCCACGGCGTACCGACCGTGCGCGAAGCGGACGGCCTCGCCCTGTCGAGCCGCAATCGCTACCTCTCCCCGGAGAATCGCCGCCACGCCGCCACGCTGCCCACGGCGATGCGCGAGGCAATCGGGCGGATCGAGGCGGGCGATCCGGTCTCCACCGCCCTGCTGGCGCTCAAAGGCGCGCTGACCGGCAACGGCTTTGCCAGTATCGACTATGTCGAGCTGGCCGATGCGCAGTCTCTCGAACCGCTGGGCCAGCTCGGCTCACGACCAGCCCGCCTGCTCGTCGCGGCGCGTATCGGAGGGACGCGGCTGATCGACAACATGCCGGTCGGCCCTCGCGCGTGAAAGGGGCACCACCCGCCTCTGGCGTTTCGCCGCGGCTTGGATTAGTTGCGCACGAAACCTCTTACGTCGAAGGACATTCGGGCCCGTGACACTCGGCTTCTCGGTCGATGCATTGTTGCCGCAAGCGCGCGGCGGCGGGCCGCTGAAGATCGGCTTGGCCGCGCTGAACGAGGACGAGTGGCTCCAACCGCAACCGGACCTCGCTCTGCGGAACGCCGCCTTCGATGCGCATCCGGAAAGCGTGCAGCTCACGCCCGAAGCCGAAGCTCCCGGCGAGGAGCTGGCGGCTATTCTCCGCGTCGATGGCGGCCTCGAAGGCGCGGCGCGCTCGGCCTGGGAAGATATGTGCATGCTGACGCGCTGGCCGGACGAAGCGGCCTATCGTCTGGTCGGCGCCGCGGTCGCCTTCCCGACCGATTGGCGCATCGCCGACAAGCTCGGTCATCCGATGATTGCGCTGCACACGCCGATCCACGGTTATGCCGAACAGATCGGCGGTGCGGTCGATCGGTTCCTGGCCAAGCTCAAACCGGGGCGGATTTACGGCCGTTGCAACTGGTTCGTCAGCCCCGCCTCGGCGCTGCGCTGGATCGCCGGGCCGCCGGAGCAGGACTTCGCCCATGTCACCGCCGGGAACGCCGGCGAAACGTTGTTCGTCCGCTCCGAACGGCAGACTTTGCGCAAGCTGCCGGAAACCGGCGCGATCGCCTTCACCATCGGCATTTACGTCGCGCCGCTCGGCGGCCTCTCGCCCGAAAACATCACTCGCATGGCAGAATCCCTCGCTACCATTCCCGAACCCGAGGCCCGGCGCCGCGGCGCCGCCCATTTCGCACCCCAATTGCAGGCCTATGCCGCGCACCACGGCGCGGCTATCGGCGCAGCAGCTTGAGAAGGAGTCCAAGATGAAGGTCCTCGTCCCCGTCAAGCGGGTGATCGATTACAACGTCCGCCCGCGGGTGAAGGCCGACGGCAGCGGGGTCGATCTCGCGAACGTCAAGATGAGCATGAACCCATTCGATGAGATCGCGGTCGAGGAGGCGATCCGCCTGAAGGAGAAGGGCGCGGCGAGCGACATCGTCGCCGTCTCCATCGGTCCGGCGAAGGCGCAGGAAACGCTGCGCACCGCCCTCGCCATGGGCGCCGACCGGGCAATCCTGGTGCAGACCGATGATGAGCTGGAGCCGCTGGCGATCGCCAAGATTCTCAGGGCCGTGGCCGACGAGGAGCAGCCCGGCCTGGTGCTGATGGGCAAGCAGGCGATCGACGATGATTCGAACCAGACCGGCCAGATGCTTGCCGCGCTGTGGGGGCGGCCACAGGGGACCTTCGCGAGCAAGGTCGAGCTCGAAGGCGACAGCGTCAGCGTGACGCGCGAAGTCGACGGCGGCCTCGAGACCGTCTCGCTCAAGCTGCCGGCGGTGGTGACCACCGACCTGCGCCTGAACGAACCGCGCTACGCTTCGCTGCCGAACATCATGAAAGCCAAGTCCAAGCCGCTCGCGGCCAAGACCCCAGCGGATTACGGCGTCGATACCGCGCCCCGGCTCAAGATCATCAAAGTCAGCGAGCCGCCGGTGCGGCAGGCAGGCGTGAAAGTCGGTTCGGTGGATGAGCTGGTGTCGAAACTCAAAGCGCTGGGAGTCGCCTGATGAACGTTCTGGTCCTGATCGAACACGAAGGCGGCAAGGTGAAGGACGCCTCGCTTGCCACCATCGCCGCCGCCGGGCAGCTTGGCAGCGTGCACACGCTGGTGGCCGGCGAAGGCGACGAGGCAAGGCAGACGGCCGAGGCGACTGCCAGGATCTCAGGCGTCGATAAAGTGCTACTCGCCTCGGACGCCGCTTATGCGCACATGCTGGCCGAGAATGTGGCCGACCTGATCGTGCCGCTGATGGCGGATTACGACGCGCTGCTGTGCAACGCGACCTCGAACGGCAAGAACGTCGCCCCGCGCGTCGCCGCACTGCTCGATGTGATGCAAGTCAGCGACATCATTGCCATCGAAGGCGAACGGACCTTCAAGCGCCCGATCTATGCCGGCAATGCCATCGCCACGGTCGAGGCGAGCGATGCCAAGCTGGTGATCACCGTGCGCGGCACGGCCTTCGCCAAAGCCGCGGCCGAAGGGGGTTCGGCGAGCATCGAGGCCGTCTCCGGCCCGGGCGACGCCGCCCTCTCGAGTTTCGTGAGCTGCGAAACGCAAGCAAGCGAGCGCCCGGAGCTGACCAGCGCGAAGGTGATCGTCTCCGGCGGCCGCGCGCTGAAAGACGCGGCAACCTTCGAGGAACTGATCGTGCCCCTGGCCGACAAGCTCGGCGCGGCGGTCGGCGCCAGCCGCGCGGCCGTGGACGCCGGATACGTGCCGAACGACTACCAGGTCGGCCAGACCGGCAAGATCGTCGCGCCGGAGGTTTATATCGCCATCGGCATTTCCGGCGCGATCCAGCATCTTGCCGGGATGAAGGATTCCAAGACCATCGTCGCCATCAACAAGGACGAGGACGCACCGATCTTCCAGGTCGCCGACATCGGCCTCGTCGGCGACCTGTTCCAGATCGTGCCGGAGCTGACGAGCAAGCTCTAAGATCTCATTCCCTCCCCTAGCCCCTCCCGCTTGCGGAAGGGGTCGCGGGTGGGCCTGTCGGTCTGGTCACCCTTCGAACGTCAGCACCGGCTTCCTCGCCGCCAGAGTCTCGTCCAGCCGCCGTCTCGGGGCGAGTCGCGGGGCTTGGTGCAGGCTCTCGTCTCCCGCCTTCGCCCGCCCGGCAATGCTCCGCAATGCCGTGATGAACTGATCGAGATTAGCCTTGCTCTCGCACTCGGTCGGCTCGACCAGCATCGCGCCGTGGACGACGAGCGGGAAATACATCGTCATCGGGTGGAAGCCATCGTCGATGAGCGCCTTGGCGACATCGAGCGTGGCGATCCCGTCGGCGAAGCCCTCGTCGCTGAACAGTACTTCGTGCATGCACGGGCCGCTCGCCGCGAACGGCGCGTCGAGCACGTCCTGGAGACTGCGCAGCATGTAGTTCGCGTTGAGCACCGCGTCGCCCGAGACCTGCCGCAGTCCGTCGGCGCCGTGGCTAAGGATATAGGCGAGCGCGCGCGTGAACATGCCCATCTGGCCGTGGAACGCGGCCATGCGGCCGAACGCGCGCGGCGCGGCTTCGACCCCATCCTCTTCCTCGATCAGTTCGAAGCCGCCTTCGATCTGGCGGACAAGGGGAAGCGGCGCGAACGGCGCCAGCGCCTTGCTCAGCACCACCGGCCCGGAGCCCGGCCCGCCACCGCCGTGCGGAGTCGAGAAGGTCTTGTGGAGATTGATGTGCATCGCATCGACGCCGAGATCGCCCGGACGCACGCGGCCGACCACGGCGTTGAAGTTGGCCCCGTCGCAATAGACGAAGGCGCCGGCGGCGTGGACCGCGTCGGAGATCGCCTTCATCTCGCGCTCGAACAGCCCGCAGGTGTTGGGGTTGGTGATCATCACCGCGGCGACGTCCGGCCCGAGGCGGGTTTTGAGCGCGGCGAGATCGACGCGGCCTTCGACGGTCGCGGGGATATTCTCAACCGCATAGCCGGCGAAGGCGGCGGTGGCGGGATTGGTGCCATGGGCGCTTTCGGGGACGAGGATCACTGAGCGGGCGTCACCGCGCGCTTCCAGCGCCGCACGGATGGAGAGGATGCCGCACAACTCGCCATGCGCACCAGCCTTCGGGCTCATCACTACCCCGTGCATGCCGGTGAGCATGATCAGCCAGCGCGCCAGTTCGTCGATCACTCCGAGCGCGCCCTGCACCGTTGCTTCCGGTTGCAGGGGATGGAGATCGGCGAAGCCGGGCAGCCGCGCGACTTTCTCGTTGAGCCGCGGGTTGTGCTTCATCGTGCAACTGCCGAGCGGGAAGATGCCGCAATCGATCGCGTAGTTCTGCCGGCTTAGGCGCGTGTAATGGCGCACCGTTTCCGGTTCGGAGAGGCCGGAGAGACCGATCGGCTCCGAGCGGGCGAGGCCGCCGAGACGGTTCCCCTCCCGCTCGCGGGAGGGGTTAGGGGTGGGTGAGTCGACAGGCCCGCCCCCGGCCCCTCCCGCAAGCGGGAGGGGTGAAGCGAAATCGACACCGCACGTATCTGCGCCGCCGATCTCGAAGATCAGCGGTTCCTCGAGCATCAGTCCGCGGTTGCCGGTGACGGTCTGGATGCCCGAGCTGCCGGTGGGCGCTTCGGGGGTGCCGGGCTTCCAGCCGCCAGCGTTGGGCGCGTTCATGCCAGTGCCTCCTCCAGCGTGGAAGCAAGCGCTTCGATATCCTCTTCGGTCACCGTCTCGGTCACCGCGACGATCAGGCCGTTCTCCCGCCGGTCGCCATCGGGATAGAGCCGCCCGAGAGAAACGCCCGCGAGAATGCCTTTGTCGGCCAAGTCGCGCACGAGCTGGCGCGCGTCCCCGGGAACGATGAGGGTGAACTCGTTGAAGAAGCTTGCGTTGAGCACGCCGACGCCTGGCACCTGCGCCAGCCTGTCGGCGGCGAGGCAGGCGAGACGGTGGTTCTCGGCAGCCAGCGCGCGCAGGCCTTTCTCGCCGAGCAGAGTCAGGTGGATCGAGAAGGCCAGCGCGCACAGGCCCGAGTTGGTGCAGATGTTGCTCGTCGCCTTTTCGCGGCGAATGTGCTGCTCGCGAGTCGAAAGGGTGAGCACGAAACTGCGCTTGCCCTCGGCATCGACCGTCTCGCCGCACAGCCGCCCCGGCATCTGCCGCACGTGCTTGGGATCGCGAATGGCGAACAGGCCGAGGTAAGGCCCGCCGAATTGCAGCCCGACACCGAGCGCCTGCCCCTCACCAACGACGATATCCGCGCCCATTTCGCCGGGCGACTTGAGCGCGCCGAGCGCGACCGGCTCGGTTACCACCGCCACCAGCAGCGCGCCCGCGGCGTGACAAGCCTCGGCGAGCGCGGTCATATCGGCGATGCGGCCGAGGATGTCGGGGTACTGCACCACGACGCTGCCCGTCTCGCCATCAACGGCGTCAGCGAGCGCGGCGAAATCCATTTCGGCCGTCAATTTGGGTTCGGTGTATTCGACCGTGTCGCCGTTGAACCGCCCCATCGTGCGCGCGGTCGAAACGTAGTGCGGGTGCAACCCGCTCGACAGCAGCACCTTGCTCCGCTTCGTTACCCGCCCGGCCATTGCGATCGCTTCCCAGCAGGCGGTCGAGCCGTCGTACATCGAGGCGTTGGCCACCGCGCAGCCGAACAGCCGCGCGACCTGGGTCTGGAATTCGAACAGCATCTGCAACGTGCCCTGGGCGATTTCGGGCTGGTAGGGCGTGTAGCTGGTGAGGAACTCGCCGCGCTGGATCAGGTGATCGACGCTCGCCGGAATGTGATGGCGATAGGCCCCCGCGCCGAGGAAGAACGGCGCCTCGCCCGCCGACAGGTTTTTCGCCGCGAGCCGCGCCATATGCCGCTCGACCGCCATCTCGCTGGCGTGGCGCGGCAGACCCTCGATCGGACCGGTGAGATAATGCTCGCGCGGAACGCCGGCGAAGAGCTCGTCGATCGACTTCGCGCCGATGACGTCGAGCATCGCCGCACGGTCGGCGTCGGTCAGGGGGAGGTAGCGCATATCCTGCTTTCGTCGGTCAGAGGGATTCGCAGAACGTCTTGTACTTCGCCTCGTCCATCAGCCCGTCGAGCTCACCGGCATTCGAGATGGTCAGCTTGAAGAACCAGCCGTCGCCCTCCGGCGAGGTGTTGACCAGCGCGGGCTCGTCCTCGAGCGCCGCGTTGCCTTCGGTCACCGTGCCACTGACCGGCGCGAATACGTCGCTTGCCGCCTTGACGCTCTCGACCACCGCGGCTTCCTTGCCTTTGGCGAGCCGGGTGCCAGCGGCAGGGACCTCGACGAAAACGATGTCGCCCAGTTGGCTCTGTGCATAATCGGTGATGCCGATCGTGGCGGTCTGGCCGTCCACGTCGATCCATTCGTGCTCTTCGGAGAAGTAACGCGGCATCAGGCGGCTCCTTTGCGGATGTAACGGTGGGGAACAAACGGCATCGGCACGACCGTCGCGGCCAAGCGCTTGCCGCGGACTTCGAGTTCCAGCGCGGTACCATCTGACGCATGGGCGGCATCGACATAGGCCATTGCTATCGGGTGGCCGAGCGTCGGCGCGAAGCCGCCCGAGGTGACGGTGCCAACCCGCTCATCGCCCGCGAACACCTCGGCACCTTCGCGCGCGGCCATGCGGCCTTCGAGCGACAGCCCGACGCGGCGGATGGGCGAACCGTTTGCCAACAGCTTGAGAACGCGCTCGGCACCCGGGAAACCTCCCGTCTCTCGGCGTTTCTTGCTGATGGCGAATCCGAGTCCGGCGCTGATCGGGTCGGTCTCAGGGGTCAGGTCGTGCCCATAAAGCGGCAACCCGGCTTCGAGCCGCAACGAGTCGCGCGCGCCAAGGCCGATCGGCTCCACTTCCGGCTCGACGCACAACAGTTCGGCCAACTCCTCGGCACGGCTCGCGGGAAGCGAGATTTCGAACCCGTCCTCACCGGTATAACCCGAGCGGGTGATCCAGGCATCGACGCCGATCAGCTCGAACGGTCCGCCGCGCATGAAGCTCAGCGCGGAGAGGGGCCACTGGCCGCCGGCATGACGATCGAGCGCGGCGAATGCCTCTGGCCCCTGTAGCGCGATCAGCGCGCGCTCTTCGAAATGGTCAAGTGTCACGTCCGCCGGCAGCCGCTCGCGCATATGGGCGATGTCGCTGTGCTTTGTCGCACCGTTGACCACCAGGCAAAAGCCTTGCTGGTGGCGCGAGACGATCAGGTCATCGAGGATCCCGCCATCCTCCGCCAGCAGCAGCGAATAGCGCAACGCCCCCAGTTCAAGCGCACCAAGGTCGGCCGGCAGCAACGCTTCGAGAGCCACCTCGGCGCCGTCGCCATGGACGAACAGCTGGCCCATGTGGCTGACGTCGAACAGCCCGGCGTGGCTGCGGGTCCATTCGTGCTCGGCTAGAATGCCCTTATACTGGATCGGCATCTCATACCCGGCGAACGGCACCATCCGCGCGCCGTTGGCGCGATGCCAGGCATCGAGCGGCAGCTTCCTCAGGGTATCCAGTTCGGCGTCCACGCTCATCTGCATCCCCGACACGATGGCGACGCCTCCCCGTGAGGCCGCTTTACCATCGCCCCCTCTGTCCGGGAAACCTGAGAGCCTGGCCCGGATCATATCCGGGCTTACACCTTCGGTGGCCTCCGCCCGTTGCGGAGACGCTTTCCAGAGTGCCCGCGCCACCGAACCGCGGTCCTTTGGCCTGAGAGATTCCGGGGCGGTTGCTCCTTCGGCGGCCCGGTGTGACCCAAGCGCTCTCCCACGGCTCGGCCGGAGCGAACTCCGACGGGCAAGATGGTTTCGCCCGAAACGATTATCCGGTCAACTTAAATCCTCCCCGTCCCAGGGAGGATTTACTTGTCCCAGTCCTGGTTCGCCCGGGCGATCAGGTATTGGTGGATTGCCTCGACCTGCTCCTGCGTCAGCACGTCGGCGAAGCTCGCCATGCCGTTGGCGGCGCGCTTGCCGCCGAGAACGATGGCGAGGAAATCGGCGTGGGTCTGCGGCGACATGTGGCGCAAGTCCTTGACCCCGCCGCGCGCCGCCACGCCATGGCACAGCGCGCAGTTCTGCCCGTAGAGCTGTTCGCCCTTCGCCACCACGTCGGCGGTCGCGGTGAGTTTCGGCGGCGGCGCCAGTTCCGGCACCTCGACCGATTCCTTCGGCATCGGCGGCAGCTTGGCGGTGCCGCCCAGCTTGAACACCAGCAGGCGCGGCTTGCCGATGAACAGCTTGGTGTAGTTGGAGCGCTCGACGTGCGCGAGCCCGCCGCCCCAGCCGGCGTTGACCGCAACGTATTGCACGCCGTCGATCATGTAGGTGATCGGCGCGGCGATCGGCACTTGCTGCACCGGCATTTCCCAGACCTTTTCGCCGGTGTCCGCGCGATAGGCGGCGAAGGT
>Ga0164242_10004259_pt1 | contig 16089 bp, 12 predicted proteins | sample OricomgcompostMG_FD_108783 | JGI IMG/M metagenome (GOLD analysis project Ga0164242, IMG submission 108783) | Miracle-Growth compost microbial communities from Emeryville, California, USA - Original compost - Miracle growth compost (MG) ... | reverse complement strand
GCTGTCCGCCGTGTGGTTCGGCACGAGCAGGGCGCCCTCGTTCAGCGACTTGTCCGCGTCGTACAGCTGGGTGAGGTCGAAGTCCTGCACCGTGCCCCTGCCCTCGCAGCGCGGGCACTGGCCCCCGACGACGCGGAACTCCCTTCGCTCCTTGACCGCGCGTCCGCCCTTCTCGAGCTGGATCGCACCCGCGCCGCTCACGGTGGCGACGTTGAACGAGTAGGCCTTCGGCGACCCGAGCGCCGGCTGAGCGAGCCGGGCGAACAGGATGCGCAGCATCGCGTTCGCATCCGTCGCCGTGCCCACCGTGGAGCGCGGGTCGGATCCGATGCGCTCCTGATCCACCGTGATCGCCGTCGTGAGGCCCTCGAGCACGTCGACATCGGGCCGCGACAGTGAAGGCATGAAGCCCTGCACGAACGCGCTGTACGTCTCGTTGATCAGGCGCTGCGACTCGGCGGCGATGGTGCCGAACACCAGCGAGCTCTTGCCCGACCCGGAGACTCCGGTGAACACCGTGAGCCGCCGCTTGGGCAGCTCGATCGCGATGTTCTTGAGGTTGTTCTCGCGCGCGCCGTGCACGCGAATCGTGTCGTGCGCGCGGTCTTCAGCGGCGGCAGCGGATGTCTGAGCCGAGATCGTGGACGAGGTCGCGTTCATGCGCCAAGGCTATGCGCGCCCGGGGTTGTGGCGCTTCTCCGTTCGTGCTCGGTCCGACAGCCGACGTGCCGCTCGCGTTCAGGCCTCGGCGGGGCGAGCCGGGCCGACGCCTGCTGCGCCCGCCGAGTCGGAGGCCGCGACGGCATCCGGTTCCTCGGCGTCGAAGTCGATGCCCTTCGCGTGCCTGCCGAAGGCCGTGAGCAGGATGACCGCGATCGCCGCCCCGGCCACGGTGATCGTCATCGCCCACGGGTATCCGATCTTCGCGGCGAGGGCCTGCTGGATGGGCAGGTTGAACGCCGCGATCACGTTGCCGAGCTGATAGGTGACGCCGGGATAGAAGCCGCGGATGGCGTTGGGCGACATCTCGTTGAGGTGGGCGGGGATGGCGCCCCACGCTCCCTGCGTCGTGAACTGGATGAGTGCCGAGCCGAGGCAGAGCAGGCCGGCCGTGTGCGAGAACGCGAAGATCGGGATGATCGGCAGGGTCAGCGCCGCGCCCAGGATGATGGTCGCCTTGCGTCCCCAGTGGTCGGAGAGCGAGCCGAGCACGATGCATCCCACGATGGCGCCGACGTTGTAGACGACGGCGATCCACCCGGCGACCGCCGCGTCGAGCCCCGCGCCGCCGTGATCGGTGGCCTTGAGGAAGGTGGGGTAGATGTCCTGAGTGCCGTGCGACATCCAGTTGAACGCCGCCATGAGCAGCACGAGGTAGACGAAGCGGCGCAGCACCTTGCCGTTGAAGAACACGTTCTTGATCGACGTGTTCTTCTTCTGCATGCGGTCGCGGGTGTTCTCCCACACCTCGGATTCCTTCACCCTGCTGCGGATGATGAGGCTGATCACGGCGGGCACGATGCTCAGCACGAACAGCCAGCGCCAGTTCAGGCCGAGAGCGGAGTGCACGAGCAGGAACGCCAGCGACGCGAGAAGGTATCCGGCCGAGTAGCCGGCCTGCAGGATACCCGAGAAGAAGCCGCGACGCTCGCGCGGCACCTTCTCCATGGTGAGCGCGGCGCCGAGACCCCACTCGCCGCCCATGCCGATGCCGTACAGCAGCCGCAGGATGAACAGCACGGTGAAGTTCGGCGCGAACGCGCACAGGAATCCGACGAACGAGTAGAAGCACACGTCGACGATGAGCGGGATCCGCCTGCCGACGCGGTCGGCCCAGAGGCCGAACAGGTAGGCGCCCACGGGACGCATGATGAGCGTGATCGTCGTGAGGAACGCGATCTGCTCCAGCGTGACGTGGAACTCCGCCGCGATGTCGGCGTAGACGAGCACGACGATGAAGTAGTCGAAGGCATCCATCATCCAGCCCAGCAGCGACGCCGTGAACGCGTTGCGTTGATCGGAGGAGAGTCGTCTGGTCGGCACCGGCGCCGTTGTCATGCTCAGTCCTTTCGAACGCCGGCCGGCTCCCGACCGGATGATCGCCAGCTGCCCTCCCGTGGGCCGCCGTTGCTCACTCACCGCGCTCCTTGGCCCCCGTACAGGGCACAGGAAAGCGGTTGCCGGTCTAGCATAGGGTGATTCCCGGATCTCGCACATCAGGTTGACATCGCACGCCGATCGCCGGGAGTGCGAGCGCAGCGCCGTTCCGATCCGGATGTCGGCGGTCAGGCATCCCGAGGAGGAACCGAGTGAGCGCCAACGTCGTCGTCGTGTCAGGGAGCGGCCGCTACGCGGACCCCTGGCATCCGTTCGCCGAGACCTCGGCGCGCGTCGCCGGCATCCTGAGCGACGCCGGCCATGCCGTCACCGTGACCGACGACGTGGACGGGCGGCTGGCGGCGCTCGCGAACCCGCATGGATCGGGCGTCGACCTCCTCGTGCTCAACATCGGCGCGGGGCGCACCGACGAGGAGCGCGCGGACGTCGAATCGTCGGACGAGCGAGCCCGCGGCGATCTCTCGGAGCTGGATGCCGCGACCCGCGACGGCCTGCTCGCCCACCTCGACCGCGGCGCACCGCTGCTCGCACTGCACGTGTCATCGACCAGCCTGGGGTTCGTCCCCGAGTGGGAGAGCGTGCTCGGGGGCATCTGGGTGCGTGGCACGAGTATGCATCCGCCGTACTCGCTCGCGCGGATCGACGTGGCAACGGACGCGCATCCGGTCGTGGCGGGCATCCACGGGTTCGAGGTCGAGGACGAACGGTACTCCAGGCTCCGGGTGTCGTCCGAGCCTCAGCAGCTCGCCTGGCATGAGTTCGAGGATGCCCGGCATCCCGTGCTGTGGATCCACCGGTACGGCGGCGCCGAGGTGGTGTACGACGCGCTCGGACACGACGCCGCGTCGTACGACTCGCCGGAGCACCGGGCGATCATCGCGAACGCAGCCGCCTGGCTGCTGGAGTAACCGCGCTCCGGGTTCCGGCAGCGATTCCCGTCACCGGCTCGAGAGGTCCGCCTGCCGCGCCGAATCGGCCAGCGCCAGCAGATACGGCTCCAGCCGGCGCTGCCCGATCGGCTCCCCCACCGCGTCGATCGCGAGCGACTCGAGGAAGAAGCGTGCGAGGTTGCCGACGCGCGGCGATCCGCGGTCGGCGAGCCACTCGATCCCGTGCGCGGTGCCGGTTCCGACCCTGAGGATGCGCGGACGTCGCGCTGCCACCCGGAAGACGAGCTCCTCGAGCTCTCGGTAGGTGAACACGTCGGGACCTCCGACATCCCAGCTCCCGGACGGACCCGTCATGCGGTCGACGATGAAGTGCGCGAGGTCCGCGCCGTGCACGGGGTTCAGCCTCGCGGAGCCGTCGCCCAGCATGAAGCCGATCCCGCGCTGTGCCAGGCGGAGAAAGTCCGACACGTCGGAGAAGTAGCCCGATGGATTGATGAGCTGCGGAGCGACAGCGCCGCGCCGGAGCACCTCGGAGAACGCGTGCTTCGACCGCATCGTGAGCGACGTGCCGGAGTCCGAGTGCACCACGTTGACGTACGCGAACGACGCGAGACCGTGCTGCTCGGCATCCTCGAGCACACGCAGGTTGCCGAGGAAGTCGACGTCCCACGGGCTGGCCTTCTGGCGGGTCACGCCGAGCGCCGAGACCACTCGATCGGCGCCCTCGCAGACATCCGAGATCGATCGCGGCCGCCCGTAGTCGACGATGCGCCACTCGTCCACGAGCCCGTGGAGGCCGGGCGCGCCGAACGCCCCGTCTGCCTCGGCCCGCTCACGCGAGCGGACGAGGGCGCGCACGCGATGGCCGCGCTCATGCAGGGCGGCGACGACGTGCCTGCCCACGTATCCGGTCGCTCCGGCGACGACCACGGTTTCGCTCATGGACCGTTCTCGCATTCCTGTACCGAGCGGTACAGGAATAGCTTAGGATGACAGGGATGCCTCGTCCAGCCCGCCCGCTCGATGCCGCGAGATCGGCACGCCTCCTCGATGTCGCATCCGACGCCTTCGCGGCCGACGGGCTGGAGGATGCCTCGCTGAACGACATCCTCAGCCGTTCCGGCATGGGCAAGGGGTCGTTCTACCACCGCTTCGCCGACAAGGCCGCCTTGCACGACTGGGTCACGCGGACGCTGGCGAGTGAGATCGCCGCGGAGCTCCGCGTGCCCGACCTCTCGACGCTCACCGCGGAGTCGTTCCGCCCCGAGCTCTCCGCGCTCCTCGACCGGTTCGAACGCGTGGCCGTCGCGCGCCCGCAGCTCATGAATCTCGGGCGGATGTTCCACAACTCGGCGGACGCCTCCGCCGACCGGGCGATAGCGGGAGTGCGCTCGGCCGTGATGACCTGGATCGCCGATGCTCTCGTCGCCGGCCGAGCCCTCGGCGTGATCCGCTCCGACCTTCCCGCCGACCTGCTGTCGGCCTGGACCGTGTCATCGCTCACCACGATCGACACGTGGGTGCTCGCCTCGGAAGAGGAGCCCGCCGCCCGTGCCGAGACGGCCACCCGCGCCATCGACGCGCTCTGGGAGCTGCTCGGTGCGTGACGATTCGGCGGCGGGCCCAGCGGTGAGAAGGATTCAGTCCCGTTCGGCCTCGACCGCGCGCTGGAACGCGTACTGCGCGTTGGCGAAGACCGCGTAGAGCAGGATGCCAGGCACCAGCACGGCGCCCAGCACGGGCTGCAGCAGAACGGCCGCCCCGATGAGGCCCACCATGACGAGCCCGACGACGCTGAAGTACCAGCGGCGCACGGCGAGATAGAGCGACGCCTTGGCGATCGCCCGCACCGACACCGAAGGGAAGACGACGAGGCCAGCCAGCGCGTACAGCTCGACGGCTATCGACCCCACGCCCAGTACGGCAAGCAACGGACCGAGCAAGGGCGCCCACACCGTGCCCGCGAGAGCCGTCCCGTCGAACAGCGCGAGCGCGACGACGACCGCTGAGGCCAGTCCGACCACGAATGCCGCTGCCCCGCGACGGCGGTACCCATGCAGGAACGCCGCGAACGGCCGGGGCCGTCCCTCGTCGCGCATCGCCCGGAACACCTCGAATGCGCCCGCAACCGAAGGTGCGAGCGTGAGGGACAGCACGAGGAAGAACGGCCAGTACTGCAGCGAGTCCACCGTGACGAACAGCATGATGGCCAGCGGCAGGTTGGACGCGACGAGCAGCACGTCGACCATGAGGATCGCGTACGCGTATCCGAAGATCGTCTCCACGGTGTCGTGGCGGATGCGCAGAAGGCGGCGCCGTGCGGGTGCCGTGGCCGTCATCCCTTCATTCCGCTCGTCGCGATGCCGCTGATGAAGTAGCGCTGCCCGGCGAGGAAGATGGCCAGGATCGGGATGATGGAGATCACCGACCCGGTCATGATCATGGCGTACTGCGCCGAGTACTGGCCGATGAACGATCTGAGCCCGATCTGCACCGTCCACAACTCGTTGCTGGAGAGGTAGATGAACGGCCCCATGTAGTCGTTCCACGTGTTGACGAACGTGAGCAGCGCCAGGGACGCGAGCGCCGGCTTCGACAGGGGCAGGATGATCCGCGCCCAGATCCCGTAGTCGTTGAGTCCGTCGATCCGGGCGGCCTCGTTCAGCTCGTCGGGGATCGTGACGAAGTACTGCCGCATCAGGAACACGCCGAACGCACCGAACGCCTGCAGGAGGATGAGCGCCCAGAACGTGTTCGTCAGGCCGACCTTCTGCATCATGACGTACTGCGGGATCATGTACGCCTGCCACGGCACGGCGATGGTGGCGATGTAGGCGAGGAACAGGGCATCCCGTCCGGGGAATCTCACCTTGGAGAACCCGTAGGCCGCGAAGCTCCCGGTGAGCACCTGGAGGAACGTGATCACGACCGCGAGCAGGGCCGAGTTCGCGAGGTAGCCGGCCAGCGGGATCTGGGTCCAGATCTGCGAGTAGTTGCTCCAGACGAACGTGGTCGGGATCCACTTGATCGGAACGCTGAGCACCTCGTTGTCGTGCTTGAACGACGAGGAGAGCATCCACAGGAACGGCAGAAGCACCACGACGAGCAGCACCACCAGCACGACGTACATCGCGACCTTGCCGATGCGGGAACGGATGCGTCGCCTTCCGCGCCGCTGCGGCGCCGACGACGGACTCGTGCGCTCCGTCTCGAGCTCCTGCACGAGATCGGACGTGAGAGTCGACATCAGCGCTCCCTTCTCTGCTGCAGCTTGAACTGGAAGACCGTCACGATCAGCACGATCAGGAACAGCACGAGCGAGATCGCCGAGGAGTAGCCGAACTGACCGTTGATGATGCCGTCCTGATAGATCAGCTGGGACAGCACGAGCGTCGCCCTCCCCGGTCCGCCCTGCGTCATGACGAAGATGAGGTCGAACACCTTGAAGCTCGACACGCTCAGCAGAACGAGCACGAGGAAGGTGGTCGGCCTGAGCGACGGCAGCGTGATGCTCCAGAACTTGCGCCAGCGGCCGGCGCCGTCCATCTCGGCCGCCTCGTAGTACTCGTTCGGAATGGCCTGGAGCCCGGCCAGGAACAGCACCATGTAGTAGCCCATGTCCCGCCACACGCTCGTGACGATGACGGCCGGCAGCGCCCAGGCCGTGCTCGACGTCCATCCCGGAGGACTGGCCACGCCGATCGTGTGCAGGAACTGGTTGACCGGCCCGCTCGTGGGGTCGAAGAGCATGTTCCAGACGATGGCGATGGCCACGAGCGACGTGATGTACGGGAAGAAGATGGCCACTCGGAAGAACGCGATGCCGCGCAGCTTCTGGTTGAGCAGGATGGCCAGCCCGAGCGAGATCGCGAGCGTCAGCGGCACGTGCCCCACCGCGTACAGCAGCGTGTTGCCGAGTGCCACATGGAAGCTGTCGTCGCCGAACAGGCGGGTGAAGTTGGAGAAGCCGGCCCACGTCGGGGGGTTGTAGGCATCCCAGTTCATGAACGCCAGCACGAAGGCGGCGATCACGGGGACCAGCGTGAAGAGCGCGAACCCCACGAAGTTGGGCAGGATGAAGCTCCAGCCGACGAGGATCGACCGGCGCCGCATTCTGCGGCTCGCGTTCCGCCGCTGCACGGGTGCCGGCGCCGGGGTGGCCGCCGGCCGAGGACGTTCGGTGATGGTTGTCATGGTGTGATGTCCGGGTTCAGCGGAACCGCTCCGTTCTGTCGATGAACCTGCGGTCCGGTCGGTGCGGCGTGGGAAGCACGCGAGGCACCGACCGGACCATGGCGAGCGCAGTCCTACTGGTGCAGGACCTCCGACTTGACGCGGCTCTGCATCTCGGCGAGGCCGTCATCGACCGACTTGCTTCCCGTCATGATGAGCTGATGCTCCTGGTTGAGGATGGTGCCGATCGCGGCCGTGTTCGCGGCGACGGGGGCGTCGAGCTTGATCACGTCGGGGTTGAACGCCTTCTTCGACGTCGCATCCTGCGGCATCCCGTCGAGTCCGAAGTAGGCCTTCGTGATGTCGGCGCTGTGGTAGGCGGGCACGATGCCGACCGAGACCACGGCCTTGGCACCCGCCGGGCTCACGGCGAACTGAAGGAACTTCTTGGCCGCCGCAACGTTCTTCGAGTTCTTGTTGATGCCGAATCCCGTCGGGCCGCCGTCGGTCGTGACCTTGCCATTCGCCTTGAGCTGCGGAAGCGGCGCAATGCCCCAGTCCACGTCGGTCGTCCCCGCCTTCTTGTCGGCGAGCAGCGGAGCGATCAGCCATGTGCCCATAGGCACCATCGCGGCCTGCTGCTTCTCGAACACGTCCTTGTACTGCACCTGCTGGCTGTTCGCGGTGGCCCAGTTCATGATCGTGCCGTCCTTCTGCATGCCGAGCGTCAGGTCGTACTGGTCCTTCATCCAGCCGTAGCTCGGCGTGTTCGGGTTGTTGCCGGTCTGGGCGGCGGCGATCCCCTGCACCATCGAGTTCCAGGTGTGGATGTACGCGCCGTACACCTTCGAGCCGGCGTCGCCCGAGGTGAGCTTCCCAGCATCCGCGGCGAAGTCCTTCCAGGTCAGGTCGGTGGGATCCGGCAGACCCGCGTCGTGGAACATCGTCTTGTTGTAGTACAGGACGTTGAAGTCCTGGCGGTACGGGATCGCGTACGTCGTGCCCTTGAAGTCGTAGTTGGACAGCGCGGGGATCTTGTCGCCTGGCAGTGACTTCGCCAGGTCGGAGACGTCGACGAACTGCTTCTTCTGCGCGTAGCCCGAGTAGTCCGTGAGGTTCTTCACCGTGATGATGTCCGTGGTGTCTCCGCCGGCGAGCATCGTGGTGACCTTGTCCTCGTAGTTCGCGGCGAGGATGTCGACCGGCTGGATCGTGATGGACGGGTTGGCCTTGTGGAAGGCGTCGAACAACGCCTTGAACTCCGGCGTCTGCGCATAGTTCCACACGGAGACGCGCAACGTCGTCTTGCCGGCTGCGGTGGATCCGCCCGTCGAGGCCGATGAGGTGCCAGCGCACCCCGAAAGTCCGAGCGCCAGCGCGGCGGCGATGGCCCCTGCCGCGATCAGTGAGCGTTTCATGGGGGAATAACTCCTTTGTTATCGAGTCGATGCTGTGGTGTGCCGGGGGCCGGCATCGGGTACGGGAACGGTTCTGGGCTTCCTCCTTGCTGCGTGTGCTCTAGGGGAACGTGCGCATCACGCGCTCAGCCGCAGGTCGTCGCTCGTGATCTCGTCGACGAGCGGCGCGCCGGACGCGTAGCGTTCAAGCTCGTCGAGCGCGGCATCCGTCATGCGGTGCAATTCGGTGCCGAGCGAGCCGGCCAGGTGCGGCGTCACCATGACGTTCGGCAGGCCGAACAGCACCGAATCCGCCGGGAGCGGTTCCGGATCGGTCACGTCGAGGATGGCGTTGATCCGGCCCGATGCGCACTCGGCCTCCAGCGCCTCCGTGTCGACGAGACTGCCGCGAGCCGTGTTGATCAGAGTCGCATGGTCGCGAAGAGCTGCCAGCCGCCGTGCACCGATCATGCCTTTCGTCGAAGGCAGGGCCGGAGCGTGCAGCGAGAGCACGTCCACTCGCGGAAGCATGTCGTCGAGCTCGACGAGCTCGGCGCCCGCCGCGCGCACCTCGAGCGGGTCCGCGTAGGGATCGGCGACAAGGCAGGTGATGTCGTCGAGCTGCTGCAACAGGTCGACCACCCGCCGACCGACGCGGCTGAACCCGACGATGCCGACCGTGCGACCGAGATTGCTCAGCTCGCCGTACCGGTGGATGCGAAGCCCGTTGCTGCGCCTGGCCTCGGCATCGGCAGCGATGAACGGCGCCTTCTTTCCGGCGAAGATCACCGCCGCGAGCGTGAACTCGGCGACGGGCACCGCATTGGCCTCGGCCACAGTCGAGGCGCGCACGCCGCGGAGCCAGAACTCCTCGCTCACCTGCGGGCGGATGGTGCCTGCACAGTGCAGCATGGCCTTCAGCCGAGGCATGCGGTCGAGGCGAGCGCCGTCGAGCCGCGGAGCACCCCACCCCGTGAGAAGAACCTCGACCCGGCGCAGCCGCTCGTCGAGCGCAGGGACGTCCAGATCATCGACGAAGACGGGGTCGGGCACCTGCGCGAGCCGGTGTAGACGCTCGAGACGTTCCAGATCGAACTGGCTCTCGAACACGTCGCGCGACATCACGACGAGGGCCTCTGGCTTGCCGGCTCTCACACGGCCGGCACTGTGCAGGTTCGGGCTCTGGCCGGTCGTGCCGGGGCCCTCGGCGCTCGCGCGGTTCGGCGGGGTCATTCTTCTGCAGGCTCCAGCGAATCATCGGGAAACGGATCTGCGACGATTCGCGTTGCGTCGTCGCGATCAACAGTAGATACTCATTCCCGATCGATAACAAACATATCGATCCGAATCGAACATCAACATACACAGTCGAACGATGGCGGCAGGACGGCGGCGTAGGCCGCCCTCCCCGCACGAGACGAACCGCGCAGTACCGGCAACAAGGACGCACCGCACAGGACGGCCGGTCAGCACAGACCACAGGAAAGGCCCGAAGAAGGCCCTCTCAGAAAGCAGGGAACAGCGACGATGCTGCAACGACCGATGGTCCCCCAGCACACACAGCCGGACGGCGATGGCCGCGAATCGCGCCTGTCACCCGGGCGCCCCGAGCGAGAGGCCCTTTCGCGCGTCAACGCGCACGCCGTACCGCCGCCGGGAACCACGGTGGAAGGTGGCGAGTTCCAGGGACCGCTGTACGAGCTGTGGGGCGCCTCGATGCGGACCGACGCCATTCGCGCAGCGCTTTCCGCGAGCACGCCGGCTCAGCTGCGGCCCAGGCTGATGCTTCCCACCGCATCCGACCGAGCGGCGTGGGCCGATGTCGACCGGAGCACGATCGAGGCCATCGGTCGAGACGCGCAACGCGAGCGGGCAACGCCGTGGGTCGAGCTTCTGGCGTCCGCCTTCGCCCGGTACGTGCGCGACGGCGATCGACGGCAGTACGAGAAGGCGCTCAACCAGCGGCAAGACCGTCTCACGCGTGCCGTCGTGATGGCGGCCGCGACCGACGCGTCGCACGAGGCGGCGGGCGGCTGGCTCGACGAGGCCGCCGACGGGGCGATTCTGTTGTGCGAGCAGAGCACGTGGTCGGTTCCCGCACACGACGACGCGCACGCGCGACGGGGCTTCGTCCTCTCGGACGCCGAGTCGCCCTACGTGGATCTCTGGGCGGGCGAGATCGTAGCGCAACTGGCCGTCGCAGATCACGTCCTCGGCGAGCGCTGGGATGAATCGTGGCCAGGCCTGCGCGAACGCATCCGTCACGAGGCAGAGCGTCGCGTCTTCGCGCCGTTCGAGCGCAGAGACGACTTCTGGTGGCTCGGGTACTGGCGTGACGTGAACAACTGGAATCCGTGGATCCTGAGCAACGTCGTGCTGGCCGCCGTGCTGCTCATCGACGACACAGGACGCCTGGCCGGGATCATCGGGAGAGCGCTGGAGAGCCTCGACCGGTACGTGGCCACCCTTCCGGACGACGGCGCCATCGACGAAGGCGTCGCGTACTGGTGGAACGGCGCCGCGCGCATGCTGGAGTGCCTCGACGTCGTCGCAGGCGTGACCGACGGCGCCCTGGACGCTGCCGCCGTTCCCGTGATCCACGAGGTGCTGCGCTTTCCCCTGCGCATGCAGCTGGGTGCCGACTGGTACGTCAACGTGGCCGACGGGTGGGCGCGCAGCTCGGGGCGGCAGCCGTGGCAGGTGCCGTTCCACTGGGGCAGGCGGTTGGGCGACGACGCCGTGGTGGCGTGGGCGTCGGGCGGCCGGCGATCGGGCGGCCCCGTCGCTTTCCCCGACGGCGGTCTGCCACGCCTGCTGCGCGCTCTCGCCGACACGGACTGGCGGGATGCCGTTCCGGCCCGACCGCCGCTCCCGGCTCACACGTGGCTGCCGTCGGTACAGGTTCTCGTCGCCCGGGCGCACGCGGGATCTCCCGACGGTCTCGCTCTGGCCGCCAAGGGCGGGACGAACGACGAGAACCACAACCACAAGGACCTCGGCTCGTTCATCCTCGCTGCCGGCGGCCGCCCGCTCCTGGTCGACATCGGCAAGCCGACGTACACGGCGCAGACGTTCAGCCCGGCCCGGTACGCGATCCGGGCGATGCAGAGCGGATGGCACAACGCGCCGGCTCCACATGGCGTCGAGCAAGGCGCCGGGCCTGACTTCGTGGCTCACCTGGCGGGCGTGCGAGGCACGACGCCGACGACCCCGGATGCCGGCATCGGCGCCGAACTCGAGCTCGACCTGTCCCACGCGTATCCGCTGGTCGACTCGGAGAGCTGGCGACGGACGTTCCGCCTGGTCTCGAGCCACCGCGTGGAGATCGACGACACCTGGCGTCTGGATCCGCCCGCGGCGAGCGCCGTGCACCTGATCGCGGCGGGAGACGTCGACGTGCGGGGCGACCAGGTCGTCGTCCGCGCCGACGGGCAGGGCATCCGCATCACGACGACCGAAGGCGTCGTGCCCGTCGCGGAGGTCTGGGAGCTCGACGACCCGGAGCTGGTCGCGGTGTGGGGAGAGCGGCTCACGCGGCTCACCTACTCGCTTCCGGCGCCGGAGGGACGGCTCACCACGATCGTCGAGGAGCTGGCGGCGTGAGCGCGGGCGATCAGCTGTTCGCCCTGCAACGACGCGAACGGATCATGGACGAGGTGCGCGAGCACGGCTCCGTGAACGTGAGCGACGTGGCAGCGAGACTCGGCGTCAGCGAGCTGACGATCAGGCGAGACATCAACGCGCTCGCGCAACAGGGTCTCGTCACCAGGGTGCACGGCGGTGCCACCCTGCGCAGCTCGGTGGAGACGGGCCTGGCACCGGGACTCGCCGGGCACGACCCAGCGGTCACGAAGTACACGATCGGAATGGTCGTGCCGTCGCTCGACTACTACTGGCCGCCGATCGTGAACGGCGCCAGGGCGCAGGCTGCGCAGCTTCGGGCGCGGCTCATCCTGCGCGCCTCCACCTACGATGTTCGCGACAACCGCCGTCAGACCGAGTCGCTGCTGAACATCCCGGGGATGCACGGGCTCATCGTGGCGCCGGATACGTCGGGCGACGCCGGCCTCGAGATGCTGCGCTGGCTGGATTCCCTTCCCATGCCCGTCGTGCTCGCCGAACGACGCATCCGCTCGGCCGCCGGTGTGCACGGACCGGAGTCCGTCGTCACGGACCACGCCGCCGGAACGGCCGAGGCGGTGCGGCATCTGCACGCGTCGGGCCACGAGCGCATCGGTCTGCTGACGCAGTCCGAATATCCGACCGGACGGTACGTGCGGCGCGGATGGCGTTCCGCGCTGACCTCGCTCGGCCTCCCCACCGACGTGGTGCAGGTGGACGGCATCCGGTTCGACGCACCGGGGAGAGAGCGTGAGATGGATGACGTCATCGAGCGATGCCGGCGCACCGGCACGACGGCGGTGATCGTGCTCCCCGATCCCCAGGCCATCGCGTTGGAGCAGCACTGTCTCGACCGAGGCATCCGAGTGCCCGACGACCTCGCCATCGTGGCCTACGACGATGATGTCGCGCGGTTCGGCGACCCGGCCATCACGGCAGTGCGGCCTCCCAAGCAGTTCGTCGGACGAGAGGCCGTCAACCTGCTGATCGCTCGTCTGGAGGCCGGAAGCAATCGCCCGGCGCACCGGGTCAAGCTCTCGCCGGAGCTGCACGTGCGCGACTCGTCCATGCGAGCCGGCGTCGACGCCGTCGAGACCACCTCGAAGAACGAGGCGGAGGAGAGCGCGTGACCGGGATCGTGCTTCCACCGGAGAACCGCACGCTCTCCCCGTTCACCGGGTGGACCAGAGACCACTGGGCCGCCGTGGCCGATCACCTGCTGCTTTCGCTTCGCCCCTTCTTCTCGTCGACGAGGAGCCGCGTACTGCTCCCCGGTCGAACCAGCTCGAGTGGCGTCCACAGCGACGGACTCGAGGGCTTCGCCCGATCGCTTCTGCTCTTCGGTTTCCGGATGGCGGGCGAGCGCGGTCACGATCCGCTCGGGTTCACGTCCTGGTACCGGGAGGGGATCCTGGCCGGAACCGATCCGCAGAACCAGGAACGCTGGCCAACGGCGACGCAGGTCGATCAGGCGAAGGTCGAGGCGGCATCCATCGCCCTCGCGCTCCAGCTGACCCGGCCTTGGCTCTGGGACACCTACTCCGAGGACGAGAAGCGACAGGTCGCCGACTGGCTGGCGCTGGCCGCGGACGGATGGTATCCGGACAACAACTGGCTGTGGTTCCGCATCACGGTCGAGACGTTCCTCGCCTCTGTCGGGGGCCGGCATGATCCCGGTCGCGTCGAAAACGATCTGGCCACCATCGAGTCGTACTACCGGGCGGACGGATGGTATGCGGATGGCCGCCTGCGCGCCTTCGACTACTACTGCGGCTGGGCGATGCACGTCTATCCGCTGCTCTGGACGGTTTCGGCCGGCTCCGAAGCGCTCGGCGCCGGCGCACTGGCACCGGTCTTCCGCAACCGCCTCGCCGACTTCCTCGACGACTACGCCTGCCTCGTCGGGGCAGACGGCATGCCCGTGCTGCAGGGTCGCAGCCTGATCTATCGGTTCGCCACCGCGGCGCCGCTCTGGATGGGAGCGGTCACCGGAGCGACCCGGCTCTCGCCCGGCAGGATCAGGCGCGCGGCATCCGGCATGCTGCGCGCCTTCGTCGACCGGGACGGCATCGATGAGCACGGGCTGCTCACGGTCGGCCTGTTCGGAGAGTGGCCCGCCATGGCGCAGTCGTACTCCGGAGCGGGCTCCCCCTACTGGGCGTCGAAGGGGATGCTCGGCCTGATGCTGACCGCCGACCACCCGGTGTGGCAGGCGGTCGAGGAGCCGCTTCCCGTGGAGGTGTCGGACTTCCGGCGTGTGATCCGGCCGGCAGGCTGGATCGTCAGCGGCACGGCATCCGACGGCGTGGTCCGCGTCATCAATCACGGCACCGACCACGCCATGCCGGGTGACCGCGTCGGCGATTCGGCTCTGTATGCCCGCTTCGGATACTCGAGCGCGACCATCCCTCCGCTTCTCGGCGAGACGATCGATTCGCCGGTCGACAACTCCACCGGGTTGGTGGATCCGCAGGGCAGGACGACCCACCGCACCGGGTTCGAGGTCGGTCCCATGGGTGACGACAGCGTCGCGGCGTTCGCCGGCTCGAGCGCCGTCGCGCACTGGGTGGACTCGACCGGCATCACCGCCCCTGATCACGGTTCCGGACGGGCGGGCACCGTCATCGAGGGGCCCGCGCTGCGGAGCACGTCGGTCGTCCGCGGCGCATGGGAAGTACGCTCGGTGGTCCTCGGGAAGCCCGAGGGCGAGCAATCCGTTCCGGTTCGGCTTCGCGTGAGCGGCTGGCCCGTCTCCGGCGACCAGCCTCTCGCCGTCGTGGGCCCAGGGTTCGCGCGAGCCGAGTGCGCGGGACTCGTGGCGGAACTCCGCTCTCTCACTCCGGATGCGTGGCCCTCGGTTCACGAAGAAGGCGGCACGTCCCCGATCGGCGCGCGCGTCGCCGTGCCGTGGCTCGAGTTCTGGGGCGTAAAGCCGGGAGCGACCGCGATCGTGGCGTCCTACCTCGGGCGACCATCGCTGCCTGACGACGCTCGCGATTCCTCACGGCAGGCACAGCGCGCGGCGCGGGCGGGGCACGACGCACCACGCGCACGTGCGATCAGTGACGGCACGCAGCTCGAGGTCACCTGGGCGGACGGCGCGGTGACCGTTGTGCGCATCTCGTGACCGCATCGGCGCACGACGGGCGGCGATGACGATTCAGCGGCGGCGCGGTGTGCTGTCCCGCAGCGCGACCTCGCCGCGCATCGGCTGCTGCTCGGGAGGTGCGTTGGCGAGCGCCAGCTCGAGGGAGCGCGCCCCGAGCTCCCTCAGCGGCAGCGACACGGTCGTGAGAGACGGCACGACGTCTTGCAGCACCTCGATGTCGTCGAAACCGGCGATGGCGATGTCGGTGCCCGGCGTGATGCCGCGCTCGCGCATGGCCCTCATCGCGCCGAGCGCCATCACGTCGGTGACGGCGAACACGCAGTGCGGGCGGATGCCGGCATCCAGCAGCGCGAGCATGTCGAGGTAGCCCGCCTCCCGGGAGAAGCCTCCCGACACGACGGATGCCGGGTCGGGGTGGATGCCGTGTCGCGCGAGGCCGTCGAGGAAGCCTCGGGTGCGGTCGACGGGTGTCGTCAGCGAGGGCGGGCCTGCGAGCACCGCGAAGTCCGAGTAGCCGAGGCCGACGAGCGCGTCGGCGAGGTCGGCCGCGCCGTCCGCGTTGAGCACGGGAACCACCCGGAACCCGTTCGCCTGAGCCCCGACCAGCGCGACGCGTCCTCCCTGAGCCTCGACGCCGCGAAGCTCGTCGGCGATGGCGGCTTCCGTCTTCTCGTCGACGTAGCGACTGCCGACCACGATGACGGCGGTCGGTCGCTGGCCGCGCAGGGCCGCGATCGTCTCGATCACGTGCCCTGGTTCCGTTCCCGCCGTCGCCATGGTG
>Ga0164242_10004258_pt1 | contig 16090 bp, 16 predicted proteins | sample OricomgcompostMG_FD_108783 | JGI IMG/M metagenome (GOLD analysis project Ga0164242, IMG submission 108783) | Miracle-Growth compost microbial communities from Emeryville, California, USA - Original compost - Miracle growth compost (MG) ... | reverse complement strand
CATGCTTGGAAATGCCTGGGCAGATCCCTATCCGGCTGCGTTTCTATGCTCTGCTTCCATTACCGATTGTTCCCAGTCCGAACGGCATATAAACCAGTATTCGATAACCGATACACTGAGAAGTGTGTTAGCTTCTCCTAACCCCTGAGCTACCCGGTCCTTGTTTGCTTGACGGTACTCACACAATAAGCCCAACCGTTACTCCGATCCACAGGCCATTAAGTCTCCAGTCGAGCCCGAAAGCAAGACCAAAGGATATAGGAAGTGCCACGAGGTAATACGATATTAGGTTAGCGTAGCCTCCGATCTCCGGCCTCCCAATTCCCCTGAGCAGACCGTGTGCGACGGCGGCCATTCCGTCGAAGAGCTGCATGATCGCGCATACGGGGGTTGCCTGTGCAACCAGCTCGATGACTTCCAAGTCGTCGGTGAAGAGGCGGGGGATTTGATATCTGAATGCGGCAACCATTGTCAAGTTGAAGAGACCAACCAGTAGGCCACCCGCGAAAGTCTAGGTGTGAGACAGCGTTAGATATGAATAGCATGTCACCGGCCTTGAGGTTTTCGACTAGACTTACCACCTTGGCCGAAGTCTTCGCCGCATCCGCGAGCTTCGCGCCGATCAAGTTTGCAACCCGCGTGGATCCCGCGATTGACATTGGAAACGGGATCTGGAAGGTCGTCGTCGTGATCGTTACTAGGACGCTTTGAGCCGCCAGGTAGGAAGTCCCAAACCGGCCAGACACTAACGTCAGGATCTCAAATGCGAACCATTCGGCTCCCACCATGATCATTCCCGGTAACGCCAACCTGATCATCGGGCCTAGAGAAGTGTTAGTCAAGCGAGACGGCAGTTTGCAGTGAAAATGGGGAATGCGGCAAACCAAGGACTCACCCCAGTTTGTAAAAGCTCGCTTGCTGAAACCTCCCCAGCACTGCGATCCGTCGACCAGCCAGACGTAGAGGAAGAGAAAGAGCGGGAGCAGGTTCTGAGTAACCACTACGGCGATAGGGGCGCCGATATAACCCCAGCCAAACCTCCAAACAAATAGGTAGTTCATCAGGATGTTCATCGGCGCCACAATTAGCAGCACATAGGTCGTGGCGTGAAACAGGCCCTGGGCTTGGACAAACCGCTTGCCACATTCGAACGCCACCATGGCCGGAACGCCCAGAAGGATAATCCGCAGATAAATGCCCGCCAACTCGGCCGAGCGCCGCTCGGGGATCACCAAAGCCAGGATGTCCTCCGCCTGGAACCACATAACGGCGACGGGGATGGTGAGAAGCCAGAGGAAGAAGGTCATCCTCTGGAGCTGCAAGCCTACCAGATGCTTGTGGCCTGACCCGTAGGCTTGCGCACAGAGGGTATCCAGGCTAGTGGCTAACCCTTGGAAGAGGGCGTAACAAGTGATGTTTGCGGTCATCGTGGCAACTAGGCACGTTATGTTAGTTACAAGGTGGAAAGGATGGGGACGTGAGCCAGGTTAAGGGGAGAGAAGGGGGGTTGGTGGGCTGTTGCTGTCTAGGGCAATACTCACGACTCACGGCCCCAAGTTCGAGCTGTCCAATCCGGCCAACAGCAAAGATACTAGCAACGTTGATGGAGTACTGAAGCATAAACGTCACCACGAGCGACCGGGAGTAGACAGCGATGGTCTTGGCCTCCCTCCTCCACGTGGTCTTGATCTTCCCATCGGCAACGGCGGCTTCCCATTGCGCGTTCAGGTGCTCGTGCGACCCGAGCAGCGGCGATGATTCCGAGGGAGCTCCAATACCTAGGGGGGACTCCTCGTCTGGAGACGGCCGGGGAAGCCGCGTGCTGAAGAGGTTCCTGTAAAGCTGGCCTAGGAAGGTAGGCTTCTCTTTGACAGGGTGTTTTGGCGGCAAGATGTGGTTATCCCGAAGGAGGCTGCGCTCAGCATCTCGGGATTTGTTGCGCTCTTCCCTGGAGAGAACAGGTTCGAGGAAGCCGGTCGGACCTAGGGCAGGGCGTGCCGTCCCGTAGGCGATGCCACTTGGCCGCCGGAAGAGAGTAGGAGACTCCCCCTCCTCCTCCGAATAACAGGAGTCCTCCGCATGGTCGTCCTCGAGGTCCTCGGCTTCGGAGCATTCAGCGATATCCCTCGCCAACAACTCCTGGGCTAGCGGCGAGGAAGCGCGGAAGGACTGCGAAAATGACGAGGCAAAGCCCTGTGTTGTGTTAGGTTCCGCCTTGGCTGGGATCGGACGGTTTGATGCCATGCGTGCAAGTTTCCGGTATTCAAGCCTGGGCGGTGTGTGCTGCGAGTCGAGTGAACAACCGGAACCTCCTCTAGATAGGTTCTTTAAACCCCGGGAATGGCTCGATAGGCTAAACACCAACGGCGTCTTCGGTGTCCCGATAATAAAAGTTGGCGCGGTTGACGCTACTGAGGGGTGCCAAATCTCTGGGGACCGTCCCACCGAGCAGTGACTCACGAGACTTCGGCCACAATTTTCGTCGTTGGAACTAGTACGAGGCGGGCCGACGTCGTCTTGCCCCCAGCATATACGCCATGCCGCGATGGTAAGGCGGGGTGACCCTGACTGCATAGCACCGGTACACCGACGGAGGCCTGCGAGTACTGTAGTTTTAGTGCTTTAGGGAAAAAGCAGTCGGTCTGAGTCGAATGTCCCGATATGCTAGGACCGAACGAGGAAAAGATCGGACAGGGTTTGCTGAGCAGCTCCTCTCGAAGGGCGTGAGTGACGTCTTCCCTCCCATCCTTGCCATCCTACCTTGCACGCCCAAATTTGTCGTTGTGGAACAGAGGGCGGCTGAAGGATTGCAATTCGCCAATCAACCCTGCCCGCCGTTACACAGTACGTGCGGCTCCCGTCGGGAATGTACATCTACATCCGTTGAGAACCGCATATCTCATCTGCCGCGAAAACACGCCATCCGAGTTCATGTTCTCTTCGGGCGGATTCATTGCCCCCACTAGATATTTGGAGCTAACCAGCTTCATCGAACTTCGCTATCCGTATATTCGAACCACATTATCAAGCCTCACGATCTTAGCCAGCCCCGACTTCACGGCATTAAACAGACACATCCCCCGGGGGCCGGCGTTCCTCCCAGGCCGTTACCCCACACGCCAAGGAAGCATGGCCGAGCTCGGCCAAGAGATCGTCGACGAGGAGGATTGCTCCCTCGCGTGCTGCACCGTGCCCTTGCTATCCCAACTAGGGGAACCGCTCGAAGTGGGCAGCTTCGGCGTGTAAGTCACCGCCGCCGCATTCCTCCCTCTCTCCCAATTGGGTATTACGCTAAACCTCCTACCTTAGTCGCGGACGCGAGGGTGAAAGCGCCTTCTGGACATGGCCGCTGTTCGCGCCCTTGCTCTTCGAGAACGCGGCCAGCGATGCACGCGATCACTGTGCAAATGAGAGAAGTGCGCTCAATCGAATCCCCATTTCTTTCGCTGTCCAATCTCACTCTTTGCTCTGGCACTCTTGTTCAGGACCGCTGACCTGTGGCTCACTCACTCCTTCTAGCCTTCCTGTCGTACCTGAAATTCTCCGTGTACATGGCAGTTGTCTCCGTCGCCATCGTGCTGTCCTTCCACTTAAAGCACAAGGCGAGCGACATTGAGCTTCGCATGGCGAAGCCTCTCGGCACCGTCTTCTGGCTTTTATCAGTGGCTTGTCTCGGGCTTGGGATAGCTAACTACACCCGTACGCGGCGCCTTCTCATATGTTGAACCCCCGGACATTGTCCGGATCGGCTTTCACAGACGGTACTAACTTCCGTGACAGGAACCGTTAACAAGTACAGCCAGAGACAAGCTATCGTCCAAACGGGTTGGAAAACGCAGTTGGTCTGTTATCCCCCCCTGCAGAGCGAACCGTGCCGAGCCTTATTGACATCCTCTAGATTATGGCTGTAATAGCGTTTGCAATTGCCGGCACTAGCGTCATGCTTCTTGTGGTCAATATCTTGGGCGCACACGCTGGCCGGTGAGTTTGTTATCAAAGTATCGAGGTTCGCGGTCTGCTTCCGCTTCATTGCAAGCCAGTATATTCTTGAAGGACTCTTTTTGGTCCTTCCCTCCCAAGCTATGTACAGTACATCATGGGGAAGGGATGTTAGTTGATATGAAATATCAGAAGGTAGCTCCATGTCCCCTCCATTTTTGAAAATGGCAAATAATATATACACCACAGATCATTACAATGGTTAAACTTGTTTCGAGCAGAACAAATCTGCTGCTGACTTCTCGGGTATCAAATCGGACGGTAAAAAGTCCTCGCAACCTCCAATGGTACGCCTAAACTTTGAGGCATACTCGGACGCAAATGTGTCAAAATCTCGCAGCCCTGTCACCTCACCATCCCATGTCAGTAGAGGCAACTGGTCGAAGGCGGGGAGGCCGCCTCCACCAGGTAGTCGGTCAAGTAGTGGCCCGGCTGCCAACGTGACCTCAGTCCCTTCTATTGAATCCCCTACCGCGCCACCCTCGTATTCCTCGGGGGCTATGAAGAGCTCGTTGTGAATAGTGGCCAGGTTCGTTGCGGCCACTTTGCTCGGATATAGAGTCCAGTACCCGCGAGCACGGGAAAGCTTCAATGCATGCTCCAGCCAAGCCGGGTATTTCTTGCTGACCAGTTTCTCTGATAAGAGCGACGACGACGACGACGACGATGATGGTGACTTATGCTGGAATTCGACCAGCCTGGAGACAAATCCATGAAGTTCGACCCATCTCTGGCCGAAGTACAGCACAGCATTGCTGTTTGGCGCTTGCCACAGGAACGAGGTGGGCTCGTCAGTTAGGACGGGTTCCGGTGTAGAGACGGCCGGTTTCACAACGTCCTTCGTTGTCGGTGGCGAGAACCGCTCTGTGGCATTGAGATACGTTGCGGGTAGGTCGAGACTGATCCCTAGTATTCTCCTGTCCCACTCCTGGAGCAAAGCGGGGTTCGAGTATTTGTATTCCAGTAGAGAGTATTTAAGATCTACAGGCATTCAACGTTAAAAAAAAAAGCTACACTGGGTCATTGACGGAAGAAGACTACTTACAGTGGAGGAACTGAGGCGAGAGTTCGGCCTGAGGTGACAGAACTAGGACATGCGAGTCGTGAGGATTTGCTGGCCAGAAACCCTCGAGGAAGCGGACCGCACTCTCCTCTTCACTCATGCTTTGACGGGAGATGCGGCGGCGCAACGAAAGTTGTGTGATATGGGAGGGGTTATTAATATGTCGTGGTGGCCACTGGAATGTCTCTAGGAATTTTGTCGTGGCCATGTCCACTTTATGAGGCAACTCGATGGTGAGATGGGGGATTGCGAGTGACGTGAAGTCTGCGCCGCTCAGAGACTTGAGGAGTCTGATCAGGCTCCCCGAACCCCCCGGTGGTGCTTGGATAAGTATATCAACCTTTACTTTGTTCCATGCTATGATCCTGAATTAGCGAACTGCATATTTCCCCCACTCAAGTGGAGAGACGGAGAAGAACCAACCAGCCAACGAGGCACTGTCCAGCTTCGTCATCCAAGCTAGGTGTTTTGAAGCAGACTTTGGTAGTTCAATGAGAGGATTTCCCAATGCATGCGTTTTAGTTCTCATAGCTTCGAGGAAGAAGTCTTCCTCGGTGCTTGAGCCGTCAACAATGATAGCTTGGGGGTGCATGTACATGTTAATGTGATCTATACTCAAGTCAGTTTTCACGTCTGAGCAATGTGGTAAAGGGTGATCAAGTACTAAGTGCGCGAGAAATGCTATTCCCAAGCCGAGCATCAGTTGAGATGGAGGAATAATCGGGGCGAGCATCTATATGGAACGTCAGTCTTCGACCGAAAACAAGTGCCCGTACCAGCGGAACAGCTGGGGCGTCATCGGGTGACGATGTGCATACCGTGAAATATGACCTGACACGACACATCAATGCCATTTATCGCGCGCAATTCATCTACTTCAATCGCGCTCTGGCTCATCAACGCAAAATGAACATAACTGCGAAGCTCGGACGCCATTTGACAGGCGATGGGGAGAAGTGTGGCCACACTCTTTAAGCTTGATGCCGCAAAGAGCACATTCTTGTTGGTTGTATAACCACCCCTTGTCCCCGAGATCGCGTAGAGAGAGGCCGAAAGGCCAGGGAACCTGACCGGTCCGTTGTATGTTCTGCCGGTCGACTTCTCGGGCTCGTGGAGCTTCTTCGGCGGGCGGCTGGACCCGACAACCGTGGGTTGGTCTTGATAGGGGAAGTCGTCGCCCGGGTGGCGGTAGATGGGCCGGCGGTGATCTCGTATGGGAACATCGGTGGGCATATTCGCTATGAACAGGTAGACAGCGAGGCCGACAAGGAGGGCGATGAGCAAGCGCTTGGCGCCTTTCCGCGTCGGCATTCGTGCTGGATTCCATTGAGAGGCCCGAAGGGGCAGCTTGACGGGCTTGTGGTCGTCATCCTTCTTTCCCAGTTCCTCGTCGGTGAGGAAGAGAGAAGTCATGTTTCCCCAGAGCCGCATGCCCTTAAACAGACCCTGCGCTGTCGATCATGGAACGGATCGCGAGCTGCTAGAAAGGTGGTCGTGTGCCTCCGAACGTCATTTCATGTCGGCTAAACACCAGGGAAATGGCGGGCGCCTTGAAATCGAGGCCGTCCTCTGGCAACCGAGGATGGATAGGAGTCACGACGCGGTACGGGACGGGGTGTCGAGGATTTTGTGTCGATGGGGAAGTTGTAGGGAAAAGGGATCAAGGGACGGATGCGGGATGTTGTGCTCAATTCTCACTGTCGATCACCACCACGGCCCGCCAGCACTAAAAATCGGGGACCATCAGCAATTCCGATTGCAACCTGGCCCTTGCTGTTGCCCCGCACTAGTTGAAAGCCTCCAGCTTTATTTTGCAATTTACCGAGATCGGGAGTCGATGGTACTGGCCAGGGATCATCAGCGCGTCGCACAGAAGACGCCGCAAAACCTCCGGAGTAGCAGAAGAGGGACTCCACTGTTTTTAATGCCAGTTTGAGGAAGGTCGCGACGGCGAGCAGTTACCACGCCTATTATCGTGACCTTATGCTATGCTTGGGGACAAGGGCCCTTCGCCAGGGACCTTGGATTGCGGTAGTTAGCAAGGGGTACCCGGCAGGATGGAAGTTATGTACCCATGTACCTCACAGCTCAGGCACATTGGTGGGGTACGACGACCCCACGCTGAATATTTCGTTATCTTTTTTTTCTCCCAGATAACCTGAACCCAACTTCAAGGCCCTTTAGATATCCTTATACTGCCGCAAGCACAATATCTGAATCATGGGGAAATCACGCCGAAGCAGGAACCGGCCCCACAGGGCTGACCCTATAGCGAAGCCTGTCAAACCTCTGACCGACCCGGAGCTGGTCGCGCTTCGGGAATCTCGCATCCTCCCCGTCATCAGGGACTTACAGAGTCCGGAGCCCAAATCCCGAACTGCGGCCGCTGGGGCGATCGCAAACATCATCCAGGATGCTAAGTGCCGCAAACTACTTCTTCGGGAACAGGTGGTCCACATTGTTCTTACCCAGACTCTCACGGATAACAGCATCGAGAGTCGAGCCGCTGGGTGGGACATATTGAAGGTTCTCGCGCACGAGGAAGAGAGTGACTTCTGTGTCCACTTATACAGACTTGATATCCTCACTGCCATTGAACATGCGGGCAAAGCGGTAAGTTTTGCAATTATTTACTTTTACGAGAGCAGCCAAGGCTGGGTCGGTGGCTAGTATATCAGAGGCTAACCCATCGTAGGTTGTCGACGCTTTGGTGGCGTTAGAAACGCCTTTCAGCAAGACACCCAAGGCCCAGAAACGTGTTGTCTGGGATATCGCCACAGCATTGGTCTCGCTTCTAGGAGCTGTGGCTGTTGCTCGGGACGAGGCACTCGAGGCTATCGTTGCCAACCGGTCAATTCTTCGATTTCTTTTTGTCCTGGCAGCAAACGAGGCTACGCCCCCGGACCTGTTAGACGAGGTCCTCTCGTGCTTGATAACACTGTCTGAGGAGAACCTTGACTTTGGCCAAGTTGCTATTGACGACCGGGAGACCCGTTTCTATGACCTCCTTCTTAAATTCAAGGAAGGATCCGGCTCACGGGCAGTATCGGCTTGTGGCATTCTCCACAACATCTTTGAGTCCCTAGAATGGCGAGACGGTAGCCGCGGCCAAGATGGCGCATGTGATGCGATTCTAATCCCGTCTCTGACCAGGGTGTTGGGTCAAACATCGCTAAGCCCTCACCCGGCAAACGGAAATCATGGCTCCAGCCCGTCCGAGGTGCTCCAGCTGGCCCTGGAAATCCTGGCTTCGATGGGGACGGATCTTCAGACCTCAATGGAGCAGGCAACTCACCCTAAGGATAGCGGTCGGACCGAAGGGGAGGAGTGGAGTGGATTTGACGATGACGATGTTGATGCCATGGACGAAGATGAGGGTGCCGACGAGATGGAGGATGGCGAGTCAGCTGACGGAGATGACGACGAAGAAATGGACCAAGACGAGATGGAAGCGGACATGGAGATGGTAACTGGAGCAGATCATGGTGACTCGGAAGGATCAGATCTCGACGACCTACCGACCCTCAGGGAACTCATACAAAAGGCAGTACCGCAGGCGATCAAATGGTCTCAGATTCCACTGGATAGCGACGAGTCAATTGCCGTCCAGGGTCATGCTTTGTCGACCCTCAACAACATTGCTTGGACAATGTCTGCCTTTGAGTTTGCCGACGGCAGGAACGCTGCCATCTATCGCCTATGGGCTCCCGCAGCAAAGAAGGTCTGGACGAACACGGTGGCGCCTATTTTGGCATCAGATACTGCCGACGTCAGCCTTGCCACCCAGGTTACTAGCTTGGCATGGGCCATCGCTCGGAGCTTGGGCGGCAACGCTCCCTGGACGGGCGACGAGCACCGGAAGTTCATAACCCTCTACCAGGCGTCGAAGAATCTTGACCGGGGAAGCGCCTCAGGGGCCGGCGAGGCATCGGACGCTGCCGAGGATCCCTTCCAGGGCCTCGGAGTCAAGTGCATTGGCGTCCTTGGGCAACTGGCAAGAGATCCCGCACCCGTTACTCTCAACCGGGAGATTGGAGTCTTCTTGATCACCGTCTTGACGGGCCTCCCAGAAACTCCCGGCGCCGACGTTGTAGAGGCCGTCAACGAACTGATCGACATGTACGCAGACGAAAACTTCCAATGCGACAAGGAAGTGTTCTGGAAAGACAACTTCATCAAGCACTTGGAAGAGATCTTACCGAAAGTGAAGGCGATGTCCAAGGCCATAGACAAGAGGCGGTTTGGCGAGCTGAGAGCGAGGGCCGATGATGCAGCACTCAACCTTGGGGGCTTTATAACTTACAAGCGGAAGCATGCTCCATAGGTTTGGCTTCAAAATTGCCTCCCTGTTTGTGATGCGCTTCTAAACTTTATGATATCGAGAGGTTGAGTGTTTGGCAACGACGCGTCACCGCCTGGATCACGGTTTTTGAACTATGGCGGGGGATCTGGGTAATATGTCTCCATTATACTCGCTATAGATCGACTTAGCAGAGCGCAATCTCTCCATAGTTGGATTTTGCTACACTCCGCCGCCGTTATAGGTGAATGATATTGCCCCGATTGCAACCAAGGCAATATTGCCGGAGTAAACCAAAACTGAAGTGTGATTGCCTTCATCGGTCGAGATTGTGAATAGTGAGTTGTGCCTCGTAGGTTGGGTTACTCAGAGTTCGAAGGACAGAAGTTCTAAATTGGTTAGGCTTGTTGGCAGGGCGGTTTCATCGCTCAACTCACTATTCCGTTGTTCCGAAGTAGCGTTGGGCACTGCGGGTAGCCGATGATCGTCGACTTCGACCGCTATATGTCTCGATGGTCGTCCGTAGTTTGTCGAGTTGAAGTTGGGAAGAAACCGTTACCACTATAATGCCAAATCATCCAATGGGCTTCAGCTTCTTTTTCTTCTTCTTTTCCGACCCATCGCCACTGCCGCCGGACTTCCCCTTCTGGAACTGGCGCCAGCTGTCGATCCGCTGATCCCTCGTGGCCTCCCAGTCCTGCTCGTGCTGCCTCTTGCGCTTCCTCACCTCCAGCTCCTCGTCCTCCCTGCGCTGCTGGCGGCCCTCGTCCTGCATCTGGCCCTTGAGCTGCCTGCGCCGCCGCTGCTCGTTCTCGATCAGCACGAACTTGGTCTTGTCCGCCCACTTCTTCTCAAACTCCTCCGTCCGCAGCTCGGGGCTGTCGACCGTCCACTTGTTCTCGCGCATCAGCAGCATGCGCGCGTCCGCGATCGCCTCGTCTAAGGTGGCGCGGTGCTTCTCGTCCATCAGCTCCGTCTGCGCCTTTTTCAGCCGGTCGAAGGCGTCGGGCGCCTGTGGGTTCTTCGTTTTGTCCGGGTGGATTAGGAGGGACTTTTTGCGATATGCCACCTTGATGTCTGACTCGGGAACACCAGGCTTAAGGCCGAGGACGGCGTAACTGTGACATTTGTTAGTCGCGTGAAAGCATGTATGGGTAATAATTTTGTCGGTCACTTACGCATCTAGGCGGAATGCTTGGAGAATTCGACTGATCTCTGCATCCTTATCCCATTCCTTGGCCTCGGACTCGAGGACTTCAAGCGCATCCCTAGTATCAACAGGTTTCTCCTCGTTATTCGCCATCGTATTACTGCGGCCGGGTTCCGCTACCGAATTCTCAAATTTAGAAGAGAGAATGCTGCTTTAAAAAAGGGATTATATCGATGAGGGTGAGGGCCGACGTGAAAGACAGTGGGGAAAGAATGAAGGACGATTCCTGATGGTGCTCGGTGGGAACAGGGGTGTTGGTTGTTGATCACCTCCACCACCGCAAGCGGCACGCGATCCGATAAGAGATAAGAAACTGCCCCACCAAAAAAAAGTCCAGCCTGCCTGTGCAAGCGGAAAAATTGCGACTGGGCAATTGCCGACTTCATTGGCAATACATAGCGGAAAGCAACGAAAGCCAAGTACCATTCATGCTTTAACAACATCTCGCAACTCCTTTCTGATAAAGGAGAGACATAATATTTACCATGGCTCCACGACTGCCATCTCCAACGCCGTCTGAGAATGAGGTGGACATTCTTGGGTCCCTCTTCACCGACGACGCGGATACTAGGCCTCGAAAGCAGAATAAAGGCCAGGCAGACAACGCCGAGGACTTCGATTTTGACGGCCTTCTGAATACCGGAGGCGGCGACGGAGGTGATGATGATGGGGGGGATGAAGCATTTATCGCCCTCCAGCAGGCTGCTTCCTTCAGGAAAGCCTCCAACCTCAAGGGGAAGTCGGTCAAGAAGGGAGGCGGTTTCCAGGCAATGGGTAAGTTACATATACACGTAGAAGGCATGCCTACCGAGCCTACGCGCTTACACATCTTCTAGGCCTTAGTCCCAACTTGCTTAGAGCTATTACCCGCAAAGGCTACTCCGTCCCGACTCCTATCCAGCGAAAAACAGTCCCCCTCATCATGGACAGGAAGGATGTTGTTGGAATGGCACGTACCGGATCCGGAAAGACCGCGGCATTCGTTATTCCGATGATTGAACGACTTCGAGCACATAGCGCAAGGGTTGGCGCTAGAGCTCTTATCATGTCGCCGTCCAGAGAACTCGCTATACAGACGCTGAAAGTGGTGAAAGAGTTTGGTAAGGGAACCGACCTCAAATCTGTTTTGCTAGTTGGAGGAGACAGCCTTGAAGAGCAGTTTGCCTCCATGGCAACGAACCCCGACATCATCATTGCAACCCCTGGCCGTTTCCTTCACTTGAAAGTCGAGATGTCTCTGAGCCTATATTCGATCCAGTACGTGGTTTTCGACGAGGCGGACCGGCTGTTCGAGATGGGGTTCGCAGCACAGCTTACCGAAATTCTTCACGCCTTGCCCGCCTCTAGGCAAACGCTGCTCTTCTCGGCTACTTTGCCCAGTTCCCTGGTAGAGTTTGCTCGTGCCGGCTTGCAGGATCCCTCTCTAGTGAGACTTGATGCCGAGACTAAGGTATCTCCCGATCTCGAGAGTGCCTTCTTCTCGGTAAAAGGAGGTGAGAAGGAGGGTGCGCTTCTTCACATTCTGCACGAGGTTATCAAAATGCCAGTGGGCTTGCCTGAGGGTGCCGAGGAGGAAGAAGAGAGGTCGAGGAAGCGAAAGCGTGGTCCCGACTACACGAGCCAGAAGGCGAAACCGACCGAGCACTCGACCATCTTATTCGCGGCAACTAAACACCATGTGGAATATCTAGCTAATTTACTACAGCATGCCGGGTTTGCTGTGTCCTACGTCTACGGATCTCTCGACCAAACAGCGCGAAGGATCCAGGTTGAGAACTTCCGCCGAGGGAAGTCCAACATTCTTGTGGTTACTGATGTTGCTGCAAGAGGTATCGACATTCCTATTTTGGCCAATGTAATCAACTACGACTTCCCTCCTCAGCCGAAGGTGTTCGTTCATCGGGTTGGTCGAACCGCTCGAGCGGGGCAACGGGGCTGGAGTTATAGCCTCGTTCGCGAAGCCGATGCGCCCTATCTCCTAGATCTTCAACTCTTCCTTGGAAGGAAGCTGGTTATCGGTAGGGAGGCTACCAAACCATCATTCTCCGAAGATGTCGTGGTCGGCTCCTTGAAACGAAGCGAGGTCGAGAGGAACGTCGAATGGGTAAATAAAATTCTAGAAGAGAGCGACGACATAAGCGCTCTACGCGGGGTTTCTGTAAAGGCAGAAAGGCTATACGTGAAGACAAGGAATTCAGCCTCAACCCAAAGTGCGAAAAGGTCTCGGGAGCTCGTTGCAACGAGAGCTTGGTCGCAGTTGCATCCGATATTTGACGAGGGAGCAGCAGACGTGGAAGAGGCTCGAGCCTCGATGCTTGCCAAGATCAGCGCATTCAAGCCGCAGGAGACAATCTTTGAGATTGGACCGAAGGGGAAGTCTGCCGGGAATGAAGCCGCGGAGATTATGCGCAACGTACGCGCGTGGATTGGGCCTCGGAAGACCAAGGGAGATGCCGAGGTTATTGATGAGGAGAGTGGCGACAAGGACTTACCGGCCTACGCTGACAACGATGATGCCGCCATGGATAGTGGAAACGACGACGGTGATGACGACGCCGTTGTGACTGCAGAAGTCGAGGATGAGTCACACGAAGAGATGGAAGTCGAGGTGACAAACACTGCAGTCTCTAAAAAGGGGGCTGCGTCGTGGAAGGATTCAGAGATGTTCATGTCCTACACTCCGCGAACGATAAACGCAGCCGAGGAACGAGGCTACGGAGTCCACTCGGGCGGCCAGAACCCCAGCTTCGTCGAAGCCGCCCGCGACGCAGCCATGGACCTAACCAACGACGACGGCGCCAAGGCGTTCGGCATGCCCACGCGGCCCAGCATGCGCTGGGACAAGAAGCAGAGCAAGTACGTCGCCCTCGCCAACGACGACGACGGCTCCAAGGGCGCCAAGATGGTGCGCGGCGAGAGCGGCGTCAAGATCGCCGCCAGCTTCAAGAGCGGCCGCTTCGACCGGTGGCGGCAGTCCAACCGGGTCGGCAAGCTGCCGCGCGTCGGCGAGACGGAGCGTCCCGGCCTGGCACGCACGCTGCAGGGGGCGCAGCAGGGCGGGTTCCGGTTCCGTCACAATGCCGAGAAGGCGCCTAAAGAGGCGGACAAGTTCCGGGACGACTACCACGTGCGCAAGAAGCGCGTCGCCGAGGCCAAGGAGAAGCGCGTCGGTAAGTACAAGGACGGCGCGGGGAGCGCGAGGGAGGTCAAGACGGCGGACGCGATACGCAAGGACAGGAAGGTCAAGGAGCAGAAGGCGGCGAAGAATGCGCGGCCGTCGGCGAAGAGGGGGAAGCCGAAGAAGAAGTAAGGTCTTGGGACGCGGACCGTTCTATAGTAATGAAGCCATTTTATGCTACAAAAACGAGATCTCGTTCGCGGTACCGTCGCGTCTGCACATGAGTTCCGCATCAGAATCTGTAGCCTCCATACGGATAGCAAGCGTCGTTGTCCGCATAGGACGCTAAGCCTAAATCTGGAGTGAGCTTACATTGATGACGGCGGTATCGAATCCTTGTATGAAGGATCGAATAAGGCCGGATGTTTTTGGTCTCTATACGATGCGATATGTAGTCTAGGAGACCCACCGGTCGATCAACGAAATGAGCGTCGCTGTGAAGGATCAACGAAATTGGAATGAGCCTCGGCGGCCGACCCCTGACATGGGCTCCGTCGAGCGTCCGCAGCGTGTTAACGAGCTAGTTCGCCTTGGCCATTTACGTTTTCAGCTCTTTCATTGTGGAGGACAGGACTAGGCAACCATCAATGCATGTATGAGCTGCAATGCCGACTGAGGCTCCCAGGGGTTAGCTTGGAAACCTTCCATCACTACCGTTGATAATGACGGCCACGGGATCAAAATTCAAGAAAGGCCGTATTCCCTAAACTGGATATCGCCATGCTATGTACCCCATAGGCGCGAAGAAAAAAGTGAGGAAAAAAAGAATAAGGGATTACAAAGTTCTGTTGTAAGATTGCTCCAGAAGCTCCTCTTCCCCTTTGTCTATACCGGGGGCCAGATCAAAACAAAAGAGCATGTAAAGCAAAGGATATGGACCGTCCAAAAATCAAGAGACTCCCACGAGCAAAGTGGGCTCGCGAAATAGCCCATCGGGAGGAAGTTTCCCCCCCAAACTAGTTGTTATCCCCCAGTCGATACGGGGCGAATGGATAGGCCTATCTGACCATTGCGAATATGCCGAACGCCAAACTCCAGCCCGTCCATACTTGGGCCTGGGTGTATGTGCTAGGTGGGCCCGGGGATTATGATACAGGGCGCGATAGTGTATACAAAGTAGAGGTACAGATGTACAAGTGAGAGTGGCTGAAAGAGCCGGCGATGTGTAGCCATCTAGCTACAACGCCCTATGAGAGCCTGAAGGCGGCTAAGGCGGCTGTGCCTACCTCTGCGGCTGCTGCAGCCTCCTCCTCGGGATTCGGATACCCTGCGCAAAAGTTAGTATCAGCCAAGCACCCATTTCTGGGAGGGGGGCCTGGGAGGAGACTTACACCAAGAGCAGACCGCAATGATGAAATAGAGACATATGAGGAGTAGACCCTCGAGCCAGTGGCTCTTGCCGTCGGCGATGAGGTAGTTTACGAGGAGGACGGAGACGAAGAGGACGGCAACCTGGAAGATATCGAAGCTGAGGTTCATCGCGTCAATACCCATGCCCCAGCCGATGATAACAAGTAGAGGGATCAGGAATAGCGCGACCTGCATGCTCGAGCCGACTGCGACTCCGATAGCGAGGTCCATCTTGTCCTTGATAGCGACGGTGACGGCGGTGGCGTGCTCGGCAGCATTGCCGACGATGGGGAGGAGGATAAGGCCGACAAATTCTTCGCTCAGGCCGCCGTCCTTGGTGATTGCGTCGATCGAGTCCACCATGAACTCGGCGCACAGGGCGATTATCACGGTCGAGATGGTGAGGGTTGCAATGGCCACTGTAAAGTGCAGCTGTGGTTCTTCCTCGTCCTCCTCGTCGTCGGCCCTAGGATGCGAATTGAGCAACATGTGCCTGAGCTGCTCGGGATCTGACGTAAGGCCATGGACTCCCATCAGAGCGGCCGGGTTGACCATTCCCTGGCGGATGGCACCGTCCTTGAGGCCCGCCGCCTTGAAAGGCTTTGCCGGGACCTTCTGGCTCTCGGCGGCGAAGACGGTGTGGTGGGTCTTGAGCTGGAAGAAGAGATATGCGCCGTAGACGACCAGGGTGATGACGGAGGTGCCTCTCGAGAGGGCGGGGATGTTGATATCGGACGACTTGCCGGTGTTTAGATCGAAGACGGTAGGGACGATGATGCTGGCGACCGCTAGTGCGAGCAAGCTCGCGGCGGTTTGTGCGACGGTGGTGTTGAAGTACTGCTCCTGTCGCTGAAGACCACCGCAGAAGAAACACATGCCCATGACCAGCAGGAGGTTAGATAAGATACTGCCAATCAGTGAGGTCTGAACGATAATGACTTTTCCCTGTATCAAGGCCATGATGGCGACGATTAACTCGACAGCATTGCT
>Ga0164242_10004257_pt1 | contig 16091 bp, 27 predicted proteins | sample OricomgcompostMG_FD_108783 | JGI IMG/M metagenome (GOLD analysis project Ga0164242, IMG submission 108783) | Miracle-Growth compost microbial communities from Emeryville, California, USA - Original compost - Miracle growth compost (MG) ... | reverse complement strand
TTAAGGTGGAAAGACCAAGCGTTGCTGGGATTGCCGTATCGACCCTTGATATAGTTCAGCATCCAGTCGATCTGCTGATTTGCATTGAGGGAACCGGGGCGAATATCCTTGTGGGCGGATGGAAGAATCTGAGCAAGGCCCCACGCACCGCTAGATTTATTAACTGCGTTAGGGTTCCAACTTGACTCTTGAGTGACAAGTCTGTTAAAGGCATCCCACTGATTACCCCAACCCAATTGATCGAGTCGGGATTTCGCGTAGCCTTGAATGTCGCCGGAAGGCGCAGAAGTAGGTCCACCTGAATAGCCACTATTTCCACCGCCAGCCCTGTTCATCAGTGAGCGTCGCTTAGCAGCAGACTGAATTACGAAAGCGGTATTATTAGCGCTACTCTGGTTAAGTTGACTGAGAAAGTTGAACGGGTCAGTACGCGGATCGTCCGAAAGAGCCATAACCCCTCCTAACGTGACAGAGCCCCTGTCGGAGAGTGTATCCGACAGGGGCTCGATCAGCGGCTACGCCTCGGTGATATCCGAGAGCAGACCGTGGGCGTTACGGCGGTCGGTACCAAGCTCGTGATACTCAACCATACGTGCAAACCACGCATCGTAGTCACCATTGGAGTCGCGTACCTGCTGCCAAATAGAGCCGGTACGATCCTGCCAGTGCCAGTCCTCATCGTGGTAGTAAGTGATGTGATCTTCAGAAATGAAGTACATCTTACCAAGAGGGGCATCCACATCAGAGACAACCGGAATGTCGCCATCATCAGTGGTGAACGCAAGGCCAGTGAAGCCGCCCTTGAATTCCTGCGTGTTGACCGTCTGACGCGTCTGCGACAAAAGGTTGAAGTATGCGCGACGCACACCCTTAGACGTGAAGATGACCGAAGCCTTAGCCCCACGAGTGTTGATCGTGTCTGCCATCTGGATCATAAGACCCTCAGACAGGGCTCTCGGCGTGCCGCCGTTAGCCATCACGTTTGCGGTCCACTCAGGCTCCGTAGACGGGTCGATGTTGTAGAGCAAGCCGCTCGAAGCAACAATGGCGTCGAAGCCAGTCATTTCACGGTTACCAGCAGCAGCGGGTCCAGAGCCGTTACGCACCACGATCTGACCGACAGAGCTAGAGAACGCTGCACCCGAAAGAGTGACAACACCGGTACTCGTGTTGATCGCCGTAACCGTACGATTCGAGACAGCCACCGTTGACGGCAGGGTGACAACATCAACCTGCTCGTTAAGCTGGAAGGCTCGTGCATCGGCAACCGTAACCGTGTTGACCGTAGTACCGGCAGTAGAGACCACTCCGATAACACCAGAACCATCGCGGTAAACCTGACGGTTCATGTCCTTCTGGATATCGGTCTTGAGGCCGTCCATTTCTTCATTGATGGCCTTAGCAAATGCCTGAGCATCCTTGTCCGACAGAGCGATGGTCTGGCCGGTAAGCTGCACGCCGCCGTAGCCGTACTTGAGGCCAATGCGAGCAGCAGCGTAACCCTGCTGACCGGGAACCGGCAGGGGCTCCATTTCGAGCCGGGAACCGATACCCGAGTTGCGGCGAGTATGCACCGGGAAGGTGACGTACTTACCGCCGATGGTAGTAGAAACACCCGAGTCAGAGCGAGTGATGCGCTTCAGCGTCTTAACGTCGCTATTAAGCTGCTCTCGGATGCGAGGCTCATAGACTTCCTTGAGGTAAGCCTGAACACTTGCGAGCGTTGCCGCCATTTTAGTCTCCTGATTTAGTGGGTAATCGGGAGACTTGGCACTTACCCTCTAGCGTTATCTCTTCTCACGATATCCGCGAGCAAGTCCTCAGTCTGTTTCTTACTGAGGGAGCCCAAGGTACCCGGAGCAACGCCAGAAGCCGGAACACCACCATTAGTGGGAACAAGCTTAGGTGCCGAATCTCCCGGTCTTTGTGCTGAGAGAATCCGGTTGCGCACATTGTTGAGGTAATCCTGAGCAGCCTCTTCCAGAGTAGGAATCTGCTGAATGCCCCGGCTTGCCAACAGCTGTGCCTTCAAAGCTGCTCGACTAATGATTTCTTGCATATCCGAGTCGTCAAACTCAGGGTGCTTAGCTCGAAGCTGAGAAATCTCAGTTTCAAGCTCAGCATCTGCCTGAGCCTGCTGACGCTGATTTTCCTGCATGATGAGGAATTCCCGCATTTGCTCCTGCTGCTGAGCAAGAGCAGAAATACGAGGATCATCTTCAGGCTCGTTCTCGTCCTCTTCAACCTTATCCGCAAGCTCTTGCTTGTTAGGAAGTCTGCCGTTTTCCTCAAGGAATTCCCTGAGCTTTTCGTAAATGACTTCCGGCTGAGTTTGAAGCATTTGAGCGGCCTGAATAGCCTGAACAACCTGTTCGGGCTGAAAGCCTGCCCGGCTAATCTCATCGGCCCACTTGTACTTTTCAGTAACGGAAGAAAGCCTCTGCTGAACGCCGTTATCCCATTCTTCAAGCTTAGGACGAATGCGAGAGAAAGAAATCTCGTCAAGCTCGGATTGAATATCGGCCCAAGCCGGGTTTCCCTGACTCTGGGGCTCGCTCTGCGTTTCCTGGCCTGCATCCGTTACCGGAGCAGCCCCCTCTTCGCCTTGAATAAGTCGAATACCACGTAGAGCTAGCTTACGCATTTTCAATCCGTTCTTTCGCCGTACCTCGAAAGGCCCTAGCGATTCTTCTGTCGTGCGCCGTACCGGAGCGGCCCTAGCGCGATGTGTTCAGTGTAGCGGTTGTTGCCAGTTGGTTGTCAATTGCCTCGGCGTGTCAAAGACCGCTCACGCTGATGTTGTGAACTCGGCAAACATAGATGAGGTCGTTCTTGCTCATCGCATTCAGTTGAGCAGCCGGATAACTCGCGGCCACGCCCGAACCGGAAATTGCAGACTTCAACTCAGCAATAGTGGGATGAACCCGATTATCCGTATACTTCAGCGCGGGGAGTGTATCTGCCTTTACGTCATGACCAGCCACGATTATCTCCTAATTTCCAGCGCTCTGCGCTGATTGTGTGGGATCGGGGACAGCCCCATTTGCGCTCATGCTAGCACCGAGAGCTTGCTCACCCTCCGAGCCCTGGCTAGGCGCGCCACCCCCAACAGGAACACCCATTGAACCGCTGTCAGAACCGTCAGAACCGTCGCTAGGAATCTGTGCAAAGAACTGCTGAAGCTGGCCCTTCATAAGAGCCTGCTCATGCAGCTTTACATGCAAATCAAACTGTTGCTTATTAGCCGGTGGCAGGGCTTCGTATTCCTGACTCATACGGAATTTGTTGTGCGTGACGATGTGAACTTGATGCTCGTCAAAGTCAGCGACAGAAACCACCGGACCGGGGCCAGCAGGGACGCCAGGGGCCGTTTCTGCGCTCTCAGGCATCACGGCTGAGGGATCACCGCTCACAGGGTCACCGGGAGCCGTGGAGCCCGCCGACAGAGGCCCAGCGGTGGTATCGGCGGCAGGAATACCGCCGATAGCGTTGACCTGCTGAGCCATCATAAACATCTGCTCATGCTGCTGAATCTGTTCAGCACTGAGCAGCTTCATCTTGATGTTCTCACGGCGAGCTTTACTCTCAGCTACCGACATAACATCGAGAACCTTCTGCGTACCTCCCATTTCCATGAGCTTGAGAGCAGTAGGCTGATCGATCATGCCAACCGTGAACATCTGCGTCACTTGAGCTTGCTTAGCAGCTTGGCTCTGAGCAACAGACGATCCCGGCTCCATTCGGATATCGGTACCGTTCTTTACATCTGAACCCGACAGGATCACGGTATCGAAAGCGCCATCCGCCCCCACAGTCTTGATCTTTCGAGGAAGATCAACGTACTGAACAAAGAGAGCTACTGCCTGCCCTGCGATCTTCTCGAAGCCATCCTCAATAGACTGATGCTGAGGTGTAAGGAACTGATTGTCAGCCTCTTGCAGAAAGTTGATGGCCGTGCCAGCAGTAACACCAGACGGTGCACTACCACGAGAAACGTCATGCTGTCCAGTTACATCTTCCCAGTCGGTATTGATCCTATCCTGCTGCTCCACAAAATACTGAGGGAGAGGGGTCAATTGAGTCTGCTGGGGAGGCTGAGTACCGGGACGGTACTCAATAACCTGCCCCGGCTCATTGGTCATCTTGGACGGTACAACAGAACCCTTCTGAGCAACCCACTGAGGACGTGCCATACGACGACCGAACTCAGAGATATCGCTACGGATTTCGTTGTACTCACGCTGAAGCTCATTCGTATCCACGAGAGGGCTATCTGCGTAGAACGTAGAAGTTGGAATGTGCTCAAACTTAGTGAAAGGGTATTGCCCATGAGAATAGGGCAGACCGTCAAGAGTAATTGACACCAGAATGTCATCAATGGTGATAATTACCCCGCCGTTCGGCAAGAGCTTATGAGCACCCGGCTTCACCCAAGTCTCGTAGATAGTACATGAGTCTAGGTTGTTAGCCGTAGAGAGGTTGAGATAGCCACCCTCAATGATGCTGTTAGCACTGGTCGTACTAGCCTTTAGCTTGATCCCGTTAAGCTGATCGGCAAAGTAAGACTCGCACCACTCTAGAGGCTTTGTATACGCGTTAATGATAAAAGGCTGATCCTCAATCTCAAACTCTCTGAGATCGGGAACAAATAGATGGAAAGGTGTAACAGAGCCGAACCTGATATCACCTGTCGCATTAGAGTCTTTATCGTAAACGCAACTCTGATCCCACCAGGTTTTGATAAAGCCGTTTCCAGTGACAATCTGCCACCATGTAGCTCTACCGAAGTGGTACCGAATCTTTTTAGTACTCGACAGGGAGGACCAAACCTGCTCAGCAGCATAAGCCGCTCGCAAGTCCTCATCGGTTGCCGTAGCTGGGACAGCTTGAGCGAGTGGAAGTTGTGAAAGAAACTTACTCTGCTCGGTACGGACAAAAGGGCGAGTCCTGTTGATGGTTCTACGCTTTACGTAATAAGGCCTAGAGGGCTGATAGAGCTTTCCAGCATGGTCATCAAGGGATGACTTAGAGCCTGTAATTTGAAGCCACTGATTGCCGTAGAACATAGCCATATTCATGTACCACTGTCGTTGCTTAGTAGTACGGGCTCTCTTAGCCTTTTCGTGCTCGCTTTTTACCCAAGAGACTAGTGCCTGACAATCTTTAGTCTTACGAAACTTCTCGATATCAGGAATCTGATCTTCGGGCAATGTCGTCGGCAGGGGCGACGAAGAAGCCTGGCTCGACTCCAAGCTCGGCTGCGATATCGTAATCTTCGCCACTGTAGGTATCCTCCTGGGCAATACGGCCCATTGCCTCTAGTCGTGCAATTTCGCCCTCATCAGAGGGATCGTACGGTCGCTGACCATCATATTCTGCATCAGGGGTCATGGCCTGCACAGCCTGAAACGCCAGCGGGTCTGAAGTCCCTACCAGAGCAATCGCCTTGTCGATAAGCCGATGAGAGTTAGCTTGACTGGATAGAAGCTGCTCGTTCATCATCTGCTGTTGCCTCAGCATAAACTCCTGCTGATTCCTCATCTGTTTCCACAGGAGCCAAAGAACCCAGCCAATCAGCAATAACGCCAATCCGATCAGAGAAATCTCTAACACTGTCACCGATATTCTCCTTCAATGCATCCTGATAGCCCTCTTTATAGCCATCTTGATAATCTTCGGTTTCTTCTGGCTTTTCAAAGAGCCCAAGCTGCTCTGCCCATTCTCTGACGGTAGCTCGGCTCACGTAAACACGCATTCCAGACTTCACCTGAGCAAGCGTGAACCTGTGGAGGTCAATTGACGTCATACTGTCAATAAACGGCCCCACCACACTTCCAGTGAAGAAATCCTCTGCTGGCTGCATCGCCGGTGAGTTGACTACCTGAAATCGAGACTGTGCTTCCACGGTTACCCCTCGTAGCTGTATTCAGTTTCCCAGAACGGTTTCTCGGAAATCCAATGCTCGTTAGGGTCATCATCGATCCGCTTGAGCATTTCATCGTAGCTTATCGCACGTTCAGCGTATGTCGTAGGGTGAGAATCCGCGACAGGAGTGAGGTCTGGCTGCAAGGTGGCAAAATACCTCGCACTGTCAAAACTGTGGTCGTCTTTCTTGTGAACAACCTCCTGTCGGTTGTTCTGATAGTTTAGATTATCCGAGCTAAAGCTAGCCCATCGAAGTTTCTTCAACTCCCTGATGAAGTTAGGACAATTAGGGCTAATTACCCAAAACGGCCTACTCTTTCCCCAAGGCGAGTCATCACGCAGTTTAAAATACTGCTGCATCTTTTCAATGCCGATTGCTACCTCATGTGGAACGCCCTCTACCCCAATGTAGATTCCTCGTTCTGCATACTCGGTTATATAACTGGTACCTGTTACCCCATTACGCTGTTTTCCAGCCGGGTCACCTGTACGTACCTCAGGCTCTTTTCCATAGTCCTGCTCTATAGAATGAACAACAGCAGAATGCTCCGGCACGGTCATAAATCGCGCATAATGCTCTGCAAACGTAACTATCTGTCCCTGGGGACCGACAGCATGCCATAGCCAAGCCGTAGGGTTATTGAACCCAAAATCAACCGAAGTAAACCAGTCCCACCGCTTGTTCGGGATATAGATTTCATCCAGTACATACCGGTCAATATTAGCAGAAAATTGAGGGAAGATAAGACCGCTCTTAGCTACAAAAGCACCTTCCTCACGAATCTCTCGCTCTTCCTTGCTAGCACCGATGAAGAAGCGACCAATATGCTGAGCTTGAAGGTAAGGGTTCTGAGCCATAGAGAAATTGAAGGTATCGACAAAGGGAGCTACTTCGGGATCACCTTCTATAGCAGGTTCCCAGATTTCCTCGAATGTCCAACCAAGACCCTCAGTAGAGGTAGCCGCAATAGCCCAGAATCCGTCATAGTCAATAAGACGCATCATGGACTCAACAAAAAGGTTCTGGGGAGGAATTTCGTCAAAGTAGATGATGTGCCTTGGAACACCACCAAACTTACTCATATCCATTGCATGAGTAAGGAAGTCAATAGTTGAGCCATTTGCGAACGTAAATATAAGAGAGCGGGAATCCCAACTCTTATCGAATGAGCCGCCGATACACATGGACGGAGCTACCCAGCGACGAAGCTTGGGGAGAATAAACTGCTCGACGCCCTTGACAATATCAACAACTACAAATCGGACCTGAATAGGGCCATTCCCCACTTCTCGGGCCTAGCTCGATATGGGTGAGTATTAGTACAGTACCAAATTGCATCTACTACAATGGCGTCTGTCTTACCGCCACGGTTACCGCCAGATACATACCTACCCTCTTTGGTTGACCTGTGAAAGCGTTCCTGCTCGGGATACGGAACATAATTGAGAATATTAGGCTTAGAACTGACAGAGCGCTCAATCTCATCGGATGCGACCCCGAAAAGATCAAGCGCACTGTACTTTTTCTCTGGCATGTACAGAGATTATCACGCGGTAGTTGAGTCTGTAGCTCCCAAACGCACGAGACAAGCGATAACGGACTGAAGAGCGGTATTCCCGCCCCGGCTACCTGTGATAGTGAATCCTGTTAGCAGCAGGGGGCTCGTGCCGCCGTCATGCTGATGATTGCCAGGGCTGGCCTGAGTATCTGACGGTCCTAGAGTGTGATGCTGTGACTCAGGCCGGGTATCCACGTCAGAGTTTGTGTGGAAATCATCTACCACGTTGGATGAAGGCTTTTGATTGTTACCTCCATCACTAGACTGATTAGCATTCCCCTTATCATTATAGACAACAGGCTTGGACGCACCCAGCACTTTACCTCGGGCCATGACTACCTACTTGGGTTTGTTGGCAGGAATGTAGATTCCGAAGAACCCGGCGACAATCGTCAGGATAGCGACTGCGCCCTGCACATAACCGTCCCAAGGAGAGGGGAGGGCTGTAGCAGCGGCCTCAAGGCCCGTACCTACGGCAATGACGACAGTACCGACAATTGCCTTAGTCGCCTTCGTAGGAGCTTCCTGTGGAGCAGGAGCGCTAGGAATAAAGGGCACCCCGGGTGTAGACGGGTGACTACCATCCGGCAACAGTCCTGTAGTTGGATCGACAGAGGGCGCAGCGGCTACCGGAAGAGAAATGCCGAATGGCTTCTCCGGCTCATTATTTGAAATGTTACTCATAGCTAACTAACCTTTCCTGCTGTAAATGTTGTAGGGATCGAGTCAACAACTGCTTTCTGACTTGCAGCAATTGCGTCAGTAATCTGTTTGATCTGCTCGGGCGTAGTTCCACCAATACCTGCTGCGACCAAAGCTTCCGCCAGAATCTTTTCGTCAACACGAGCGCTAGGAGCTTTTGAAACATCAAGCCAGCTAGCAACAATAAACTTACTTCCAGTATTTGGAAGATCATGTACCTGTTGGGCTGTAAAGTCACCCATGCCCATTTCATCCAAAAGGGCCTGGATATCTCCACCACCAATAGAGCAGATATCAGCAGCATTAAGCCTGCCAGTAGCGAAAATCAAGGCCACGTTCAACCGCTGAGGGTCCGTGATGTACTCAATACGACCCTGCTCTGCAATGTATACCTGACCATTCCAATCAGGTACTGTAAACACAACGGCCATTGGAGGCCTCCTTCTCTCTGCTATACCACTGAATGCATCTGAAGTAAATGCATTTGCGTCGATATTTCCATTACCGCCAATGGTGACGGACGATGACCACTGGTGACCTTTAACCAAACCTGCTGGATAGTTACCAGGATTGATGTTACTCAAAGGCGCGCCATTGTAGAACGCGATCAAAGCGCGAATGTTACGTGCCTGCGAGCCAGGCCAAGGCCCCCACGATTTCCACAAGGCGTCACGAGAGCCATATTGCCACGGATTATAATTCGGTAGACTGAAGCTCGCCAGCGTATCCCAGAACACGCACGCCTGACTATCATTCCAAGGGTTACCTGAATCCAACTTCTCATTATCGAGAATGTCGAGGTTTGTCCAGGGCGCGCGGTTCTGCGCATAAAACACAGCGGCCCTATATGGATCACTTCCCCCAGTTACCCAGTAAGCTCCACGAATAGGAAACTTAGCCTGCTTGTTTGCGAAACCAGGATAACCGTTCATCCGGTACGGCTGGTTACCTGACAGGTTATTACCGCCCAACTTCACGATCGCCGTGCCGTAGCCCTCGTTGAATGCCGCATCGAAGTTGAAGTTCGGTTTGTTGTATGAATCTACGTCAAAGCCGCGTGTTATATCTGACATGACTATCCTACTCTTAGCTTCGACCTAGGCCATATAGCCTAATTTTACCTGACATAGTTCCTGCGGAAGTAGATCCCGCAAATCCAAATTTAATGCCGCTAAATTGATTAGTAGTCCACCCTGCTGAATTATCATAAACCGTACTGATAATTCTAGAGGTTCCTACGTGCCCATCCCACATAGCGGTAAAACGTTCTCCGGACTTATAGGGCCCTCTCAGATTCAAACTACCTTGAAAGCCATCGGTTCCGTTAGCACCCACGGAAGCAGGCATAGTGCTAGCACCGACAGGGCCAGCACCCCCATAGCCAGCAGAAAGGTTTGCGTAGCCATACTGTACATAGTCCCCTGCTGGGGGAACATTAGTACCAGATAGCAAAGGGTCAATATTAAAATAATTATCCGTGCTGTACGAAATATCTATTTCCCACAGATAGTTCTGAAAGAGCCCCCAAAAACAATTAAGAATTGGAAGGCTTCCTCCCGATGAAAGTGAGTAAGCGTTAAATGTGATATTCCCATTTGCATCAAAAGTTACACCAGTGGGCAAAGATGCAATATTGGCAGCGGATAGGTCAATGGGGGTTCGCCCTGATATAGGGGCGTGCCATCCCGCTGCTACCCAACCATTCGGATTAGTGGCAGGATCATACAATTCGTAATACTGTTGAGTAATCCCAAGATCAGCCCTGTAGCAGCGATTACCCTGTTTGGGATTAGGGTAGAAAGCATCCCGAACAGTCGCATTTGCACAATACGGCTCCGACACACCCGGACGCCAATAACTACCGGCTCCGTCCCATACGATAAGATTCCCCGTATCAGATTCAAGGGCAATCTGACCATCAAAAGGGACGCTGGGACGGCTCGTAGAGGTAACAGCCTTAGACCCGATTGAGGCGTCAATCTTGTCTGAGTTGCTATTGAGCTTATCAATGTCAACAACCTCATCAGGCGTGATAAGCCCTGTCGATCCACCACCCGGCTTGTAGAGGCCAAGTCTAGTAGTAAAGTCAGGCACTATGCCTCCAACTGGTTCGATGTAGTGAGAGCAAGTTTTGTCATGTGCTCTCTCATTTCCGCTTCAATAGCCTTACGAATCTCAGGGTCTTTGACGTGCTTAACAACAGCCTCGGCCAACGCCTGAACAACAGCTTTGGCATCCTGAAGCTGCTGCTGCTGGGGATTATACCGGCCCGATATCTCTAGACCGAGTTTGATCGCGGACAAGTCGCCAGACTCAGCTTTTGACACCACACCGTCAAGAAAGAGCGGGACGGCATCGCTCATGTTGTGCTCGGCCTGTTGCCGTCGAGCTTCAGCGAAATGCGGTTGCCTCATCCATGCTTGATAAACGGAATAGGGAACCTTTAATCTGCGAAGCTTGCCACCAAGACTAGTCCTGTCGGTTGGATCACTGAGAGCGATAAGTACATTCCTTTGTTCTAAAGTAAGTCCGGAACTACCACTCCATTCGATTCCACGATAGGATAGTGCTTCCGCGAATTCGGGTTCAACGACAATTTTGGCATAGGTAGATATAGGTATTCTCGACCAGCTATCGTGCATTTGCTCGACCGTCGGAAGAGCCCCGTTGTTGAGATAAAACGTGGTGGCCACGGCAACTGCGTTACGGAAAGCCAATTCGGAGATACCCGACGGTACTGAAATAGGGTGAATACCGTTTCTGGTATCTCGGACCACGAGCCGTCCGGGCTCAATTTCAAGGTAATCATTGCTGCTCAATTCAACCGCCTAGGTCGGGGCTTTACGTTGCCCTCTTCATCGTAGCTATAGGACTCATCGTTCGGGAAGCTGTGGCCCTTACTAGCGTGCCCCACGATACTAACGACAAGACCGATCAACGCCCAGAACGCGATTATGCAGCCTAGAGTTACAAGCCAACTGACGAAATCCATGATGCCCCCTACATATACTCAGTACACCAGTTGTACTGCATAGCAATCAATTCAGCTTTCCACGGATACTTGATATCGTCGAAAGCCTTTTGAAGCTCCATAGGCATTGTAGTAGCTTCACCACGAGCATATCGAGTTATGTCTCTGACTGGCACCTTCAGGTCTTTAGCGAACCTACTGCGATTACCAGAGGTATCCTTGATAAGCGTGTCGAATGGGCTTGTACCGTGATCCCAGACTGGCCTAGGCCGCTGTGCGTGCCTCTCGTACCAGTTAGCCCGTTCAGCGCTACGCCATTGGTCATAGAGCGCTTCTACGTCCGGCCACTCGACACCGTTATCGACAGCAAGATCGTAAAGGGAATCGAGCAGCTTATCGCTCAGACTCGGATACACACCATTAACGTAGTAATCAATAGCTTGCCGGGAGAAGTCATACTCTCGTGCAAACTCAGCGGGCTTTGTTCCGCAATCGTCAAGAATCTGAACTATCGGATTTTTCATCGTAGTTCCTTGCGAGTTCATCCTCACTAATTGGGTAATAGATCGGAATTCCAGCTTGATTCATGTCTTGTAAAAGGTACATTCCCGGAAGCAGAATATTCGTACCACTGGGGCTTGGCACGTAGACGTTGTACCACTGAACCCACTCCCCCGGCTCAGTCTCCGAAGGCACGCCTAGCTGGGAGATAACACAGTTGAGCCCAGTAGTCTGCTGTACCCAATCTTGAATACTCTGTGCATCCGACAGAGTGCCATCGTAGTAAACCCCGCTAAGCTGACGCGGCTTTTTCGTGTACGTGGTGATATCCATGTGGGCTGGAATGACTTGAACATTACTGTATGGCCTGCTCTCTTCTGTCGCGTTTACCAAACAGCCCTGACACGTTTATACGGAGTGTCAAACCACCCTAAGGTAGGGGTCTTAGAACTTGTCGAGAGCGTCAATAAGCTCTTCGAGTTCATCGTTAGTAAGCGTAAGCTGAGCGGGGCCGACATAGCCACGCTTGCTCACATTGATGACCTCGATGCCGTGGTTGTCCGCACTAGCAACATTGAAGTGCTCAGTAGCAACGCCGATGACATTCTTATTGTCATCCTTGCTCACGCTGACTGCATTCTTCTGTGCAAGCTTGTCGCGTGCAGCTTCAGTCTCAGCGGTGCGCTTCAAAACCTCATCAGGGTCAGGCGCAGTCAGGTCGTGGTTCGGCTTCGGAGCATTACGGCCAGCGCTCGTGGTCGTATTCTTCGACACCTGAGCAGCCGTAGGCTTAGCGTCCGGTGCCTTATCCTGCACCTTTCCACCTGGCCCCTTCTGCGTGGGAGTGTTGTCGGCCTTGTCAGCAGCCTTATTCTGTCCTGCTGACTTCTGATCGGCAGAATCGTCCTTAGTCACCATTGTCTATATCTCCATTCGTGGGTGGCTCTTTCTCGGATTCTACCCCGCGAACGTACTCGACCAGCAGCTTTGCGTCGAGAATCGCATCTTTCATATTGCCGAAATACGTCAGAGACTTCTCCACAGCCCATTGACGCAAGTATGTCAAATCTGGCTCAGCCCGAGTTGTCTCATGCCTGTCAAAACTGATGCTCTTGAGGTCGGCGATTACTTCTTCTTGCTCGGCAATAAGCTTGTTTCTCTTAGCGAGTTCATCAGTAAGCCATGCTGTTCGATCTTGGTACACCTGTCGCAGCATTTCTTCAGTGAAAAGGGCGTCGCGTAGCTGTCGTTTAGTCTGCATCAGGCACCTCAACAGGGGTGATATCCGTACCGCTGAAGATCGCCTTATTGCCCAGCATCAGGGCCTCTTCGAGCTTGGTCAGCGCCATTGCCTTGAGCCTCTGGTCAAGCTCGACGTACTGCTCAGCATCATCGAGATTCTTGGCTGTCTCGTAAACGTAATGCGTGAAGCCCCGTACCGCCGCTTTCTTGCTGTCGCTCGGCGGGGTGCCGTCTACGCTGTTGATGAATCGTCGGGTGATTTCGGTCTTTCCGAGTTGGGCCATCATTGGCTCCTAAGTCGTGGGGCGTAAGCCCTATGGATATTGTATGGGAATTGCTTATCAGGTGTCAACTCGACTAAGCGTTGGGGCAGATGTATTCCGGCTGTGCTGGATCGAGAATCTTCTCTACCAGGTCATGTGGCAGAAGCATTCCGCATCCGGGGCACAGGCGCATGGTTTCCTGGCCGTAGCTCTTAGGCTCGGGTTTCTTCGGGGTCTTTTCTTGCGGCTCAGGCTTGCGTTTGTGCTTGACCTCAGCGTTAGTCCACTTACGCGGCATTCGTATTGTCCTTTCATTGTCAATTGGGTAAAGCAACGGCCCCGGTTAGTCAGGGGGTGCTAACCGGGGCCGTTGTATTGGGGGTGCTAGGTGTTACTCGTCCTCGGAGTAGTCCTCATCGGAATACTCGTCGGTGTCGTCGGCAACCTCGTCCGACTCGTCATCGCTCGCTGCGCTCGGGTCGTAGCAAGCGAACACGCCGTAGAGGTCGTTGCCCTCGTCGTCCGTCTCGTTCAGCCGACGACTCGTGGCCTGGAACTCGCCCTTCTCAGCGCCCGCCAGGGTGCCGGAGCGGAGGTTACCGGCCAGAGCAGCAGCCGTGCCAGCGGAAGGCTTGACGGCGATACGTGCCCACTGACCCTCGTGCTCGCGAAGGGCATCGAGAACCTTGGCCCACTTACCTGTGCGTGCTGCGCGGGTACGCGCCGGGGGCTCTTCCCAGCTAAGCTGCTCAAGAAGGTCAACCTCGTCGGCCTCATCCTGCCCAGTCTCAGCGTCGAACTCGTCAACAACGGGCTCTTCGACCGTCTGATTGCGTCGTGCCATGATATGGCCTTTCTACTATGGTTTCGGATTTGGGCTATCTCTAAGCCTTGTGATCTTCAGCTTAGTCTAATCGGATATGTGGTGCAAGCTCGACAGGGAAATTAGCTGAAGAAATTCACAAGTGCGATCACGCTAGCGAACACCGACAGGAACAGGGCTACAGCAACGCCAGCTACTACAGCATACTGGCCTACAAGCTCCTGATTGTCACCGCGTGTCCAGCCGTTCTTATCGGGTTCATCCTTGATGTGCTTCATCGCCTACCTCTTCTCCTAGGTAAATCTTTGCTAGTACAGTGGCAAGCTCTAGTGCGTGATCTGGGTCCATGAACTCGGGGCACTCTGCTGAAACGGTTTCATCGCCCACAGCTTCGTCTTGGCTATCGCCTACTCCGAAGTACCAGAAGCCGTGTCGCTCACGGAGGTACACGTACTTACCGTTGTAGGTACCTTCAACTTGGGTAGGTGCAGCATGGCAAGTGATCTTCAGCATGTGTTGAGTTTACAACGTGGTTGGCTAATTTGCAATCAAGAGTTGAGTTTACAAGGTGTCAGGGAAAATGTGCAGATAGGAAACCGGTAATCAATTGTTCGCTCGTCGCCCGTTCAACATCATTCGGCATAAGGGGGTAGATTTGACAGCATCAAGTCAATACCTGAAGTTTGAAAGGTGACACATCATGCACAAGCTGATCGCACACTTCCAGGACATGCGACTCTCGGACCTCATTGTCATGGTTGCCATGTCCACCCTGACTGTCACCCTTGGTGTGGCAGCGATCATCTACCTCTGAAGGGAGCACATCATGCGCGGTATCAACGAAGCCAAGGCAACGTGTAAGGAACCTGACACTTACTGGTATGCGGATCAGCATTTCAAGCTCCCTAGACCTACATCGCAGACTCAACCTGTTCACTGGTGTCCACGGTGTCTCGGATCGGGTATCGAACCTGAGGACAAAGAAACCGACGAGTAACCTCAACCAAGCGAACCCCTCACTCACAAGGTGGGGGGTTTTCGCATGCCCAGCGAATGCCCATGTAATCAAGTCGAAAAACGTATCAGTGTCACTGCATAATCGTTGACGTGGTAGTGTCAACCCTGTAATTGAACAGTGAATGTCAAAGCCTTGTGCGCTCACCTAACGCGTTGAGTTAGCTCCGACCAGGAAGAATGCATTGCGGTCGATTCGGGGTTGTGAGCGGGGCGTATAGCGCTTCTCAGACGGTCCTACGTCCCTTTGCTCCCAGAACCGAGAATCTCACGAGTCGTAAACTCAACCGTCGTATAACCCTACGGGACAAACTCACTCAGTTGAGCTTCAACTTTTATTCGCGTACACAAGGACGGGGGAGCGCTCAAGCTGCGGAGGAGTCCGCCGTGATACGCAGACGCTCAGGCTAGCGTACACCCGTGGCAAAGTGTAGTCAGTTTCTCCAAAAGTTATCCACAGGGTTTTGCCCTGTCGTGGTGGGACTTTTCCATTTCAAAAATGCGTTTCCGCCAAACACTGACAACGGTTTCCGGCAAGACTTGCCACACTTTGCCAGACGTGCTAGCGTAGGAAACACAAGGGCTAACACTACGGAATAAACGTAACGTAAGCTTGAAACACAAGACTTGACACATAAGGGACAACTAGTTAGGATAGGAAACATGGACAAGGTTTACCTAGTGCGTTTCGATGAGACAGCACGAATAATCCGAGCATTCCGATTCCAAGACGAGGCACAAAAGTACGCAGACTCATGGAACGGACTACACCCTGACATGCCGGTACACGTGTTCGAGCTTGACGTCATTTAGAAAGGACAGCACACCATGGACAACTTTACTAGCAGCGTGACAGGCAAGGTTTGGGAGGTTCACACTGTCGGACACAGCATGTATGGCAATCCGACGAAAGACGTAACAATCAAAGACGAAGAGGGCAACGTGCGCACCTATCGCACGACAGCTAATAGCCAGCTTGCCTATGGGATTAGCAATGCTGAGTACCGGGATGAACTCCACGAGTTTGGACTAACTAAAGCTGGACGACTGAACGGCTACACCAGAAAAGTTAACTAGCAACACAGCTTAGG
>Ga0164242_10004256_pt1 | contig 16092 bp, 14 predicted proteins | sample OricomgcompostMG_FD_108783 | JGI IMG/M metagenome (GOLD analysis project Ga0164242, IMG submission 108783) | Miracle-Growth compost microbial communities from Emeryville, California, USA - Original compost - Miracle growth compost (MG) ... | reverse complement strand
CCAGCATCTTCAGCTGCAGGCTGAGCGGCGGCTGCGCCATGTGCAAACGTTTGGCGGCACGGCTGATCTGACCTTCTTCGACGATCGCCATGAAATAGCGGAGCTGACGGATGTCCATGCGGTTCTCCCGGTGAGTTTCATATTTTATGGATATGAAAGGCGTATTTAAACAGTATTTTTCTTATGGATGAAGAAGGCATAGACTCCGGTCTCCGATAGCAAAAACAGAAAAGGAATCACGATGCGCAGGTCCACCGTCTGGGTCATGGCCGCCACTTGCGGGCTGGTCGTCGCCAACAACTATTACAACCAGCCGCTGCTGGTGGATTTCGCCCATACCTTCCAGGTCAGCGAAAGACAGGCCGGCGTGGTGGCGGCGCTGACGCAGTTCGGCTACGCGCTCGGCATGCTGGTGTTCCTGCCGCTGGGCGACATGCTGGAACGGCGGCGGCTGATCTCGGTGATGCTGCTGGCCGCCACTGCGGCGCTGGTCTCGACCGCGCTGTCGCCGATGATGGGCTGGCTGATGGCGTCTGGCTTCGCGGTCGGCTTCACCAGCATCGTGCCGCAGCTGTTGACGCCGTTCGCCGCGCAACTGGCCGAGCCGCAGGAGCGCGGCAGCGTGGTCGGCATCGTGATGGGCGGACTGCTGGCCGGCATCCTGCTGTCGCGCACGATCTCCGGCCTGGTCGGCGCGCACCTGGGCTGGCGCACGATGTACTGGATCGCGGCCGGCATCATGATCGTGCTGGTGCTGGTGCTCGCCAAGCTGCTGCCGAAGAACAAGCCGTCGTTCAACGGCAGCTACGGCGACCTGATGGCGTCGCTGCTGCATCTGATCCGCACGCAGCCAGTGCTGCGCGAAACCTCGCTGGTGGCGGCGCTGCAGTTCGCCGCCTTCAGCGCCTTCTGGACCACGCTGGCGTTCCAGGTCTACAGCCTGCCGGGCCATTACGGCAGCGACGTGGCCGGCATGTTCGGCATCGTCGGCGTGGTGGGTGCGAGCGCGGCGCCGTATGCCGGCAAGTTCTCGGACCGCAAGAGCCCGCGCCTGGCGGTGATGCTGAGCAGCATCGCCTTCGTGATCGCCTATGTCGTGTTCGGCATGCTGGGCTCGGCGATCTGGGGTCTGGCGCTGGGCGTGATCCTGCTGGACCTCGGCATGCAGTCGGGCCACGTGTCGAACATGACGCGCAACTTCAGCCTGAAGAGCGAGGCGATGAGCCGCATCAACACGGTCTACATGGTGACGCGCTTTCTCGGCGGCGCGCTGGGTTCGGTGGCGGGCAACTATGCGTGGAGCCTGTGGCGCTGGACCGGCGTGTGCGCGGTCGGCCTGCTGCTGTCGCTGCTGGCGATCGTGGTGCAGCTGTATTTCGGGCGGCGCTATGCGACGAATGCAGGCAGCATGCAGGCCAAGGCCGCGGGCAAGTGATGTCGCGCGATGGTCGCGATCGCCGTGCGGATCGCGTCCGGGGAGGAGGGCAAACGAAGTGGGGCGGTAGCGGGCCGCCCTGCTTTTTTCATTTCTTGTGCTTCGTCGGCCGCTGCCAGCCTTCGACCGTGACCTGGCGCGCGCGCGAGACGGTCAGCTTGTCCGCCGGCGCATCCTTCGTCAGCGTGGTGCCGGCGCCGAGCGTGGCGCCGCGGCCGACGCGGATCGGCGCCACCAGTTGCGTCGCGCTGCCGATGAACACGTCGTCCTCGATGACGGTGCGCGACTTGTTGACGCCGTCGTAGTTGCAGGTGATGGTGCCGGCACCGAGATTGACGCGCGTGCCGACGGTGGAATCGCCCACGTAGGTCAGATGATTGGCCTTGCTGTGCGCGGCGATCTCGCTGTTCTTCACCTCGACGAAATTGCCGATGTGGACGTCCTCGGCCAGCACGGTGCCGGGGCGCAGGCGTGCATACGGGCCGATGATGCAGGCTGCGCCGATCGTCGCATCCTCGATGTGCGAAAAGGCGCGTACGTGCGCTTTCGCACCGATGCGCGCGTTGCGGATCACGCAATATGCCTCCACGCGCGCGCCGTCCGCCAGCACGACGTCGCCCTCGAACACGCAGCCGACGTCGATGCCGACGTCGGCGCCGCAGGTCAGCGTGCCGCGGATGTCGATGCGCGCGGGATCGGCCAGCGTGACGCCCTGTTCGAGCAGCGCATGCGCCTGATTGCGTTGATGGATGCGTTCCAGTTCGGCCAGCTGCGGCTTGCTGTTGACGCCGCGGGTTTCCCACACTGCATTCGGCTGCGCGGCGACCACCGCCACGCCGTCGCGCACGGCGGCAGCGACGATGTCGGTCAGGTAGTACTCGCCTTGCGCATTGTGATTGGACAGCTGCGCCAGCCATGTCTTCAGCATCGCGGTCGGCGCCGTCATGATGCCGGTATTCACTTCGCGTATCGCGCGTTCGGCTTCGTTCGCGTCCTTCTGTTCGATGATGCGCACGATGCGGCCGTCCTCGCGCACGATGCGGCCGTAGCCGGCCGGGTCGTCGAGATCGACGGTGAGGATGCCCAACTTTTCATCGCCCGCAATGTCCAACAGCCGCCGCAGCGAGGCGACGGTCGTCAGCGGCACGTCGCCGTACAGGATCAGCGTTGGTACGCTGTCGTCGAGCTGCGGCAGCGCCTGCATGACCGCGTGGCCGGTGCCGAGCTGCGGTTCCTGCTTGACGAAGGACAGGTCGTCGGCGTGCAGCGCCTGCGGCACTTGTTCGCCGCCGTGGCCGTAGACCACGCACAGCCTGCCGGGAGACAGCCGGCGCGCGGTATCGACGACGTGCGCCAGCAGCGGCTTGCCCGCCAGCGGATGCAGCACTTTGGGCAGGGCCGATTGCATGCGCTTTCCCATGCCGGCGGCAAGAATGACGATATTCATAGAAAGCCAATGAAGAGAATGAAAAATTCTATCATGCGCCCCTGCGGCCGCCTGGCGCAAAAGCTGGTGATACTGGGCCTGGCGGCGATGCTGCTGGCCTGCACCGCGGCACGCATCGGCTACAACAACGGCGAGATGATCACCTACTGGTGGCTGGACAGCTACGTCGATTTCGAGGACCAGCAGAAGCCGTGGGTCAAGTCCCACATCGACGAGCTGTTCGCCTGGCATCGCAAGACCCAGCTGCAGGAATACGTGCGCCTGCTGTCCGGGTTGCAGCGCGCCGATTTCGCCACCATCACCAAGGCCGACCTGCTGGCGGATTACGATGCCGCGAGCGCCAACGTGATGACCATCACCGGCCGCGCGGCGCCCGATCTGGCGGATCTGGCGCTGTCGTTGACGCCGGACCAGATCGCGAACATCCAGGAAAAGCTGGACAAGAACAACGACAAGTTCCGCAAGGACTACCTGCGCGGCAGCGTGCAGGAGCGCCAGGATTTCCGCTACCGGCGCATGATGAAGCAGGCCGATTACTGGTTCGGCGACTTCAGCAAGGCGCAGGCGGAGCAGCTGCGCACGCTGTCCGATGCGCGCCCGCTGAACAACGAACTGGTGCTGGCGGACAGGGAGCTGCGGGAGCAGAAGCTCCTCGCGCTGCTGCGGCAGATCCACGATACGAAGCCGACGCGCGAACAGGCCGCGCAATGGATACGCGCCTACGTGGCGGCGGCGATGGGCCATTTCGGCAACAAGGACATGCAGGCCTATTTCGCCGCCTCGCACGGCGCCGACGCGGAGCTGGTGGCGCAGATGATGCACATGGCCACGCCGGACCAGAAGCGCCATTTCATCGATACGCTGCAGGACTGGATCACCGACTTCAACCGCCTGATGGCGAAGGCGAATTCCTGACCCGTTGCCTCATGCCGGCGGCAGCAGCATCACCAGTTTGCAGCCGCGCGTGGCGGCGAAGTTGAGCGTGACCTGCTCGAAGGCCAGCGGCCCTTTTTGCGGATGCAGGAAGCGCCGCGAGCCGCCGTCGCGCGACACCACGTGCTGCGCATTCCACAGGCGCGCGAAATCGGCGCTGTCCCGCTGCAGGCCGTCGATCAGGGCGGCCAGCGGTTCGCGGTCCGCATCCTTGCCGCAATCGGCGCGGAATTCGGCGACGAGGCGATGCGCGCGGTCTTCCCAGTCGGTGATCAGCACGCGCGCCGCAGGCTGCAGGAACATGAAGCGCAGCAGGTTGCGCGGCGCACTCCCGGCGCCGGCCGGCGCGCCATCGAGCCAGCCGGCGAATAGTTCCGCTGCCGCATCGTTCCACGCGATCGCATTCCACTGGCGGTCCAGCAGGTAGGCCGGTGCGGTGATGGCGCCGACAATCGCATCGGCGTTGGCGACCGCCACGTCGCGCTGTGGTTCGCGCGGGTCGAGACGGTCGGCCAGCTTGAACAGGTAGGCGCGTTCGGCCGCGGTCAGGCTCATCACGTCGGCCAGCCGGTCCAGCACCTTGGCGGAGGCCGACACCGGCCGGCCCTGTTCCAGCCACGTCAGCCAGGTCGGGCTGACGGCGCACAGCTGCGCCAGTTCCTCGCGCCGCAGGCCGGGCGTGCGGCGGCGCCCGTCGCTGCGCAGGCCGACGCTCTGCGGCTGGATGCGCTCGCGGTGCAGCCGGATGAATTCGCCGAGTTTGCTGTGCATGATGTCCTCGTGACGCTTGCCGATGCAGGTTGCGGTCGCAGGCTGGCAGAAAACATACCAGGATAAATCGTTGCCTTGTTAGGGTATGGATGATTGCATATTCTGGGTCCGTGTGATCAACCCGGAGGGCAGAAAATGAAACAGTCGGCAGTAGCAGCAAAACAGTTCGGCGACACGGCCGCCGCCTATCTGACCAGCGCGGTGCATGCGCAGGGCGCAGACCTGCAGGCCGTGAAGGACGTGGTGGTTGGTTTCGATGGCGCGGCGGTGCTGGATCTCGGTTGCGGCGCCGGCCACGTCAGCTTCGCGGTGGCGCCGGTGGCGGCGCGGGTGACGGCCTGCGATCTGTCGTCGCAGATGCTGGCCGTCGTGGCCGGCGCAGCGCAGGAACGCGGCTTGACCAACATCGAGACGCAGCAGGCGCAGGCGGAGCGCTTGCCGTTCGCCGACGCCAGCTTCGACGTCGTCATCACGCGCTTTTCCGCGCATCACTGGTCCGACGTGCCGGCCGGCCTGCGCGAGGCGCATCGCGTGCTGAAGACGGGCGGCGTGATGATCGTGATCGACATCGTCGCGCCCGAGCAGCCGCTGCACGACACGACGTTGCAGGCGGTCGAACTGCTGCGCGATGCCTCGCACGTGCGCGACTACCGCGTGTCGGAATGGGGCGCGATGCTGGATGCCGCCGGCTTCACGCACGCGCACGTGCGCAGCTGGAAGCTGAAGATGGTGTTCGACGAATGGACCGCGCGCATGCGCACGCCGCCGGAACGCATCGTCGCGATCCGCAGTCTGCTCGACAGCGCGCCTGAGGAAACGCGCGCGTATTTCGCGGTGGAAGGCGATCATTCCTTCAGCATCGACGCGGCGCTCTTCGAGGCATGGAAGCGGGCTTGACAGGCCGGCGATCGGTCCGCCGCGAAGGTTCGCCCTGGCAACGACGGTATGCACGCGATTCCGCAACGAAAAAGCCCGGCGCAGGCCGGGCTTGTTTTGTAGCGACAGGCTGTTTAGCCTTCGTCGTCGTCCAGGTGCAGCGTAATGACGCCGGGCGCGCTCGCCGGCGTCGCGCACGGTTCTTCGTCGAACGCGATGTCGCCGTCCGCCACCGCCTCGCCGCCCGGCTGCAAGTCGGCGAAGCCGAACAGGCCGCGGTCCATCAGGTGCGAAGGCACGACGGTGGACAGCGATGCGAAGATGTTGTCGACGCGGCCCGGATGCTTCTTCTCCCATTCGCGCAGCATGCCCTTGATCTGCTTGCGCTGCAGGTTTTCCTGGCTGCCGCACAGGTCGCACGGGATGATCGGGAAATTCTTGACCTTGGCGTAGCGTTCGGTGTCCGCTTCCTTCACATAGGCCAGCGGACGGATCACGATGTGGCGGCCGTCGTCCGACTGCAGCTTGGGCGGCATGCCCTTGATCTTGGCGCCGAAGAACATGTTGAGGAAAAAGGTTTCCATGATGTCGTCGCGATGATGGCCGAGCGCGATCTTGGTCGCGCCCAGTTCGTCGGCGACGCGGTACAGGATGCCGCGGCGCAGGCGCGAACACAGCGAGCAGGTGGTCTTGCCTTCCGGGATCACGCGCTTGACGATGCTGTAGGTATCCTGGTTCTCGATGTGGAAGGGCACGCCCAGTTTGGTCAGGTAGGCCGGCAGCACGTCGGCCGGGAAGTTCGGCTGCTTCTGGTCGAGATTGACGGCGACGATGTCGAAGCGGATCGGCGCGCGCTCGCGCAGCGTCATCAGGATGTCGAGCAGCGCGTAGCTGTCCTTGCCACCGGACAGGCAGACCATGACCTTGTCGCCGTCCTCGATCATGTTGAAGTCGCCGATGGCCTGGCCGACCAGGCGGCACAGACGCTTGTGCAGCTTGTTGTTTTCGTAGGCGATCTTCTCGGCCTGCCTTGCGGTCGGCGTGGTCGATGCGGCCGATGCAGCTGGGACAGCGCCTTCGGCATCCTGGCCGTGCGCGCGCTGCAATACGTTTTCCATCATGGCTGTTCTCCCTTGATGCGGAACACCTCCACGCCGACGGACTGGCAGTCCGGGTAGACGTCGGGTTTCTCGGTCGAGACGCGCGCGGCACGCACCTTCGGATGCGCGAGCATGGCGTTAATGACGTCGTCGCACAGGGTTTCCTGCAGGTGGATGTGGCCTTCGGCCATGCGTTTGGCGATGGTCGCGCGCATGAAGTCGTAGTCCACCACTTCGTCCAGCGCGTCGTGCGTCGGCGTCGATTCCGCCAGCGGGATGAACAGGTCGACGTTGATCAGCACGCGCTGCTCGCCTTTCTTTTCGAATTCGTGCACGCCGATATTGATCTGCACTTCGTAATCGCGCAGGAACAGGCGGCGGCAATCGGCGAGGCTGGGGTGAAACAGGAAGGAGTTCATAAAAAGCTCTGGAAGATCAGCGCGCGACGAACATGACGTCGCGCGGCAGGGGAATCAGATGCTGGCCGCCGTCGACGACCAGCGTGGTGCCGGTGATGGCCGGCGCCTCGGCGACGAAGCAGACCGCGGCGGCGACGTCGTCCGGCGTGCTGGAGCGGCCCAGCGGCGTGACGGCGTGGGCCTTGGCGAAGCCGTCTGCGCTCTGGTCGCCGGACACCAGCGTGATGCCGGGCGCGACGCCGACCACGCGCACCTTCGGCGCCAGCGCCTGCGCGAGCATGGTGGTGGCGGCCTGCAGCGCGGCCTTGGACAGCGTGTACGACAGGAAGTCCGGGTTCAGGTTGACCAGCTTCTGGTCCAGCAGGTTGACGACGACCGACTGCGCGCCGTCCGGCGTGGCCTTGTGCAGTTCCTGGGCCAGCAACAGCGGCGCGGCCAGATTCGTGCGCATGTGCGCGTCGAGCAGGCGCATGGAAAAGCCGCCGATGTCGTCGTAGTCGAACAGCGAGGCATTGTTGACGACGCAGCCGACCGGCCCGAGCGCGGCGGACGCGCGGCGCAGCAGCGACTTCACTGCCTGCTCGTCGTCCAGGTCGCAGGCCAGCGCCACCGCGCGCCGGCCCAGCGCGCGTACCTGCGCCACCGTCTCGTGCGCCTCGTCTGCCGAACGGCGGTAGTGCACGGCGACATCCCAGCCGCGCTGTGCGAGCGCAAGCGCGATCGCGCGCCCGATGCGCCGGGCGGCGCCGGTGACGAGGGCGATCCTTGTACGGTTGGTCGAATCGGGCGACATATCGGCTGTCGTTGGCAAATTTCCAATGGGGGCGCATGTACAATACGCGCCATGCAATTGCACCTGCCTGACCCGACTCCCGACGCCCTTGCGGCGTCGCGTGCATTGAGCCGGCAGATTGCCGACGACATTGCGCGCCATGACGGCTGGATCAGTTTTGCGCGCTACATGGAACTGGCGCTGTACGCGCCGGATCTCGGCTACTACAGCGGCGGCGCGGCCAAGCTGGGCAAAGACGGTGATTTTACAACCGCGCCCGAAATGACGGCGCTTTTCGGCGCCACGCTGGCGCACGCGGCGGGCGAGCTGATGGCGCAGAGCGCGCCGCACATCCTCGAATTCGGCGCCGGCACCGGCAAGCTGGCACGCGACATCCTGAGCGCATGCGCATGCGCCGGCATCCCGGTGGAAAGCTACACGATCATCGATCTGTCCGGCGAACTGCGCGCGCGCCAGCGGCAGACGCTGGCAGATTTTCCGCAGGTCCGGTGGCTGGATGCGATGCCGGCCGCGTTTTCCGGCGTGGCGATCGGCAACGAGGTGCTGGACGCGATGCCGGTGTCGCTGGTCGTCAAGACGCCGTCCGGCTGGATGGAGCGCGGCGTGGCGGTGCGCGACGGCCGCTTCGTTTTTGAAGACCGGGCCTGCGACCCGGCGCTGCCGGCGCAGATTCCGGAGGCGGACCGGCTGCCGGTCGGCTACGTGACCGAGGTGCATCCGGTCGCCGCGGCGTTCATGGGTACGCTGGCGGCGATGTTGACGGCCGGCTGGCGGGACAGCGGCCAGGGCGGCGCGGCGATCCTGATCGACTACGGCTTTCCCGCCAACGAGTATTACCTAGACCAGCGCGCCACCGGCACGCTGATGTGCCATTACCGCCATCATGCGCACGACGATCCCTTCTATCTGCCCGGCCTGCAGGACATCACCGCGCACGTCGATTTTTCCGCGATGGCGGCGGCGGCGATGCAGGGCGGCCTGGACCTGGGCTGTTATGCGAGCCAGGCCGGCTTCCTGCTGGCGGCGGGGCTGCCGCAGCAGCTCATGCGTCTTTCTCCCGAAGAACCCTCACGCTATCTGGCGCAGGCCAACGCTGTGCAGCGGCTGACGTCGCCGGCCGAGATGGGCGAGCTGTTCAAGGTGCTGGTGGTCGGCAAGGGCGTGGCGCCGCCGGACGGCTGGGCGCGTGCGGATCGCGGTTTTCGCCTGTGAAGGCGCCCGGCGCCGGCTTGTCGGGATGAAACGGTTGCGATAAGTGGGAATCCCGGCAAAATGGTGACGGAAATGTGCCGGATGTCGGCATGTTGCGCGAAAAACGGCGTGTGAATGGTATGATTCCCCCTCGATCAACAACAGGGCGCGCGGGCAACTGCGGGTTCCCTAGGTAGTGGACATTATCATCATCCTTGGCCTGATCCTGATCAACGGGATCTTCGCCATGTCTGAAATCGCGATCGTTACCTCCAAACGGATTCGCCTGCAAAAACTGGCCGAGGGCGGCAGCCGCGGCGCCAGGGTCGCGCTGGACCTGTCCGACAGTCCCAGCCGTTTCTTTTCCACCATCCAGGTCGGCATCACGCTGATCGGCATCTTCAACGGCGCGTTCGGCGAGGCGTCGCTGGTGGACCGGCTGACGCCGGACATCGCCTCCATCGCGCCCCTCGCCCATTACGCGCACGAGATCGCGCTGGCCATCGTCGTGGTCGCCATCACCTTCGGCTCGCTGATCCTGGGCGAACTGGTGCCCAAGCGCGTCGCCATGCAATATCCGGAAATCATCGCCTCGCTGGTGTCGGCGCCGATGCTGTGGCTGTCGCGCCTGATGGGGCCGTTCGTGAACCTGCTGACGGTAGCGACCGAATTCATCCTGCGCGTGCTCGGCATGCATCACAAGAAAGAGGACGCGGTCACCGAGGAGGAGATCGCCGGCCTGATCCGCGAGGGCACCGACGCCGGCCTGTTCGAGAAGACCGAGCACGACATCGTGTCGCGCGCGCTGCGCCTGGACGACCAGCGCGTGGCGGCGCTGATGACGCCGCGCATGGATGTGCATTACATCAACATCGAGGATCCGATCGAGGTCAACCTGGCGAAGATCGCCGACAGCTCGTACAACCGCTTCCCCGTATGCAAGGGCGACCTGTCGCACATCGTCGGCATCGTGCACGCCGGCAGCCTGTTCGAGCAGGCCATCCACGGCAACGCGATCTCGGCGGTCGACATCGAAGCGGCCACGCGCCCGCCGCTGTTCGTGCCGGAGACGATCAGCGCGATGCAGCTGCTGGAAACGCTGAAGAAGAACCGCGCCGAGCTGGCGCTGGTGATCGACGAGTACGGCGAGATCGAAGGCATCGTCACGCTGAGCGACGTGCTGGGCGCGCTGGTCGGCGACGTGTCGGTGATCGACGAGCACCACGAGGAGGACGGCATCCGCCGCGAGGACGGCTCGTGGCTGCTGGACGGCGGCATGTCCTTCGACCGTTTCCGCGAGCTGCTGGAAACGGAAGTGCGCTTCCCCGAGGAAGCCTCGGGCACCTACCATACGCTGGCCGGTTTCGTGATGACCTTCCTCGGCCACATCCCGCAGATGTCCGACCATTTCGAATGGGAGGGCTACCGCTTCGAAGTGGTGGACATGGACCGCAACCGCATCGACCGCCTGCTGGTGAAGAAGCTGGACCCGTTGCCGAAAGCGATGGCGGAACAAGGCTGATTCATTTGGCGTCGTGCGCAAACGAGGGCCGGCATTGCGCCGGCCTTTGTTTTCCTCGCCAATATTTCCATATGGAAATGTTGGCGAGGAACGTTGCCCCGAAAGACGGAAAAATCGTGCGCACGGCGCGCCTTTGCATTGTGGCGCAAGGGCAAAAGCAATAATATTGCAAGAATTTCCTTCTGGACATGTTTCTGACCGGACATGTGCCAGCTGCGATTCTGCGACCCCGCCGACGTGTCGCCTCCATCCGTTTTCATGCAGTGGTGTCGGTGTTTCCCGGACCTATCCACATGCAGAAGACTGGCGATCAGAGTGCTGTTACGGCGATGGAGGCGACATCGGGCGACGATACGTCCGACGTCCTGGACGTCGTCGAGCCGATGCTGCTCGCGCATCCCCGCATCGAGCGTCCCAGGATTCGTTTCGTGCGCGCGCGGCGGCACACCGATGCCCCGCAAGGCGAGCGTCTGCTTGCGCGCGTCAAGCCGCTTGCGCTGACCACCCTGTTCGGCGGCCTTTACCTGACTGTGATGGGCGTGCTCCATCAACAGGGATTGATCGACGCGCAAGTTCTTGAGACGGCAGTCGGTATCGTCGCTCTGCTGACGGTGCTGTTCCATGTCTGTTTTGCGCTGGGATGGAATCTGCGCTTCCGCGACAGGAGCATGCGGCTGCCGATCACGCTGTCGCTGCTCGGCATGATGCTGGTCCTGCTGTATCTGTCGCCGCTGACGCACATCCTGTTCCTGCCCTTTCTGTTCCTGATGATGGCGTTCGCCATGCATCGCGTGCCGCCTAGGACGGTATTCGTGCTGTCGCTGCTGACGCTGGCGGGCTACGCGGGCGTGATCCTCTTGCACACCGGCCACGGATGGCGTCCTGCGGTGCTGCAGCTGGAATGGATGCAGCTGCTGGCGCTGTCGGTGACGTTGCCCGGCTTCACGCTGCTGGCAAGCCGGGTGCAGCATCTGCACAACGCGCTGTTCAAGGCCACCCGCAAGATCCGCGACATCGAGGAGGACGCGCGCCGCGACGTCCTGCTCGGCTGCTTCAACCGCCGCTACGTCGTCGCCGCGATCGAGCAGCAGAAGCGCGTGGCCGACGGGAACGGCAAGCCGCTGTGCCTGGCGGTGATGGATCTCGATCACTTCAAGCGGGTCAACGACGAGGCCGGCCATCTCGGCGGCGACGAGGTGCTGCGCTCCTTCGCGCGCATCGTGCAGGACAACATCCGCGAGCGCGACATCTTCGGCCGTTACGGCGGCGAGGAATTCCTGCTGATCCTGCCCGACACACCGCTGCTCGCTGCCTTGAACGTGGCCGAACGCATCCGCGAGCAGGTCGAGCATTTTTCCTGGGACGGCAAGCTGCGCAACCGCGTCACCGTGTCCGTCGGGCTGACGCAATACATCCCCGGTGAATCGGTGCTCGACCTCTTTTCGCGCACCGATACCGCGATGTACATGGCCAAGCAGGGCGGCCGCAACCAGGTGGTGGTGGAAGAGCCGGCGGCCGAGGGGACATAGCGGCATTGCCCGTGCACGTCGCTCTCGCTACGCTTCGGCGGCATGCGGGCCTCTGGCCCCCGCTGTCCGGCAACGGATGTATATTGGCTCCTGATCGGCCGTCGATCCGCTTCCTCGCCGTCTTCCGGCGACCATCGCCATGTCAGAACTCGCGGGCCTCAATGCCCTGATCATCGAACCGCATGCCGGCATGCGCGCCAGCATGCACAACATGCTGAGCCTGGCCGGCATGAGCCGCATCGAATTCGCCACAAGCGCCGGCAGCGCGATCCGGCCGCTGAAGCAGGCGCCCTACGATCTGATCATCTGCGAATACGATCTCGGCGCAGGGCAGGACGGGCAGCAGCTGCTGGAAGATCTGCGTTACCACAAGATCATTCCGCCCGACACCTTGTTCGTCATGGTGACCGCCGAACGCACCCAGGAAAAGGTCATGAGTGCCGCCGAGCTCGGGCTGAACGACTACATCCTCAAGCCGTTCACGGCCGACATGCTGCTGGAACGGATCGCGCGCGCCGCCGACAAGCGCGGCGCCTTTGCCCGCGTGCAGGACTTGATCGAACACGGCGAACTGGTCGAGGCGATCGACGCCTGCCGCCAGGGCGCGCGCGCGATGCCGCGCTACCAGCCGGACTTCGTGCGCATGCGCGCCGAGTTGCACATCGCGCTCGGCGAACCGGGCGAAGCGGAAGCCGCCTACCTCGAATTGCTCGGCACCCGTTGCGGCGCGCGGGCGCGGCTGGGTCTGGCGACGACGCTGTTCATGCAGCAGCGCCTGGAGGAAGCAGAAGCCATGCTGGCAGCGTTGGTGCAGGACGCGCCGCAGTACATGGAGGCGCACGACCGGCTCGCCAGGGTCCAGGAGGCCAGAGGCGCGCTGCGCGAGGCGCAGGCCACGCTGGAACGCGCGGTGGCGCAGTCGCCGCATGCCGTGCACCGCTTGCGCCGACTCGGCATGATCGCGTGGGAAGCGGGCGACGTCGATGCTGCGCACAAGGCTTTCCTGCAGGTCGTCGGCAAGGCGCGCTTTTCCGAGTTCCGCGAGCCGGAGGATCACGTGCGGCTGGTGAAGGCCACGCTGGCCAAGGGCGAAGGCCAGGCCGCCGTGCCGGTCATGCGCGAACTCGGCAAGGCCTCGTCGGGTCAGGGCAAGCTGCCGGCCTGCAAGGCGATTGCAGCAGCACTGCTGCATAGCCACGACGGCGAAACCGACAGGGCGCGGCAGGAGCTGGAAGCGGCGGTCGCCGCCTGCGACGGTCCGATCGGCATCGCCAACGACATCAAGATCACGCTCGCCGCCCAGTGCCTGGAGCAGGGGCTGGAGCGCCAGGCGGTCAGCGTGATGGCGGACGTGGTCGGCAACCTGCAGACGCCGGCGGCGGGCATGCAGGCGGTGCGGTTGTTCATGGATGCTGGGCGCGACGATTTGGCCAAGCGCGTGACGCAGGAAAGCCGCAGCCGGATCGCCGAGCTCGTGGCGGCCGGCGCCGAAAAGGCACGGCTGGGCGATGATCGCGGCGCCGTCGCGCTGATGTCGGAGGCGGCGGCGCGGCTACCCGACAACGCGCAAGTCGTATTCAATGCCGCCGTGGCGGCGCTCAAGTGTCTCGACCATGAAGGATGGGACGATCGGCTCGGTACACTGGCGCGCGCCTATGTCGCCAATGCGCGGCGTCTCGACCCGCGCAATCCGCGCATGTCGCTGCTTGCCAGCATGTACCGCGACATCCGGAGAAAGCACGCGACGGCCTCGCGCCATCCGGCCGCCGGCGCCTTCGAAAAGACCGGGCGGGCCGCCTGACGCTTCAGTCTTCCAGTATGCGTTCGACCTGTTCCGGCGGCCGCGCGATGACGGCGCGCCCGCGGAACTGCACGATGGGCCGCTGCAGCAGGGCCGGATGAGCCGCCAGCGCGGCGAACAGCGCGTCGTCGCCCGCCTGCGCCAGCTGCAACTGTTCATAGGCCGCTTCGCCGCTGCGCACCATGTCGCGCACCGCGCACGGGCCGGCCCACTGTAGTGCGGCATGGAGGGCGCGCAACTGCGCCTCGGTCAACGGCGTCTGCTGGTAATCGATGACGTGCGCTTCGATGGCAAGCCGGGCGGCGAACTGGCGTACCCGTTCCAGTGCCCCGCGCGACTTCGAGCAGTACGGATTGTGATAGATCGTGAGCATGCGGCAGTCCGATGATCTGGCGGTCCAAGTGGAAAAGGCTGCATTATGCGCCCTCGCATAATGTATGCGGCGGCCGCCGCATTGATTCCGCGCCCGGCTTGCGTTACCTTCCCCGGGAACCTCGCGCGCCTCTTTGCCTCCATCGTTGGGGTGCGCATGATCCGATCCGACTACCGTTCCATGCCCGAGTGACACCGATGCCCGATCCGTCCGACAACAACCCTGTTTCTCCTGCCGCCAACGTGCAGACCGATGCCAGCGATTCGCTGCAATCCGCCGCGCAGGCCGAGTCGCCGCCCCTGTCTGCCGCTGCGCCTGTCGACATGCCGCCCGAAGTGCCGTTCAGGCGGCAGGATGGACAGCGGGGCAGCGAGGAGCCGCGCGACAAGGTGCCCGCATATGAGATACCGGGCGATACGCCCTGGAGGCAGACTTGGCGCATCCTGTCGGCGCGCATGCAGAGCCTGTCCGACCGCCTCGGACGGCGCCTGACGCAGCGCACGCTGAAGATCGGCATCTCGGCCCGCATTTTCCATCCCGAAGCGGGCGCCAAGGGCCTGCAGGCCAAGACTTTGCAATACCTGGAGGAGTCGATCGCGCAATGGGTGATGTCGCGCGACGTGCTGGTGCTGATGATTCCGACGGTGAATACCAGCAGCATGCTGCATCCGAGCAAGATCCGTTTGCGCGACTATGCCAAGCATCTCGACGGCCTGGTGCTGCAGGGCGGTGCAGACGTGGCGCCGCAAAGCTACGCGCAGACGCCGACCCGGCCGGAATGGATAGGCGACCGCTCGCGCGACATGTACGAACTGGAGCTGCTGCACGAATTCGTCGAAGCCGGCAAGCCGGTGCTCGGCATCTGCCGCGGCTGTCAATTAATTAATGTTGCTTTTGGCGGGACGCTCTACCAGGACATCCTGACCGACGTGCCGAACGCTGTGCCGCACGTGAACGAGTTGTACGATCGTCATCGTCACCCCATCCAGTTTCCCTCCGGGTCATCGCTGGCCCAGCTTTTTTCGGCGCAGACGGCGCCGCTCGTCAATTCCATCCACCATCAGGCGGTACGCGACCTCGGGCGCGACCTGCGGATCGAGGCGGTTTCGCAGGACGACGGCATCGTGGAAGCGGTGCGCCACACCAAGTCACGCTTCGTCATGGGCTTGCAATGGCATCCCGAATTCCACCGCGCCGGCGGCGCCGACCTGCTCGACTGCACGCCGATACTCGACAGCTTCCTGCGGGCGGCGCGCGAAACGCGCTTCTGATCCTGGCGCCCGGCGCGCCGCACGGATTCCGCCACCGACAGTTGTTGACAAAGGTCACTGACTACCCTATAGTTTGGGGTTCCCTGCGGAGGGGTGGCCGAGTGGTTAATGGCAGCAGACTGTAAATCTGCCCTCTTGCGAGTACGCTGGTTCGAATCCAGCCCCCTCCACCAAAGGTTCCCGGGGAAATTGGTTTGATGGCAGGTAGCGTTGTAGCTAATGGTGGCCCCCGCGGGTGTAGCTCAATGGTAGAGCTGAAGCCTTCCAAGCTTATGACGAGGGTTCGATTCCCTTCACCCGCTCCAGTTTTAAAGGTTGGACGTGCCGTTTGGGCATCGGACAGTCAATTGCCCTTGTAGCTCAGTGGTAGAGCACTCCCTTGGTAAGGGAGAGGCCACGTGTTCAATCCACGTCAAGGGCACCACGGATTCTTGCAGTAAAAGCACAGGCATTTCAGTAAATCGGTCGGGCGTTTGCCTGAGCATTCTCATCAAATTGTTAGGGGTCAAAAATGGCAAAAGGCAAATTCGAGCGGACGAAGCCGCACGTGAATGTAGGCACGATCGGACACGTTGACCACGGCAAGACGACGCTGACGGCGGCGATTGCGACGGTACTGTCGAGCAAGTTT
>Ga0164242_10004255_pt1 | contig 16093 bp, 13 predicted proteins | sample OricomgcompostMG_FD_108783 | JGI IMG/M metagenome (GOLD analysis project Ga0164242, IMG submission 108783) | Miracle-Growth compost microbial communities from Emeryville, California, USA - Original compost - Miracle growth compost (MG) ... | reverse complement strand
TGATACGCGTAAAGACGCTGCTCACGGAGAACTGAAGTCGAAGGCCCTAAGTGATGATAAATTGTGAGTACCACAATTCATTGCCTTCTGCTGAGTCGGATGGACACTGAGTTTCACTTTTGGAACGGGCTGATTTGTACGTAATCTGTACGCAGTTTGTACGCTGGATTTACAGATCGTGACAATGATGACAGATTGCAAATCACAGAGTCAATAAGTTACGTATTTTGCCGTGGGAGAGCCTGACCGACTCCCGCCGCCTCCACCATAACCTGCGGATTAGAAGCTTCGGACAAACACAGTGGCTTTGTACAGCATTTGTAAAAATAGCTACCCTAGTTAACTGAGTTCAGCAGTGGACGGAAAATCACGCTGAAGTGGATCTTCTAGTCTATGCGTCTATCTCCCGCTGGGACGTTTTGGAAAAACAATTGAAATCATTGGACTGAAGCCTGAGAACGGCGTAACGCTTGCCCGCGCACGCATGGAACCGCTCAGCCCGCACCGCAAACATGGTAGAGATGAGAAACAATCACACTCAAGATATTCGTTTACTCGTACCTGAATTGGTGCGGCGTCGTCTGTCGGAGGTCCGTAAAATGTGAACGTCGGCGGATCAATGTCAGATCTGAATGTTTAGCATTTCAATCATATCTAGCCTTTTTGTTTGATTGTCTCGACAAGTCGAACGAGACACTTCATCGGATTAAACCGTAGGACGAGACGCTACGAAGCAGCGGCGACTAAAACTCAATGACCACCTTACCTTTGCTACCCTTTGCAACCAGGTCGTAGGCAGTTGCAATCTCGGAACGTCCGAATTGCTGCTCAGCGAGCAAAGATTTCAGTTGATTCCGTTCCGCGAGTTTCGACGCTTCGTGAAGAATGTGTCCATGACTGGCACGTTGTACTCCCGCGAGTAGCGGAAACAGAGTGAAGACACCGGAATAGGTAGCCGCTCGAAAGGAAAGAGGCGCAAGCGAGTGCGTACCCCAGCCAAGGCAACTGACAACATGGCCTTTGTAGCGTTTGACGGCGAGAAAGGAGGCATCCAGCACAGCACCGCCTAAAGTGTCGTAGACAATATCGAATCCCTCATCACTGGTATGCAGTGCGAGGTACTCTTCGACCGGCGTATGTCTATCGATTGCGATCGCACCCAGATTTTCAACGATCGTACGCTTGTCATCTGACACAGTTGCAAATACCTTTGCCCCGTAAGCAAGGGCTATCTGCACCGCTGCATATCCCACGCCGCCGGCGCCGGCATGAATTAGCACTGTTTGTCCGGAGTGGACGTGGGCCCGATCGACAAGTCCTTCCCAGGCGGTAATAGTGACGAGCGGAAGAGCAGCGGCTTGCCGCATCGTTAATGTTCTGGGCTTCGGAGCAAGCAGCGCAGCGTCCGCGACGATGAACTCCGCCAACGTTCCCTGCAATCCTCCAACACCACCGATCATGCCAAACACTTCGTCGCCAGTCCGGAAGGTTGTCACACCCGGACCGACGGCATCTACGACACCGGCCATGTCAAGGCCCAGTACTGCAGGTAACGGCTGTTTTGCATGCTCTGCGGCTCCCGCACGGATCTTGATGTCCAATGGATTTATGCCGCTGGCGCAAATTTTCACAAGAACTTCACCATGCCCTGGCGCTGGCGTGGGTATCTCAACCTCGCGGAAGGGCCCATTCGCTGCTTCGACGATATACGCCTTCATATTTTCTCCTTGAGAGAGATCGATGATAAAACCTGGGTAAAGCTGCTAGATGCACCCGGTTTTAGCGAGATCAGCGATGGTTCACGACGACGGGCACTGATGAGAACAGCGCAACCAGCCCTTCCACCAGAGTCGGATGTGCGAGCACGGCGTCCCGCAATGCCATATACGGCAGCCCGGCAATCATAGCGATCTGAACAGCTGACATGATTTCTCCGCCATCGACTCCGAAGACAGTGATGCCAAGGATTCGGTCATCCTGCCCTACCAGAGCCTTTATAAAGCCGCGCGTCTCCGAAAGCGTACGTGTGCGTAGCACAGCCGCCATCGGTATTTTGAACAGACGATATGAGATGCCTTTGGCCTTTGCCTCAGTTTCGCTCAATCCGACACGCGCCAACTCCGGATCGGTGAACATGGAAAACGGAACCTGACGATTCGTCGTCACGCGGTTTCGGCCGTCGAGGTTGTCCCGGACGACACGGAAGTCATCGAAGGCAACGTGCGTAAACTGGGGGCTGCCAGCCACCTCGCCGACCGCCCAGACTCCCGGCGCAGTCGTTTCGAGCCGCTCGTTTACTTTGATATATCCGCTATCCGTCAGCTTAACTCCCGCAAGTTCGAGCCCAATACCGTCTGTGTTAGGCGTACGGCCGGTAGCGACGAGCAGGTGTGTCCCCTCTATGGTATTTTTTACCCCATCTTGCGTATAGGACAGGCTGACCGACTGCCCCGATATGCCGGAGACTTGTTCCACATGTGCATCCAAAATGAGCTCAATATCTTCGTCATGGAAGAGGCTCTCCAGTCCAGCGGTGACGTCTGGGTCTTCGCGATGAAGCAGCTTCGCATTTCGCTCCAGAATGGTTACCCGGCTCCCGAACCGCCTCATCGCCTGTGCGAATTCGAGCCCGATGTATCCCCCACCCAGCACAATCAGGTGTTCCGGCAGCACATCCAATTCCAGGGCTTCAATATGTGTGAGCGGTCTGGCCGATGCGAGTCCAGGAGTGGCATCCAAAGTAGCCCGACTCCCGGTGCCGATCAGGATGTTCTTACCTCGCAATAGACGCGTGGTGCCGTCCTTCAGGTTCACCTGAAGGAGCTTGGGTCCAGCAAAGTGACCGTCGCCGAGCACAAAGTCGACGCCACTCGTATCGAAATTGTGAACGTGAATGTCGACCAGTGCCCTGACCATCGCCCGCTTCCGGTTTGTCACTGCGGCCATATTAACCCGGTAACCCGCGTTCTCGATGCCGAACTCAGCGGCCCTCTCAAAATAGGAAGCGATTTTTGCGCTGTGAATAATGTTCTTACTCGGAAGGCAGGCGATATTTGGGCATGATCCGCCGATCCACTTGCGCTCCACGACGGCCACGCGCTTGCCCTGCTTCGCGAGCGTCCAGGCAAGAAACTTCGATCCCTCGCCGCTGCCTAGAACGACGAGGTCATAGTCTTCCGCGCTGATGCCTTCCACGGTCAGCATTTTAGTTGTGGCCATAACTTCTCTCCAATCGAGCAATAAAGCCTACCTAGAATGATGAAGGAGTTTTTATAATGAGTGTCACTTAGAGTATCTTGAAGCTGTCCCGGAGTATCCAATTGGATAGACTCTCTCCTTTTTTCTCTCATTTCACCCTCTCCGTCCGCGTCTTCTTTTCCGGTCACATATGCGGAACTACACCCGATCACGCGACAACGAGCGCTGGACACCTGCATGTCCTGCGTAATGGAGTGCTTAGCATTTTGAACAAAGAGGGTCAGCCGACCATCATTCGAGAACCTACGGTTCTGCTGTATCCCAGACCGGGAGAACATCGGTTTCAGACGGAAGGCGCAGATATAGTTTGTGCGTTTATAGAATTCGGTGCAGGCACGCTAAATCCGCTTGTTTCGGCACTTCCAAAGCTGCTGACCGTTCCACTCGCCTCGGTTCCGGAGCTTACACCCACAGTCGAGTTGCTGTTCTTAGAGGCATTTGACCAGAGAGAGGGGCGGCAGGTAGCCGTTGATCGGTTGGCAGAATATTTCCTCGTCCTCCTTCTACGTTGCGCGATAAATTCTCAGCTTATACAAGGAGGCATCCTGACAGCACTTTCGGATGAACATCTGTCCAGGGCTGTCCTTCGAATTCATCAAGAGCCGGAGAATGCCTGGACTCTCGAAGAACTGGCTCATCTCGCTGGAATGTCGCGTGCACGTTTTGCCGCGCACTTCCTCGCTACGATGGGCCAGACCCCATTCGAGTACCTGACTGTGTGGCGCATCGGGGTCGCACAGTCGCTCCTAAAGAAGGGCAGGTCACTAAAGATGGTCGCACCGTCCGTTGGCTATGGAAGTGCCGGCGCTTTGTCCCGATCCTTTTCTCTGCGCGTCGGAATGCCACCGATGGCATGGCTAGCGGCCCAACGACGCGGCGAGGCAAGTTAGTATGCACTTTATGGCTATGGCGTATTGCCGGATCGTTGCTGTTCGCGGGTGGTGAAAATCGAGACGGATTCCTCAAAATCGCCAATAAGCCGGTCGTTCAATACCGGATACTTCTCTTGAGCGAAATGACATTAGGGCAGTATTGCCGGAGTCAGCCCGAGTACGAACGCCATCCGCTGAGCCGAAGCTACTGCGGTAACACGACTCTCCACAAGTCTCGGGCCAGAGAAAACCATGTACTCGTTTGCGCTGGAGGGGACAAGACGCCGAACGAACTCAATGGTTTCCGGTGTGTCGGGAATACGAGCTCCAAACCAGTGAGGATCGTCACGCTGCTGCCATGACACCAGAGCAAGCGCCGCTCCCACTGGAAGAATGGTCGAATTGCCGTTTCCCGCAGTGCGGGGGTTCCGATCTTTCATGAACTGGACGGCAACATCGTTGCCATAGAGCGTCGCAGTTGTGTGAGCGTTCCGGTCCACGTACATTGTGAGGGCATTCCACCCGAGCGGCTGATAGGGCAGCGTCGAGGGAAGGTTTGCAGCATGGTTATTTACGATTTCCTCGCCGGCTATTTTCGCCCGGCTCATGGGCAGAGTATAGACAAAGTCATTGCCATGCAGCGGCATGTGACAGACGGTACATTCACTCACGAAGGAAGCATCTTTACCGTAAGGTTTCAGGTCCACTCCACGCCAACGGCCCCAGCCCCATCCCTCCGTAGCTTTGTACTTCTGAGCATTTTTTATCATCAGTTCAATCTGGATAAACTTGCCCGGATGTACGAGTCCGTCGGTACCGAGTTCTTGTTGCCACGCTATCTTGGCGAGACGTGCTCCGTCTGGCCAGGGTGAAATATTTCCTGATCGAACGGCCTCGATGGCGATATCGTTCCCGAGGATAAACCGGAAAGTGCTGTTGTCCCCACGATCGGTCGTGCTCAGCAATTTCCAATCCATGAAATCCGGGTCAAAAGCAACTCCATTCGACTCGGGCCTTACCTTATAGAGATGTGCGGTTCTGGCGGGGTAAGCCACAGCGGGCGGGTCGAGAGATGGCGGTGCAAGGGGAACCCAAGGGGCGAGATAATCCTTCAACATCTGCAAATTCTCTGGGGTGATCTTCGCTTCCGGATGCAAGCGGGTAAACTGCCGTAGCGGCATCGCTCCGAGCTGGATCATGTTTACAGATTCGAAGAGCGACGCCCTCTGTGCACCGATGGGTCTCGATCCGAGCGTAGAAAAATTCAGGCGTTTTCTAGCTCTGAGAACGTCATGCCGGACGAGCCAGTAACCCGGAACGATCTGGTCAAACCATGCGAGTCGCAGATCATCCGAATGACAGCTATAGCAGCCTTTCTCTAGGATGTGCCGAATCTCGATAGGTGCTTGCAGTTCGGCCGTTGCGGGCCGAATAGGAATGCTGGGTCGTATCGTCTGGAGAACCGCAAAGGCAACAACCCCGGAAGTTATCAGCTTGCCCAGCATCTTCATTGATCACTCTCCATGGTTCATTTGCTCTTTCCAAAACATCTTCCCACCGGTTTCTGCACTGGAAGTTCCTTTCTACTGAAATCAATGTACGTTGAGTTGGCCGGGCGCAGCGCCTGAAAAGGAAGACGCATTGGCAAATTCTCACTTGGCGCAAATGGCCGAGCCGCTCATTGAGTGGGATCTGCTCTGGAGATACTGAGGGCCGCGGCAAATCCAGCAAGACATGTCCGACACCCTGTCCCGTTATCTCCGCGTAAGTAATCCTGCCCCACTCTTTATCAAAAATTGATAAATGACTGTGCTTCGAGATGGGTCGGGGTATGCCGATCGATCGGTATACCCCGATTGCATTTCTTCACATTGTGCTACCCACACTTATAGTGTCATTTCGATGGTCAGGTGACATACCCAGTTTCGTAGCCCTCAATGATCTATCCCGTGATATTGGTTCGGCGCCCCGGGAGTTGGAATATTGTCGGAGACCTGCGCTCCACTGGTATGTGTCCGGGTTAATGGAGCGGTGAGGCTGATACCGCTACCCGAAATCTGCGCGCCGGCTGCGTGTGCACGAGCGAGTGGCGCGGCGACCGTGATGGCAGCTGCGCCGCGCGCTCTGATCGAGGAGACGACGGCCGTCTCGGAGTTTGCTCCTTCGTCGATCGTGATTGTTTGGCCTTTACTAAAGCCGGTTACGTTTGCAACGGGGAGAACAGTTGCTCCGTTATCCGTGGAAGTGCGTACCGTAGTGGCTCCCGCTGTGCCAACCTTAGCGATGGCGGCGGTTTCAAGATTCGCACCGGAATCGATTCGGATTGTCTCGCCAGGATGGAAGCCTTCTATGTTGGCGACTTTGATGTTGGTTGCTCCCACGGGCGAAGTGGCCGACAAAGTGGCGACGGCCTGCGTCAGGAAATCGGTACAGTTGCTGTCGGTATCGACGCCGTCGGGGAACCGTCCTGCGCTCGTATTGGTGGCAGTCGGAGCCACAACCGTTGACCATGAGCCGAACACTGAGCCGGGTGCGGGGGCATAGCAGCCGCTTAGCCGTGCTCCGGAGACGGCTTGGTCGCCTTCGGCAGCCCATGGATCGACCAAGGCGCCGTAGTTGAGGCTATCGGCAACCACTCCCGAGGCGTTCCGTAGCACCATGCTGCCCTCTTCGACGGTGATGGTGCGGCCAAATTGCGGGGACTTGGTGGTCAATTCCGGTCCTCCGAACCACTGGTTAGGCACCGGCGTACCTTGATAACCCGCAGTCTTGACGGCCGCATCGTGTACAACAGCGTGGATCGCGTGCTCGTTGGCCAGTGGGCTGTCGAGTGTTATACCGGTGCCAAGCGCCTGGACCGGTTCGTTGCTCGAATGGGCAAAGGCAGTCGCCGGCTGGAAGCTGATTCCTGTTCCGCGATTGCTGAATGGGAGGTTGGCCGCATGATTGAACCGCAGGGGAGCAGCGAGATCCAGACCAGTGCCGGGAGATACCACCCACTCATCGCCCACATGAGGTTTGGCGAGGGCGGGTGTAAAGTCGATTGCGGTGCCCTCCGGCCCCCGGCTACCCACGGCGGTGACGGTGACGGCTTCCTGGCTCGCAGGTGTTCCGACCGTGATCCTGTCGCCGACAGCGAAACCCTCCGCCCGGCGCACGTTGATCCGGGTCGCTCCGGCACTCGCAGGTGCTGAGAGATTGGTCTTGTTTGCTGCCGTGCCGACATGCGCGACGGTAACGGTTTCTATTCCATGGCCAACGCTGTCGATGTCCAACCTGATCTTGTCGCCGATGGAGATGTCTGAGAGGGACGTCACCTTGATGTTGGTGGCTCCGGCATGCGCATCCATCGCAAGGTAGGCTTGTGTGCCCGCCTTGCCGACTGCGGTGACTGTGGCTATCTCGTACTGCTCCACAGTATTTGCAACGACGGGATAGGTAGTCCCATAGCCAAGCGCGATCTTCTGGCCAACAACAAAGCCGGATACGCTCTCAACCGGCACATTGGTCGAGCCGGCAGGAATTGTGATCACCGGTCCTTCGGGAAGGGGTTGCCATAGCGTTGTGTGGTTGCTGGCAGCGGTCCCGAGGCTTGCGATCTTTCGCGTTTCCACGCTCGAGCCAGTGCCGATGCTGATCGTGTCGCCGACCGACATTCCATCCGTGTTCCTCACATGGAGGATGGTGTCGCCCGCGCGCGCGGGGACCGTCAATCCGGAGTTGGAGAGACCGAGCAGGTAGAAGTGGCGAGCCGCAAGCTTCGTTCCAGCGGGGATCTTTACTGTCGAGAAGATAGCCTGATGAGCTGGATGTTCGGTCAGCGTCCAGTTGGAGATATCGACGCTTTGGGAACCCTGATTGTAGAGTTCGATAAATGAGTTTGTCGGGTTGCCAGGAGCGCCTGAAGTGACTCGAAACTCGTTGATCTTGATTGGTCTGGTATTGCGGACCTTTTCAACCGCTGTCTCGACATGCTTTCTGCCGCTGGTCGAGTTCGTCCACGAGGCATTGCCGACGAGATCGCCGTTGAAGGCTACTGGCCCGGAACTGACTTCGAAAGTCGCACTCACGCTCGCACCCGGTGCGACCTGCTGAGCAAATGTTTTCGACTTTTCAGTTGTGCCTGAAACGATAGAGGTCCACTGCTTACTCGGTACGGCAATGCCCAATGAAACGCCCGCTACAGGCGCTCCTGTCGTATTCGTGAATTTTAGGGTGATGTCCTGCGTAGACCCCGGAGTGAACGTCAGCGGCGCTCCCGAAGTTGCTGTTGCCCTCGCGGGCGCCACACTGAGAGGAGCCGTGTCGTATCTAGCAGCCACAATGTTGGCTTGCACAAGCTGGTCGGTAGCATTCGAGGGAAATGTATTGGCGGCCGTCATCGCTCCTTCATAAAACGTTCCTTGCGAGCCGTCACTGTTGTCGCCTCCATTGCCCAGCAGAATAGCCCCCTGTTTGCGCATCGGGTCATAGGTAAGATTCACGCGCGGTCCATCGAACATGACCGAAAGAGCGCCCTTTTGCGCATCACCGCCCATCGATGTCCAATGGTGCGGTTCTCCCTTGCCGATTGCGGTCACGAAACGCCATGGAATGCTGGGTAGATTTGGACAGCCTTTGGAACCATCTTTGTTGACGCAACCAACGAGATTGTTCTCCTGATCGGTCATGATCCATGGACCGTTACCGCTTCCGCTATACCAGGGCGAAGCATTACCGAAGTAGAGGGTTTCCATGGTGCCGTTGTCATCGTCGCGGCTGTCGATCTCGGCGTTGCCGTAGTCGAAACAGCAGCCGGCGTTGAAATGCTTGCCGTTGACAACCCAGTACTGCCCTTCTGCCTGGTCGTCGACTGCCGTGCCCTTTGCATCATTATGGCGAAGTCCCATCCCCGGTTCGATGAACACACCGTAAACCTTGTGCCCCATAACCGTAATCGGCGCCATATCGGCAATCGGAAGGTTGTTGAAGCCTCCCAGGGCCGGGCCGCTGAACCCGCCACGGGGGGCCTGAGTGAGATCGTTGTGCTTCGGAGATTGGTCGTAGATGATGCTGATCCAGCAGTAGGTGCCCGCGCAGAACCTGTCCTGTGCGGCTGCGTCAGCGTATCCCCCCGAATCCGGAACTGGCGAAGCAGCAGGCTGGACGACGCCAATGTCCAGGGTCTTGCCATCCGATTGGCGCAAAACCTGATATAGCGGACCGTTATAGGCTGCATATAATGCGCGTGTAGTGCTATGTGCGGCTACACAGGGATCTCCGGCAGCCGCGTAGATATCGCAGGGCCCTTGAGTTCTGTGTGGAGAAACGCCGGGTCCCGTGGTAGCCTGTTGCGCCATTGTCAAGTTAGCGCCAACCACTGTAACCGCGAGTGAGAGCATAAGCACAAAATCGATTCTCATTTTCATTTCTATCCTGTCTGCTGTGAAGAATTTTCTTAAGCATTCCGGCGAGAAGAAAGCTTCCCTCGGTTTTGCGCCCCAATTTCTCCGAATTTTCTGTCGGAATACGTATATCACCTGATCCTGAACTCGCTCCATCTGCTCCAATCGATAAATCAGCTGGTTCCCAATTTTCTGCTCCCAACGGGGCGATGCCTGAAAGATTGGGTTAGGGCCAGAGCTACACTACAGAACAAGCGAGTAGCTCTCGGCTAAACTGGAATTTCCACTCACTGGAAACCGCATGCCAGCCGAAATTACTCTCCAGCAAACGCCTGACACTGCCGCCCTCCTCGATAAGCGCGAGCAGCTCGCAACCGCTCGCACGGCACTCGCCGAGCGCGAATCCGAGCTTGCCCAGTTCCGTGCTCAGCTCAAGACCTTTGAAGGACGTTACCTCCGACAAGTCGGCATTCTGTACGCCGAGCTCGACGACCTGGAAGCGCGCATCGCCGAGCGCGAAGTCGATCTCTACGACTCCGACTCCGCTCGTCGCCGGGCAGAGGAAGCCCGCCAACAAGCGCAGCAGACCCACGATGCCGCATTCGGCGATGCCTCTGAGGCCGAAGAGTTCGATCCGCCGCCCAGCCTTAAAACCCTCTTTCGTGATGTCGCCAAGCGCATCCACCCCGACTTCGCTCGTGACAACGCCGAGCAAAAGCATTTCACTCTGCTGATGGCTCGCGCCAATCAGGCCTACAGCCGCGGCGATACCGAAACTCTGCAGCGTATACTTGACGATTATCGCGAGATCAACTCCTCCATCGCAGACGAAGGTACTGCCGCCGAGCTTCTCCGCATCACACGCCAAATCCAGCATGCCGAGCGCGACATCGCCGCGCTCGATGCAGAGCGGCACACCCTGTTTACCAGCGATCTCGCCCAGCTGCACCTGGACGCCGAAGCTGCCGCCCGAGAACATCGCGACCTCCTGACAGAGCTGGCCGTCAGCCTCCGCGAGCAGATCGCCAATTCCCAGCACCGCTTCGAACTCATCGACCGCCAGATCGGCGCCCATGGAAGATAGGCATGGAAGATAAAGCCAAAGCTGGCCTGCAGCACATCCCCACCGGCACCGCGCTGTCGGTTCACTCCACGCGCTCCAGCATCATCGCCCGCAGCCGCCGCGACGCCGCCAACGCGGCCTCGAACCCGCACTACCAGCACGCCGTCGCCGACTACAACGCCCGCAACTTTGCTGAAGCCGCAGCCCGCTTTCAACTCGCCGCCGAGCAAGGGCACGCCGAGTCGCAGTATCTGCTCAGCACAATGTACGATGCGGGCCAGGGCCTTCCTCAAGACGACACCCAGGCCGCTCACTGGGAGCGCAAGGCCGCCGACCAGGGCCACGCCTACGCGCAGGCTAACCTCAGCTTCCGCTATTACATGATGGACAACTTCTCTGAAGCTTTCGCATGGTGCCAGCGCGCGGCCCACAGCAATCTTGCCTGGGCGCAGTACAATCTCGGCCTCATGTATCGCAAAGGGGAAGGGGTCCAACAAAGCGACATCGAAGCTGCCCACTGGTATCGACTGGCTGCCACCCAGAATTATCCCGAAGCCGAGCAAAAGCTGGCAGACCTCTACTACACCGGTCAAGGCGTCCCACTTAGCTACACGCAAGCCGCCGCATGGTATCGCAGGGCTGCCGATCACGGTAACGCCGAGGCCCAATTCCAGCTCAGCCATCTCTACGCCGTCGGTGAAGGGGTAGAGCACGACTATACCCGGTCCCGTCACTGGATTCGTCAGGCGGCCCTTCAAGGCCACGAATTGGCACTCCGCGAACTTAAGCGCCGCGAATACCGCGACCCATAGTCGACGTCCATCGGCACTCGACCATGCGCAGTTCACCGACGGCGTCTTTATCGGACGATGCCATAGAGGTAATTGATGATGGCGATAAACAGATAACTGACGGCATGACTCAAAGCAGTGGGCCACAATGGGACGCGCGCTTCAGCGTTGGCTCGGCTGGCGGCTTCAGGTCCAATACCATGATCGTGATGATCACGGCAAAAACTCCACCGGAGAATACTGTCAACGTTCCGACGTCGTCTTTTTCGGGCACATGGCTGCTCCTTTCTCACGAAGCCCCTTTCTTAAGAAAACGCTACTCTCGCCGCTTCCAAGATAATGTCCACGACCTTGTCTGGCGCAGTAATCAAAGGCGCGTGATCTACCGGGAAAGACCATATCGTGGCCTTCATACGTTCTGCCATAAACCGTTGAGTTTTGGGGTTAATCATTCGGTCTTCCTCCGCGAGCAGGTACCATGTCGGCTTGGATTTCCATGCTGGTGCCGGCGCCGGTTCCTGAATGCTCTTTAAAGCAATCGGTCGTTGCACGGCCTTCGATAATGCAATCTGGTCGGCTGTCGCGTTCTGGGCAAAAGCATGATCGAATCCTGAATCCGGCATCCAGATAAAGCCGTCGTAATCTGGAGCAAGTTGGGGAGCTTGTGGATGACGCTCGTCTTTGTAAAAGACCTGTGCGACGGTTTCGCCCTCGTCCGGTGCAAGAGCTGCGACATAGACCAAAGCCTTTACCCGTTCATCGTCAGCCGTTGCAATCACCGCACCGGCATACGCATGTCCCGCAACGATCACCGGTCCTTGAGTTCGCTCAATCGTTCGCTTCAAAGCTGCCGCATCATCACTCAAAGAGGTCAGGGGAATCGGCGCTGCAAGTACGTTGAAGCCTCGCGCTTGCAGTTGGCGAATAACTGCCTCCCAACTCGACCCATCGGCCCACGCTCCGTGGACCACGATCACTGTAGCCTTTTGAGAAGAGTTCATAATATTTGTCCTTTTCTGTAAACCGGAGTTGAGGAGATGCGGAAGTCCTGACCTGGGTATTAGCCCAGGAACTCGACAATTCGCTGAGCAATGAACTCGCAGGAATCCTCGAGCGCGAAGTGTCCCGTATCGAGTAGATGAAGCTCGGCCTTCGGAATATCCCGCAGGTAAGCCTGTGCACCTTCTACGGTGAAGAAGGGATCATTCTTTCCCCAAACTATTAGCGTCTTCGGCTGCCGGCTGCGAAAGAACTCATGCCACTCGTCATAGAGCGCTACATTCGACTGGTAGTTATGAAGGAGATTGAGTTGAATGGCATCGTTGCCTGGCCTGTCGAGAAAGAGCTGATCTACGGTGTAGGAATCGGGACTGATGCGCAAAACGTCCTTTACTCCATGTGTGTACTGAAAAGCGGTCGTCTCTTTCGTGAGTAAAGCTCGCACAGGTTCTTCGGTCGCGGGAGTGCGATTCACCCAGAAAGGCTTCATTGGATTGAAAGCTGCTCCGATACCTTCGACGTAAGCATTTCCGTTCTGCACAACCATTCCTTCGATCGCATCTGGATGCCTGGATGCAATGCGATATCCGATCGGCGCGCCATAGTCCTGCACGTAAATGCTGAACTTCTTCAGGCCGAGAGCACCAAAGAGCAGTTCCTCAACGTGAGCAGCAAGGTTATCGAAGCTGTAGTCGAACTTAGTTGCCTCCGGCGCATCGCTATAGCCGAATCCGACGTAATCCGGCGCGATCACATGGAATTTCTCCGCTAGCTGCGGAATAAGATCGCGGAACATGTGCGACGAGCTGGGAAAGCCATGCAGCAGCACGATGGTGGGAGAGGTTTTCGAGCCTGCCTCACGGTAGAAGAGCTTGAGGCCCCGGACGGTGGCGTGTTGAAACGTTGTCATGGAAGTGTCCCTTCTGAGCCTCACCACGATCCTGGCTGGCTATGGAATACGATACTACATGACACCGATAAAAATGTAAATACAGGTGTTCAATTTATTTATAATATTGGGAAGAGGAGGCCTATGCGTGCCACGGCTCAGGATCTGAACGAATGGGTAGACGGATTTCTGTTCGTTGCGAATAGGCCGATTCTGGATTTCTTGAACACGAGGCCCGTCCTGGCAGACGGGCCTACAGAACTCCTTTCCGATGTTCAGGCGCTGGAAAGGTGGTTGATCGCCTCAGGCATGGTGACCTCGCCGAAGACGAAATCCCTGCTCCGAAGCTGGCGCCATTCACCCGATGCAGCCGCATTTTTGAAGGAACTAATTGCGTTCAGAGAGAAATTTAGGAACGCCGTAATACGGATTGAGAGCGGCTCTATGCCCTCCGACTCATTTCTGGCCGAAGTAAATTCTCTGCTGCTTCAGTATCCTCGTCATGCTTCTATTAGCAAGCAAGATGGGAAACTCCGCAGGGAAACCCTCTTTGAGCCGCGTAAACCCACCGATTTTTGGGATCCGATCATTGAAGCCACTGCGGATTTCCTCTCGCAAACAGAGCCATCTCGCCTCCGCAAATGTGAATCATGCGTCGTTCACTTCTTCGATACGAGCAAGAAAGGGTCACGACGCTGGTGCAGTATGAACATTTGCGGCAACAAGTTGAAAGTTGCCGCTTATCAGCGAAGAAGGCGTGTCCCTGCTGCATCTGCAAAGTAACGCAACGAGCGGTATCTCTGCGTAGAGGCGCGGCTGATGGATCGGCAAAATAATTACAGAATCAATGAGCTGGTTTCTGAGTTCAAATCAATGTTCCGGTATAGCTTGGGCTAGACCGGCATCGTAAGCTCATCCAGAGCCAGAAATTCCTGCAGAATCGGGTCGTCACTGCGCTCCATCTCTTCCATAGTCCCAAAGAAATGTGCTTTGCCACCATGCAACAGAACCACCCGATCGGCCAGCTTCTTCGCCAATCGTGTGTCGTGGGTCACAACCACGCTCGTCAGATGTAATTGCTGCTTCAGCCGTTCGATAAGATTTCCCAATAGATGAGCCATCAGCGGGTCCACCATCGTGGTCGGCTCGTCGTACAACACAGCCTCAGGCTGGGCCGCGAGTGCCCGCGCAATCGCTACCGACCGCTTCATTCCCGTGGAAAGGTCGGAAGGCAAAAGGTCTTCCATCCCGGCCACACCCACCATCTCCAGCAGTCCCTTTACGATCTGCAGAATCTGCTCCTCGTCCAATTCGCCGCGTTCCCGCAGAGGAAACGCCACGTTCTCTCCTACTGAAATGGAATCGAACAAAGCCCCGTTCTGAAACACCATCGTCACCTTTCGCCGGAGTTCCTGCAGTTCCCGCTCGCGAAACCCGCAGATGTTTTCCCCGGCAACTCGGATAATCCCCTTGTCCGGCTTAAGGAAGCCAAGCAGAAGTTGTAGCGAAACAGATTTGCCCACTCCGCTTCGTCCCATGATGCAGAGCGTCTCACCCGAATTCACGCAGAAGCTGACATCCTCCAACACAACAAAATCGCCAAAAGCTTTATGCACATGTTCAAAGGAGATATAGGACCCGGGCTTGTTCCTGTTGTCTGGGACCGCATCGGCAGCAGCCTCATTCTGCTGCGCCGCCTGCTCCATAAACTCCTCAACGACCGGAGCCACATCCGGCGAGACCTCTGCCACCAGCGATTCGCCTTCGTGCTCACCTCCTGTGGTTCCATCCGGCACATGTGATGACTCTTCGTGATCGGTTGTCTCTACCGCCCTCTGCCTCTCCCGTGGATCCCTGTCGCTGTCCAGTTCTGCCATCGTTCTTTGTCCTCTTCCTGCTATCTCTCATCAGATGCACTCGCAACCGAATCTTGTGCAATTGGCATGTCATTAATCCATCATCAGCGTTGAGACGAAAGCTTCAGCCGCCGCGAATTCGCCTGGCGTGTTCAAATTTGAAAACCAAAGATGCTGCGTTTTTTGCTGTGCTTCGGTCGGCTTCCATATATATCCATCTTTCACAAGAAACGATGCCTTCCAACTCCATGGAAGATTCAAGAAGATTGAATCCACTGCCATTTTCTGCTTGGTTGCCAGGCCTTCGGCCGCAGATACCAGCGCCGGCAGGAATTTAAACTCACTTCGAGCAACCGCTCTTTCTATATACGGCGCGACATCCTTGTGCAGCAGACACAGCGCCGGTTGCGGTCTCCCATCCACACAGAACATGGATAAACGCGCACTCTCCTGCTGCATCACCATCTTCACCCAGCTCTCCAAAAATTGGACTGGCAGAAATGGCATATCGACGGCCATAAAAAGGTTCCAAATCTTGTCCGAATTCGAAAATGCCGCCTCTATACCCGCCAAGGGCCCACACCCTTCATGCAGATCGCGAATGACCGGGGCATACATCTCCAGTTCCGAACGATTGCCCAATATAGAAACATCCGTACAAACGCGTTGCAATTTCTCGACCGCTCGGAGCACCAGCGGCTTTCCCGCCAACTCCAGCAAGGCCTTGTCCCCTCCCATGCGTGAACTCTTCCCGCCGGCCAGCACGTAACCGTTCACGTCAGCCGGACCCCCCTCACGCATCATGCGCCCAGCCGCGCGATGAACCGCACAATCGACTCAATTCCACGATGAAAGTTTGCGAGATGAAACTTCTCGTTGGGAGCATGAAGATTATCGTCCGGCAGTCCAAAGCCCATCATCACCGTGGGAATCTTCAATTCGCGTTCGAAGTCTCCCACAATCGGAATCGATCCGCCCCCG
>Ga0164242_10004254_pt1 | contig 16098 bp, 11 predicted proteins | sample OricomgcompostMG_FD_108783 | JGI IMG/M metagenome (GOLD analysis project Ga0164242, IMG submission 108783) | Miracle-Growth compost microbial communities from Emeryville, California, USA - Original compost - Miracle growth compost (MG) ... | reverse complement strand
TCCTGTCCGTTGCACACGTAGGTCGCAGCGCCACTGCCCACTTGCAGGGCCACGCCGCCGCTGGCGCAGTGGACGCCGGTACCCTCCGCGGTGACCGTGACGTTCTGACCGTTGGCGCCGTTGCACAGATAGCTCGGGCTCCCGCCTCCGACCTGGAGGGCCACGCCGCCTGTCGCGCAGTTCCCGCCGGACAGCTCGGCCGTCATGGTGACGCTCTGACCATCCTTGCCGTCGGTGCCGTTACAAACGTAGGTCGCCGCGCCCGCGCCGACCTGCAACTTCGCGCCACCGGCCGCGCAGTTCGACCCCTCCGCCTCGGCGGTGACGGTCACGCTCTGGCCGTCCTTCCCATCCACCCCGTTGCACACGTAGGTCGCTGTCCCGTCGCCCACCTGGAGCGCCACCCCGCCCTGGGCGCAGTTGCTCCCGGCCGCTTCGGCAGTGACCGTCACGCTCTGGCCGTCGGCGCCGTTGCAGACATAGGTCGCCGTGTCGGTGCCCACCTGGACCTTGGTCCCGGCAGTCGCGCAGTGTGCGCCCACCGGTTCCGCGGAGATGCTGACGCTCTGGCCGTCCTGGCCATCCGCCCCGTCCACCCCGTTGCACACATAAGTCGCCGTCCCGCCGCCGACCTGCACCGCCACCCCGCCCGCGGCGCAGTTGTCGCCGGCGCTCTCGGTCGACACGCTCACGCTCTGGCCGTCCTGGCCGGTGGCGCCGTTGCAAACGTAGGTCGTCGCGCCTTCGCCCACTTGCAGAGCGACCCCGCCCGTCGCGCAGTTGGCGCCTGGCGCCTCGCTGGACATCGACACGCTCTCACCCGCCGCGCCCACCGCCCCGTTGCACACGTTCACCGGCGTGCTGCTGCCCACCTGGAGGGTCGCCCCGCCGGTCGAGCAGTCGCTGCCGGATGCCGTGGTCACCGTCACGCTCGTACCGTCATTCCCCGGAGCGCCGTTGCAGACGTAGGTCGGGCTCTGGTCTTTGACCTGCAACTGGACGCCGCCCTGGGCGCAGTTGCTGCCTGGCGCCTCGACGGTCGCGATCACGCCCTGCCCATCGGCGCCGTTGCACACATACGAGACGACCGCGTTGACGTTGCCGAAGCGGGTGGTGATCGCCTTGCCCCCGCTGGCGCAGTTCGCGCCGGGCGGCTCGTCCGCGACCGCGACCGTGGCGGAGGTACCATCGGCGCCATTGCAGACAACGGCGGTCGTCTTGTGCCCGTTCTGGACAACGTCGATCTGCTCCCCGCCGCTCGGGCACTCGCCGTTCGCGGCCAAGGCAGTCACCGTGACGTTCGTCAACGCCGGGACGTCCGTCGTGTTGCCGCAGCCGACCGCGAGGATTACCCAACCAAGGACCCACAACCTTTTCATCAACTCACCCTGAGCGCGGACTTTCGGGACATTCCGAAATCAACCGAGCTTCGGATGAAATGTCATGTGGCGGACATAAGGTCAAACCGGGGGGAAACCCCAGGGTGGCGCAGCGGCGCTGGGGGATCGGCGGGGCAGATCGCAATCACCCAAATGGGAGCTCGGGGTCGAGCGGCATCCGAGAGCGGGGCTGAAAGCAGCTGCCTGTCGTCTGGCGTCCTCTTGTACCCTCACCGGGCGTGTTCGAACTTCTGGGGGTCAGTAAACGGTTTGGGGCCACGGTCGCGCTCGCGCCGCTCGACCTGCGCGTGCAGCCGTCTGAGACGCTGGTGTTGATCGGCACCAGCGGGAGCGGCAAGTCCACGCTCTTGCGCCTCTTGATCGGTCTGGAGGCGCCGGACACCGGGGTGGTCCGCTTCGAGGGCGCGCCGGTGCGGCCCGCGCAAGCCGCCGCGCTCCGGCGCAGGCTGGGCTATGTGATCCAGGGCGGCGGGCTGTTTCCGCACCTGACCGCGCGGCAGAACGTGACGCTCCTGGCGCGGCACCTGGGCTGGGACGCACCTCGCCTGGACGCGAGGGTGGCGATGCTGGCGGAGCTGGTTCAGCTGCCCAAGGCGCTGCTCGGTCGCTACCCGCTCCAGCTCTCCGGAGGTCAGGCGCAACGGGTGAGCCTGATGCGGGGGCTGATGGCGGATCCCCAGGTGCTGCTCCTGGATGAGCCTCTGGGCGCGCTCGATCCGATCACCCGCTACGAGCTGCAGGCGGATCTGCGGAACATCTTCGACGCGCTCCGGAAGACGGTGGTGATGGTGACCCACGACCTGGCCGAGGCGGCCTTCTTCGCGGACCGGATCCTCCTGATGCGCGAGGGCCGGGTGGTGCAGGACGGCACGTTCGAGGACCTCCTCGCGCGGCCGGCGGAACCCTTCGTGACCCAGTTCGTGCGCGCGCAGCACGCGCCGGTGGAGGCGCGCAGGTGAGCGCAGGCGGCAAGTTCGGGCCGGCGATCGCCGTGGCGGCGAGGTCCTTCGTCCTCTTCGCGCTGCTCGCGGCAGGCTGCGCGGTGGCGGCGCCGGCGCCCGTCAAAGTCGGCTCGAAGAAGTTCACCGAGTCCGTGATCCTCTCCGAGCTCCTGACCCAGCTCTCCGCGGCGAATGGCGTCCCCACCGAGCACCGCCGGGAGCTGGGCGGCACGCGGATCCTCTTCGACGCGCTCTTGCGCGGAGACCTGGACGCCTACCCCGAATACAGCGGGACCGTCCGCCAGGAGCTCCTCCCCCAGCTGAAGGGCGGTGGCGCGCTGGGGCCTGCGCTTTCGGCGAAGGGCCTGGGGTTCCTGGGGCCGCTCGGCTTTGACGACACCTACGCCATCGGGATGCCAGAGGCGCTGGCGCAGAAGCTGGGCATCCGGCGGATCTCCGATCTGGCGGCGCACCCCGAGCTGAGGCTCGGCTTCTCGCATGAGTTCCTGGACCGGCAGGACGGCTGGCCCGGGCTGCGCGCGCGTTATGGCCTGGCCCGGCTGAAGGCGCGCGGCCTCGATCACGACCTGGCCTACCGCGCGATCGCCAGCGGGCAGCTGGACGCGACCGATCTCTACTCCACCGACGCGGAGATCGCCGAGCACCACCTGCGCGTGCTCGAGGACGACCGGCACTACTTCCCGACCTACGAAGCGCTGGTCCTCTACCGCGCTGATCTGGCCACGCGTGCCCCCGAGGCGCTCGCCGCGTGGCGCAGGCTCGTGGGACAGATCACAGCCTCCGACATGATCGCGATGAACGCCGCGGTGAAGCTCGGGCACCGCTCCGAGGCGAGCGTGGCCTCGGACTTCCTCGCAAGGAAGCTCTCGGTGCGGACGGCCCCGGTGGCGGCGGAAGGGCTTGGGCACCTGCTCTGGCGCGTGACCTGTGCCCACCTCTTCCTGGTCGGGGTCTCGCTCCTGGCGGCGATCCTCTTCGGGCTGCCGTTGGGGATCTTGGCGGCGAAGTGGCGGCGGCTGGGCGAGGGGGTGCTGGCGGTGGTCGGCGTGGTGCAGACCCTCCCGTCCTTGGCGCTCCTGGTGTTCATGATCCCGCTGTTGGGGATTGGCACCTGGCCGGCGATCGTCGCGCTCTTCCTCTACAGCCTGCTCCCCATCGTGCGGAACACCCACGCCGGGCTGGTGGGGATTACGCCAGACCTGCGCGACTCGGCCCAGGCGCTGGGGCTCACGGCGCGGGCCACGCTGTGGGAGATCGAGCTGCCCCTGGCCTCGCGTTCGATCCTGGCGGGGATCAAGACCTCGGCGGTGATCAACATTGGCACCGCCACGCTGGGCGCGCTGATCGGCGCGGGCGGCTACGGCGAACCCATCCTCACCGGCATCCGGCTGGACAGCGCCGCCCTCATCCTCGAAGGCGCCATCCCGGCGGCCCTGATGGCGCTCACCGCGCAGCTCTTGTTCGGGCTGGCCGAGCGCTGGCTGGTCCCGCGGGGGCTGCGGATCGGAAAGCGCAGCGGCTGACGCGCCGCGATTGACCGCGTGCGGACGCCGGTGCAATTTCGCGGGTGGTAGAGCGTCCGGTCCTGGTGGTCGGCGCGGTCTTCAAAACCGTTGGCGCCTTGCGAGAGCAAGGCTCGGGGGGTTCGATTCCCCTGCTCTACCGCTCACTGCCAGCGGACCTTGTAGACGATGGACGGGCCTTCGCGCGGCCCCAGCGCCACCGTCGCCTCGGTGGCCCCCGCCGCGACGAGCGCCGTCTCCAGCACGCCCTGGTAGAAGCCCACCTCAACCACGTGGTTGAACCAGACCTCCGCGTCCTGATCGCCCTCGCGGAGCACTCGGGTTTCGATGAAGTTGCTCCCGCTCCTCAGACTGCGCGTCATCCGCTTCAGCACCCGCTGCGGCCCGAGCAGCCTCAACAGCGGGAACAGCGCCTTCCCGATCGTCGTCTCCCGCAGGCCCAGAAAGGTGCGGCGCCCCAGCTCCCGGGTCCCCTCATCCAGCGAGCGCTCCGGGTAGAGCTGCCGCGCGGTGTCCCGCAGCGCCGCCGCCCAGATCTCCAGCGGATAGGCCGGCAGCAGAGGCTGACCGAAGTCGACCCCGTGGTGCTTCAACCGCTCCCGCAGCGCCGGGGTGAGCTGCCCCTTGAGCCCGCGGAGGTAGAGGCTCTCCCAGGCGGTGGCGAAGACCAGTGGCTCTTCCTGCGGGCTCATTCGCCTCCATCTTAGAGCGCTCTGAAGGCGACGGCGCGCCCGGTCTTGGGATCAGTGGCGGCTGATCTTCGGCGTGCGAACCCTGTGCGCGCACTCGAGGGAGGTCTCACGATGACGGTTCGTCTTCTGCGGCGCGCGCTGGGCGCGTCGTGCTGGTTCGCGTGGGTCTCCCTGCTCCCGGCATCCGCATGGGCGTGTTCGGTCTGCGGCTGCGGCGATCCGCTGGTGCAGGCCGGCGACTCGGCGCCGCAGCCCGGCGCGCTCCGCCTGTCCCTGGACGCCGAGTACCTCGACGCCTCGGCCGCGAGCGACGACGATCCGTCCGCCACCGAGTCCCTCACCCAGCTCACCCTGCGCCCCACCGTCGTCTACAGCCCGGTCGCGGCGCTGAACCTGGTGCTCCAGATCCCCTTCGAGCGGAAGGCGTGGTCGCTGCGCGGCCCGGACGGCACCGAGGCGGCCTCCCCCACCGGCCTGGGCGATCTGGATCTCGGCGCGCGCTGGTTCGTCTTCCAGCACACGAGCCTCGCCTCGCGCAGCCGGACCGAGCTGGCCACCACCTTCGGGACCTCCTTGCCCACCGGCTCAACCAGCGCCGCGTCCGACGACGGCGAGCGGATAGACGATCACGCCCAGCTGGGCACCGGCAGCTTCGGCCCCTATGCCGGTCTGCTGGTGGCGCACCACACCGCGGCCTGGACCTGGACCGGCAGCATCAGCGGGCGCGCGCACAGCACCAACTCCTACGACTATCACTACGGCGGCGCGCTCTTGTGGAGCGCGTCCGGCCAGTACCTGTTCACGCCGCATCTGGCCCTGGGGCTGGGAGCGCTCGGCCGCTACGCCCAGAAGGACCGCGCCGGCGATGAGCTGTTGGCCAACACCGGCGGCTTCGTCCTCTCCGCGCAGCCCACCGTCTCCTACGGCGTGAGCGACGCGTGGTGGCTCAACCTGCGCGCGCAGGTCCCGGTGGCCACCCACCTCTTCGGCGAGCAGCACGTGGGCCCGGTGGTCACCCTCGGCGTTCAGTACAGCCCGAACTGAAGCGGAGGGCGCCCACGCGCTGGTCAACGAAGCCGCGCCATGTCTGTTGGACAGCGCGGCGCGCTCGTCGATGATGCCAAAGCGCCGCTCGTCTTCCCCTTCGGAGCCCTCGTGAAGCCTCTCTTGGCTGCGTTGTTCCTCTCTGCATTCGCGGCCTCGCTCGGGTGCAGCGGTGATTGCCGGGTGGGCGATCTGACCTCGTGTGATCCGGGGCTGGTCTGCGCGCCGATCGCGTCCGACGCCTCCTCCGGCTGCTTCCCCCCGGTGGAGGTGCGCGGTCGGCTCGTGGATCTGACGACTCAGAAGGGCCTCCCGCTGGGGTTCATCAGCGCCCTGGACGAAACGGGCCTGCCCGCGGGCGAGCTCACCTCCAGCGGTTCGGACGGCGCCTTCACGCTCCAGATCCCGGTGGTGCGAGAGGACAAGAGCGGCGCGCCGCGGACCACCCACCTGACCCTCAACGCCCAGGCACAGGACTACCAGAGCTTCCCGGGCACGCTGCGGACCCCCGAGCCTATCGACACCGCCACCGCCACCCAGGCGGCGAGCGGCGAGCCCTGGGTGGTCACGGCGCCCCAGACGACGGTGGGGCTGGTCCCGCTCCCGGCGGCACAGAGAGGCTGGCCGCACATCGCGGGGGCGCTCCAGTTCGACGTCAACCAGGGCGCGCCCCTGGTGGTGGTGGGGGCCAACGGGCTGGGGGTGGCGAACACCCTGGCGGACAACTTCGGTCAGTTCGTCCTCCTCAATGTTCCGCCAGGCACCTATTCGCTGCGGGTCTACAGCCAGGGCGCCAGCTACGCGGACGCGACCGGCCTCACGGTGAGCGTGGGCTCTTCGGTGGAGGGCGTGCTGGTCGCCCAGACCAGCGAGGCGCTGGCGACGGTGAGCGGGAACGTCGCGCTGCCAGCCGGAAGGGGTCCGGCCAGCGTGGTGCTGGTGCCCAAGAGCACCGTCCTCCCGGACCTCCAGCGCGGGGTGGTCCCTCCGGGCCTGAGCGTCCAGACCGACGCGGCTGGGGCCTTCTCCTTCTCCGGCGTCCCGGACGGCGACTACGATCTCCTCCCCGCCTACGAAAACGACGGCCTGGTGCGGGACCCCAGCGCTGCGGACCCGCTCGAGGTCCTGATCACCGCCGGCACCCCCTCCCCTGCCAGCCCGCCGCCCCTCGCGGTGGTCCCGGCGGTGCAGCTGGTCACTCCGGGCGCCACGGCGATCCCGGAGACTGCGAGCGCGACCCCGACCTTGACCTGGGTCGCTTCTCCGCAGGCCGCCTCCTATGCGCTGACCGTCTTCGACGCGTTCGGACACGCCGTGTTCCAGGCGACACCGCCGGGCAGCGCGACCAGCGTCACCCTCACCGATCCGCTCCCCGCCGGCGCCTTCTATCAGTGGCGGATCACCGCGCTCGACGGCGCCGGGACCCCAGTCGGCCAGAGCGAGGCCTTGCTCGGCGTGTTCCAGGTCCCGTAGCCGAATTGGGTGGGCGGGAAGAGTGGGGTACACTCTCCTGCGTGCGGCCGCTTTCCCTTCAGAGAGGCACCGAACCGCTGAGCAGCGCGGGGGTCCGGCTCCGCCCGGCGCGGCGGGGGGACCCGATGCCCGCGCTCCTGGGTGAGCTGGGCTACGAAGCGGGCACCGACTACCAGACCGTGAACTGGGTGATCAGCCACCCGGAGATGGAGCTGTTCGTCGCCGCGGACGCGCAGGATCGCGTGGTGGGGCTGATCACGCTCTCGCACCGGCCCCAGCTGCGGCTCCGCGGGCGGGTCCTCTCCGTGGACGAGCTGGTCGTCGCCCCGGAGTGGCGCCGCAAGGGCGTTGGCCGGGCCTTGATCCAGCGGGCGCTTGAACGCTCCCGCTCCTTGAGCGTGAAGCGGATCGAGATCGCCCCGCACCCCGCGGATCCAGAAGGAGCCGCCGCCTTCCTCACCGCGTGCGGCTTCCGTCCCGCCGAGGGCGCGCTGATGCACTTCGTCCCGGCGCCGTAGTTTCCGCCGCGCGGTCCGCGCCGGGAACGTATGCTTCAAGCTGACAACCGCGTGAGAGGGAGAAGCCTGTGGCCAAGCAATCCGTGATCGTGCTCGACAACCCGCCGCTCAACCAGGATGCCTGGGCGGACGAGGTCTTTTCGCTCGCGAAGTTCCCGCGGGTGGAGAACGACGCGATCGCGCAGGAGATGTCCAAGGACGCGGAGGCGAAGCCCGTCCTGCTCCAGTACGCGGGCAACCCGGTGATGCACGCGGACAAGCTGGCCCCCCACTACAAGCGCGCGCTGGACAAGCTGCACGGGACGGCGCCGCGGATTGGGCTCTACGGCACCGCCTGGGTCGTCTACACCCAGCCGGTGGACGCGGTGGTGATCGACTGGTCCGAGGTGGACAAGCGCGCCCGCGATCCCAAGGCCGCGGATGGCTCCGGTGAGTACTTCCGCCAGCAGAGCGAGTCCTTCGTGCGCGGGCGGGTGAAGCAGCACGTCAAGCCGGAGCGCGTGCTGGAGCTGCCCCTGGGGCTCTCGCAGAAGGAGAAGGTGGCGCAGACCCTGGCGTTCTTGAAGAAGCTCGGGCTGGTGAGTTAGCCATCCGGCTCCTCCTCAACCTGCTCTGGGTGGTGCTGGGTGGCGGGTGGCTCATCGGCCTGGAGTACGCGCTGGCCGGTGCGCTGCTCTGCCTCAGCGTGGTGGGCATCCCCTTCGGGCTGCAGTGCTTCAAGATCGCCAAGCTGGGGCTCCTGCCCTTCGGGCGGGACTTCCGGAGCGCGTCCGGCGGCCTCTTCGGCGCGGGCGTGGGCTTCGTGCTGAACGTGGTCTGGCTCGTGCTCGCGGGCCTGTGGATCTTCTTGAGCCACCTGGCGCTCGCGGTGGGGCTGGCGGTGACCTTGATAGGTCTCCCCTTCGCCTACCAGCACCTGAAGCTGGCGATGTTGGCGCTGGCGCCGTTTGGCCAGAAGCTGGACTGAAGGCGCGCCAAACACCACGGGCCCCTCCGGAGCTGACTCCGAAAGGGCCCGCGTGCTTTGGGGGCGGTTCGCCCGCCCTCTGCCGTTTGGCCCTTAGGCGGCCATCCCGGTGAACTCCTTGCCGAACTCCTGGACGTCTCCCACCACCTGGGCGACGTCGTTCACCGCCTTGCCAATCCCGATCACGATCTTGAGCGGCGCGGCGGCGGCCTCAAACGGCGGGAAGAGGCTCGCCCCGTTGACCACCAGGTCCGCGGCGTCGAGCGCGATGTCGATCCCGCCCTTGCCGTCCTTGATGTCGTTGAAGAGGCTGACCCCGTCCTCGGCCATCCCGACGATGGGCCCCACCACCGGGATGGAGCTGAAGCCGGCCTTGGCGACCACGTCCGCCACCTTCTCTTCGATGAAGGACTTGACCTTCTCCGGCATCGCCGCGACGAACTGCTTGAAGAGCCGGCCCACCGCCTCCAGGCCGTCCTTGCCGATCCCCATGTCGTACGGGCCGAAGGTGTGGCTGATCGGTCCCACGCCGACCTTGTAGGGCCCGAGCTCGAAGTGGTCGCCCATGGTGAGCAGCGACCCGAAGGCGTTGCCCAGTTCACCCACCGCCCCGACGATGTCGCCGGAGGCCACCTTCTCCACCGCTGAGAAGAAGTGCGCGGTGGAGCCGGACTTGACCAAGGCCTCGTTGAGCTTGGGATCGCCGAAGAACTTCCCGACGGGCCCCGGCAGGTGGCTGAGCGAATCCAGGAACCCGATCATCAGGTCCGGCGCGCTCTTGCTCACGGTCTCGCCCACCGCGCCCAGCTGCTTGATGAACTCGGCCGGGTTTCCGGACTTGAACGCGTCGAACGCCTTGCCCACCGCGTCCATCACGTCCGGGTGGGTGATCGCCTCGCCCAGGCCCTTGAGCACTTCCTTGAACTCAGGCTTGAGGCCCAGCTTGTCCGCCACGGTGTCGATCAGCTTGTTGCGGACGTTCTCCGGGATGTCCTTGGCGACGTTGCCAAGGTCCTTCATCGCGTCGCCCCACTTGCCGTCCTTGACGTCGTCGGCCAGCTGGACCGCGTCTCCGATGGCCGGCCCCAGGTCGGCGATGTCCTGCGCGTTCTGGATCCCCAGCGGCGCCAGGCGCTTCATCACCGTGGGGTCTTTGGCGAGGACGTTGGCGACGTCGGTCATCAGCGTCTTGTCGTTGGCGATCGTCTTCAGCCCGTCCGAGATGTTGCCGGAGAGCAGATCCTGCACGCCCTGGTGGAGCGTCTTGTCGGCGATCAGGTCCTTCACCAGCGCCGGATCGCTGAGGAGCGACTTGGCCAGGCCGAAGCTGTCCGGGAGCTTGCTGGCGGCGAAGTTGATCGCCTTGGTCGCCAGGTCCGGCGCGGCCTCCAGGGTCTGTCCCAGCTCCGAGAGCGCGCCCTTGAAGTCCCCACCGGCGATGTCCTTGCCGGCGTTGATCAGGTGCGGCAGCGCGGCGCCGGCCTGCTTGAGGTCGTCCACCGTCAGGCCCAGCTTGGCCAGGTTGTCGGTGACGCTCTTGGGAAGCTTGTCGGCGATCGCCGCGCCCACCTTCTGGAGCAGCTCCGGGGCGGCCTGACCGGCCTTGATCAGCCCGTCCACCGCGCCCTGCCAGTCGCCCTTGCCCAGCGCCTGCATCGCGTCGAAGAGGTGCGGCGCGGCGTCCCCGGCCTGCTTGAGGTCCGCCGGGGTGAGGCCCACCTTCTGGAGCGCGGCGGTGACGGTCGGATCCTTGCCCACCACGTCCAGCACCGCGTTGCGGGCCTGGTCGTCGTGGAGCAGCGTGCCCACCCCGTCCACCACCTTGCCGTCGAGGATCTGGCCGATCCCGTCGTGCAGGCTCTTGTCGGTGACCAGCGCGTTCAGCACGTTGTCGTTGGTGAGGAGCGACTTGGCCAGGCCGAAGCTGTCCGGGAGCTTCCCGGCCAGGCCCTTGATGGCGGACTTGGTGAGCTCCGGCGCCGCCTGGGCCGCGTCGCCCAGCGCGTTGAGCGCGCCCTTCCAGTCGCCCTTGGCGGCGGCCTCACCCGCGTCGACCAGGTGGGGCAGCGCGGCGGCGCCCTCCTTGATCTGGGCCTCGGTGATGTTGAGGTCCTTGAGGTGCTGCTTCACCGTGTCCGGCAGCTTGGCGTAGACGGCGGCGCCGATCTTTCCGGTCAGGCCGGGCGCCATCTCCCCGGCGGCCTTCATCTCATTGAGCGCCGTCTGCCAGTCGCCCTTGCCGGCGGCCTGCATGGCGTCGATCACGTGCGGCGCCGCAGCCCCGGCCTCCTTCAGGTCGCTGGGAGAGAGCCCGACCGTCTTGAGGGCATCCGCGACCTTGGGATCCTTGCTGACCACGTCCAGGACCGCGTCGCGGGCGGCGTCGTTGTGGAGGAAGTCCGAGACGCCGCCGAGCACGTCGCCCTTGAGCAGCTTGCCCACCGCGCCCTGGAGCTTGGGATCGGAGACGATCTCGCGGCTGACGTTGGGATCGGTGAGGAGGTTGTGCGCGAGCCCCGGCGGGAGGGTGTCTCCCAGGCCCTGGACCGCCTTCTGCGCCAGGGTGGGCGCGGTCTTGGCCGCCTCGGCCAGCGCTGCGATCGCGCCGTTCACGTCACCCTTCACCGCGGCTTCGCCCGCCTTGAGGATGCTGGGGAGCGCGTTGGCGCCGTCCTTGAGGTCCTGCGCGGTCAGCCCCAGCTTGTCCAGCGTGGGCTTCACTTGCGGATCCTTGGCCACCGCGTCGATCACCGAGTCGCGCAGCTGGGTGTTCCCCGCCAGCGCCTTCACGCCGCCTTCGATCCCATCGTTGACGAAGGCCTTGATCACGTCCGGACCGGCCTTGGCGATCTGGTCGGCCACGTTCTTGTCGGTGAGGATGTTCTTGAGCATCCCGTCCGGCAGGTTCTTCGCCGCGCCCTGGATCGCCTTGGAGATGAGGTCCGGCGCCGCCTTGCCACCGTCCGCCAGCGCGTTGATCGCGCCCTTCCAGTCGCCCTTGGCCGCGGCCTCGCCGGCCTTGAGGATGCTGGGCGCGGCATCGCCGGCCTGCTTCAGATCCGCGGCGGTGAGCCCCAGCTTGTCCAGCTTGGACTTGATGTCCGGATCCTTGGCCGCGGCGTCCAGCACCGCGTCGCGCAGGTCCTTGTTGCCGACCGCCTTCTCCAGCCCGGCGGCGACGCCGTCGTTGAGGAAGGCCTTGGCCACGTCCGGGCCCGCCTTGGCGATCGCCAGCGCGGCCTTCGGATCAGAGAGGATGCTCTTCGCCGGCCCGTCCAGGTGGCTGCCGATGGCCTGCAGCCCCTTGGCGATGAGCTCCGGCGTCTTCTTGCTCCCGTCGAGGAGCGCGTTCGCCGCGCCCTTCCAGTCACCCTTGGCCGCCGCCTCGCCGGCCTTGAGGAGATCCGGGGCCGCGTCGCCGGCCTGCTTGAGGTCCGCCGCGGTGAGCCCGAGCGCGTCCAGCTTGGTCTTGACGTCCGGGTCCTTGGCCGCGGCGTCCAGCACCGCGTCGCGCAGGTCCTTGTTGCCGACCGCCTTCTCCAGCCCGGCGCTGAGCCCACCGTTCAAGAAGGCCTTGGCCACGTCCGGCCCTGCCTTGGCGATCGCCAGCGCTGCCTTCGGATCCGAGAGGATGCTCTTCGCCGGTCCATCCAGGTGGCTGCCAATGGCCTGAAGCCCCTTGGCGATCAGCTCCGGGGTCTTCTTGCTCCCGTCGAGGAGCGCGTTCGCCGCGCCCTTCCAGTCACCCTTGACCGCGGCCTCGCCGGCCTTGAGGAGATCCGGGACCGCGTCGCCGGCCTCCTTGAGGTCCTTGGCGTTGAGGCCGAGCTTGTCCAGGCCAGACTTGATCGAAGGATCCTTCGCCGCCGCGTCCAGCACCGCGTCGCGCAGGGGCTTGTTGTCCGCCAGGCCCTCGAGCGCGCCCTTCACGTCGCCCTTGACCAGCTTGGAGACGGCGCCCGGCGCGGCCTCCAGGGTCTGCTTGATCACCTTCGGGTCCGACAGGATGGTCTTGGCCGGGCCGTCCAGGTGGCTGGCCGCGGTCTGGATCGCCGGCACCGCCAGGTCCTCGCCGCCCTTCTTGCCGGCGGCCTCCAGGTGGGTGATCGCGTCGTCCCACTTGCCGGCCATGGCGGCCTTGCCCGCGTTCACCAGCTCCGGCGCGGCGTCCTTGCCGGCCTTCTCCAGATCCGCGGTGGTGATGCCGATCTTCTTCAGGCCTTCGAGAACCTTGGGATCGCTCGCGAGCTGGGTCCCGGCGCGCACGCCGTCTCCTGCCTCACGCGGCGTCTTCCCGGTGGCGACCGCGGTGGCGAAGTCCTTGTCGGAGACCAGCTTCTGCGCGTCCGCGTTGAGGGTCTGTCCCGCGCCCTCGATCACGCCCGCGAGCGCCTTCGGGTCCACGTTCTTCCGGACCGCGTCCAGCGAGACGTCGTCCTTCCGGGTGGCGCCGCCGTCCTGCGCCTCGCGCGCCATCCGCTCGCCGAACGACTGGAGCCCCGAGCCGTCCTTGATCCCCAGCTGCTGCATCGCCTGCGCGGACTTGGGATCCGAGCTGAGCTTGGCGAACTGCTGATCCGAGTGCAGCGCCGCCTCGGTCGCCTTCGGGTCCACCGCCTTGCCGCTGAACTTGGCGAAGTCGTCCCGGCGCCGGCCCAGCCCCTGGTCGAAGTTGCTCTGGTAGCTGGTGGTGTTCTTGTACGGCGCCGGCTTGCCTTCGGACTTGGCGACGTCGTTGGCGTGGCCCATGGCCGTGCGGGCCAGCTCGTCCGCCTTGATCGCCGCGTCCGCCTTGGTCGCCGCGTCAGTGGAAAGTTTCTTTGCAGAGGACTCGGCGGTGTCGACCTTCTTCTGCTCGGCGTCCAGCTGCTTCTTCTGCTCGGCCGCGGCCTTGGGCTCCTGGGGCGGCTTCTTGGCCGCCTCCGCCTTCTTCGCCTCGATCGCCTTCTTGGCGTCGGCGGCCTTCTTCTGGGCCTCGGCCGCCTTCTTCGCCGCCTCGGCCGCCGCCTTGCGCGCAGCCTCCGCCGCCTTGCGCGCCGCCTCTGCCCGGGCCCGTGCCTCGGCCGCCGCGCGGGCCGCCGCTGCTGCTGCCGCCGCGGCCGCTGCTGCCGCCGCCGAAGCTGAGGAGGAACCACCACCTCCGTCGATACGAGCCATGGTCAATCTCCAGATCAATCGGGCGCAGGGCCCGCCGGGCCCATTCCGGGCACGTGTATGTTTAGATTATCGCTGGATGGGAGCCGGGGTTTCCCGAGCCAATTCAGGAACTTGTGCTCACACCAGGCGCCAATGTGCGCCCAGCGGTCACTTGCGGTTGAGCTGGGCCACGAGGCCCTCGAGCGCGCCGCGATCCTGGGGGCTGAGCTCCGAGAAGCGCACGCCGATGGCGCCGCCGCGGACCCAGGCCACCTCCGCCACCAGCGAGAGCTGGCGGGACTCGACCTGGACGTCGAGCAGGAGCTTCTGGCCAATGGCGTACTGCTTCTGCGTCTTGAGACAGAGGCCGCCGACGGAGAAGTTCAGCGAGTAGGCGCGCAGCGCGCGGGCGGCCTGAACCGGCTCCCGGAAGCGCACCTCGATCCGGGCGGGGATCCGCTGTTCTCGGCGGCGATCAGATGAGTCGGGAGCAGCATCGGAGGAGTCATTGCCGGGATGCATTCAGATCGATTGTATACGGCTCGCCGTTTCGGAGACATTCCTTCCGGGGGCGCTTGCGGCGCGGCGGGGCGTTCCTAGCCTCAGAGGCCATGCGCCGCCTGCTCTTCCTCTTGATCCCGTTGTCGATCTGGGCCTGCAAGTCCACCCCCACCCGGCCCGATGGCGGAACCCCGGCGGACGGGGGGCCCCACTTGGTGACCGATGCGGGTCCGGACGCCGGCCGGGATGCAGGGCCCGATGCGGGGGATGGCGGACCGGATGGGGGGCCCCACGCGCTCGCCTGCAGCGTGGTGGCGCAGGACTGCGACGCCGGCGCCAGCTGTCTTTACGTGGACGGCGGGCCGCGGACGGCGTGTTTGACCGGGGCCTGCGATCTCCTGCGTCAGGACTGTGGCGCGGATCAGAAGTGCGACTACCGCAGGGACGACGCGGGGATGACCTCGCGCGCATGCGTCGCCGTGGGGACCGCGAAGGAGGGCGAGCCTTGCCCGACCGTGGCGGATCCCGCCGGGTGCGCCGCCGGGCTCCTCTGCGTGGATGCGCCGGGCGACGCCGGCACGGGGGTATGCGGGCGGGTGTGCAACGCGGACCCGGACTGCGCCCCGGGACAGACCTGCGAAGAGCGCCTCCGGCTGGACGGCACCGCGGAGACGCCCAGCCTCTGCGTGGCGCTCACCCCTTGCGACCTGTTCACCCAGGACTGCCCCACCGGCTCCGCCTGCTACGTCGGCCCCTCGCATCCCAGCTGCTATCCGTTGGGACAGGTCCCGCTCGGCGGCACCTGCGCGGTGTCCAACGACTGCGGGAAGGGCCTGGTCTGCGCGCAGGACAACCAGGGAGACCTCACCTGTCACATGCTGTGTGAGACCAGCGGCGCCACCCCTTGTGCACAGGGGACGTGTCAGGCGGCCCAGGCGCCGGTGCCAGACGGCGTGGGGGTGTGTCTGTAGCGCGCCGGTGGAGCCTCCCGGAGCAGTCGGTCTATCGTTCGCGGCGTGATCCGGAGCCAATCGCAAGTGCCGCCGGAGCCAGGCGAGCGTCCCTGTGTGATCTGCCAGGCGCCGTTGGCCCTCGAACCCCGCTGCGGGGAGTGCGGCGCCGCGCAGCGTCCGGGTGGCTTTCGGGTGCAGCGACTGCTCGCACAGCGCCCCCATGGCCGGGTCTACCTCGCGGTGGATGGCGAGGGGCAGAAGGTCGTCATCAAGGAGCTCCTGTTCCACCTGGCGCCGGACGCCAAGACCATCGACGCGCTGGAGCGGGAGTGCGACCTGCTGAAGAGCGCTCGCCTCCCCGGAGTGCCCCGGTTTCTGGACCTCTTCTCCGAAGGGAGCGGCGTCCACCTTCGGCTCTACCAGGTCCAGGAGTACGTCGCGGGGCGCTCGCTGCGCGCCCTGGTCGAGCAAGGGCCTCTGCCGGATGCCACGGTGGCGAAGATCGCCCGGCAGGCGTTGGTGATCCTCGACGGTCTTCACCAGCACCCGCCGCCCATCGTCCACCGCGATCTCAAGCCGGAGAACCTGATCCTCCGCGAGGACGGGAGCCTGGCGCTGGTCGACTTCGGCGCGGCGCGCACGCTGGCGCAGGGAGAGACCCACGGCGCCACGCTGGTGGGGACCTTCGGCTACATGTCGCCCGAGCAGCTGGGCGGGACGGTGGGCCCGGCGTCGGATCTCTACGGGCTCGGCGCCACCCTCCTCCACCTGCTCACCGGCAGGCCGCCGGTGGACTTTCTCCATGAAGGGCTGGAGCTCCGCTTCGCGCAGGCCGTCTCTCCCAGGTGGCGTGGCTTTCTCCAGGGGCTCCTGGCTCGAAACGCGGGGAAGCGCTTCGCCTCGGCGAAGGCGGCGCTGGCCGCGCTGGA
>Ga0164242_10004253_pt1 | contig 16101 bp, 19 predicted proteins | sample OricomgcompostMG_FD_108783 | JGI IMG/M metagenome (GOLD analysis project Ga0164242, IMG submission 108783) | Miracle-Growth compost microbial communities from Emeryville, California, USA - Original compost - Miracle growth compost (MG) ... | reverse complement strand
GGGGGGGGGGGGGGGGGGGGGGGGGGGGGGGGGGGGGGGGGGGGGGGGGGGGGGGGGGGGGGGGGGGGGGGGGGGGGGGGGGGGGGGGGGGGGGGGGGGGGGGGGGGGGGGGGTGGGGGCGGGGGCGCGGCGCTTCGCGCCTGGCGTGAACTCGCTTGCGTGACGTGGTGATTGGGCGGTTCGGGGTTGGGGTCGGGGTGGCGCTTCGCGCTCCCCCTCGGTGGGTGGGTGCGGCGGCGTGGTCCTGGCGGCGCTGGTTGGATGGGCGGCATGACTGCATCGGAGGGGGCCGCGCGGCGGCCGTTGGGGCTGGGTCCGGATCGTGACGCTGTGCCACTGCGGGCGGAGGGAGGGGCGGAACCTCGGCGGGGGGCGGCGTGGCTGCTGCCGGGGGTGCTGGTGGTGCCGGTGGCTGGCGACGGCGGGGGGCGGAACCTCGGCGGGCGGAACCTCGGCGGGCGGCGGCTGCTGGGCGGCGGGGCGGACGCCGAGGCGGGGCAGGACGGCTGACTGCGGGCGCACGGCAGCGGCCCCCGGCGGGGTGCCGGGGGCCGCTGGTGGGGTGGGGTGGCTACTGCTGGGCGGCCTGCTGGCGGCGGGCGGTGGCGAGGGCGAGCAGGGCGGAGGCGCGGGCGACGTCGGCCCGGTTGGCGCGGGGGTTGGCCAGCAGGGCGGCGGCCTGCTCGGTGGCGGCGTCGGCCTCGGCCCGGTACTCGGCGGCGCGGGTGAGGGCGGCGGCCTGCTCGCTCCGCGCCGCCGGGAACGGGTTCTCCACGCCGAGGCCCGAGGCGCGGAGGGTGGTACTCAGCCGCACTGCTGCGGTGGTGAGGGCGGCGGAGCGCACATCCCTGTCGCAGGCGGGGGCGGGGGCGGCGTCGGCGCTGCCGTGCGCTTCCCAGAGCAGCGCCAGGACGGCGGTGGTAACCGCCTGGCGGACTTCGGCCAGGGCCGGGGAGACGCTGCACTCGGCGGACACGGCGGGGACGCCGAGGACGTCGCTCATGGTGCGGGCCGCTTCGATGGCGCGGCCGGGGACGAACTGCCGCGCGGGGACGGTGATGGCCGCGTCGGTGAGCAGGGCGACGGTGCACTCTGCGGCCCAGCGCAGCCGCTCCGTGGCAGTGGCGGCGTCGGTGGGGAGCAGGCCGCCGGGCAGGGTGGCGACGCGCAGCGCGGGGACCGCCGCCTTCCACACCTCGGCCATCTGCTCGGCGTGGGTGACCATCTCGTCGGCGGCGATCCGGCCGGGGTCGTCGGCGGACATGTGGAGCAGGCTCCCGGCGTCCCGAATCTCGCTGAGCAGGCCAACGGCGGCCGGAGCCGGGGTGTAGCTGTCCGGCTTGCCCTGGAGCGCCACGGCGAGCGGGGAGCGTCCGAGGCGGTGCAGGAACTCTTCGACGTCTTCGGTCAGGCCGTCGGCCAGGGCATCGGCCAAGGTGTTCATCCCGGCGGCGGGGTGCTGCCCGGCGTAGAGGTCGGCGGCGGCGGCCTGGAGCGCGAGGGTGGCGGTCTGGTGGAGCCAGCGCAGGCGCGCCAGCGGGCGGGACGGGCGGGGGGCGAGGGTCTGGAGCAGGTGGCGGACGCCGGTCAACTGGGCGGTGGTCATGGCGAGTTCCCTTCGGGGGGTGGTCAGCGGGCGGGCTTGGCGGCGGGCTTGCGTCCGAGCCAGGCGGCGAGGCGGCCGGTCAGCAGGCGGACGCCGAGGTACGCGACGGCCCCGGCGGCCAGGGTGGCCGCGCCGAGCGGGAGGCGGCCGGACAGCGGGGCGAACAGGTAGGTGACCAGGGCGGCCACCAGGGCGACGTACCGGGCGAACGTCTCGGCGGCGCGGGCGGCGCGGCCGGGCAGCTTCTTCACGGGGTTCCCCTCCGGGTACGGGGGGCCGCTCAGTCGGCCCCCTCCCGACCCACTATGCGCCCAGTGCATGAGATATGCAAGACCCGCATTTCCGGGGTACCGTGGGCGGCATGACGACTTCAACGATGGACTTGCTGCGGACGACGGTAGCGGCGTTGATGCAGCGCACGGGCGAGAACCAGGCTGACCTAGCCGAAGGGCTCCGGCTGAGCCAATCGCAGGTCAGCCGGAAACAAGCGGCGCGCTCCGACTGGACGTTGGACGACGTAGACAAGCTCAGCGCCCACTACGGCATCCCCGTGGTGGACCTGCTGGCCGGGCCGACGCGGGCGTGCGAGCAGCTGCCCCCCACCCGCCGGGCCGCCGTCATCGGCGGCCACCAGACCACCATCCGGCCCTGACCCGACCCTGACCGTGCGCGCCGAGGGGCCGCCGGTACGTCATCCCGATGACGTGCCGGCGGCCCCTCCCACGTCCGCGCCGCCCCGGCCTGCCTCAGGCGGCGTTCACTCGCCCTCCCCGTCGACGGTGACGTTCAGCCCGAGGTGGCGCAGGCCCGACTCATAGGCCCGGCGGGCGCTGGACTGCCGGGCGGGGTCCTGGTAGACGACTCCGGCGATCTCGCGCCACGACAGGTTGTGCCGGACCCGCAGGCGCACCACCTGGAGCGCGGCGCGGCGCTCCAGCAGGCGGACGAGGGTGCCGACGTGGTACGCGGCCTGGCGGTCCTGGTCGACGCTCCGCCCCTCTTCGGCGGAGCCGCCGCCGAGCGCTTCCAGCAGGTAGGCGAGGCCGTCGCCCTCGATCGCGCGGGCAATCTCCCCGTGCGGGTCGTCAGCCTGCTGCCAACTCAGCTCGGCGGCAAGTCCTGCCGTCTTGTCCACGTTCACGGTCATGTCGTCTCCCCTGATCAGATAGCGTGCGCATTGTGCACACCATGACTATGGCAGGGGGTGTGCACAATGCGCAAGGGGTCAGGGGCGGCGGCGCACCGTCTCCACGGCGGCCATCACCAGCAGCGCCGCCAGGGCCGTTGACGTGGCGGCGGCGGTGACCAGCAGCAGCAGCGTTTCCGCGCGGGTGCCGTAGACGCCGATGGCCACCAGGGCGACGACGACGGCCGCCAGCGTCGGCCCGAGGTAGCGGCGCGCGTGCTGCTGGCCGGGCACCACCACCACGACGGGCGGGGCGGCCTGCGGCTGGGCGACGACGAGTGGCTGCACGGGGACGACGGGCGGTGCGGGCGCGGGCGGCGGCCCGAACCCGTAGGGCTGCTCAACTGGCATGAGAGGGGCGAGCGGTGGCGAATCCATGCGCCGACAGTAGCGGCGCGTGGCGCCTCGGTTCCGGGAGTTCCGGCAGGCCGCACGCGTCGGGGCCGCCGGTACGTCATTTCGGATGACGTACCGGCGGCCCCGTTCACGTGCGCGCCGCCCCGGCCTGCCTACTCCGGCTGCTCGTCCCAGACGTTCACCGTGCGGCCCCCGGTCCGCAGCGGCTTGTCCTGCGGCCCCCGGATCTGAGCCGGGATGATCCGGTCTTCGTGGTGGCACTCCCCGGCGGCGTGGCGCTGCGGGGCCATGCAGTGGGAACGGCGGTGGGGGCGCACCGGCCAGCGGCAGGACCACTGCGGGGCGCGGCGGCCGGTGGACGCCGCCGCGTCCTGCTCGGCGGCTTCGCGCGACGGCCGGTGGGCGGCGTGGACGTGGACGATGCGGACCGCGCCGGGGTCGGTGATCCCCTCGCGGGCGTCGCGCTTGCGGGCGGCGCGGGGGCGCGGCACCTCGGCGGCCTCGGCCAGGCGCGCCGCGCCGCCGCTGCCGTCCTGGCCCATCAACTGCCACGCGGTGTAGAGGGCTTGCAGCCACTCGTCGTTGGTGTCCGGCTTCGGGCGCTCGAACCCGGCCCCGTCCATCAGCACGGCCTCGGTGTCCCACTGGATCACCGGGCCGTCAGGGGTGCCGAGGTCGGCGGCGGTCATCCGCAGGCCGTCCGCCGTGCGGCCCACGGTGGTGCCGGGCGTGACGCTCCCGTAGAGGCCGCGCGCGGAGTAGAACGTCACCCACGTGCCGGGGACGTCCGGGACGGCCTGCGGACGGCCGCCGGGACTGTTCCACAGCCACGTCACCGGGCCGTCGGTGGGGTTGGTCCAGTCCGCGCCCCACGGCCCCCACGACGCCGCCACGATGGGAATGGTGACGACGGCCCGCGCGCCGGGGACGCCGAGCCCGGCGGCGCGCATCACCTCGGCGGCGTCCTGGCGGTAGCCGCCGATCGGCTGCTCGAACACGACGAACCCGAACTGGCTCGGCGCGCGGCGGCTGCTGAACCGCTCGCGCGGCGGGGTGGCGGCGGCGGCCAGGGTCAGCGCGGTCATGTCGGCGCTGACCCAGTAGAGCGACGCCCGGCGCAGCCGCTCCTGCTCCAGCCGGGCCAGCAGTGCGGCCGACAGGGAGCTGCTGCGCGGCACGGGGCCGGAGCCGGGCGGGGCGGCGACGATCGGGCGCAGGGCGGACTGCCCGGCCTGGAGCGCCATGGACAGCAGCATCAGGCGGTCCGGGTCGGTCAGCTCGGCCGCCAGCTCGGCGCGCAGGTCCGGCAGCGCGTGCGGCGTCGGGGCGTGCCAGGGGGTGAGGTCGGTGGTGCTCACAGGCGTTCTCTCCTTCGGCGTGGCGGCCCCCTGTCGCGTCCGACGCGGGGGGCCACCGCGGATTGCTCCGGCGCAGGTCGGCACCCGTGACAGGGGCCGATGCCGGGTCAACGCGACAGGGGGCGCGACAGGTGCGCGCGACAGGTCAGCAGGCGAACAGGGCGAGTTGGGCGGGGGCGGTGCGGCACCCGTAGCCGGGGGCGGTGCTGTGGGGGTGGTGGCCGATCGGGGCCGTGCGGCCGGTGGCGGCGTCGGCGGCCTGGCGGGCGGTCAGCGCGCCGCCGCCGGGCAGCAGGACGCCGAGCGGGTGGGGCAGCGGCTCCAGCGCCCGGCCCGCCGCCGACAGCAGGACGGCCGCGCCGCAGCGCGGGCACCGCGCCGCGCGGGGGCCGAACTCGCCGGCGGATGGGGCGGCGGACGCGGGCGCGGCCCGCCCCGAGGGGACGGGCCGCAAGCGGCGGGTCACAGCAGCTCCACGTCCTCGGGGCCGAAGTCGATATCCCCGGAGCCGAAGACGCCCGCGCCGCCGCCGTTGAAGTAGTCGAGCAGGGCTTCGGCCGCGACGTCCTTCACGTCTTCGTCGGACTGGGCGCGGACGACGCGGCCCGCCTGCTCGCTGGTGAGGCTGAGCATCACGGGCCGGGGCCGAATGGCGCTGCTGCCGCGCACGGTGAACGACCCGCTACGGGTGACCCGGAGCCGCATGGAGCCCTCGGGCTGCGCCTCGACCTGGCGGGCCCGGCGCTCCCGGCCGCGCTCGGTGGTCTGGGCGGCGGCGGCGGCGGCCTCCAGCCGGGCGGCGTCCTTCCCGCGCGGGGTGCGGTCCCCCTTCAACCAGCGCTCCACCGTGCGGGGCGCGACGCCGAAGTCGGCGGCCATCGCCTTGGTGCTGCCGCCGTACTGACGCTCGCGGACCTGCGCGGCCTGCGTGGTGGTGCGCACCGGGGTGCGCTTGCTGCTGAACAGCTTGCCGGTGACCCGGCGGAGCAACCCGGCCATGTCACTCTCCCTTCGGGTCGGCGGCGGCCAGGACGGCGCGGCCGGTGGTGTCGTAGTCGTGGATCAGGCGCACGGGGTGCAGCTCGGCGTCAACGGCGGCCAGGACGGCGGCCATCGGAATCGAGGACTCGTGCTTGTAGCTGCCGGGGGCCGCGCCGAGGCGGAGCGCTCCGGGGACGGGGCGGCCGTCGGGGAGCGGGGCGGGCAGCAGCGGCAGCGGCGACGGCTCCGAGCTGGCGTACATCAGCGCGTCCACGTTCACCGCGAACGGAGACAACCCGGTCAGCTCCAGCGTCCGGCGCATCCGGCGGTGCGCGGCGACGCGGGCCGCCGCGATGACGGTGTGCCGCACCTCCGGCCGGTACCACCAGCGGGCGGCCACCTGCTCGGCCCACTCGTCGTCGGAGTCGATCACGTCGCCCCGGTAGGCCCAGCGGCCGATGCCCGCCTTGTAGACGCCCTTGACCAGGGTGGCCACGGCGGCGGCGTCGGCGGCGGCCGGGTCGGCGGCCACCAGCGCGGGGCGGGCGGCGTCGGCGGCCAGGAACTCGGCCGGGGCCATGCCGTCCGGGACGCCGAGGGCGGCCATGCACGCCTTGTACGCGTCGCGCAGGCGGGCGGTCCACTGGGCCAGGTAGGCGGTGGTGGTGGCGGGTAGGTAGGCGGCGGTGACGGTGGACGGGTCGAACCCGTACGCCGTGACCATGTAGGCCACGGTGGGGGTGGCGTACCAGCCGGGGCCGGTGGGCGGGCGGCCGGTCCACTCCGAGGGGTGCGGCAGCTCGGGTTCGACGGCCACGCCGGTGAAGTCGCAGTGCCACAGCCCGGCGCGCTTCTCGTCCCAGCGGGGCGACTGCTCCAGCTCCAGCGGCCCCACCGGCAGGCCCAGCCGCTCGGTGACGGACAGGTAGGAGGTGGAGACGTCCACCGTCACCGCCCACGGCAGCAGCCGCTCATCCGCCGTGAGGGGCCGGGTCCACTGCCGGTAGTCCTCTTCCTCGCACACCCGCTGCCCGGCGCGCTGCTGCACCTGCGTGAGGGGGTGGCGGCTTCCCGCCGCGACGGGCACGGCGGTGTCACCGGAGGGCAGCGCCCCGTCCTTAAGCACCCAGCCGCCGCGCGTCCGGTCCCACTGCTCGCGGGGCCGCACGGCCTCCAGCAGGGCAAGGGCGGTGCTGGCCTCGGTGGTGGCGGGCAGCACGCCGAGGTGCGCCACCACGGTCCGCAGGCGGCGCGCGAGCGTGGCGCCTTCCATCCCCGCGCCGGTGTCGGCCAGGGTGGCGAGCAGGCGGCCGGGCCGGGTGTCGGCGGCCAGCCACGGCACCACCACCAGCGCGGCGGACACCTTGCGCCCGGCCGCGCCCCGGCGGCGGAACACCCGGACGATCGGGGACGCCCCCACCGCGCCCGTCTCCAGCCCGGCCGCCTCGGCGGCCTTGGCGACCTTGGCCGCCAGGGTGGCGGCGGCCTTGGCGGTGCCGGGCAACTTGGCGGGCAGCTTGAGCAGCCGGGCCGCCTCGGCGGAGAGGATCACCAGCGGATCGGCGGCGCGGGCGTCGGGGTGGACCTTGGCGACGCCGAGCGCGTCGGCGGCGTCCACCCAGCAGAACAGGTGCTCCAGCGTGCGGGCGTCGGACAGGTCCGGGACGTCCGGGACGTCCGCCGCCAGCCGCCCGGCGGCGTCCACGTGGACCAGGACCACGGGCACCATCGGCCGCTCGGCGGCGGCCGGGCGGCGGCGGGCCGGGGCCGCCTTGCGGGCCGGGCGGCGGCTGCTGCTGGCGGCGCGGGCCGGGGCCGGGGCGGCGGGCCGCTCGGCGGCGGCGCGCGCCTCGGCGCGGGCCAGCAGCCCGGCGGCGGTCCGCTCGGCGGCGGCGGCGCGGTCCCCCCGGCAGCGCGCCGGGCAGCGGGACCACACCGGCAGGGTGCCGAACGGGGTGGGGGTGGGGGCGGAGACGTAGCCGGGGCGCGAACTCCCCTGGCAGGTACCGCAGTTGGCGGAGTCGGTGCGCTCAGATCGCACGCTCTGCCTCCCTTCGGTGAGGGCCGCGCGGGGTGCGCGGCCGGGGTGAACCATGATGTACCCAGTGCATGAGATATGCAAGACGTGCATACGAGCAGGTGAGGGAGCCCGTCAGGGCCGGGCATCCCATGGCGGCGGCCCGGCCGGGGCGTACGCCACCGCCGCCCACTCCGCCCCCACAGCGGGAGCGGGCAACTCGGCCCCCGCCGCCGCCCGTTGGGCCATCAGCTCACGCCAGCCGCCCGCAGGCAGCCGGGCGAACTCGTCGGCCGGAACCGGCTCCGGCACCCCCACCGACGGCCGCGCCGCCGGGACTGGGATCGGGGCCGGAACCGGCGCGGCGGCCGGGCGGCGCGGCAGCGTCAGCACCGCCAGCACCCGCACCTGAGAGCCGGGCAGCGGGAGCCGGGACAGCAGCACCGCCGCCCCCGACGTCATCCGGCGCGGCGGCTTGGCGGAGAACCGCCGTAGCGCGTCCTGCGGCGGGAGTCCCTGCGCCAGCACCTCGGCCACCCGCATGAGGACGTACGGGTTCGATGCGTCCGCGCCCGGCAGCCACACCACCTGGGCCAGCAGCTCGGCGGCCTGGCGCTCGTAGTAGTCCGTGGACCGCAACGGCCGCCCCGGCGCGCCCAGTTGGAGCGTCGCCACCAGGCGGAACCGCTTCGCCCCCTGGTCTAGGGAGCCGTCCGCGCGGCGGTGGTAGTCCGGCTCCCACTCGACCAGGGCCGCCAGGTGCGGCCGGTGCCGGGACACGCTGCGCTCCGCCATCCCGGCCGCCGCCGCCAGCTCGGCCCGGCCGACGCTACCCTTCCACCCCCGCAGCGCCACCGCCCGCAGCAGCGCCGCGCACGCCGCATCCGGCGCTTCCTGCTGCGCCGCCCACTCCAGCGCCGAGGACTCGGCGTGCAGCTCGGCGGCGGCCACCGGCACCACCGTGCGGCCGTCCGGCTCCAGCCGGGCCAGACTCCGCAGGTGCGCCAGGTGCAGCCGCACCGAGCGGTCGGACAGGCCGATGGCCCGGCCGATGGCCGCCGCCGTCGGCGGCTCGGCGGACTCGTCGTCCGCCAGCACGGCGAGCACCTGGCGGCACCGCGCGCACTGCTCCGGCGGCACCGCCGGGTGTTCCCTGATGGTCACGACCGTTTCCGATTCCCCGACCGGACGCAGGCGCGATAGAAAACCACCGCCGCCGCGCCGTATAGTCGGTTTCGCTCACCACGTAGCAGTTCGAAACGCCCTGGGATGGTCCCCCGGGGCGTTTCGCATGTCCGGGGCCGCAGCCGCCGGAGTGGCCCCCGCCAGGGGGCCGCTCCAACTGACGCTAGCGGCGGACGACTTGAATGCAACCCGCCGGAGACGTTTTCGAGCAAGCGAAAACGTCCGGCGAAACGCCGGGAATCGTTCAGCGCGGCAGGGGAATCACCAGCCCCTCGGCCGTGACCTTCCCGCCCGTCTCGGAGACCAGCCGGAGCAGGTAGCCGAGGGCGATCCCCGCCAGCGCGGCCACGGCCGCCGCCGCCAGGACGTTGACCGCCGTCTCAACCGTGAGGTAGCGGGCGTTCGCCTTGCCGTGGCGGGACTCCACCGGGATCAACCCGGCCCGCACCGCCTGGTCCACCTGCGCCCACTTGAAGCCGTGGCGGGACTCCACGGTGCGGGCGACGTCGGAGAGCGGGACGGCTCCGTTGGTCAGCCGCCAGTCGGCGGGGGGGGTGAGGGTCGCTGCGGTGGTCATCGCTGCTGGCCTTCCTGTCTAGCTCATGATCGGACTGAGCAACGGGTCTACACCTGACACCCCGTCACGCACAAGCCCCGGCCGCCACGTTGCGTGTCCGGCGCGTCAGATTCCCCCGTCTGCACCTCCCCTACCAGCAGCTTTGCCCTATAAAATGTTGGCTGGTATTAGACCCTAGTGGACACTGTTGGACTCAGCTACAGTGTCCAACATGAAACAGCTTGAACGGAGCCCCGTGGCCACCACGAAGTTCACCGCCGTCAACGTGACCCCCGACGCCCGCGACGCCCTGCGGCTGCTCGCGGTCACCGTCTCCGCCAAGGCGGGGCGGCGCGTCAGCATGTCGGCGGCCCTGCTGGTGGTCGCCGACATGGCCAACGCCCACCCCGAGCTGATCGCGGAGAGCGCCGCCCGCCTGCTGAGCCCCGACCCCGAGGAGGAGTCGTGATCCGCCGCGAGATCAGCACCACCGCCACCGACGCCGAGCTGTCCGGCGTCATCCTCGACCCCGAGCTGTCCGCCGTCGTCCTGACGGCGGGCCGCCGGGGGGAGCCCGCCGCACTGCTGCTGCCCTACCAGGCCGCCGCCGAGCTGGCCGCCGAGCACGGGCAGGCCGACCTGCCGAGCTTCCGCCTCGGCAACGCGCTCGCCATCCTGCTGGACCTGCTGTGGCGGGCGACCCGCCTCGGGCAGGGCAGCGCCATCACCTACCAGGGCCGCCCCGTGGCGGCCATCGTCCCGACCCACTGGAACAGCGCCGCCCTCACCACCACCTACGCCCCGAAGGGGAACTGACGTGTTCCGCACCCCGAAGTTCCGCACCGAGACCTACGAGGACGTCCACACCGTGGACGGCATCCCCGCCACCATCACCCGCACCCGGCAGGTGCCGCAGCCGCTCCTGCCCCGCGACTGGGACCGGGCCGCGCTGCGCGCCGCAACCGGCCTGGTGCTCACCCTGACCCTCGGCGTCGTCGTCTGGTCCACGTGGGCCATCGGCACCCTGATCGGCGGCGGCGTCGGGTTCGTCGTCGCCCCGATCTTCGACCTGGCGTGGGCCGTCTGCCTGCTGCTGGAGTGGATGGCCCGGTTCGACCCGGAGAAGCGGCGCTTCCCCCGCCTGCTCGGCTGGGCGCTGCTCGCCGTCACGATGGGCGCGCTGTTCTGGCACGGCGCGCAGCAGCACGACTGGGCGATGGCGTGCGTCGGGGCGTCCGTCTCCCTGGTGGGCAAGGGGCTGTGGTGGGGCGTGCAGGCCCACGTGGACCGCAAGCTCTCCAGCGCTGACCAGCAGTGGGTCAACGCCCAGTTCAGCAAGGCCAACGCCATGATGGCCGTGTCCTCGGTCCGGCGTCAGGCCGCGCGCCTGCGGGCCGCCGCCGCCGCCGAGCTGCTGGCGATGGAAGCGGCCTACGGCACCGACGGCCACGCCGCCGCCGAGGCCGCCGAGGACCAGGACGACGCGCTGCCCGTCGCACCTGCCACCCCCGCGCCCGGCGCTGCCCCGTCGTACGACGGTGCATCTGCCACCCCCGCGCCCGCCGGTGCGACGTCGTACGACGTCGCATCTGCCACCCCCCCGGCCGCCGAGGTTCCGGCGCTCCCGGCCGCCCCCGCCGCCGCCCCCGCCCTCGATGCCGCCGCGCTGCTCGCCGAGCTGCTGGCGGCGGTCAACGCCGCAGCTCAGGCACCGGCCCCGGCGGCGGCCGTGGCGCCTTCCGCCGAGGGCCAGGACGACGCCGAGGACGCCGAGCTGCTGGACGACGACGAGGACCAGGACGACGAGGACGCCGAGGACGACGGCCCGCTTGAGCCGCCGACGCTGGCGACCCTCTCCAAGGCGGACGCGGTGCGGATCGCGCTGCGCCGCCGCCCCGCCTACTCCGGCCAGCAGATCGCAGACCTGCTCTCCGGCTACGGCGTCACCGTCACCGACGCCTACGTGCGGCAGGTGCGCGGCCGGGACCAGCGCCGCGCCGAGGGCGGGGCGTCCGCCGAGGTGGTCACGCTCCACCCGACGGCTGACTGATCCCGAAATCCCCAGACGGACGGGCAGGCCACCAGCACCATAGGAAGCGCACCCGTCACAGCCGGGGCCCCGGCCAAGGAAGTTGGCCGGGGCCCCGGGCCCCATCTCACCTGATCTGAGCAGGGAGTGAAGCACCGTGAGTGTATCCAAGACCGCAGCAACCACAGCCAGCGCGACCCGTACGACCTGGCGGTTCGTCACCGGCGCGCACATGGATGGCATCCGCCGGACGGACGCCGGTTGGGTGAAGCGGGGCACCCGCCCCCTCGCCCCCGGCGGCCGGGTCAGCCGGTGGACGCTGATGCCGCGCGCTCAGCGCGCCTCGGCCCGCCTGGCGGCCACGGCCTCGCTGGCCGCCCTCGGGTGGGGGGAGCTTGAGCACCCCCACGGCACCGAGCAGGCCGTGACCGGCGTGGCCGTGGCCGCCGCCACCGGGGCCACCGGGGCGGCCGTCCGGGGGGCGCTGCTGTGGCGTCACCGCCGGGAGTGGGTGAAGCCGCTGCACGTCGCGCTGGAGAAGCCGCTCGGCCTGCCGGAGGGCACCGTTCCCGGCTCCTACCTGCACATCCCGCGCGACTACCCGACCCGCACGGACGTCGGCACCATCGACCTGCCGCCGGACTACACCGGGCACGCCGGGACCGCCGAATCCGTCATCAGCGGGATCATCAAGACCAAGCTCGGCCTGTCCGACGTCTCGGTGAGCTACAAGCTCGCGGGCCGCAAGCCGCACCTGGTCATCACCCAGACGCCCCGGCCCCCGGCGAAGGTGATGTTCGCCGCGCCGGAGACGCGGGCGCTGGTGGAGAAGGCCGCCGAGTCGGCCCCGTTGATCGGCCTCGGCCCCATGTCCCGCGTCGTCAGCGTGGACATGGACAGCGAGTCCCCGCACATTCTGGTCAGCGCGTCCACGGGCGGCGGCAAGTCCGTCATCACCCGCGCCATGACGACGCAGGTTCTCCACCGGGGCGGGCAGGCCGTCGTCCTCGACTTCAAGCTGCACAGCCACAAGTGGGCGCAGGGGCTCCCCTCGGTGGACTACCGCAAGCGCGTCCACGAGATCCACGACGCCCTTGTCGAGCTGGGCGAAGAGGGGCACCGCCGCAACGAGATCGTGGACCGCTGGTCCGAGGCGGGCGACCCCGACGTCGGCCCCCGGAAGGTGATCCTCCTGGAGGAGGCGAACGCCACGATTTCCAAGCTCAAAAGGCACTGGGCGGCCGTCCGGAACCCGAAGTTCGACCCGAAGGAATCCCCGGCAATCGACGCGCTGCGGGAAATCCTGTTCATGGGCCGCGCGGTCAAGATGCACGTTCTGTTGGTGGCGCAGTCGGCCACGGCCGCCGCCCTCGGCGGCCCCGAGGTCCGCGAGTGCTTTTCGACCCGCATTCTCGCCCGGTACACCCGCAACGCGTGGATGATGCTGGTCCCGGAAGTGCAGCCGATTCCCCGTTCTACCCGCCACGTGGGCCGCGCCCAGGTGGTTTTGGGCGGGGTGGCCAGCGAAACGCAGGTGGTGTTTTTCAGCGACGCCGAAGCGCGGGCGTGGGCGCTTTCCGGAACCGTGGTGCCGCTGGACCAGGACCAGGACCAGGCGGAGCCGCTGACGGCCGCCGAGGGTGTCACGTCACAGGGTCACAGCATCCCCACCCCCCGCGTGACGTCGGACGACGAAGAGTCGGTGTATGTGACAGAGCCGGGCGTGACACGGCCGGTCCTGACGCTGGTCAAGGGCGGTCCGGACGCCCCGGCCGTTCCTCCGATGCCGAAGAATCCCCCCACCATTCCCCGCTACAGCCTCGCCGCCGCGTCACGGGAAGGCATTGTTCCCATGACGGCCGACGCGCTGCGCCAGGCCAAGCGGCGTGACGACTCGTTCCCCGCCGGAATCGACGGGAAGTTCACCGCCGACGAGCTGACGGCCTGGTTCGACGCCCGGAAGAAGGCGGCGGAGGAAAGCGACTCGGAAAGCGCGGTCTAGGAATCGCATTCGGCGGGCCGCCGATTCCACGGAATCCGGCGGCCCGCCACCCCGGCAGCCACCAGCACCACGCCCCGGAAGGTGTTCCGAAATGACCGCGAAGAAGCCGCCCGCACACCCCGTCGTTCTCGTCGCCCGCGCCCTCGGAATCATCGTCGGCCTGCTCCTGGTCCTCGGCCACGCCCCGGCGCTGTGGCCCGCCGTCGGCGGCCTGCTCGCCTACGTCGCCGCCCTGGTGGCCATGCGCGGATCGTGGCCCGGCGGCCCCGGCCGCGCCGCCCGCACGTGATCCCGGCGGCCCGGTACGTCATCCGCGATGACGTACCGGGCCGCCCCCGCTCCAGCCGCTCCAGCCGCTCCAGCCGACCCAGCCGCCCGAAGGAGAGCACCCGTGCTCATCACCATCACGTCGTTCGGCTACCTGCACGATCCGGCACCGGCCGCCCACCTGACCGTGGACGTCCGCGCGTTCCGTGACCCGCACCTGAACCCGGCGCTGCGGGAGCTGACCGCCGCCGACCCGGCGGTGCAGGCCGCCGTCATGGGCACCCCCGGCGTCCCCGAGCTGCTGGACGCCCTGACCGACGCCCTCACCCCGGCCGGGGCCGCCGTGGCCGCCACGGGCGGCCCTGACGCCCCCCTGCGGGTCGCCGTGGGCTGCGCCGGGGGTCGGCACCGCAGCGCCCACGTGGCGGCCGTCCTGGCGGCCCGCGCCGCCGCCCTCGGCCACACGGTGGAGCTGCGCCACCGGGACATCCGGAAGCCGGTGGTGCAGCGGCCCGCCGCCACCTAGTCCGCATCCCCTATGCACTGGATGCATGAGCCCTGACCCACCAGCGGCCCCCCGGCGAATTTCCGCCGGGGGGCCGCTCGCTTTCGCCAGGGCGAATCTGCGGCGGCATCGGATTCGCCCCGGCGAATCCGATGCAGTTCCGCCGACCCGAGCGGCCGAAGCCGCGGTTCCGCCCCCGCGAATCCGCGGCGACCCCCACCCGCCGGCGAACCCCCCTCCCCGACGCGTGGCGCCTCGCCCCGGCGGTGCGACGTCGCACTGCGGCGGTGCGACGTCGCACCGCCCACCAGCGCCGCAGCCGCCCGGCGGCCCGCTCGGCGGCCGGGGCCGCGCCGGGGGGGTGGCAGATGCGACGTCGCACCCGCAGCAGGTGCGACGTCGCACCCGCGCCGTGCCCCGTCGCACTCCGCCGATTCGCCGTCGCATCCGAATTTTCTACGGTTTTTCAAACTGCATCTCCCGTATCAGCGGCTACACGGTTCCCTTTCCTGTTGCGACGCCCCGCGAATTCCCAACCGTCAATACAATGACACTGCATACGTTTTCGCGTACTACGACAGGGGGTTTCCCGTGAGACGCACCACCACCACGGCCGCAGGCCGTATAGCCGCGCCCGCCCGAAACGGCCGGGGCGTCCAGTGAGGCGCGCCGCGTCCGAAGCGCTGCCCGCCGCCGTCACCGTCCGGTGCCCCGCCTGCGGGCGCACCGTCACCACCACCCAGAGCGGGAACACCACCCGCTGCCCCGTCCGCGCGGGCGGCTGCGGAACGGCCATCCCCGTCCCCGCCGGACTCACCCGGCCGCCCGTCCGGCTCGCCTGCGGCGGCTGCGGCCACGTCTGGGCCACCCGCGCCAAGGGCGGCGGCGTCATCCGCTGCCCCGCGTGCTCCAAGGCCCGGCGCGTCCCCGTCTCCCTCCGCGCCGACGCCGAGGCGTGGCAGCAGCAGCCGCGCCCGCGCCGCCGTCGTCAGGACGTGGCGCCTCGGCCCCCTCGGCGGGTCAGCCCCGTCCCGCTCGGCCGCCAGCTCGGCGCGCTGCTCGGCGGCGGCCACCAGGCCGCCGAGGTTCCGCCCCGGCCGCGCCCGGCGGCGGCCGGGAAGGGTGAGCGCCGCCCGATCGGCTGCGCCGCCTGCGGGCACACCTGGCACACCCGCGCCAAGGCCGGGAGCACCCTCCGGTGCCCGTCCTGCGGCTACGCCCGGCGGGTTCCGGGGGAGCGGCCCCGCCAGGACGCCCCCGCCCCTCGGCGGGCCGCCCCGGCCCCCCTGCGCACCGCGCCCGCCGACCCGGCCGCCGCCGCCGAGTGGGAGCGCCGGGAGTACGCCCGCCGCGAGCGGGTGTGCATGGTGACCGGCACCCTCGGCGGCCGGTTCCGGGTCTGGTTCACCCCGCACGACGGCTGCGAGGTGCTGGACTGCCTGCTGCCCACCGCGCAGCAGGACTGCCCGGCCCCGCTCGCCGTGGTGGTGGAGTTCACCGACGCCTACGGCGGGGAGTCCGCCGCCTACGCCTGCGCCGAGCACGGGCCCGCCCTGGCGGCGCAGGCCGCCGGGGCGCTGCACGTGGCGGTGGAGGTGCGGCCCCTCCGGAGGTAAGGGGCGCGCCCCGTGTGTGCCACACAGGTTCCGCCCCCCCTTTTCGGGGCCCGAGCCTGTGGATAACTCCCCGAACGATCGGACGGTTGGCACTCACGGGGCGATTTGTAGGGTGGCACGTTCGGGGATTACCCCTTACACCCGGAACCTTTTTGGCACACACGGGGTTCCGGGCGGCGCACACGGTCTGACCTGCGGAAACACCCCTCCCCGGAACCCCGTGTGTGCCAAAGAGGTTCCGCCTGTGGATAACCCAAAAATGGCACCTGACCTGCGGTAACACCACCTGCGCAGCACAAGGCGGAACCTTTTTGGCACACACTCACCAGAGAGAGAGTCACCCAGGGGAAAGACGGGCCACGGGGCCGCAGCGCGGCCCCCGCGTCCGCAACGCGGACGCGTCACCGCGCGTAGCGCCGGTGACCCGGCGTAGCCG
>Ga0164242_10004252_pt1 | contig 16107 bp, 10 predicted proteins | sample OricomgcompostMG_FD_108783 | JGI IMG/M metagenome (GOLD analysis project Ga0164242, IMG submission 108783) | Miracle-Growth compost microbial communities from Emeryville, California, USA - Original compost - Miracle growth compost (MG) ... | reverse complement strand
GTCTGCGGCGACCGGGGAGCGCGTGCTGATCGACGCTGTGCTCGAGGACGCGTACGCGCACGCCGTGGCGAACGAACGGCACCCCGACGTGCGCACCGTGCTCGAAGGGTGGGGGTCCGCAGCCGCAGGTCTGGCCCGCTGACCGGTCCGCTGTGGCCGCACGCCCAGCATCCCGGCGGCCGACGCGCCCGGCGGCTGACGCGCCCCGGCAGCCGACCCAGTGCACCCGGCGGCCGCCCCAGTGCCACCGGTATTCAGGTGACACGCGCCGTCGACTGGATTATCCACTCGACGGGTCGTCTCACCTGAATTCCGGTCGCCCGGCGCGGTCCATCGAGCGCTAACCTCGTCGTACGAACCGTCGTACGAACACCGGCCTACGAACACGGCCGCACGAACACCGCAGCCTCGCCAAGGAGCCCCATGCAACACGCACACGTCATCGTCATCGGCGACGCACTCATCGACGAGCTGCGCGACGAGACCGGCGTACGCGAGTTCGTCGGCGGCGCCGCTCTCAACGTGGCGGTCGGACTTGCCGTGCTTGGCATCTCGACGACGCTGGTCGCCATGGTCGGTGACGACACGGATGGCGGCCGCATCCGAGAATTCCTCGCCGAACACGGCGTGACACTTCTCGCCACCGGCGGCGCGCACGGGTCGTCGCGGGCAACGTCCGACCGGCGCGCTGGCGAACCGACCTATGTCTTCAACGATGCGGCCCGCGGGCGACGCATCGAATTCGACGACGACGCGCGGCAAGCCATCGCCGGGGCACGTCACGTCGTGATCAGCAGTTTTCCGTTCGATGACCAGGCGCAGTTCGACGCTCTCGTGGCCGCGATCGGGAATCCGCAGAACCGGCTGATCCTTGATCCAAACCCCCGGGCCGGGATGATGCACGACAGCGCGCTTTTCGCCGGCAATTTCGAGCGGCTCGCTGCCACATCCCTGCTCACGAAGGTCAGCGACGAGGATGCGGCGTTGCTTGGCTACGAGTCGCTTGCGGCCCTGGCCGATAGCGTTCGCGAGCTCGGGTCGGAATATGTCCTCACGACCGCAGGCTCGGCCGGCGCTTCGATCGTCTCTCGTTCCGGAATGCGGGTCGATGTTCCGATCACGCGCTTGCCCGGCCCGATCGTGGACACCATGGGCGCGGGCGATGCGACGCTGGCAACCATCTGCGCGTCGCTGACCTCTGGCGGCATTCCGGTCGGCGCACCTGAGTGGGCACAGACCCTCGGCGACGCGATGCTCGTTGCCGCCGCCACGTGCCGCGCGCCGGGGGCCCTGATTCAGCTGCCGCAGGAGCGGAGGGCCGCCCGGTGACGATGATGGTCGCCGTGAGACACGAGCCAGCGCAGTGAGCGTCGAGCCAGCGGCGACGGCGAATTCTGCGACGTCAAGCGCGGCGACGTTGAACGCGTGCGTCGCCGACATCCGCGCGCGGATGGCCGCCCAGGATCGAGTTCTCCTGGGCATCGCCGGTCCACCCGGGTCTGGCAAGTCCACGTTCGCCGGGCAATTGTTCAGGTGTTTCGACTCGAGCGAGGCCGTCATCGTTCCGATGGACGGCTTTCATCTCGCACAGGCGATCCTCGACGGCACGCCGCTCGCGTCACGCAAGGGCGCTCCTGACACGTTCGACGTCGGCGGATACGTCGCTCTGCTTCGCCGACTGCGCGCCAACGGCGAGCCGGTGATCTACGCGCCCGCATATCGGCGCGGTCTCGAGGAGCCGATCGCGGCATCCGTCACCGTAGACAGCAGCGTGCGGTTGGTGATCACCGAGGGCAATTATCTGCTCTCCGATCTCCCGGTCTGGCGCGATGTGTTCGGCCTACTCGATGACGTCTGGTTCGTCGAGACCCCGGATGAACTGCGCGTTCCTCAGCTGATCCGTCGTCACATCGCCTTCGGCATGGATGCGGAGGCCGCCGAACGCTGGGCCAACGGGCCGGATGCCGAAAACGCGCGCCTCGTGGCATCCACGCGACATCGCGCGACCCGCATCATCTCCTGGCCGACGGGTGCGCACGGCTAGTCGCGCCACGATGCCACGCTCGTCTTCGTCGTGGCGCTCTCGTGCGATGAGTCCGGCCTTCTCTAGCTGACCGACCTGGTAGCTGAGCCCACTGCGCGAGGCAACGAGCCTGTCAGCGAGCTCCGCCATCCGGATGCCATCCGGCGCCTGCGCAAGTTGCATCAAGATCTCGAACTGCACCTGCGTGATGTCGGCCTGCTCATGCAGATTCCGCTCGATCGCAACCCTCGGCACAGGCACCGTAGGCACCGCTCTCGCCACGAAACTGGTCGACGTCGGCCATGACGTCACACTCGGCTCGCGCACGCCGGACAGCACGTCGAACCGGCAGCGCTCGCAAGGTCGACGACCGCGTTCATCTCAGGCGATGACGCGGATACCAAGGCGACCGAGCACTACTTCTACCTGTTCTTCGCGACGTTGCACGCGTTGGGCACCCCGACGTTCAACGTGGCGGTCACCCGCTGAGCCGCGCTTCAGCCCGCTGAGCCGCGCTTCAGCCCGCTATGCTGCGTATTCGGCCGACACCAGAATCGGCTTGTGGTCCGATTCGCCGCGCGCCAACGTCTCGACGTTGCCAATGGTGAACCCGGACGACGTGACGAAGTCGTAGTGCCCTCGGAAGATCTTGTATCGGGTATATGTGCGAGTGTCGCTGAGCGAAAGGTCGTAACCGGAGACCCCGACATGCTCGGTGAGATTCTTCTTGAAAAGCGGGTAATTGTAGTCACCGACCATCAGGGTCGGCAGAGCGTCGCCCATCGTGCCCAGTTGCGAATATGCCGCGCTGATCTGCTTGCGGCGCAGGGAGTTGAGTGCGGTGAGCGGCGCCGCGTGAAACGATGCGACGATCAGTTCGTGGCCATCCGCTTTGTCGACGAGTCTCGTGCCGATCAGTCGCTCGTGCGCAGGCGTCAGTACGCGGTCGTGCAACGATTTCTTGAGTTCGAACGCCTTGGTCTCGTGCGCGGTGAAGCGGTCGCGGTTGTAATAGACGGCAAGGCCGAGCCGGTTGCGTTTGGTCGAATCGGCCAGATGCAACTCGTCGATATCGGACGGCATGTTCGTCGTGTCGCACTCTTGCAGGCACAACACGTCGGCATGGAACTGTTCCGCAAGCGCGACCAGTTCGCCGCTGGCATGGTTCTTGCGGAGGTTGTAGCTGATGACTCTTATCAGGATTATCTCTTCGTGCAGATCGGACCAAGAATAGTTTCACTGTACCCGGCATCGCTTGGCATCACCTGCCGACGGGCGGATGTTCGCAGCCCGTTCAGGCCGATGACGTCATCGAAGCGACCCGTCCCCGGCGCGAAGCGCCGCATCCCGAGTCGATGTGCGGATGCCATAGAGGCTCGTCGACGCCGCGATGAACAGGTCGTCGCCGTTCGATCCGCCGAAGCACACGTTCGCGACGGTCTCTGGAACGGCGATACGTCCCAGCCAACGGCCCGATGGATCGTACACGTGGACCCCATCGCCGGCGGATGTCCACACATTGCCGTCGACGTCGACACGGAATCCGTCTGAGACACCCGTGTCGACGCTGACGAATCCGCGTCCGTTCGTGCACCGCCCGTCGACGACGTCGTACGCGCGGATGTGCTCGCTGCCATTCCTGCGCGAACCGTCCGCAGTGTCTGAGACGTAAAGGATGGCGCCATCCGGCGAGAATGCCAGCCCGTTCGGTTCCGCCATGTCGGTGATCACCGGATGCAACTCTCGCGAGCCTGGATCGAAACGGAACACGTAGCATTCGCCGTACTCGCGCTCGCCCGGGTGCCCCTCGACGGCCACGGTGATGCCGTATGGCGGGTCGGTGAACCAGATGCTGCCGTCCGACCCGACCACAACATCATTCGGTGAGTTCAGACGAACGCCGTTGTATGAATCGACCAGGCCGGTGACAACCCCGTTGTCGTCACGTTCGACGCGACGCCTGCCGTGCGAGCACTGGATGACCGTGCCGTCTCGATCGAGAGTGCGCCCGTTGGTGAACTCGACGTCTGTTGCATACACGGATGTCGAACCGTCGATCGTCGAGTACTCCAGGATGCGGTTGCCGGGGATGTCGCTCCAGCGCACGGTCTGCGACTGCGGCATCCACACCGGTCCCTCCGACCACGTAGCTCCCGTCGCCAGTGCGACCAGAGTCGCCGACTCGGGGACCAGACCGTCGAGTCCATCGACTACCGCCGTGCGATCCCATGCCGAGCGCGCATCCATGATCACCCCGTTCGTTACAGGCGCCGATCACCAGCGCCGGTTAGCAGCAAAATCCCGAACAGTCTTCCATGAAACACGCCGAGGGTGACACCTGGTGCCGAGAGTGGCGCGCGGACCACACACTCTCGGCACGAAGGGTCACCCTCGGCGGCGAACGCGAACTCGGCGAACTCGAACGCGAACTCGGCTACCCGGCGTGCTGCCGCTCGCTGCGATTCTTGCGGCGAACGATCAGCACGATCGCGCCCACCGCGACCAGAAGCACGCCCCACGTGATCCACGAGCCGATGGCCAGACCCGTCGACGCCAGGTCGGATGCCTGCGTCGAGCCGTGACCGGAGCCGCCGGTACCCGAGCCTGATCCCGAGCCCGACCCCGATCCGGCACCCGCGCCGGTCGTCGGCCCCGTGGTCGGGCCAGTCGTGGGGCCGCCATCTCCGCCGTTGCTAGGCGGGGTGACCGTCACCGGCACGACCTTCGCCACGGATCCGTCTGCGGCCAGGAGCACCGCGCGCTGCTGCGGCTTGGTGAAGTCGAACATGCCGTTCAGCGTTCCAGCCCGCTCATCGAACGAACTGTCGCCGATACGCCCCGTCGACCAGTTGTCCTCGATGAACTTGATGATCGAAGTCTGCTCCACCGCCGTGTGATCGATGTAGTTCTGCTTCGAATACGGCGAGATCACCAGCATCGGCAGGCGCTGACTCGGCCCGCACCTGTCCTGATATCCTCCGGCGATCGTCGATGACTTCGACGTGCAGATCGTGGAGTCGTTGTTCGGGTCGTTCGACCCGTTCAGAATCGTCGGCGCTACGTGGTCGTACCAACCGTCTGAGTCGTCATACGCGATCACGATCGCGGTGCTCGACCACGACGACGACTTCTGAATGGCGTTGATCTTGTTCACGAGGAACTTCTGCTCATCCAGCGGGTCAGAACTGCCTGCATGGCCGTCTTGGGCGATGGACGCCTTCAGGAACGACACGGCCGGCAGATTGTTCTGCTTCAAGGCGGTGTCGAATGCGCTCAGGTCGTAGTTGTGGTTGGCCTGATCCGTCTTGCCGATCATGGCGTCGGAGGTCGGTGCCAGGTGGTGTGGGTTCGAAGTCGACTTGTAGTACGAGAACGGGTTGTGATGCGGCGAGTAGTTCTTCGACGTGGCTCCAACGACGTTGACGCTCGTCGAGTCGCACTTGGCGTAGTCGCCGTCGTCACCGCTCCACTTGGTGCTCGGCGTGAAGCCGGCCTGGAACCAACCCCATGTGACATTCTTCTGATTCAGCAGGTCGCCGATGTTCTTGCCCTGCATCTGCACCATGTCGGATGTCGACGTGTGATCGTTGTTCGAACAATCGTCGAACGCCGGGTCCGGGTCGGAGATGATGCTGCCGACCCCGTTCGCATCCGGCGATTGCACGCCGGACGAGGTCAGCTTCTTGTCTCCGGTTTTGGCATCGATGGCGACGGCGCCGTGTGTCTGGCCCGATACGAGATCGATCGCCCCGGGCGTCGACTGTCCGAAGATCGAGTCCCAGTTGTTGTCGCTCATCGCGTAGTTCTGTGCGTAGTTCCACAGGCCGGTCACGGTGTTGCCGTCGTAGTAGTCCATGGCGAGCCCCGGGCTCCCGTACGCCCCTGTGCATGTGTCTCGGCTGGTGTTCTGCACGAACTTGTCCATGCCGCCGTTGTTGAGCGCTTTCTGCTCATCCGGATATGCGTGGTTCTGATCGCACGTCACCGCCTCGGACTGAGACAACCGCCGTGGAGCGTACTGGTTCGGGTTGTTCGCCAGCACCCCTGCGCTGACGAGCGTGTCCGCCTTCGGTGTGTCCGCCGCCGCGGTGAACGTCGTGCCGTCGGTGTTCGCCGCCTGCGGATACGTGCCGAAGTAGTGGTCGAACGAGATGTTCTCGTCGAACAGCACTACGACGTGCTTGATCGGAGTCGCGGTGTTGTCCGAGTTGTCCGCTGCTGCCGACGCCGCGGACGGCAGCGCGATCGCGCCGATCGCGAGCGCGGCCGTGAACGCCAGCGGCACCATCGCGGCTCGCCGCCGTGAGCGATTTCGCCGAGCCCCGTTTCGCTGAGCCCCATTTCCCCGAGTCCCATTTCGCTGAGCCATGCTTACTTCACCGTCACCTTCGTTGTCGCGGTCTGTGTGCTCGTTCCGTCGGACACGGTGACCGTGACCGTCCTGTCTCCTGTTGTCGTGAACGTGTGCCATCCGTACACGCTGTACTGTCCGTCGTCGTCCCCGGGTGTGACGGCGACATCCGTGGAAGCCGACGAACCGTCTCCCCAGTCGACCGTCACGGTGTATCCGTCTGCACTGCCCGCGGTTCCGCCGCTGATGGTGGCCAGATCGACGCCGTACTGAGCGCCGGCCGTCGCGTCCGGCAGTGATTTCGCCCCGCTCGCGGTGAGATCGGTGTTACCCGCCGCCTGCGTGCCGATGGAGAAGACGTGCATGATGCCGCTGGTGGTGACCTTCGGCAGCGTGATGTTCGCGACCTTCTTCGACGTGTCGAGAGAGTATGGCGCTGTCGCGAAGATCGTGCGGTTCGCATTGCTGGATGCACCGGCCTGATTGTTGACCTTCGCGGTGGTGACCACCGCGGTGTTCCCAGACGCCGCGGTCCCGGCCCAGTCGGTGAACGTGATCGGCACCTGTGCATGGGTGCCATCCGTGTAGTTCACTGCGGCGAATCCGGTGGACGGCCCGTTCGTAGCCGACCCGAGGAACGACAGGGAACTGTAGCGTTTGTCACCCATGTCGATCACCTGACCCGCCGGGATCCAGTTGTTCGCCTGCCCTGCAGGCACATCCGGCCACGTGAAGGTGACCTTCGAGCCCGGCAGCGTCAGTGTGCCCCCGGGAGTGGCGCCTGCGCTCTTCAGCGCGGCGGGCGAGAACGAGTTGTTCGACGCGTCGAAGCTGCCGGAGTTGGCGGTGCCGTCGATGGATGTGCCCACGTTGTTGAACGCGTTCTGCCCGTCGGTGAATGACGGCGGAACATCCTTCGCTCCCGTGCCCCAGCTGCTCGGCGTCGCCGCCATGGTGAACTGCAGCGTTCCGCCCTTCTGCGCGAAAGACTCCGGCACCCAGTTCGCGGTGCTCGCTGTGCCGTTGACGCTCATGCCCGTGACGTATTTGTTCGTCGCAGACGCGCCCGGTGCTGTGATCGTGTACTGGCGGCCGTTGTCGCTGGTGATCGACACGTTCGTGAACGACGGGCCGTTCACCAGCAGTTCGGCGCGGCCGTATACACCGGGGAACACACCGAGCGACGCCCACACATACCAGGCGCTTGTGGCACCCAGGTCGTCGTTACCAGCGATGCCGGTCGGGGAGTTGTCGCTCCACAGCTCTGTGCGGGCGCGCTGCACCACATCCTGCGCTTTGGACGGCTCGCCGATCCAGTTGTACAGCCACGGCGTCTGATCGGACACCTCGTTACTCAGGTATGCGTACGGGCTGGCGTTGCCGGCATTGACCTGGGTGAAGAACTTGTTCAGTTCGGCGTCGAAGGCGACCGCGCCGCCCTTCTTGGACACCAGCGAGCCCACATTCTGCGGCGTCAGCCAGCCGTACTGACGACCGGATGCCTCGATGAACTGGTTTCCGCCTGAGCCGTCGAGGTTGAATGTGTTGTCGAATCCGTTCTTCGAGCGGGGACTGATCGCGTTGGTGCCGGGATTGAACACGTTCTGCCATGACTGAGCACGCTGCGAGAACAGCGCGTAGTCATCCGTGTCGCCGTCACGCTTGGCCAACTGCGCGATCGCGAAATCGTCCACGGCGTACTCCAGCGTGTCTGAGGTCTGATCGGACCCAGACGCGTTCGTCGAGATGAAGCCGAGCGCAGAGTACTGGAAGGCATTGTCGCGTTTGCTGCCTGTCGCCGGGAGCGCCTGTGACGCGACCAAGCTCTTCACCGCGGCCGTCCTGTCGTAATTCGTGCCGCCGAACGCGTCAAGCTCGCTCATGACGACATCGAGCGAATCGCCGTTCATCTTGTTCTGGGCACCGGCGAGCATCGGCCAGTTGTACCAACCTGCCTGCTGAGCCAGGTGCAGAATCGACTCGTTCATGTCCGACGCCCTGTTCGGAAACAACAACCCGATGAGCTGGGCTTCATCACGGTAGATGTCCCACCCGGAATATGTCGCGTACTCGTGCTGCTGCCCGTCGGCCAACGTGTGGGTCTTACCGTCGTAACCGGCATACTGACCATTGACGTCTTCTGTGACGTTCGGGTGAAGCAGCGAGTGGTACAGCGCGGTGTAGAACGTCGTCAACTGTGCGGTGTCCGTGCTGGAGACCGCGACCTGGCCGAGCGCCTTCTGCCACGTGTCGTGTGCAGCCTGCGCCACCTGTTCGAACGACTGGTCTTTCACCTCGGTCTGCGCATTCTGTTTGGCGTTGGCCACGCTGACATACGACAGGCCGACCGTCACATTCACCACGGCCCCCGGTGCGAACGACACATATGCGCCCGTACCGTTTGCATTGGCCGACGTGCCGGAGGTTCCACCTGCTGTCACGGCACTGTCTTGCCAGACACCGGACGCCGTCGGCTTCTGGTCGAAGGTCGCCGAGAAGTACGCGTTGTAATAGACGCCCTGCTTGCAGGTCGACTGCACGTGCGTGCTACCCGAGATCGTGTTGCCGTCGACGGTTACCGTGCTGCCTTCGCTGCCGTTGACCGAGCCAGCCGCATCGAACACGAGTGTCTGCGAGGCAGCGGCACCGGCGCCCGCAGCGTTCGGGAACGTGAAGCGGCCGACTCCTGCACGAGTGGTGGCCGTCAGCTGCGCCTTGATGCCGCTGGCCAGCGTCACCCCGTATTCGCCGGGTGTCGCGGTCTCGCCGTCGTGGGAGAAGCCGGAATAGAAGGACCGGATGTCGTCCTTCGGCGATACCGTCAAGGCGCCGTTGGACAGGGCTCCCGCGTACGGCAGAATCGGGAAGTCCTCGGCTCCGTACTTGTTCGCACACCCCGTGCCAGAGACACGGTTCATCGAGAAGCCCTTGATCTGATCGGCGTTGTATTCGTAGCCGCCCAGGTTGGTGTTTGCACCGCCTGCGGTGTTGTAGGTGGTCGGGTTGAACTGCACCATCCCGAACGGCGTCGTCGCCCCGGGCGATGTGTCGCCATACGGCGTCTCGGTCTGTGCATTCGCGCCCGCCTGCGTTCCGATGAACGGGTTGACCAGCGTGGTCGCATCGGCGGGCCCGGCCGCCGCCACCGCGGGTGCTGCCGACAGCGGAATGCCGATCGCGCACGCCACGGTCACCGCGGTCAGCGCGGCTCCCCATCGCCGCAAACCCCGCTGTCGTGCGCCTCGCGGCGTCGGCGCGCCCTGCGCATCCTGCGCGCGCGTGCGCTTGCTGTTCGCTCTGATCATGTGTTCTCTCTCTTCAGATGAGGTGGATCTCTGTGACGTACGGTGCGACATCATGCCGTCGCTTTCATCAGTGAACTGCCCAGATAATCGCCCGCGTGCCGTACTCCAGGCAGGGCGAAGTAGTATCCCCCACCGACCGGGGAGATGTAGTCGACCAGCGGCTCATCAGCGAGCCGCTTCTGCACGGCGACGAATTGCCGCTCGAGGTCCTGGTTGAAGCACGCGAAGATCAGCCCCATGTCGAGGTTGCCGTTCGCATCGACACCGGCGTCGTAGTTGTAAGGCCGGCGCAGCATCTGCTGCTTCTTCGACTCGGCATTGCGCGGGTTCGCCAACCGAATGTGCGCGTCCAGCTGGATCACGTCGCCCGTCGGGTCGAGTTCGTAGTGCGGATCGTCGAACTCGTGGGTGCGTGTCAGCGGAGCGCCGGTGTCCCGCGAACGGCCGATCATGTTCTCCTGCTCGTTGATGGACACCCGATCCCAGAACTCCACGAGCATTCGGATCAGCCTCACCACGTGGTACGAACCGCCCGCCACCCACTCAGGCTCGTCTCCCGTGGCCCTGGTCCATACCAGTTCGGACATCGATGCCGCGTCGACGGCGGCAGGGTTGGATGTTCCGTCTTTGAACCCGAGCAGGTTGCGCGGAGTGCCGCTCGGACGCGGAGGAGATACGAACCCGTCCTTGCGCCAGCGAACCTGCAATCCCCCGCGGGTGGCGCGCATGACATCGCGGAGCGCGTGAACGACCGTGTCGGAGTTGTGCGCGCAGATCTGTAGCAGCAGGTCGCCGTCGCACTGATCCCGATCCAGCGCGTCGTTCGGAAAGTCCTCCATCGTGCGAAGTCGTGCCGGTCTGGCCGACGCAAGACCGAATCGCTCGTCGAACAATGACGCACCGACGGATGCGGTGACGGTCAGGCCGTCTGCTGGTACGACCGGACCTAGTACGCCAGAGTCGGCCGGCGGTGCGGTGAGCCCGACCTCGTGCGGATGGCCGCCCGCCGTCAAGAAGCGCGCCCGATCGGTCACGGCGCGCAGCACGGCATCCAACTGATCGCGGCTGTCCGCCGTCACGTCGAATGCGACGAATGCTGAGTACTTCTGGGCCGGTGTAGCGATCCCCTGCTGATGCACTCCGTGAAACGGATACGATGCCGCGGGCTCTGCCGCGCGTGCCTCAGCCGAGAGCCCTGGCGCAGCAAGCCCCGCCGCCATGCCGAGCGGAGCGGCGACGAGGCCGCCGACGAATCCGCGCCTGCCGATCATCGGCGAGCGATCGGGTGCCCTCATGCCGCCCTCCGCACATCGCAGATCGCAGCGACGTTCGCCAGCAGTTCAACTGTCTTGCTGATCGACGCGTTCAGTTGCTGCCGCTGTGGCCTGCCGAGGTCGGACAGCGGCCGCCACGCGCCGTCAGCGCCACGGAACGACTCGACGAGCGTGCGCGACTGCTCGATCGCGGCATCCGCCTGCTTCATCTGCGGGTACCGCGTTGCCAGGATGCCGCGCAGCGGAGCGAGTGCCGCAAGCGTGCCCGTCAGATTGGCATCGACGGTTGCCAGCTCGGTGCCACTCTCGGCATCCGCCTCGCCCGTCAGCTCGAACTGCAGCGCGTTCTCGAGGATTTCGTGTGCTCGTAGCCCGACGTCGAGCGGATCGACGCGGGCGCTCGGGAAATTCGCCTCGAGTTCGGCCGCGGCGGACACGAGTGCTGACGTCACCGGTGCGATCTGTGTCGAGGGCGCCCCCGAGTAGAGCATGGCCTCGATCTTGTGGAAGCCCGCGAGGTCTGGATCGTCAGCGGCGGTGTGGCCGGACGCCGGCATCCCGTTGATCTCCGCGTCGTAGTCGCCGAAGGCGCCGTACGCAGCGCCGAGCGTCTCGTATTCGAGATGCGCTGTGAGCCAATCACTCCTCGCCTGGTCGAGTTCGCCTGCCTTGACGTCGGCGTCGAGCCGTCCGGCGTCTGCGACCAGAACCGGGAGCCTGCTCTGCACCCAGTCCTCGTAGGCTTTGGCAGCTGGGATCAGATCGTTGCGCGTGACCGGGCGGATGCCGGGGGTGAGCGCGACGCCGCTCGTCGATCCTGACAGCGTCACAACGGGCCCCCGCGCTGGATCGGCGTCTGCGGGCAGACAGACGAAGCGGTATCGTCCGGCAGCCAGCGCCACCCGCGTTGATCGTGTCACCCCCGGGCCGAGATTCTCCAGGTCCACGTACACGGCGCCGGTTGACGCGGACTCGAGATAGACCTCCATGCCGCTGACGGAGGTGTTCGCGACCGTGAGCGTCTGTATACCGGCCGACGTCGGCTGCCAGCCTTTTCCACAGCCGTCCAGATTGGCCGTGATCGCCTCGTCCGATCGATGTGCCGAGGAAGGATGCGTCGCGATGGACACGACGGCAGCGATTGCGATCACGCAGACGACAGCAGCACCGATGAAACCGATCATGACCGGCTTCGACGGCCCGGTACCGTGCATCGACGGTGCCGGAGGTACACGTCGGGAGTGCGCGCGCTGCGCTCGCTCTCGACGCGGTGTCACGACGGGCCAACTCCCTCGGTGCAGATTCACAGAAACGTTTCGGTTCAAAAGAGTGGCACGGTGTCGGCGAATGCGCAAGAAAAAACGAGCGGAAAATTGAATCCTTAATCTGACGTTTATTCATCGTTTGCCTGAGGTGATCCTCTTCTTGACGAGCAGAGGTCCGTCCGTTATCGTCCGAAGAGCCGAAACGTTTCGGTCTAGCCGGTGGCACCCTTCATCAACAGCGGAGTTCCGATGAGAAGACCCCTCACACCCGTCATTGCCGGCGTCGCGGCCTGCGCGCTTCTGGTGTTCGCCGCGCCGACTGCTGCTCAAGCCGGCACGCGCCAGGCGCATTCGACGGCGGCGACGCAATCTGCAGCCAAACCCGCCGCCGTCACCACGGCCGATCTGGCCCAGAGCGGTGCAGATCAGCAGCGTTGGCTGTCCGTTCCTGACTCACGCATCGTGATGAACCCGTTCAACGACGACACCGGCGGCTCGGAGGTTTCACAGAACTCCGGCCCGCAGTTGCCGCTCACAGCGGGCTACTACGTCAACGACCAGGCGCCCACTTCGCCCGGGCTGTTGCAGACGTATCGTCGCACCGGCGTGACAACGACACAACCGACGCCGCCGACGACCGGATTCACCGATGACTTCGCGACGATGGATCCTGCCTGGACGCTGACGAACGCGTCTGCCGTCTCGAACGGAACGTCCGCGACGGTCACGAACACCGGCTCGAAGACGTACGGCTACATCTCGCGTCAGGTGACCGTCGATCTCTCGAAGACTCCCGTGCTCGCCGTCTCAATGCTCGGCGCGGTCGGCGGCTGGTCCGTGAAGGTCAACGACGGCACGCTGGCGAGCGACCTCAAACTTCAGCGCAGCACCGCGGACACGTCACAGACCGGAACGATCACGTTTGATGTCGGGGCGGCGACCGGATGGACCGGTCAGAAGACGTTCACCCTCAGGCTCTTCGCGAACGACACCGGGAGCACGAAGGGCGACTTCACCGTCGACCAGCTGCAGTTCCAGTCGCGTCCTGAACTGCCGAGCGCTGCTTCGCCCGGCACCGAGCAGACCGTCGGCTTCTCGGATGATTTCAGCGATGCATCCGCATGGAGCGCCGGCAGCAACCTCACGCTGACCAGCCAGGGCGGCCTTGGCACCCTCACGCTCGGAAACGCGGACTACAGCCCGATCAGCCGCCAGGTGACGGCGGACGTGTCCGCGAACCCGATCCTCTCGATCAGCGTTCCATGGACCAACGGCTCATGGTCTTTGAAGGTCAGCAAGGGCGGCTCCGACGGTGACGTCGAGCTGCAGCACGACACGGATACGCCCGGTGTCTACAGCTACAACCTTGCGGCGCTGACCGGGTGGAGCGGCTCGACGACGTTCACCATCCGCCTGTACGAGATCGGCAATGGAACGAAGACCATCGTCGACGCGATGTCGCTGCACTCCGGCGAGGTCGCCGTTGAGTCTGCCGCTTCCAGCTCCACCACCTGGCAGCCCGATCGTCTCGGCTTCACCGCCGACTACACGGCTGGTTCCGTCACGGGCGACGACCAGTTCCACGACGTCAACTCGATCACCCGACTCATCACGACGGATGGCGTGGCCGCCGGCGGTGGCGCGTTGGTGATGGCGGGTTCCTGGACCGGGACGCCCGCGTACGACGCGACGCATCGCATCCTGACCATCACCACACCGACGTACACATACGCCGTCGCGATCCCCGGCGATGCCGACGCCGAGTTCTTCTCGACGACGGCGAGTTTGCTGGCCGGCGGCACCGGAACGAGCGCCCCGACCGGCTCGAGCGGAACATGGTCGGTGTCGCTGCCGGATGGCACCTATGCCACCGGTGTCGGGTTCGCTCCCGGCACGACGCCGGACGACGCTGCGCAGGCTGATGCGAGCGCGACGGCCGCGGCCGATGTCAGCACGGCCAAGGCTGATCAGGTCACGTGGCAGAAGTACTGGGATGGCGTCCTGGCCCGCGTGCCGGCCGCTGCCGACTATTCGATCCGCTCGGTTGACGCGCTCGGCGTGACGCCGGATCAAGTGAAAGCGCAGTACTACCGCGCATGGTGGAACCTGCAGGCCAATGTGCTCCCCGCCACCCCGGAGACGGGCAACACCAAGGCGCAGGTCGCCACGGGCAAGGCGTCGCTCTGGTTGAACGGATCCACGAGCACCAAGGACGAGGCAAGCTGGGACTCGCTTCTCGGCATGCAATACCTGGTGCACATCGACCCGGATGACGCGTGGCAGGCCTTCCAGGGCATGATGGGCGAGGTGCAGCCAGACGGCAAGCTCGGCGGCGAGTCGCTCCCGTCCCGCAAAGCGCAGACCGCCTGGGTCCTGTATCAGGCCACAGGAGACAAGGCGAAGCTCGGCGGCGTCTACGACGAGTTGGTCAGCAACCTCAACTGGGAGGAGCAAAATCCCCGGTGGATTCTCGGCAGCTACGATCACCCCGATGAGCGCGACGCCGAGTTCGTGGTCTCGCTGCTGGTCGACCTCGGCTATGCGGAAGACATCTCCACGGAACTCGGGCACGCCGATGACGTCGCACACTGGAAGGACATGCGCGCATCTGTTCTCACCGACTACGAGAACTGGTTCTTCCCCGGCAACGGCGTGTCGCTGTACAAGCATTACCTGAACGGCAGCCAGCCGGATGACCCCGGCACCGGGCTCTCGATGTATGTTCTCACCGGCCTGCACGTGCCAGGGCTGGACGACGCGACCCTGAAGACGCTGAAAGACCGGTTCGCAAGCGAGTTCGACCTGAACCAGCAGTTCGCGGGACTTGCAGACACCGCGATCAAGGCGCCGGATGCCATGTTCATCCTTTACGGCCTGCTCGATCAGGGCATGACGTCGCAGGCCGATCAGTTCAACAACGTCATGATCCGCGACATCGTGCGCACCGGCTGGTTCGCCGAGGTGTATCAGCAGAGCTCCGCGTCAGATGCAGACACCCCGCTGGTCAGCGGCGTGCGCCCATCGCTGTTCGGAATTACGAACCTGATCGACTCCGTCTGGGTCAACAACGGATACCGTGCGGACCAGGGCACACCGTCGTTCGTGCGCACCAATGGCACATCGACGGGCGGTGTCAGCGGGCTCAGCCTGGACGGCAAGACGCTGAACGAAAATATCAATCCGGATGTGCTGGTCGCTGCGACGACGCCGGGAACCAAGGCGCTCGTCGCCACGAATCCAACGGCTGGGTCAATCTCAGTCAGCGGTGACGCCGTGTCGGCACGCGCGCAGTGCGCCACCATCGCCGCACCGGTCGGAACGACGGTGACACTGCCCACGGATTGCCTCGCGAGCAACGACACAGGCACGCCGGGCGGCGGTGATCCGGGAGACGGCCCAGGCACCAATCCTGGAACCGGGACAAGCACCGGCGGCGGCAACTCAGGTAGCAGCGGGTCGAGCGCAAGCGCGCATGATGGTCTGGCAGACACCGGGTCCGACATCATCGGATGGCTGGCGCTTGCGATCGCGGCGCTTGCCGCCGGCGCCGTCGCGTTGTCCGTGCGGTCGCGCCGCGCACGACGCTCCTAGCAGAGTCACCCATTTCGGTGATCGAGTAGCGTCGCGAGGCTCGAGCCGCGTATCGAGATCTCGTAAAGCCTGTAGTGGCGGCACATAGACGGGTCACGAGGTCTCCTCGGGATGTCCCCGCAAATGGAGTCAGTCTGTGCCCTTCACAACTTCGACAGTCGTGCCCATTCTCGATGGTGGAGCGGTGCGGTTACGAGCTGCAGGTCGGCTTGCGCGGTCTCGATACGCGGCTCGCTGGGCGAGCAGCTACTCGACCACCGAAATCGGGCACCGTGCACGCTGTGAGCGGACGGACGCG
>Ga0164242_10004251_pt1 | contig 16107 bp, 11 predicted proteins | sample OricomgcompostMG_FD_108783 | JGI IMG/M metagenome (GOLD analysis project Ga0164242, IMG submission 108783) | Miracle-Growth compost microbial communities from Emeryville, California, USA - Original compost - Miracle growth compost (MG) ... | reverse complement strand
CGGCATCGATGCCGTGGACATCTACGGCCTTTCCGAAGTGATGGGACCGGGCGTCGCCAGCGAATGCGTCGAATCGAAGGATGGACCGGTTATCTGGGAGGATCACTTCTATCCCGAGATCATCGATCCGATGACCGGTGAAGTTCTGCCCGACGGTGCCGAAGGCGAGCTGGTCTTCACTTCGTTGACCAAGGAAGCATTGCCGGTCGTGCGTTATCGCACGCGTGATCTCACGCGGCTGCTGCCACCGACCTCCCGCTCGATGCGTCGCATCGACAAGATAACCGGGCGCTCGGACGACATGCTGATCATTCGCGGTGTCAACGTGTTTCCGACGCAGATCGAGGAATTGATCCTGCAATGCCCCGAGCTTGCGCCGCACTATCTGATCGAAGTCAGCCGCACCGGGCATCTCGACGAAGTGGCGGTATCCGTCGAGCTGTGCGATGCGGCCGGAACCATGGGGCAGGAAAGTGCGAAAGACGTGTCCGCCAAGCTCAGGCACCTGGTGAAGACCTATGTCGGCATCAGTGTCGCGGTGACGGTTCATTCGCCGCAGACGCTGGAGCGCTCCGCCGGCAAGGCGAAGCGTGTCATCGACTCCCGTCCAAAATCGTCGGCGCCGACCGCGCCTTCTGAACCTGTCTCGCTTTCCTGAATCCATGAGCCGTGAAGCCTTTATCTGTGATGCGGTCCGTACGCCTTTCGGGCGCTACGGCGGAGCCCTCGCCGACGTCCGTGCCGACGATCTGGCGGCAGTGCCGATTCGTGCGCTGACCGAGCGTAATGCGCAGGTCGATTGGAGCCGCCTGGACGATGTGATCTACGGCTGTGCCAATCAGGCGGGCGAAGACAACCGCAATGTCGCGCGTATGGCCGTTCTGTTGTCTGGACTGCCTCAGGAAGTGCCGGGGACCACGATCAACCGTCTCTGTGGTTCGAGTCTGGATGCCGTGATCATGGCTGCGCGCGGCATCAAGGCCGGCGATGTCGATCTGATGATTGCCGGCGGTGTGGAGAGCATGAGCCGCGCGCCATTCGTCATCGGCAAGGCGGAGTCGGCATTTTCGCGTGCAGCGAGGATCGAGGACACGACGATCGGCTGGCGCTTCGTCAATTCGCTGATCAAGGCGCGGTTCGGCATCGATTCGATGCCGGAAACGGCGGAAAACGTCGCAACCCGGTTCAATGTCGATCGGGCAGCGCAGGATGCGTTTGCCTGGCGCAGCCAGCAGCGCTGGAAACGGGCTTTCGATGCCGGGTTCTATGAAGGGCAGTTGGTGCCGGTCACGATTCCGCAGAAAAAAGGTGATCCGCGCACGGTTGGCCGTGATGAGCCGCCGCGTCCGGAAACCACGCTGGAAGCATTGGCGCGCCTGAAAGGCGTCGTGCGACCGGACGGTACGGTTACGGCCGGCAACGCTTCGCCCGTCAACGATGGCGCGAGCGCTGTGCTGCTGGCGTCCGAAGACGCCGTGAAAATACACGGACTGAAGCCGCGCGCACGTATCGTGGCGAGTGCCGCTGTCGGCATCGAACCCAGGATCATGGGTTTCGCACCGGCACCCGCGACCCGGAAGGTGCTGCAGAAGGCGGGCCTGACGATCGCCGACCTCGATGTCATCGAGCTGAATGAGGCGTTTGCCGCGCAAGGCCTGGCAGTGACGCGTGCACTGGGTTTGCCGGACGATGCCGAGCAGGTGAATCCCAATGGTGGTGCCATCGCGATCGGCCATCCGCTCGGGGCATCCGGCGCGCGACTGGTCGGTGCCGCCATCGCGCAACTCGAAAAGACCGGGGGTCGCTACGGACTGTGCACGATGTGCATCGGTGTCGGCCAAGGTCTGGCGCTGGTGATCGAGCGCGTTTAAGTACTTGCACTCTCGGCCAGACGCTATGCACTGGCCGCCAAGCGTCTGTTGGCTCCGTTCGCATAATCGTTCCATAACGCAGCAGCAGTGAACGGCGCGGCGCTTCGGCGTATGCAGACTTTCAACGCGGCTGCGGATGCCAGGTCAAAGTCTACGGAGTCAATTCATGTCACCCGATGCGTCGCACGAAGCTGTCCATAACGCCGTGCATCTCCAGCACTTCATCGCCGGGAAGGCGGTCGATGCATCAGATGGAACGACGATGGAGCTGTTCAGCCCTGCGACCGAGCAGCTGATCGGGGTCGCTGCCAAAGGCACGGCCGAGGATATCGATATCGCGGTCAAGGCAGCGCGGGCGCAACTCGACAATGGAGAGTGGAGCCGCCTGAACGGTTCGCAGCGTGGTGTCCTGCTGAATCGCCTGGCGGATCTCATTGCCCGTGATGCGGAGCTGATCGCCGACATGGATGCCGGCTGCATCGGCCGCATTCCGCTCGAGCCCCGTCTGCTCGATCTGCCGAATGCCATCGAGACCTACCGCACGTCGGCCGGCTGGGCGGACAAGATCGAGGGACGCACCATCCCGACGCCCGGCTATATGGGGCTGCCGACGCTGTCGTACACGCGGCGCGAGCCGATCGGCGTTGTGGGGGCCATCACGCCGTGGAACACGCCGTTCATGATCACCGCGTGGAAACTTGGTCCGCTGCTCGCCGCCGGCTGCACGGTCGTGATCAAGCCTTCCGAGGAAACGCCGAATTCCGCGCTGCATCTGGCGGCGCTTTGCAAGGAAGCGGGCTTCCCGGACGGCGTGGTCAACGTCGTGACAGGGTATGGCAATGTCGTCGGCAAAGCACTGTGCGTGCACCCACAGGTCGACAAGATCACCTTTACCGGCAGCCCCGAAGTCGGCGCTGAAATCCAGCGCACGGCGGGTCCGCTGTTCAAACGCATCTCGCTCGAACTGGGCGGCAAGAGTCCGCAGATCGTTTTCGACGATGCCAATCTCGAAGCGGCGGTGCAGGGTTGCGCAATGGGGGTGTTCTTCAATCAGGGCCAGGTCTGCGCCGCCGGTACTCGCGTACTGGTTCAGCGCCCGATTGCCGAGAAATTCGCGGCGATGCTCGCTGGCGTCGCAAAGAGCATCAAGACCGGTCGGCCGGGCGATGAAGGTGTGCAAATGGGGCCGGTGGCCAAGAAAGGCCAATTCGAACGCGTCAACCGCTACATCCAGCAGGGAATCGATGAGGGCGCGACGCTTGCCGCCGGCGGTACGACCGAGCACACGCTTGGATGGTTCGTGCAGCCGACGGTCTTCGTCGATGCGAGGAACGACATGTCGATCGCGCGTGAAGAAATCTTCGGCCCCGTTGCGACGGTCATTCCTTTCGACTCCGAAGAAGACGCCGTTCGCATCGCAAACGACTCCCGCTATGGCCTTGCCGCGACGATCTGGACGTCGAATGTCGTGCGTGCGCATCGCGTTGCCCAAGACGTCAAGGCCGGAGCGGTCGGCGTGAACTGCTGGGCCCCGATCGACGCGCGTCTGCCCTGGGGCGGCATGAAAACCAGCGGAGTCGGTCGTGAATGCGGGCTGGCCGGCGTGCTGAGCTATACCGAAGAGAAAGTCATTACCGTGCTGCTGGCTTCATGAACCGTCGGTCCTCGATGTGGAGCCCCGCAATTCCTCGAGCAGGAATTCGATGAAGCTGCGGGCGCGCTGAGAGGGAAACCGGGTCTGGGAGTACACGATATTCACGGGCTGCGGAGTCGGAAAGTAGTCTTGGAGGAGCCAGACGACGCGCCCTTCCTCGATGTCCCGCCCCAGCAGCCAGTCAGGGATCAACGCAATGCCCAATCCAGCAAGGACCATGTCGTATAGCGCTTCGGCATCATTTGCCTGGGCCTGTCCCGTGATCTCGACGGCTGATCTGCCGTGTTCGGATTCGAATTCCCAGCGGTTGGGCCGCTTCGCGCCGGTATTGAGCAGGCAGCTGTGGTTCACCAGATCCTGGGGCGTTTCCGGGGTTCCGGTTCGGTCTATATACGCGGGCGATGCCACCAGATACTGCTCTGCAATGCCGATGGGTCGTGCAACCAGTGTGCTCGATGCGAGCGGCCCCAGGCGGATTCCCAACTCGATACCTTCCTCGACGAGATCGACGAGATCGTCATCGAACACGACATCGAGCTGCACCTTGGGGTACCGCTCGAGGAAACGGCCGAGAAGTGGAACGATGCGGCGCTTCCCATACGAGTGCGACACCGTCACACGCAACATGCCGGTGGTTGCACCTGGCCGATCCCTGGACGAACGCATTTCCTCGATGGCGTCGAGCAGCTGGCGAGCATGCTCGTACAGCACCAGCGCTTCGGCGGTCGGCGTCAGCCGACGCGTCGTGCGGGCGAACAGCTGGACGCCGAGCGTGCCTTCCAGGTTTGCGATCTGCTTGCTGATCGACGATTGCGAGATTCCGAGCTCCTGGGCGACGGCGGAAAAGCTGCCTGCCTCACAGGCGCGGACGAAAGCGGCATAGGTCTGGATGGCGTCCATGATTCATTCCATTATCGAATAATTATTAATCTATACGAGCGGTTTCGGATTGAATAGAACTTGTTCAGACTCGGGTAACTGCTAAGCGCGCAGTACTCGCTCCAATCATTTAACGGGGAAGAAGCAGTGAGGAGAAAAAGGATCGGCATCATCGGCGCCGGCACCGCTGGCCTCCATCTCGGCCTTTATCTTCTGCAGCACGATGTGAAGGTCACCATCTTCACCGACAAGAAGCCGGACGCGTATCGGAATATGCGTCTGCTCAACACCGTGGCTCATCACGCGGTTACCAACGCCCGCGAGACCGCGCTCGGCGCCAATCACTGGCCCGAAGAGAAGTACGGCTACTTCGGCCATTACTACTACATCGGCATTCCGGGGAATCCGCTGCGCTTTTTCGGCGATCTGCATGCGCCCAGCCGGGCCATCGACTATCGCATCTACCAGCCCCGGCTCATGGAAGATTTCGAGAATCGTGGCGGCACGATTCAGTATCGCGAAATCACCAGCAGTGATGTCGCGCGCATCAGCGCGGATTTCGATCTGGTCGTCGTTTGCACCGGCAAGGGTTCTTTCGGGCAGATGTTCGAGCACGACAAGGTGCGCTCGCCATTCGATCGTCCGCAGCGCGCACTGTGCGTGGGACTGTTCAAAGGCATAAAGGAGCGTCCCATCCGCGCCGTCACGATGAACTTCTCTCCGGGTGCCGGCGAGATGATCGAAATCCCGACGTGGACTTTCAACGGCCTGGCCACCGCTTTGGTGATCGAGAATGTTGTCGGCGGTGATCTGGAGATTCTCGCGAAAACAAAATACGAAGAGAATCCGCGTGCATTCCTCGATCTGCTGCTGCGAAAATTGCGTGCGCATTATCCCGACTGCGCCGAGCGCATCGACGAAAGCGAGTTCGATCTCGCCAACGGTCCGCTGGATATCATGCAGGGTGGCGTGACGCCTACGGTACGAAAGACCTACAAGGTTCTCGAAGGGGGCAAGCTCGCCGTCGCGCTGGGTGATGTTCACGCATTGGCGGATCCGGTACTGGGTCAGGGCGCCAACATGGCGTCGCACGCGGCGGTGATTCTCGGCGAGGAAATCGTCAAGCAGAACGTTTACGACGAGCGGTTCATCGAGCACGTCGACAACCGCCGGAACGATCGCGTTCTGAGCGGCATGCGCTGGACAAATTTCATGCTGACCAATCTGGCAACGATGCCAGTCGAGTTGCAGCAGTATGTCGTTGCCGTCAGCCAGAATCGTGCACTGGCCGACGCATTCACGGACGGATTCAACTATCCGGAACGGCAATGGGACTGCTTTGCGAGTCCGGCCCGCATGGCGGACTGGCTTGCCAGGCACGCCAGCGCTCCCACCAATCCGGCGACGGCTCATCCCTATAGCCGCGATTCAGTGCAGCTTGCAGCGGCATGAAAGACACACCAGGCACATCCTTGCCGTCACCGGAAGCCGGATCGATTCGCGCCGGAGAGGGCATCAGAAAGGTGGAGCGGGTGGTCTTTGATCGATTCGAAAATCAAGGAGAAACCAGTGTGGATCCGATGCAGTTTCGCGAGACGGTTTCACATTTCGCGACCGGAATCGCGATCATCACTTGTGATGACGAGGAAGGTCAGGCTCATGGCCTGGCGGTCAATTGCTTTACTTCCATCAGCCTTGATCCGCCGACAGTCCTGATTTCCCTCCGGCCGGGAAAGGCGCACAGGCTGATCACGCGCAGCGGATGGTTCGGCGCCAGCATTCTCAACGAAGACCAGCAGGGCTATTCGGCGCACTTCGGCGGAAAGCCGCAAGAATCCTTCGTTCCGGATTTCGTGGTCCGGCACCGAGTCTCCACGCTGCGGAAATGTCTCGCATGGTTTGAATGCGAAATCATCGAACGGATCCAGCTTCATGACCACACGCTGTTCGCGGCCAAGGTCATGCAGTGTGACGTACTCGAAGGCTATCCACTGATGTTTTATGCCAACCGCTATCACCGGCAGATGAGCGCCGCATAGCGCGATGCGGTACGGCGCAGTAAACCGATGTTGAGGGCGGATGTTCTTTTAACGACAGATACACTTGAAGGAGAAACCGAAAATGCAAAACAACCTACAAAGGCGGATGTCGGGTCACGGAATCCTGATGATCTTCTGCACGCTTTTCTTTGGCGTCTTCCTTTGGATGAATCTTATCGGCGGTTTTGAGATCGTCCCGGGGTACATCATTCACTTCCAGATTCCGGGAACCCCGGAAGGTTGGGCGAGAACCCATGTGGGGCCGGCCCTGAACGGAATGATGGTCATCGCCGTGGCATTCGTGCTGCCCATGCTCGACTTCACGGAAAAAGCGGCAAACCGCCTGGGCTTCATCATCGTGGCGGACGGATGGGCAAACGTCGTTTTTTACTTCTTCGGAAATTTCACGGCAAATCGTGGACTGAGCTTTGGTCCGAACCAGCTGGGTGAAAACAACATCTTCAGCGTAGTGGCTCTGGGCCCGGCGTATCTGTTCGGCGTCCTGGCACTGGGTGCGCTCTTCATCATCGGGCGCCAGGCGCTGAAGAAGCGCAATGACACGGCGAAGAGCACCGCTGGAGCCGCCCTTACGGCGCGATGAAGAACGTCGCCCGGCTCGCCGATGGCGGCGGCCGGGCGACCCCGAAAATTGGGGCGCGGATGTAATGCGATCCCAATCCGGCCTCGCCCTTGCAAGTCATGCGATGGGCGAGCGCCGCGGAGGAGAAAATGATCATGAAAAATTCATCGGTGGCGGCGGCTGCTGGGACGGGCGTATTGCCGTTGGCAATCGGCCCGTCGGCTACAGAGAAAGTCAACAGCTTCGGTAAATGGAAGGATTTCGTACACGACAATTATCCGTGGCTCGAGCACCGTAATCACTCGACCGCGGAGTTCTCGGCCGAAGTCAGCGCCTTCCGGCTCGGGAACGGCATGCTGACGACGATCAGCGTCGGATCGTGTGAGGTCATTCGCACAAAGCGTCTTGCGGAACTTTCCGAAGAAGGTTTCATCAAGGTGATGTGGCAAATGGCCGGCCAGATGTACGTAGAGCAGGGTGAACGGCAGGCTATCGTTTTGCCTGGGCAGGCCACGGTCTGCGACACCGCGAGGCCTTACCGCATCCATCTGTCCGACAGAGCGCACTTCGCAGTCTTGATGTTGCCCTACGCAGCGCTTCCGGGCTGGGAAACGATCAGTCAGCGGCTATGCGGATCACAGTTGACCGAGACGGGATCGATGCGCGCAGCCCTTGGCGCACTCCTTGCGTTGACGGGCATTCCGCAGACTTTCGTTGCGGACGCCGGCGCCACCGTGTCGCAGGCGATCCAGCTGATGTTGATGTCGTCGATGCACAGATCCGCAGGAGTGATGGGGGCGCCAGGAACATTAAATTCCCGTTTGAACAAAGCGCAACAACATATTCTCCGGAATATAGGCGACCCGAACCTGGACGCGAACGACTTGGCCGAGGCGCTTTGCATGTCGAGACGATCGCTCTACATGCTGTTCAAGGAATACAAGCTCACGCCCGGAAAGATGATTCATGACATGCGGCTTCAGCACTGCATGGAGGCGTTGAGTGATCCCGCACGCCAGAATCAGAAAATCACCGATATCGCTTTCGATCACGGCTTCGGTGATTACGCTACTTTCAGTCGCCTTTTCAAAGCGCAGTACGGCGTTACCCCAAGCGAATACCGCATGAAGTCGCGCGAACGCATTCAGCAAGACGTCGTTCGCCAAGATGGAGGCCGTGCCGTCGGCCACGTCTGAATTGCACCGCACGCCAAGCGGTTTGCACACGGCGCCAAGCATCACCTGGCGCCGTCATCACAATAAAGTCAAGTAAACAAGTTCGCTCTCGACACGAGAGGCGGGAGCTTCACCGCTCGTGATCGCGACGGCATTCGCCAGGGAATTGAGTCAATGGATAATCTTCGGAATCGCCTTGCGAAGTGGACGGTCGCACACCGCAAAAGTGTGGGGGTGGCCTTCATCGCGATTACGGCGTTCTTCGCGTTCGGCATGACAAAGCTGGATATCCGCACGATCTTCGCGGATCTGTTGCCGGCCGACGATCCATTCGTCCAGGCCTATCACGATCATCCGAACTTCGGTGATCCGTTGACTGTCACGATCATGCTGAAGCGGACGGACGGCGAAAAGATCTACAACGCCGATACGCTGCAAAAGATCTGGAAGCTCACTCGTGACGTCGACCTGATCCCGGGTGTCGACCACGATCGCATCCTGTCGATCACTACCGAGAAGGCGACTTACGCCGAGGCCACTGCGGACGGCATCCAGATGCAGCCGCTGATGGGCAACGAGGTGCCGACCGATCCGAAGGATCTTTCGGATCTCGAAGGCAAGGTCGAGCGATCACCGACGGCGCGTACCTATCTCGTGTCGGCGGATCAGACCGCAACATTGTTGCGCGTGTCGTTCCGCGAAGACCAGCTGGATTACGGCAAAGTCTTCGCGGCGATCAACGGGTTGACCGAAAAGGCGACCGATGCACACCACATCGTTCGCGTCGTCGGCCAGCCGATCCTGACTGGCTGGGTCTACAAACTGCAGAAGCAGACGTATGCGATCTTCGCGGTGACCTTGCTTTTGCTGGTTGCCGCGCTGGCGTTCTACATGCGCAATGTCACCGGCATCGTCGTGCCGATCGTCTGCAGTTTCGTCGCGGCGATCTGGGGATTCGGCATGGTGGGCTGGATCCATTCGCCGATCGAACCGCTGCTGATGGTAGTGCCCTTGCTGCTGGTGGCCCGATCGTTCTCGCACTGTATCCAGTACACGGAACGCTATTACGAGGTGTACGCCCACGTTCGCGATCCGTTGAAGGCTTGCGAGGCAACGCTGGGTGTGATGATGGCACCGAGCATCCTCGGCATCATGACCGACGTCATTGCGATCTTCGTGATCGGCGTCACCCCGATTCCGGCGATGCGTCGTTTCGCGCTGTTCTGTGGCATGTGGGCGGTTTATCTGATTCCGACCGGCGTCATGCTCATCGCCATCCTGCTTTCGTACTTGCCGGCACCGCGCAACATCGACGCGATTGTCGGCGGCGAGCGCGAAAAAGGCATTCACAAACTGCAGAAGAACTTGTTGCGCGGCATTGCCAGCATCACGTTCGGCGGCAAGGCAAAGGTGACGCTGGCGGTAATGTCGGCGTTGACGGCCTTCGCGATCGTCTTCGGTATTCGGGTCGACATCGGCAACCCGGTTGAAGGATCGAACCTGCTGTGGCCGGATTCGGAATTCAACACGGCCGTGCGCGATATCAACAATCACTTTCCTGGCGTGAACTCGCTGGAGATCATCCTCGAGTCCAAGGATCCGGAAAGCATGAAGGTGCGCGCGGCGCGCACGCTGGAGGCTTACCAGCTTTCCAAAGCAATCCAGAAGAGCGTCGAGAGCGGGCCGATGCCGCCACGCGTGACGCGTGCATTCTCCGACGTCATCGACGAGGGCAATCGACTGTATTCGGGCGGCCATCCGGACTGGCTGTCGGTCGATCAGACGGACAGGTCGGTCGGTGCAGCCGCGACTGCGGTGGCGTTCGGACAAAATCCGCTGAATTTCGCCGACATGGTAGATACGCACTATCAGCATTCGACCGTCTCGCTGTTCTACCGAGACAACAAGCAGGCGACGGTGGATGGCGCGCTGGCAGCAGCCCGAAAGGCGGTTGATGAAGTTGGTGTCGATCATCAGGACATCCGTATACGCCTCGCGTCGGGAACAATCGCGCTTCAGCAGGCGATGAACAGCGTCGTCGAGCGATATCACTGGATTCTGGTCGGTCTGTGCTGCGCGGCGATCTTCGTGATCGCGACGTATGCCTATCGCTCGCCGATCGCTGCGGTGATCCTGCTGATTCCGACGCTGCTGTCGAATTTCTACCTTCTGTCGACCATGCACATGCTCGGCATCGGCCTCGATATCAATTCGGTGCTGGTGACGGTGCTAGGCGTCGGCGTCGGCATCGACTACGGCATCTATTTGCTGTCCCGCATCTGCGAGGAATACCACACGCAGGATGGCGATTGGGGTCGGGCCATCACGATGGCGATGACAACCACCGGCAAGGCCATCATGTTCACCGCGTCGATCATGCTGATCGGCATCCTGCCCTGGTACTTCCTCTCCGACCTCAAGTTCATGGCGGACATGGGCCTGCTGCTGGCGGCGATCATGCTGATCAACATGGTGCTTGCCCTGGTTGTTCTGCCGCTGCTGGTCTGGCTGGTGAAACCGAAGTTCGCGACCAGAACCGATCTGATCGTCGGTGAGGGCATCGATCTTTCCAAGTTCGGAGCGGGTGAAGGTGGCGTGTCGTCGCCTTCTTATGAAGCACGCCAGATCGGATCGACCCTGCTGCCGAGCAAGTGACGGCGGTCGATCGTTTCCACGAATTAAGCGCTTTTAAACACGCGAGACGCGCAAGCAAGCCTGGAGGCTTTGACATGAGAATCAGGAAATACGACATCGATTACGGGCGACGGAAGATGATGCAGGCCGTCGCTTACGGTATGGGCGCCGGTGTGCTGATGCCTTGGGAGAAGTTGCTCGCCAAGGAGATCGACAATATCCAGAAGGCGTATCCCGACGAGCTTCTCTCGGTCGAGATCCAGAGCAAGGGCAAGGTCAAGGTCGGCGACTACATCACCAAGGACAACGTCGAGCACGTCAAGCACCTTCTCGATCCCGGTGTGTACGAGCAGATCTCCGGACCTGAAGGCCGCAAGATTCGCATCAAGGCGCCGACGCTGAATCCGCGCGAGCTGATCAACGTGCCTTATTACGAAGCGACGATGCAGGACATCCGGTCAGGTCATCACGGCAAGTTCGATGCCAATGGCAATGTCGTCGATGAAGGCGGAAAGAAATGGCAAGGCGGACTTCCCTTCGTCAATCCAACCGATGGCAAGCAGGTGTGGGCCAACATGTGCTTGAACATCGGCCGTACCGACGCTGGTTGCTACGTCATCGAGCAGAAGGATTACGGTGCGACCGGGAAACAGGAATATCACTACAACTTCCAGTGGGTGGAGCTGAACAGCAACGCACGTACCGACCGCAAGGTCTTCAGGGGGCTCGGAGACGAACTGCGTCGTCAGGCCGTGTTCTTCGCTGCTTCACCGGACGTGCGCGGGACGTCGTTCCTCAGTATCTGGAACTACGACATGCGACAGATTCCGCAGCTCTATGGCTATCTGCCGGAGTTTCGTCGTGTCCGTCAGTTCCCGTCGAACCAGCGCTTCGAACCGCTGGTTCCGGGCGCCGTCTGGTTCCTCAGCGATCCGTGGGCCGCGGGCGATCCTTACCTGACCTGGGGTAATCACAAGATCATCGAGCGCAAGCCGATGCTGGGGCCATGGGCTTCGGATTTCTCCAAGCATGACGAGAACTGGGAGCCGCCGCGTCAGAAGGACAATCCCAAGTTCTTCGACGTCCCGTATGAGATGTCGCCGGAAGTCATCGTCACCAGCTGCGAGCCCACCGGCTATCCGCGCTCGCCGGTGTCGAAGCGTGTCGCCTACGTGGACGCCCGCAACTGCGTGGCGGCGAGCAACATGCGCTACGACCGTCAGGGCAAGCTCTGGTCGAACTTCGAAATGGCGCACGGCCAGTTCAAGGGCGGTGGCAAGGACGGCAAGCGCGTCATCCTCAGCGCCGACGGCAAGAATCCGGCCTGGTCGTGGACCTACGTGCATATCTACGACTTCCAGAACCGGCGCATGTCGCTGTGCAACCACAGCAAGGGAGCGGCCGGTGTCGAGGCTCGCTTCGACGCCGACCAGGAATGGCTGTTCAACACCTACTGCACCGCGCAGGCACTGCAGGCGCTGGGTCGAGCGTGATTGATCGGCGAACGCCGGATGCCGTTACGGCTGGCGGCGGCGAGTTTGCCGCCGCCAGCTTCCATCTCCGTGGGCTGGAGTCGTCCCGAGTCATGAAGTGCACTACATACCTGAAAAAATATGTGAAGTTGCTGGCCTTGCTGTTGTTGGCCAGTGCTTCGAACTACGTGCTTGCCGGGCCGAACACAAGTGAGGCGATCGTCCAGTTCACGCCTCACGATCGCCTCTTCTCGGTCGCATTCAACGGCGATTTCGGCGAAGCCGTCGGAGAATCGGGTCTGGTCCTGCAGAGCACGGACGGAGGCAAGACCTGGCGACACGAAGTCAGTCCGCCCACCCGGAACTCGCTGTTCAGCGTGGCGATCAGCGGCTCGCGCTCGATCGCGGTCGGGCAGCAGGGTCTGATCCTGATTCGCGATGGCCGAAAGAAGTGGCGGAAGATCGAACCGGTTACCGATCAGCGCCTGCTTCGGGTCAGCATAAACAAGAGTGGCCTGGCAGTAGCCGTCGGCGCCTTCGGGACTTTGCTCAGATCGATCGATTACGGCGAAACCTGGACGGAGCTGAAACCCGACTGGGCGACGCTTTACGAAAACGAGAACACCAGCGAATTCGCGGCCATTCGCGACGAGCCGACGCTCTATGCGGTCAAGGTTTTCGATGATGGTTCGATCGTGATCAGCGGCGAGTACGGCCAGATCAACCGGTCGACCGACGGTGGCATCACATGGACCCCGGTATTTAGAGCGACGGCCGCCGAAGAAGGTTCAACGCCTCCGACACTCTTTGGCATGAATTTCCGTGCCGACGGCATCGGCTATGCGGCTGGACAGGAAGGAATGATCGTCGCGAGCGACGACAGCGGAAAGTCGTGGCGCCAGATGGATTCCGGCTCGAAAGCGAGTCTGTTCGACATCGCGTCGACACAGGGCGGTCATGTTTTTGCGGTCGGTATGCGCACCTGTCTCGTCAGTGCCGATGCCGGCCGGACCTGGCAGCCACTGAACGCGCTCGACGTCGGCCTCAACTGGTACAGCGGACTTGGGCACGCCGCTGGCCTGGCGGGCGATTCGATCATCGCTGTCGGCCACAGCGGCAGGGTGCTGAAGCTGGTAGCCAGCGCCAATTGATTCAAATCCACGACGAGCAATTTACGCAGGGGAAGACAAGAACATGGAATCGACGCGTGTGATGCGCCGCGCAATGGTCGCGGGAGTGGTCATGATGATGAGCTCGCCTGCTTCGTGGGGCGACGATGGATTTCTGTCCGACCTTTGGGGGCGGACGACGTTCAACGCCACCATTCGCAGCGATACGGCTTATAAAACGACCGGCATGGACAATTACGACAATCAGTCGAACATGCCGTTCCAGCACATTGCGGTGCCTCGGCAGGCATATCTGCCACCGAGCCTTCTTGGCGGTGTCGGCGCCAATCTCCTCGGCGTCGGCGTCGTCGGGCTGATCGTCGACAAATGGACGGTTCCGATTCCCAATTCGCTGGGCCTCATTCATACCAAGGACACGGTCCGCCGCGACACCTACATTCCGAAGGCGAGTACCACGTTCAATTACCAGGAATTCCGCGTCAACGGGGAAATGAACGTCTCGTTCACGGACGAACTGCGTCTGAACATCCAGGCGCGCGCGATCTACGACCCCGATTTCTACAAGTCCTTCGATGCGCGGGACGTCGCCAACATCCAGGGCGGTATCGCCGATGGCGGAGGCGATCGCTATGCCGACCTCGGTGCTCCGAACTATTTCGAAGCCCGGGGACGGGAAGGGCGGAAGATCAATCCGACCGAGTTCGCCGGACGCGATTATCTGATCGATTTCCCGACCGCAATATTGGAATACAAGCACGACGCCTACAATATTCGAGCTGGGCTTCAGCAGATCGCCTGGGGGCAATCGATTTTCTTCCAGACCTTCGACGTTCCCGACGGTCTCGATCTGCGTCGTCATCTGGTCCTGGACCGTGCCATCGAAGAGTTCTCCGATAAACGGGTGCCGGCGCTCGCCCTTCGCGGCGCGGTGCAGGCCACCGACGAAATTCTTATTGACAGCTATGTGCAGAAATTCCAGCCGTCCGTCATTCCAAACCCGAACACGCCGTACAACGTTGCGCCGGCGCAGTTCTACAAGCCACTCGACAACTATTTTTCCGGTGGCTACGACAACAAGCTCAGCTATGGCCTTCGCCTGAAGGCCGATTACGGCAATTGGGCGGTTTCGGCGATGGCCGTCAGCCGCATGAATCCGCTCGGGGTCTTCAGCTGGGCGGACAGCGGAATCAACAAGGGACTGACCGGAAAAAATCCGGATGGCTCGCGCTGGGGCAATGATCTCGGTGCACTCGTCGAGGCCGCCTATAAATTGAAGGCCAAATATGGCAGCGCGTTGTGTCCTGAAGGGAGCTATAACGCGAGTACTTGCCGTATGTACGACAGCGTTGGTGAAGCTTTATCACATACGCCGTTTACCGTCGGGCCCGGCGGTGTCTACAGCAACAAGGAATGGTTCTCTGCGGCGGGAAGCCTTCGCCTCGATGGACTTGAAGCGCTGAATACCGCTATTGAAGAATTCCCCGCGCTTCAGGACGTCTACGCTTCACATGTGGACAATGTCCAGCAAGCTAGCAATCTGTTGAACACGTTCTTCATTGCGTCCGACGGCAGCATCCGAGGGAATGTGCAGCGCGATTACTACCGGGAATCGGTGTTCGGCCTGGGCGGCACCTACGTCATCGAAACCGACAATCCGGGTTCGTTCTGGGATCAGTTCATCATCAATGCCGAAGCCCAGTACACACCTGCGCGGCGGTTCACGGGTGTCGATCTCCGGCATGGCGGATACGAAAGCGACGAATACATCTTCACCCTCGTCGGCGAGAAATGGTACCGCTGGACGGAGGCGTTTCCCGCTGCCTATCTCGCGTTCGAATTCCAGCACCGCAGCGCCAGCGATCTTGTCGGCCTGAGCCTGGAGGGCTACGGCGGCAACAGTGGCAACTACAAGGTCAACAAGCCGGTGGGGCTGCAAGGGAACGATTATTCCGGCATCAAGACGCCCAAAGGAATTTCCTCGGCCAATTACCTTGCATTCGCCGGCTTCCAGCCGTGGCCGAATCGCAAATACATGTTCGAGTGGGCTGTTCTTCTGGATGTTCGTGGAGGATTGCTGGCGCAGCCGCTCATCAAGTGGAATCCGGGGCACAACGTCAGTGTCGATCTGTTCTACAACTACGTGAACGGACATCTCTACGGAAATCCCACCAACAATCTGATCCGCGCAATCGACTTCGCCAACGAAGCCAACATACGTATCAGTTATCAGTTCTGATGCATGTTCAGAATTGGCGCATATCCGGGTGAGCGTGAAATGCCCGGATGCGCGCCGGCGTCACCTGCATAGCCCCTCCTCCCCTTGCAGGTATTTGCATCCCGGCGGAATCCGCGGATTACCGCCGGGTTTTTTTTGGAACATTCCGAAAATCCAGGACCAGGATGAACAGGACGTTGCCGATGTTTCTGCTGGGCGGATCGCTGGCTGTCTGCGCGTCCATCGTGAGCGCTCAGCAAGGTGAAAAATCCGACTCGCGTTACTACGTCGCGCCGATGGGTGCGCTCGCCATCAGTCAGCGAGACGATACCCATGATGTGGCGGTCGGCGGAACGCTGGCGGTCGGTACCTCCTGGTTGCCGCATCTCGGTCTTGAAGTCATCGGCGACTATCTGCGTTACAACCATGCTCAGCATGTCGGCGGTATCGGTCTCGGT
>Ga0164242_10004250_pt1 | contig 16107 bp, 13 predicted proteins | sample OricomgcompostMG_FD_108783 | JGI IMG/M metagenome (GOLD analysis project Ga0164242, IMG submission 108783) | Miracle-Growth compost microbial communities from Emeryville, California, USA - Original compost - Miracle growth compost (MG) ... | reverse complement strand
GAGCTTTCACACACCTCCGGTAAGTGCCGCAGACCCCGATGCGGTTATCGTCCTGGAAGTGGAATAAACCTATACATTCAAGCGTCCCTTAGTTCCGGGGGACATACACCATCCGCAAGGGCCATCCCGGTAACAGGACCGAAATGGCCTTTGCTTTTTAATTTACTGTTGCCCTTTAACGGCTCTTTTTTTCTTTTAAGGATTAAGCTTTAATTTTACAGCAGCCTGTTCGTTATATTTAAAATAACCGACTAAAACAATTTCCTTGTACCTGATAAAGTCCAATTTTCTATTTAAGCTTTTTTATCCTGGCAGACTCTGGAAGCTTCCGGCCGTCTTTGCCGGAGAAAACAAAAAGGTGCTTTACCTGAGTTTTGATGACGGACCGCATCCCGAGGCGACTCCCTTTGCATTAAAAACACTAAAAGCCTTTAATGCAAAAGCCACTTTTTTCTGTCTGGGTAAAAATGTGCAGCAATATCCGGCGATCTATCAGCAGATACTTTCAGATGGCCATAGTGTGGGCAACCATAGTTTCAACCATCTGAACGGATGGAAATCTTCCACCGAGGATTATATTGATGATATCCGCAAAGCAGCAAAGCTGATTGACTCCCCCTTATTCAGGCCTCCCTATGGCAGAATGCGCAGCAAACAACAAAATGCACTGCTGGCAGCCATGCCGAAAACGCGTGTTGTGATGTGGGATCTGTTAAGTGGTGATTTTGACATTCATATCACAGCAGAAAAATGTATCCGCAACGTTCAAAAATACAGCCAACCCGGCTCTATTATCGTATTTCATGACAGCACAAAGGCCTGGGAAAGGATGCAGGCAGCCCTGCCGGCTACCTTAGCCTACTTTACGCAGAAAGGCTATATCTTTAAAGGCATTCCGATGGACGTTCAATAAAGAGTTGCATCAACTCATGATTTCCCGCTTACCAGTCTACCGCTATTTTAAAATTGACCAGCCTTGGAGTCAGGCGGTTGGGCAACGCATAAGTATCATTATTAAAATCCTTCAGCAGCATATAGCTGATCGTATTATCCCGGTTGATAAGATTAAAGATTTCAAAGCTGGCCCAGATATCTTTTACGCCCTTAAAAGGCGCATGTTTTTTACGCTGTTTGCTGCCATCCAGCAAAAGCGCGCTAAAGCCAATATCCATTCTTAAATAAGCAGGAATCTCAAGCGCATTACGGTAACGGGTGCTCCCCGGGATATTAAAGGGCAGATTCGTCCCGTAAATGGTATTCAGATAAACTTTGACATTCTTATTGGTCGATAAATAATCCTGAAAAAACATACCAAAAGTAATCAGCCGGTCTGAGGGCCGTCTAAGCCAGCCGACACTTTGCGTGGTGGAGTCAGTCGCCACCTTATCTTCACTGGCGGCTGTAATTAATTCTCCCAGCTGATTGTAATAGTTCTGATAGCTGAGTCCGTCAATTTTTTCCCTGGCCTGCATAACACCCAGGCTCAGCCAACTGTCAGCGCCTTTTACAAACTGGGTAAAAAGACGGCTCTCCCATCCAAAGACATAGGCCTTGGCGTTATTTTGACCATAATACTGAATCCGGACATTATCGATATCATAAGGAATCACGTCATAGAGATGTTTATAATACAGCTCTGAAGTGATTCTTGCCGGCCGGTTAAATAATTGCATCTGATAATCCAGGCCGATGACGCCCTGCATACTCTTTTGCGCTTTTATAGCTTTGTTCAGACTGCCATCCAGGGTCACCATTTCTCTGTAAAAAGCCGGTTGCTGGTACACGCCGGCAGAGGCTTTGAATATCACGTCCCTTTTCCAGCCACCCGGTTTAAAGGAAAATCCGGCTCTTGGAGAAATTAACAGCTCCTGATTTAAATCATTGTAATTAGCCCTGACCCCGTACTGGAGGGTATAATCGCTTCTATGACCCAGGCGCAGGTTATCCTGCAGGTAACCGGATACCCGCTGAATGGTAAACTGGTCCCGGCTATGCATATACTGACTGAGCTGCAGCTGATCTCCGCCAACCGGAAGGCTGTAACCGGCTGAATCGCTGTAATTCCACTGATTGATCCGGCTGTCAATTTCCTGTCTTTGCAAGGCAGCACCCCACTGGATAAAATGTACCCCTTGTTTCAGGCTTCCCTGGTGCTGCAGACTCATTACCTGGATACGGAGATTATTTCTGGCATAGCTCTGATTGACACCGACCCCCAACAGATTATCCGGGTCATCGATTATATTGCCGTTTTCGTCCCGCTCTCCGAACTCATAGGCTCCCGTAATATCCTGCTCCTGCTTTTCCCTATCCTGATAATAACTGGCCATGAATTTAAGCTCCGTATGGTCATTAGGGCTTACAACGGCCGTCAGACCGGCAAAACCGGTACTGTACTTATCCTTTTCACTTCCCTCAAAATCGATATTTACCCCATAATTCGCTACATAATAGGGAGAGAAGACGCTGGCCGTCAGTTTAGTCTGCTCAGGATAAAATAAAAATTTCGTTTTATTATAATCACCCAACAGCTCCATACGAAACTTAGGGCTGAACCGGTATACAAATAATCCTTGCAGATCAGCGGATGAGGGAATATAATTGCCGGTGGTTGCCTGACTCTTTACCACATTGCGGTTGGTCTTATTGCGTAACCCTATTAAATAGGAGAACTTCTTATTATCAGAAATGCCTTTCAGGCTCAGCCCCTGCTCCAGCAGGCTCAGATAGGCAGACCCGCCACCTCGCTCGGGATTCTGATAGGCCACATCCAGAACCGAGCTCAGCTTATCGCCGTATTTGGCCTGAAATCCGCCCGTATAAAACCGTACATTTTCCGTCAGGTCAGCATTGATAAAGCTCAGCCCCTCCTGCTGTCCGGAACTGACCAGAAAGGGCCTGTAAATTTCAAAACCATTTACATAGACCAGGTTCTCATCATAGTTACCGCCTCTGACAGCGTACTGAGAGGTCAGTTCATTATTGCTGCCGACAAAAGTTTTCAGCAGCCCTTCAATGCCGCCCACGGCCGAAGGGTTGACCCTTGCCTGATTTGCATCTACGGCTATCAGCCCCGCCTCTTCCCTTTTTTTGTCGGCAGTAACCGTTACGTCTTCCAAAGAAGACTTCGCCTGTGTAAGCATAACGGTATCCAGGCTTTCGGAAACCTGATCTCTGAAGACGACTTTTTCTATTGTAACATATCCCGGCGCCTTAAACTGAACCCTGACGAGGACCTGTGCCGGAATCTCCAGATCAAAGACGCCCGAAGCATTGCTATGGGTTCCGGTCTGCTGTCCGACGATAGAGATATACGTATTTTCAAGGGGCTCATGTGCCTGACTTACCACCACCCCTTTGTAACTCACCTGTTTGCCTGTCTGGGCGCAGGCGGATCCCCAGATGCCTATCAAACCCGGCAGGATACTGAACATAAAAACAAAAATCACCGAAAGTTGCCGGGATGTCGCCTTGGAGCTTTGGGGGGTCTTTTGAGTCACTGGAGCAGGATAATTTAGTTTCTGTCTATAAATAAAAATACCAAATAATATTGATTCGTAATTAATAACGCTAAGAAGGCCCGGGTATTTTGCCCGGGCCTTCTTAATATTAAAATTAAGGGTCAAACTTTTATACCTGTTGTATTATAAGCCAATCAGCTTATATTACAGGTTTACATTTATAACCCGGTTAATGGAAAACCCCCATAACCTAAGAATATTTTTTATAATCAAAGCGCCTGAGTTCTTTTGCCCGGGCTGAGATTAGACCGACGACGCCCAGTGTCAGGCATCCGCCGACGATAATCGCCCGGATAGTACCCAGCCAGTGTGCCATCACCCCGCTTTCAAAATCTCCCAGTTCATTGGATGAACTGACAAACATCGTATTCACTGCTGCGACGCGGCCTCTCATTTCATCAGGTGTTACCAACTGCAAAATGGTACCCCTGACCACCACACTTACAGCGTCAAACATGCCTGATGCAATCAGTGCCACAGAGGCCAGATAAATATCCCTGGAGAAACCAAATACAATGATAGAGAGTCCAAATCCCGCACAACACCACAGCAGTTTTTTACCTGGATTGGTATTTAAGGGCAGATAGGCCAGCAATATCAAAGTAAGAATGGAACCTATTCCCGGAGCTGCCCGTAAAAAACCGTATTCCGTTTCCGTCATCCGGTGAATCTCTACAAAGGCCGGCAGTAATGCAACGGCCCCCCCGAATAATACGGTAAACATGTCCAGCGCCTGCGCACCCAGCAGTGCGGGTGTTTTCATTATAAACTTAACGCCCAGCGACAAACTTTGCATCACCGGCTCTTTGGCCTTTTTAAGAATGGGTTTGGCCTTAATGATACACACCGGAATCAATAGCAGCGCTTCCATGGCAAAAATCAAAAACATGGAGCCCGTTACGCCCTCAATGGCCGTTACGCTGCCGGAAGTCCGGACCATATCGACGGGATTGCCGGACATAAGGCCCATAATGGCATTAATAGCACCAAAGGAAAGGGGACCTACCACGGAACCCACTTTAAAAGCCATGGAGCTCCAGCTGGTCGCATTCGGATAATGCTCTCTGGGTGTTAGCTGCCCTAAAAGGGCAAAGGCCGCAGGACTGATAAAGGCTCTGAGCACTCCGCCAAAAAATATCAGGGCAAAAATGAGGTTTAGCGTCCAGTCCAGGCCCAGCCTGTTTAAAGAGAACCCGGTGGAAAGGAAAAACAAACCGCCTCCTAAAAATACATAGCCGATCAGGCAAGTCAGCAGCATTTTCTTTTTTTCATGCAGATCCACAAAATGACCGGAAAACATAGAAAAAACGATGGCGGGAATGACTTCCGCAAGGCCGATCAATCCCATTTTAAGGTTGCTGCCCGTTAAATGGTATACCCAATAGTAAATGGCCGTGGATTGCAGATTAAGTGCAAAATAGATTCCAAAGCGGAAAATAAGAAAACAGATAAATTCCCGGTTTTTAAGTACGGGGTTTTTTTGGAAAAATCCGCCAGACGACGTGTTGTTTGCCATATAATTAGTATTGCTATCAATAATTTAGGGAAGACTAAGTCGGTGTATTCCCTGGGTATAATCCTTTTGGAGTGCCTCCAAAATCACCTGTAAGTGCCTTGGATCTTCCAGAAAATTAGCATTGGAGGCATCCACCATCAGGGTAATGCCACTTCTTTGCTGAATATAACTTAAATAAGACTGCTGAATGGAGTTCAAATATTCATCCGGGATCTGCTGTTCATAACTGCGGTTCCTTTTATGGATATTGGACTGTAGTTTAGCCACCGGGGCCTGCAGGTAAATAAGGATGTCCGGATAAATGAGTTGCTGATGAATAATATCAAATAATCTTTTATATAATTGGTACTCCTGTTCCGCCAGGGTGACTTTGGCAAATAACAGGCACTTAATGAAAAGATAATCAGAGACGGTTACCTGATGGAACATATCAGGTTCCAGTAATGCATTTAACTGCTTGAATCTCTCTGCCATAAAGAAAAGCTCCAGGGGAAAACCATAACGATCGGGATCGGCATAAAATTTAGGTAAAAACGGGTTGTCGGAAAACTCTTCCAATACCAAACGGGCATCTAACTGCTTGGCCAGCAGTGTAGACAAAGTCGTCTTACCCGCTCCGATGTTTCCTTCTATGGTTATCAGTCTGTAGTTCATGTAATCAGTAGGCAAAAGTAAATGTTATTGCGCAAACCTGCCATTATTGTTGCAAAGTGAACAACTAGTCGTTTCTTAAAAAAAGACAAAAATGTCTTTTTTTTGACATTAAATCATGTACGGAATCCTTTAATTTGGTAATTTTGCAGAACAAAATCTAAAAGTACTATGGAAGCGGATCATCAACATCCAGCAGGAGAAGACAAAGCGCCCAATTACTTCATCAGTGCGCTTAAGTGTAAATGTCCAAGATGCCGTAGAGGGGATCTGTTTGAGACAAATAATACATACGCTTTAAAGAATAGTAAGTTCATGCGTATGAACGAAAAATGTTCAGTCTGCGGACAGCCCACTGAATTAGAAGTAGGATTTTATTACGGAACCAGCTATGTGGCCTATGCATTAACCGTTGCATTCTCTGTGGCTACTTTTATTGCCTGGAAGGTATTTTTCGGAATTTCTTTCGACATTAATGACAATAATATATTCTGGTGGTTCGGGGTAAATGCCATTTTACTGATTATTTTCCAGCCTTATTTTATGCGTGTTTCCAGAAGTTTCTGGCTGAGTTTTTATGTAAAATACAATAAAAACTGGCGCTTGGAGAAACCGGAACAATACGAAAGGCTGAATAAAGATTTTTCCAACGGCTGGTAAAAAATACATTTTACAAAAGTCGGTCTGGTTGTTATCTGTTTTTGCATTTGCGCATCTGTAAGATAACATCCTAGCAGCAGTTTTCTAATTTTCCTGATATAGATCTAAAAATGGGATAAGACAGGACCGGCACTGGCCGGCTGGTCTTATCCCATTTATTATTTTATAATAGTTTTCGGTCCTGCTGCCATTCACTATACCCAGCTATCCATTTGTGCATTTTTAAAATCAGCTATGTATTTTTCCGGAATCTCTCCTCTGAGCATGGAACCTTTGGGTACCAGCGGATAGATTTCTGCAAAGGAACGCATTTCATTTAAGAAGACCCTTCTGTATATATGAGAGCGTGTCAGTTGCTTATAGTGATCAATCCCGCAGGCTCCTATCAGCTCAACAAAAGTCTTCAGCATACTTTTATGGTAATTAGCCACTCTGTATTTTTTATCATTGACATCCAGGCCAACGACCAAGGCTGGATCCTGAGTGGCCACGCCGGTCGGACATTTGTTGGTATTGCACAGCAAAGCCTGGATACAACCCAGCGCCATCATCATGGCCCTGGCAGAATTACAGGCATCCGCACCCAGTGCGATGGCTCTGACAATATGAAAGCCGGAAAGAATCTTACCGGAGGCAATCAGCTTAATATGATGTCGTATGTCCAGACCCGTCAATACATTGTCAACAAAGGCCAATCCGTCCAAAAGGGGCACACCTACATAATTGGAGAATTCCTGCGGAGCAGCCCCTGTACCGCCTTCGGCTCCATCCACGGTTATAAAGTCAGGATATATATCCAGTTCAATCATGGCCTTACAAATGGCAATGAATTCACTTTTTCTGCCTATACATAATTTAAATCCGACCGGCTTGCCACCGGATAGATCTCTTAGCTCCTTTAAAAAGAGCACCATTTCCCGGGGGGTATTAAAGGCGGAGTGGAATGGCGGTGAGGCCACTACAGTACCCGGCTTAATATGGCGGATTTTCGCGATTTCCGGGGTATTTTTTGAGGCCGGCAGAATACCGCCATGTCCAGGTTTTGCCCCCTGAGAGACTTTCAGCTCAATCATTCTGACGCTCTCATAATTGGATTTTTCCTGAAAAAGCTCCCTTGAAAAAGTACCGTCATCATTTCTGCAGCCAAAATAACCCGTTCCTATCTGCCAGATTAAATCGCCGCCATGTTTTAAATGGAAAGGACTGATACCTCCTTCCCCGGTGTTATGAGCAAAATTGCCGATCTTGGCTCCGCCATTCAGCGCTTCAATGGCATTGGAGCTAAGTGATCCGTAGCTCATCGCAGAGACATTAAAAATGCTGCCGTCATAAGGCTTTAAGCAGTCTTTATTGCCAAAAGTCACCCGCGGGCTGGTATCCAGTTTATTAAAGTCTTTGGGATTAATAGAATGCATGATCCACTCATATCCTTCCGCATACACATCCAGCTGCGTCCCAAAAGGCATGGTATCGGTCTCCAGTTTTGCTCTTTGATAAATACTGGAACGGTCAATACGGTTAATGGGTTTGCCATCTGTATCAGATTCTACAAAATACTGATAGATTTTGGGACGTATATCTTCCATCCAGTACCTTAAGCGCCCCACCAGGGGGAAGGTTCTCATTATGGAATGTCGCTTTTGCGCCATATCATAATAGCCCTGCAATGTTAATAGTACAAACAGACCAAACAATACCCACCACCAGTGACTGACAAATAATGAAAGTGCCAAAGCAAGTATAAGGGCTATGGCAGAACCTATCACAAATATTCTACGCATGTTGATTTTGATAATTTTAAAGCGCTAAAGTACACCTTTTTATAGCTCAAGTTGCCAAAAAACAAAAGATTGTTAGTTTTTAACCATGCATTAATAATCTTACTGATAATCCTTTTGCGTATGAGTTACTACCGGGCTTTTAAAGTATAGGCCCGTCACTTAGAAATCCAATTTTGACAATTGTATCAATCCTCCAGATGGCCTGCACCCTGACGCAACACTTCATAGGGCTCTACCGTGCAGTCCACTACCGTTGAAGGGATCATACTACCAATGCCGCTGTCAATAACAATATCTACCAGATCCTGGAAATTTTCATTGATTTGTTCGGGATCTGTATATTCTTCTACCATATCACCCGGCAGCGATGTAGATAAAATAGGACCGCCCAGTTCTGATAAAAGCGTCTGACAGACGATATTATCAGGAACACGAAGCCCAATGGTATTTTTTTTGGTCTGCAATATTTTAGGTACTTCCTTACTCGCAGGCAATATAAAGGTGAAGGGGCCCGGCAGGTGGCTTTTAAGCATCCTGTATAAAGGGGTAGAGATGGACTTGGTAAATTTGCTTAAATCACTCAGGTCTTTACAGATAAAACTCATTTGATTTTTATTGACTTTTGTCTGTTTAATTCTGGCAATTCTTTCCACCGCTTTATGTTGGTATATATCGCATCCTAACCCGTAAATGGTATCTGTCGGGTATATGACTACTCCACCATCGCGCAGGCATTCTGTCACGATTTTAACATTTCTGGGGTTCGGATTATCTGGATGTAATTCTAAAAACATATCTAAAAATACGGCATTTTTTCAAGTTTAGCAATCATATATTTGATAATAGACTTATTTTTGGCCATTAAACAGATACGAAATGCGGTTAAAGAATATAGACACCGTGGCCAGTATCAGCCCGGAAGATTTTAAAAAGAAATATTACAATACCAGAACCCCTCTGGTCATTAAAGACCTGGCTAAATCCTGGCCCGCTTATCAGAAATGGACCTGGGACTATTTTAAAGAAAAGGTAGGACAAAAAGAAGTAGGCATTTATAATAACGTCAAAAGTGATGCGTATACGCCCATTAATAAGGCAGACGATTATGTAAAGTTCGGGGATTATATAGATATGATCCGCAAGGGGCCGGCCGAGTGGCGTATCTTCTTATTTAATATCTTCAGCCATGCGCCGGAACTCTCTGAGGACTTTAGCTGGCCTACCCACCTAATGAATGGTTTTGTCAAAAGAGCACCCATGCTGTTTACCGGAGGGCAGGGCGCCGTCACACATATGCATTTTGATATAGACCTGAGTCATATTGTGCATACCCAGTTTATTGGCAGAAAGCGGGTGCTGCTTTTCCCTTATGAACAGCAGCATTTACTCTACAGAAAGCCGTTTGAAGTATTGAGTCTGGCCGATTATTCTCATTATTACGATCCGGAGCACAGTAAACTGGATATAAATAAATTCCCGGCACTTCAATATGCAGAAGGTTATGACCTGACACTTGAACACGGCGACACCTTATTTATGCCTGCCGGATACTGGCATCATATGGAATATCTGGACAGTGGATTTGCGATGAGTCTTAGGGCTCTGAATAATGAATTTACCGGCAAATTAAAGGGCGTCTGGAATATCATTGGGATGCGTAATATTGATACGCTGATGAAAAAGATCCGGCCACATCAGTGGTATGACTGGAAAGAAAAGCAAATTTTTGCGCGCTCTGAAAAAGAAATTTTAAATAACGTTAGCTAGAATAGTTTACTGGTTTTGTTTATAATGCCAGCTCAATGGCAGGATCCCAGAATAGTTCCTTAAAGTGAACTACCTGGTGATCTTTTACTTCAATGCCTTCTTTTTCCAGTAAAGCCTGCATTTTCTCAGGGGGAGAGAAATGTGCCCGTCCACTTAACAGACCGACCCTGTTGACGACTCTATGTGCCGGAATATCCTTTCTGGCATGGGCCCCGTTCATGGCCCAGCCAACCATCCTGGCAGAGGATCTGGCTCCCAGATAAGCCGCAATTGACCCATAGGAAGTAACACGTCCTTTGGGGATCTGTCGGGCTACATCCCAGACATTTTCAAAAAAGTTATGTTGACTATCCGCATTTTTAGCAATGGGCAGCCCTGACTTGGGCTCCCCTTTATGTTTCTCACGCTTCATAGGGAAAGATTTTACGATTCAGCATCCTGCTCAGAACTAAAAAGCGCCCTGAGTTCCTTATCTTTCTCTAAAGGTAGGTCTTTATCCAGTCTGAAGCACAGATAATGTACTTTTTGGGATTTTGCGATATCCAGCTGCTCATAGTGCGTTTTAATAGACAGAATTTCTGTAGCTACGCCCTTGCCATAGATATCATCATAGTCAGTTATTAAAGTCAGGCCATACAAGGAAATCATGGTCTTTGTGAAACCGTACAGATCGGGACTGTCTGTTTTTAAATGCACCAACCCGTCCTTTGCAAGAAATTGTTGGTAAAGGCGTAAAAATCGGGGATGGGTCAGTCTTTTTTTCATTTTTGAATCCCTTAACTGAGGATCAGGGAAAGTGACCCAGATATTTTTAATTTCTTCTGGGCCAAAATAATTGGCGACCTGTTCAATCTGAGATCGAATAAAAGCAACGTTTTTCAGTCCTTCTTCCAGCGCAGTCTTGGCACCTTTCCAGATCCTGTTGCCTTTGATATCCATGCCTATAAAGTTTCCTTCCTTCAGTAACCTGGCCAGCCCCACGGAATACTCCCCTCTCCCACAACCCAGTTCCAGGGTTATCTGGTGATTATTTCCAAAATAACGTGCCCAGTTACCCGGCATATTCGGGGGATATTCAAATACATTGACAAATGACTTAATCGCTTCAAAGCGCTCTAACTTATGTTTTCCCATGGCCGCAAAGGTAATTAAGCCCTCTAAAATCCTATTAAATAGTTTCACCTTAATTTTGCAGTATGGAACTAATAGATACACATACCCATTTATACTCTGAAGAGTTTAAAGAGGACATAGAAGCAGTCATGCAAAGGGCAGAAAGTGCCAGCGTCAGACAATTTTATTTACCCGCCATTGACAGTACGACTCATGAGGCCATGATTGCGATTGAGAATGCCTATCCCACAAGATGCCATTCCATGATGGGTCTGCACCCCTGCAGTGTCAAGGAGGATTTTCATAAGGAATTGGAAATCATAGAAAAGTGGCTAGAAAAAAGAGAATTTGTAGCTATTGGAGAAATCGGACTTGATTTTTACTGGGACAAAACACATATTAATGAGCAATATGAAGCCTTTAAAATACAAATGGAGTGGGCACTGGACAGAAATCTCCCGATTTCCATCCACGCCAGAGATTCCATTGACGAATGCATTGCAACGGTAAAACCTTTTTCTGATCGGGGGCTTCAAGGGATATTTCATTGTTTTGGAGGTACCACTGAACAGGCTAAGGCCATTATTGATTTAAATTTTTACCTTGGCATTGGCGGCGTTTTTACCTTTAAGAAGGCAAATATGCCAGAAGCACTAAAGGATATCTCATTGAATCACATTGTATTAGAAACAGACTCCCCCTATCTGGCTCCCGTTCCATATAGAGGTAAAAGAAATGAGTCCGCCTATATTTTGCCTATCGCGGAAGCCTTGGCAAAGTCCAAAGACATAGCGCTGGAAACACTGGCAGAAATCACCTCTGCTAACGCCCGAAAGATATTTAAAGCGAAATAATTAGAAATTAAACCAGAAGCCCTTATATTTGCACCCCAAAGCAAAAAGGAGACGTGTCCGAGTGGTTGAAGGAGCACGCCTGGAAAGTGTGTATACGGGAAACTGTATCGCGAGTTCGAATCTCGCCGTCTCCGCAATTTAGATTGATTGTCAATCAGTTACAAAGACGACACCCAGTTTTACACCCCATTTCCTGTTTCGATACTCTAATTATTCACTATTCGGCGTCATCACAGGTAAACAAAATATGCCGTTTACCTCCTTACATTTGCACAATGCCTTTAATCAATGGATACACCGATGTTTTCATTCAGATCTCACATCCCAAAAAACTATGATCTTGTGTTTATATCCTCAGTTTTTAGGGCCTGGCTGACACCAACCCGCAAGAAGACTTCATTCGTTAAGAGCTAAACAGCTCCTCTAAGGTAACTTCCTTCAATACGCGACCTGTATAATGTATATTTTTCTTTGTGCCCAGCGTAGTTATCATCGTAAGAAAAATCGTCTTTCTAGTTTTCGTCTCTTCCTTGAATAGTTTAATTTTACGATCAAGCTCAGCCGCGTAAGCCTTATTAATTACATATTCATCTGCGCAATACTTAATTTCACATACATTGATGCATTTATCGGCACGGTCTAATAACAGATCAATTTGTGCTCCTTTTTTATCCTGATCTTTTGAACCAGCCCGTGCAACGGACCTCCAGCTATCAACTTCTACTTGCATTCCGGCAATACTAAGCGCTTTCTTTATTTGCGGTATATGTTTGTAACATACCGATTCAAAAGCTAACCCGCTCCAACTTAAATAAGATGGAGAGTTTTCAATCTTAGGCCATGTATCCGTTCCAAAAGCACGACTTCGATGCACAAATTTCAGATAAAACAGACTATAAGCATCTGTCAATTTATAAAGGCCTTTGCTGGTAGTCTTCCCATACGGAAGGTGATAGCTGACAAAACCAGACGCCTCCAACTCATCAAATAATCTTGAAGTTGTTCCACCAGTTACGAGACCAGCCTCTTTGATTAACTCGGTTCTTGACAACCCTTTCGGTTTGGAAGCCAATATTCTGACTAAAAGCTCATGCCTGTCAGCATTATCGAATAAAGATTTATACAACACGTTAAATTCACGTCGCAATTCGGCATTTTTCTCAAAAAAAAGGCGGTCAATAAATTGACTCGGACTCTCCCCTGGTTCCACCTTTTTTAAATAATGAGGCACTCCACCGATGACCATGTATAACTGCACAATCTGCAAATGATTGAGTGTAACACCTCGACTTGATAAAAATGCAGCCGTTTCACTCAAAACAAATTGGTCTAGCCAAACCTGTCTGGTTACCCTATTATGCAAACCTCCTTTATTGTAAATAACATTTCTAGTCATCCACGCGGCAGCGGATCCACTAAGGATTACTTTCAGATAGGGCATCTTAGATGCCCAACTATTCCACCAGTGCGTAAAAGCAGCAAGAAAACCCGACTTTGGAGTTTGAATCCAGGGAAACTCATCAAAAAAAATAACAATGGGCTTCCCTTCTGTAAGCTTGCTTTCCAAAAACCCACTTAAAAGGTTAAAAGCTAGTGCCCAATTCAACGGAACCGCAAGGGGAGCCGGAACTTTCATGGCCTTGCCCATAGCCAGCGCAAAATTCTGTAGCTGATCATTTAAGTGATTGTTATGTGTTCCCTCAAACGTAAACAGCATTTCCTTTTCGAAAAAATTACTCACTAAAAACGTTTTGCCAATACGGCGTCTTCCTAAAACAGCTACTAACTCAGCCTCTTGGGATTCTAACACTTTTTCTAAAATTCTTTTCTCAACCTCTCTACCGATAATTTCTCTTGCCATATATACATCAATTTAATTGATAAGCCGTTGTAGTCATATCTAGTTCCTGTAAAATTCTCTCAGGTTATTTTGTATCAACCAAATAGCCCGATTCGACGCAGAATTTACCAATTTTGGACAAAGATAAATTATTATAGACAGCCAAAATGTAAAAAAAATACATGTTTTGGACAAATATACAATTATATACTTGTCCAAAACATGTAAAAAAAGTGAATTTTGGCTGACTATAACAAATAAAAGAGGAACAGAAATCCCTGGGTAGCCACCTAAAAATAACCTAACAATTTGATTATATGTATACTATAGTTATTAATGTTATAACATATATATCCAATCCTATTATCCATACTTTTCAGCGCCTATAAATGGGGGCAGTGCATTTACGTCAAAAACGGAACACGTTTATTACTTTGCCCATTCCAGAGATTCCATTCACTTGATTTCCTTTCCACATTAACAAACTTCCAATCTATTTTTAAGGCCTAGTAGTCATTACACAAACCATTTGTAGGTTAGGGTTATCTCCTTTCAAACTATTTTTATGTAAGGCCACCGCAGCACATTAACCCCACCCCCCTTCCTTTTGCCAGTAAAATTGAATTCATTAACCTTGCGGCAGAATAGAAATCCGTTGTTTAGATTCAGCGTCTCAACAAGAATAGGCGCCCAGTCTTAAACAGCAATTTGTGTGACCATAATATTTGCAAGGCATTGTCTGAATATTACGGACAAAAAATATTTGGACGCGTCGAGCATTGAATTCAGCCATTAAAAAATTAGAAATCAGCACAGTCAATAAACCTAAACCATATCTATCTCGTTTTTACCGATGTTGGAAAGGCAATCAAATTATTTGAAGCCCATTTTCGACTTCTCTGCATTTTAGATTGATATTGAAAAGATTGCTATAATACAGAACCAGTTTTTACCTATGAATTCTACCCAGTTTAAATTGGAACATCCAAGTGGCAAAACCTGCACCACACAAAAACGGCTGAAGCAGAATTCCAGGGAATTTATACTTCAGCCGTTTTTGGCCAACTTTAGTCACATAAACTGATACTCCATTTTAACTGGAGCATTAAAAGGTGTTTATACTGCGCACTATTCTGCCGGATTCGTTAATTAATCGCTTTATTACTGATTAATGAAACCGCTTCATATAATGCATCAATTTCTGCACAAGTATTATAAAAGGCAAAAGAAGGCCTGACCGTTGCCTCTACACCAAACCTTCTCAAAATAGGCTGAGCACAGTGATGACCAGAACGTACGGCTATTCCCTGCTGGCTCAACAAACTACCCACATTCGCTGTCTCAAATCCATCCAGTATAAAAGAAATGGCGCCAGCCTTTTGTTTGGCATTACCGATAATATGCAATCCGGGAATCTGTTTTAGTTTATGCGTAGCATAATGGATCAAGGCTGTTTCATAGCTATGAATTAGTTCCAGTCCGATCCTGCTTACATATTTCAGTGCTTCACCAAGTCCTACGGCATCAGCGATATTACCCGTACCGGCCTCAAATTTAGAAGGCGCAGGGTTATAAACAGTGTGTTCAAAGGTTACATCTTTAATCATATTACCCCCACCCTGCCAGGGTTGAGTGGCATTCAGCAAATCCTCTTTACCATACACAACACCAATCCCTGTTGGACCATAAATCTTATGTCCTGAAAATACGAGCCAGTCAGCATCAAGATCACGAACATTCACAGGGATATGAGAGATAGACTGGGCCGCATCTACCAATACCTTTGCCCCTGATAAATGGCCCCGTTCGATTATTGCTTTTACAGGAGTGACAGTACCGAGCGCATTGGATACAGCTGTTATAGCTACAATTTTCGTTCTTGGCGATAATAGCTTATCATACGCATCCAATAGCAATTCACCATTTTCATCTACCGGAATCACTTTAAGTTTTAAGCCTTTCTTCTGAGCTAATATCTGCCAGGGTACAATATTGGCGTGATGCTCCAGATGACTAACTATGATCTCGTCTCCCTGCTGCAAATGTTGCTCTCCCCAGGACTGGGCTATCAAATTAATCCCTTCCGTAGTGCCTCTGACAAATATAATTTCATTAGAAGACCCAGCATTAATAAACTTCCTGACTGTGTCTCTGGCTTCTTCGTAAGCATCTGTAGCACGGGCGGCTAATGTATGTGCAGCGCGGTGAATGTTGCTATTCTCATGCAAATAATAATAACTCAGTCTGTCAATCACCTGACGAGGCTTTTGAGTGGTTGCGGCGCCTGCAGTCCTCTATATCAGTTATTAGGCTACCATTTTAAGAAATGCACCTATAACAGTAAATAAGTGACCATTTTTTAGAAATACAGTTCTAGCCTATAATAGAAAAATATTATTGGGCT
>Ga0164242_10004249_pt1 | contig 16111 bp, 16 predicted proteins | sample OricomgcompostMG_FD_108783 | JGI IMG/M metagenome (GOLD analysis project Ga0164242, IMG submission 108783) | Miracle-Growth compost microbial communities from Emeryville, California, USA - Original compost - Miracle growth compost (MG) ... | reverse complement strand
CATATGGGTCCGTCAGTGGGGAATCTCGCAGTGCAAAAGTGCCAATTTCCGGGTTCCGATTGGCAGAAATACCAGGAACTGCTGATTAGTCATGGTCGGGCACCCATGTTCTGCCAATCAGCAACGGGGAGGCCTGCGATTTCCCCCTAAAAATTGGCGGCGCACAGTGCAGTTTCCCAAGGCAGTCAGTCGATCAGAAGCTCGGATATTCTGGCGGTGTCGTCAGCCCAACTTCCACCTTCCTTCCCCCTGGACTTTTGAGACTTTGTTTTGACTGGAGAGAAGCATTCTCATCTTTCCCCCCTTTTTTTAAACATCAGTTCAACTCGTACCCTAGGAGCCAGAAACTTGACGGTCGTGGTCCCAGTTGACAGCACCGGAACTCCTCTTCTTCACGTTCCTTTCCTGGCCCCCGTTTAGCGAAAGCGCCCCTCTAATTTAGTCCTCATATCCACTGTGCAAAGCAAACGAGCAGGCACCACAGGGCAACCAGACTGGGGGGCTCGTGATTGTCAACAAAAAGATTCTTCGAGAAAAAAAAAGGAGAGAGCGCGCCAGACCCGCACATCACTCCTCAGCTCAGCTTGACATTCTGCCCGGCGACCAAATTCCGTTCTCTCTGCTGCTGGAAGTACACGTTTTGCCTTTCTTTGGAGAGAAAAAGGGAGTGAAACCAGACAAAGCAAGCCTGTCTCTCCGACTCAGCACCGAGGAAAGCGGCCCGCGACTGATAAGCCCCCCCCGTGGATCTCTCTTCCCTTCTCCCTCCCCGCTTGTTACAGCGCAGGCAAAAAAACCGAACTAGCAGCCTTCCACGTGCAAGGAGCGAACGAACCTGCGAACGACTTCCCAACACACAACGAACCCTGCTATCGCGGTCAGACTTGCCCATCCCATCTGAACCACCACTCCGCAAACTTTCTCCCCGATCTAGCCTCTTCGCACAACTTTGCATCATGGAGGGCGCTTCAGCACCGGACATTAACTATGTCCTCACCAACTCCCTGTCGCCTGGTCAGTCCCGTCTCCCCTCCTTTTCACGTGTGGAATCGCGTCTGCAAAAAAAACACCCGTCACCGCCGCGACTGCTTGATTGAAAACTGACACTTCTCGCTCCAGATGCCACCCTTCGCCATGCCGCCGAACAGCAACTCACCCAAGCTGCGGACACAAACTTCGTGAGTCGAAACGCGATTTTCACGCCCAAGATGCTAGAGCGCTAACCCTCCTCGACTCCACTAGTCATTATACCTCGCGACCCTCGTCCAAGAGCTCGCAAACGAATCAGCCCAGGGCCAGATCCGTCTCGCTGCTGGTCTCGCCCTGAAGAACGCCTTTACAGCCCGGGAATACTCTCACCAGGCCGAACTACAAGCGAAATGGCTTCAGCAGACAGATCAAGAGACAAAGACGCGTGTCAAGCAACTCGCCGTGCAAACCCTCGCCTCCGTAAACTCTCAAGCCGGCCAGGCTGCGGCCCAGGTCGTGGCCGCCATCGCCGGCATCGAGCTTCCACGCAACCAATGGCCCGATCTCATGCACGCCCTAGTCCAGAACGTCAGCGACGGGGATGAGCACCAGAAACAGTCATCTTTGACCGCCATCGGTTTTATCTGCGAGAGCCAGGACCAGGAACTTAGGAACGCCCTCGTCACCCACTCCAACGCCATCTTGACTGCGGTCGTACAGGGTGCTCGGAAGGAGGAGGCCAACGGCGAGGTTCGGCTGGCAGCCATCACTGCTCTCGGCGACTCGCTTGAATTTGTTGGCAACAACTTCAAGCACGAGGGAGAGAGGAATTACATCATGCAGGTTGTCTGCGAGGCTACACAGGCTGAGGACTCGCGCATCCAACAGGGCGCCTTCGGCTGCCTTAACCGAATCATGGCTCTCTACTACGAGAACATGCGCTTCTACATGGAGAAGGCTCTGTTCGGTCTCACGATTCTCGGCATGAAGAGCTCCGATGAGGATGTTGCAAAGCTGGCCGTCGAGTTCTGGAGCACCGTCTGCGAGGAGGAGATTGCCATCGAGGACGACAACGCCCAAGTATGTCGCCCGCCCTTTTTTTCCTTCTTTTGTGTCTTTTTTGTTCTATTGACATCCATGTGCGTGTTGCTAATACCGGTCTTCTTTTTTTAGGTGGAGAGTTCCGAACAGATGCGCCCATTCTACAACTTCAGCCGTGTGGCTTCGAATGAGGTGGTACCTGTCCTCCTCGGTCTTCTTACGAAACAAGATGAGGACGCAACCGACGACGAGTACAACATCTCTCGCGCCGCGTATCAATGTCTGCAACTTTATGCCCAGGCTGTTGGCGCAACTGTTATCCCTCCCGTCATCCAGTTTGTCGAGGCAAACCTGCGATCCGAGGACTGGCACAACCGCGATGCTGCCGTGTCCGCATTTGGCGCCATTATGGATGGTCCCGAAGAAAAGGTCCTGGAGCCCATCGTCAAGTCCGGCATGCAGCCCCTGATTAGTATGATGGATGACCCTTCGGTCCAGGTTAGAGACTCAACTGCCTATGCGCTTGGCCGCATCACCGAGGCCTGCTCCGAGGCCGTCGACCCGGCCCAACACCTGGAGCCTCTACTAAGGTCATTGTTTACCGGCCTTTTGAACAGCCCCAAGATGGGCGCCTCCTGCTGCTGGGCCCTGATGAACCTCGCCGAGCGCTTTGCCGGCGAATTCGGTGCCCCACAGAACCCTATCACGCCTCACTTCAACGAGGCCGTGAGCAATCTGCTTACCGTTACCGCCCGTCCCGACTGCGAGACCGCTGTCCGAACCGCTGCGTACGAGGTTCTCAACGTCTTTGTCCAGAGTGCCGCGACTGAGAGCCTTGCCGCTATCGCCTCGCTCTCGGATGTTATCATCAAGCGACTCGAAGAGACCATCCCTATGCAGACCCAGGTTGTAAGCGTCGAGGACAAGATCACACTGGAGGACATACAGACCAGCCTGTGTGCTGTCCTCCAAGCGATCATCCAACGTCTGGATAAGGAGATCAGGCCCCAAGGCGATAGAATCATGCAGGTACTACTACAAATCCTTACGACCGTCGGTGGCAAGTCCCTCGTCCCGGAGGCCGTGTTTGCAACCATCAGCAGCCTCGCGAACACCATGGAGGAGGAGTTCATCAAGTACATGGAGGCATTCAGCCCCTTCCTGTACAATGCCCTCGGCAACCAGGAGGAGCCCAGCCTTTGCTCGATGGCTATTGGCCTCGTCAGCGACATCACCCGGTCCATGGGAGAGCGCAGCCAGCCGCTCTGCGACAACTTCATGAACTACCTCCTGAACAATCTCAGGGTTTGTCTCTCTTTTTCTTTCCTCTCACTAGGAACTCCCCGCGTATCTCTACAACCACGTATTGCCTTATCTTCTAACACCTCCTATTTAGAGCACTACCCTTTCCAATCAGTTCAAGCCTGCCATTCTCCAATGCTTTGGAGATATTGCCGGCGCCATCTCTGGCCATTTCGAGACGTATCTTTCGGTCGTTGCTCAGGTACTCCAGCAAGCAGCGACTGTTACCGCCACACCCGAGGGCTCATACGAGATGTACGACTACGTCGTATCCCTCCGCGAAGGCATTATGGATGCATGGGGTGGTATTATTGGCGCTATGAAGGCCAGTTCCAAGAGTGAGTTTAGTTGCTGTTATAGACTCTTTGCATTATCCTGTTTGCTAACCATCTCCCTCAGCCCAAATCCTCCAGCCTTACGTGCAGTCAATCTTTGAGCTACTTAACACCATTGCCAACGATACGAACCGCAGCGAGGCGTTGATGCGGTCGTCAATGGGTGTCATTGGGTAAGACATCTTCCGCCCCTCTCATTCACCCATATTCGTTACTAACCCCTATTTTTTTTCCAGTGATCTCGCCGACGCATATCCGAACGGAGAGCTGGTTGAGGCCTTCCGTCAAGATTGGGTCACTGCCCTGATCAAGGAGACGCGAACCAACCGCGAATTCCAGCCTCGGACCATTGAGACGGCCCGCTGGGCTCGCGAGCAAGTCAAGCGCCAGCTCGGGGGGACTACGGCCGTGATGCAGCAGAGTTGAGCTGTCATAGCCTCTGCTCGCGTTCGCACATTCGGCCCCGTCGGCTAACCCGTCCCGCCTCCAAAACGAGAACACTGCGTTGAAATTCTGTTTCTCAAACAGCAATTGCACAGGAAGGAGGCTCCCCCCGCGTCCCAACACGGCCACCCCACCCCCCAGCCCTAGACATGACACGACAAGACACGGCACCCCATTACACGACGGCACGGTATCACGGAGATGCCTACGTTATGTGTATATAAACCCCCCAACCCCCCAATGACATTATTTAATCGGACACCACCCTGCACCATACCCCATGACACCACTTACCCTGCACAACACACATCCCCCCATCCCCCCCAGCGCGGAGCCCATTTACCCCATTTGCAACATTTCCATCGCTCTTACAATGGGCCACGATAGAGAAAGAGAGAGAGAGATCATGTACAGTTGCCAAGCCTCGTCCATCACGAGGCAATGCGACGAAACCCCAAAATCATGTAGACCCGGGACGGAGCGAGCGGGAACGGAAACGGAATCGCACGGCGGCCGAGTTGGAAACCTAATCCTGTTCAAGTGAACCGGGATTATAGGAGTTTTATTTTCCGGGTTGCGAGCCCTGGCGGACGGCGGAGGAGGAGGAAGGAGGAAGGGGGAAACACAAAAAAAGAGAGAATTATTTTCGGTCCTGGAGTTCTCAAAGACTAAAAGGGGTGTTTGAAACGGTAGAACACTTCACATTTTCTGGTGTGGGATTGCGATGCCAAAGCCTCCTTTTTGAGTTGATGGAACAGACAGAAGAAGCACACTTGGTTCGGGCACAAGAAAGTCTTCCGGGCGGTCTCCGCCCCCTTTTCGGGAGTGGGGCTACCTCGGGAGGTTTGATTGTTCTCGGCAGGGAGCTTCAGCTGACCCCGGCCGAGTGGCCGTGGTCGATGCAATGGCCATATGTTACGTAGATCGTCGAAATACATCCGCGTATCTCCCCCAAAAGTGTTCTGGGTTCTACCTGCCGTAGACGTGCACCGTGGTTTGGGATGAAGCGTCTGTTAAGTGATATATTCTAGCATCTAAGATTTCGCACACGAGATGATTCTCTAGTTATCGACTAGGTACCCAGGCGGCCATCCATGCCCCAACTCCATCAACGTCGATGCGCCGAGCGACGGTTCTTGAACTTACATAAGGAATGGATATCAGTAGGATCATGCCCCGGAACACCTCATAAGTGGCATGATAACCTCCCAACAAATAAAACACCAAGAAAAAAAACCCCTTGCCAAGTTTGGAGCCACCAAAAACTCCAGTCGCTAGCCAAAAGAAAACGAGGACGCAGAGCGCCCTGGAACACCACCCCAAAAGCCTTATTTTTGTTCTCCTTTTCAATAACCATACATCCCCCCACCCACCCAACCGTGCTGCAGGACCGGCATCCCATCAGACACGAGGCACTGCAGCTCATACTCGTAGGCCTCGTTGTCCGGCGGCATCGCCTCGGCTGCTGAATAGTACGCCGCCGCCGCGCCGGGCGCGTCGTAGGGGGTGGCGGGTGGTGCGATGGTGTTGCTGGGCGGCAGGTTGGGGGGTATGGCGTCAGCATGGTGGGTGCCGAAGGCCTCGAGGAGGAGGCCGAGGCCGTTGTGGTGGTGGTGATGGTGGTGGTGTTGTTGCTGTGGGTGTGAGTGTTGGTGGTGGTTGGGGCTTAGTTGCGGTTGCTGGGGTATTGTCGTTGCTGGGGTTAGCTGGGGCTGCGGTGCTGGCAGTCGCAGGCTCGGCTCGATGTACGTGTGCGATAGGGGGCTCGGGTGCGGGAGGGGGAGGATGGAGGGGCCGGGACTCGGGGCTTGTAGGTTGCGTTTGTCGTCCATCGGCTGCGAGGAAGGGAGCTGCATACGTGTTTGGATGGGTTTGATGGCCGGGTGCAACACGTGAGGTATAGGTTCTCTCTTTAGCGGGCATGGTTAGCAGAGTAGACACGGGCATGGGAACGAGGGCAAGGCGGCTGCAAAAATCGTAGCATCTATATCGTAGGTAGGGAGACTTACGCCATCGGCCATACTGCCTTCTACCCCACAAGCAGGGGTCTTCTGATCCCTGAACTTCTGCAGCCCATCTAACCAGCGTGATGCTAGGGGCCAAAGATCTTGGCTCTCTGCCAAGATGGTGACACAGCGCTGCACCATCGCCGGGGCTGCGCGGGTGATCTCGGGGTTGGGACAGACTACGACAGATAGTTAGCATTCCCCTTCGCTATCATGTAAAAAAAGAATTGCACATCTTTTGCAAGGCTTGGCTTACTATTTGGGTAATTGCACAGATAGCAGGCAAAGAACCCGCAGCTGTAGACACTGAAGGCCATCATCTGGACCCCTCTCCCGTTTTCGTTGGTCCTTGCTTTGAACTGGGTGTCGATCTGTTCGTACAGCGTCCTGACATTGCTGAAGAGCTCAAGTGACATCTGGGCCCAGAACCGCCGCAGGCCAGGATCCGGCTCGCCCGAGGCCGCCGATATGATACTGGCGGGAGACATGGGTAAGCATGGTTTCTAGAACAAGGGGCAAGCAATTATCGGCCACTTACTCGTTAAGGTAAGCCTTTCGCAGAACGATATTACACAGCCGCGTCGTCATCGTGAGGCCTAAATATGCCTAGTTCGCAAAAGTTAGTGAGTCACTTAAACGACCGTCTTTGGGTAGGCGATACTGGCATACCAAATCCTCCCCGCCCGCCTTGTAACCCTCGAGAAGAACATTGCTCCACTGGCGGAAGTGCGGTAGTCCCTCCTCCCAATCCCTCAGCCTAGCTTCTATCTTGGCATACTCGCTGTCCGGCTGCCATGGGCACGTGCTCTTATCCCGGCTCACGGCTCGCCGGGAGACGGTGCCCCAGAGGTAGTGCGACTGGATCAGGATGGCGAAGAGCGACCTCCCGGGATCGATGAGCAGCTTCGGGTTTTCTATTGCCGGCGGGGTGTCCTTGAGGGCGGCGCGCGATTGGGGCTCCACGCCGTTTGCAAAGTCTTCCTCGTTGCAGGGTAGGAGGGTGGTGATATCGGCTGCGGCTAGGGATACGGGAGATGCTGGTCCCGCATGGAGGTTATCTTGGCTATGAAGCATCCACTAGGTCAGGGGTAATTAGTAGCCTACCAGGCGCCACAACTGGACCTTTAAGAATGGGGGTCCCGGTTGAATTGGCTTACCAGTGTGCGGCGGGCAGATTCTGCCCTGATGATCAGCTCTTTCGTGGGTTTAACAAGCGTGTAAGTCTCCTCCCGGTGAAGCTGCATGAGGGTAGCCATTCGCATGGCGATAGCCATGTTGATCTTAGGTCATAGTTAGGGGTACGCTCCCGCTAGCGAGGCACGGGATGCTGAATAACTTACAGAGCTCTGGCTCTTCAGCCCGCTGCCTTGCTGGGCAATGCTCAACAAGTAGAAACCCTGACACCTCTCGAGGTCCGGTTCCTTGTACAGCTCGTTCAGCGCAACGGCCGAGGCGCGCTCCATGAACTTCTCAGCGGCTTTCACGCCGCTGCCGTAGCGCTCGACCAGCGACGGCGTGAAGCGAGCCGATATGCTGAGAATGCCGAGGAGCAGGAACACGCTGACGGATCGGTGGTTTGTGCGCAGGCGCTCCGTGAAGGCAATTTTCGGAATGAAGCCTAGTTGGAAATAATGACGAGTAAACGTGTTTACGGCCTCGATGACTTCACTAGGCGGCGGCAGCAAATCCCACTCGTCCTCGGGATTCCCGTCGCTGGACAAGGTCTGCCGGCCTAGTAGTCGAGCAACAGGGGAGCCAGGGACGTCCTTGCGGCTCTTAGTGGGATCCCGCTTGGCACTCTTGTCTGCCCGCGTTCGAGGGTGACGATATTCACGATCATTGTCCGGCTGGCCACGGACCGGGAAGACGCTTGGCCCTCAGTTAGCATTTTGATAAATAATGATTGGGGGGATGGGTACAAGGGGGCCAGGGTAGCAAGCGAGTAAAGTCAATACGGGGAGAGGAAAGTAGTGGGCAGTACCAGTCTGCAGCGGCCAGTCCAGCAGCTTGACAACCCCGGCAAGGGGGTTGTGCATTGTCGTGGAGACATTTGCTCCGCATACGCCGACATCTAAATGAAAAAAAGAGTTCGGGTGGTCAGCAAAGCGGCATCCTTCCGGCTCCAGTCGTGTAGCCAAGAGACCCCCCTAACCGGGCTGACGGCGAAGGGAAACTCACCTCCGGCAGGCAATTGGAGCCCGGCGCTTAATGACGGGCGCCACCGACGAAGTACTCTGTCCCGGCGTGGTCGAGTCTGTCGGCGAGGCTAGCAGCGTCGACGATTTGATGTCCACGTCCATCGTGCCAGAATGGAACATTCCCGTTCTCACCTACACGGGAAACGGGGGGCGGGCGTGTGGCAGTCACTGCTCAAGTCACTGCTCGATTTCGTGTGGTTTGAAGATTCTAGCTTGGCAATGGCAGCTACCCACCCGCCTAAAAACAAGTGTAGCTGTATGCGTATGTCTCCGAAGGCAGCCCTGTCGAGGATGGGCAAGCTTGCCCCGGAAATGTGGGCGGGAGGCGGCAACTTGGGGACCCAATGTCCTTCCACACAGCCTAGCCCCGCCTCTTTTTCCCCTCCTTTGCCTCCCTGGCTCTCAGCTAAATAACCCTAGTTTTGCTAGTGCTCACACGACCCTTGAAAGCTTGTTTGGAGCTCTTTCTTCAACGGCGTAGACTGCCTCGAGAGTATTAACCACAGTGCCCCAAGTTTCTGAATGAGTTATGCAAGCGAAGATACAGAGATATCAAGATATCAACCCGGCAAGCTACGAGTAGTGGGTTGAGGTTGGCCAACTTACAACCCAGGGAATTGCAACCAATCCGAATAACTAGGTCCTTCCCCTTATCCCATCCAGGTTAGGATCGTAGAATGTGAAAATGCCCGCCCACAATTCTTGAGAGTTGTTAAAGCTCTGTTTTCCCTACACGAGAAATGGCCTCTCACGCCGTGAGGACCTCTATCTCCTCGCGCGTATAGCCAAACAGGTAGAGCAAGTCCAGCAAGCTCGTCCCGTTGAGCCTCGCGCTCGCCTCCATTTGGACCCTCGGCTTCGCATTCCACGCCACGCCCAGACTCGCCGCCTCCATCATGAGCAGGTCGTTTGCGCCGTCCCCGACCGCAACGGTCTGTTCCAGCGCGATGCCCTCCTTCTGGGCAATCTCGATCAGCAGGTCCCTCTTCCTCTCCTTCCCGACGATAAGCCCCTTCACCTCGCCCGTCAGCTTCCCGTCCTCCCCGATCACCACCTCGTTAGCGTGCGCGTGGTTGATACCCAGCTCCCCGGCGAGCCAGCTCGTCAACGGGAGGAACCCGCCGGAGAGCACCGCCCTCCTGACGCCGAGGCGCTTGAGCGCGCGCAGGAGCGGCCTCACACCCTCAGTGACGTCCAGCACGGCCCTGAGGTACTCGAAGATGCTGGCTGGTAGGCCCTTGAGCAGGGCCACCCGCTCGCGGAAGGCGGCGTCGAACTCGAGCTCACCGAGCATGGCGCGGTGTGTGATGTCGGCGACGCGGGCGGCGAGGTCGGGCGGGTCCGTGATGGTGGCGGCGAGCAGGTCGATGACCTCCTGGGTGATGAGCGTGCTGTCCATGTCGAACACCACAAGCCGCGGGTGCCGCCGCCACAGCGTGTCCCGCTGCAGGGCCACGTCGACGTTCCACTCGCGCTCGAACCGGTAGATGAGCTCGTGCTTGCGCAGGTCCGCGAGCGTGAGGTAGTCGGGCGCCGGCGCCGGGGAGAGCGTCAACTCAACGACGGCCGGGTGCTCGGCGTTGTCGAGGCAGCGGTGCGCTGAGCTCTGGTGCGACGCGCCCACGGGGAGGGGGAAGCCCGACATGAGGTGGAGGAAGGACGCGACGCACAGCGGCGAAATGTACGAGCCGTAGAGGTGGTCAAGGGGCTCCGGCTCGGCCACCGGGGGTTCGAGCGGGAACGACTCAGGGTCGCTGCTGGGTGCCATGGTCGCCGGCATGTCGGACAGGTCCGAGGTCGACGGCTTGGGGGACGGTACCTTCTTCGGCGAGGGTATTGCGTTCGACACGCGCGGGGAGGCCGACTTGTAGAACAGGGTGGCTATGACCCTATCAGGTGTCTTGGCGCCCGGCGCGGGCGAGCAATTGGGATGCGACAGGTCATGGTTGAGCCCGCTCTCAACGATCTTAGGAGGGTTCTCGGGCGAGGGAATGCCGCTGAACGACGAGACCTGGCTGCTAGGGGAAGCAATGTTCGAGGCTCGCATGTCCTCGACGACAGTGTCGATGCCATAGTGGCTCTCGGGTCTGTGCGGTGGTCGGTACTGTTGGTGGTCGCTGAGATACGAGCTGTTTCTCCCATGGGAACTCAGGGTAGGCCGTGGCGAGCCCTGCTTTGCCGGGTCGGTGTCTTGGGTCATATCGGGCGATATGTCTCACAAGGACGCCACTTTTATAACGGATAATTGGCGGGGAAGGGCGAGACAATTGGCTTTGCTCAAACTATCGTGGTTGGCAAAAAGTTGCCCACGCTCCAACGGTCTGGCATTAGTCATGCAGAACCAAGTATCCAAAAGGTACGACCGTTTGTGTGCCGCCATGCCGGGAAGCCAATTAGATGTGGCTATTTCTCCTCCATTCTCTATTTATTTCTCCTACGACTCCCCCACAACTTGGCTATGACGAAAAGGCAGGGCCACAGCACAGGGATCGAAGTCAAAGGAGTAGAGGCAAAAGCACGCAAGAGTTATGATTCAGTCGAGAGCTATGTGAATGGCGGAAGAATAAAATAACCATCCCGCGTATGGTTAGTAGCCACTGGAGGAGATATTATTAATCGGCATCGTGACTGCTCCTTCAAGCTCAAGTTGTTTAAAAATAAAAGCCAAGGGCGGACCACAATGATGATCTCATCACGGAATGGAGGGGTTAATGAGGGGTCATTCAAGGCCACGAGGGGTTGTGTGAGATGTTACCCTATTACCCATACCCTCGGCGTTTACGGCCACTATTCGGAGGCTGTCCGTTGCAAATAGTGAGACCGTTCTGGAGCCCGGACCTGCATACGGGAAGACAGGGACTTCTAAACACTGCGTTCTGATTTGTGCAAACGTTACAAATCAATCTCACCAAGCAAAAGGCCCGTCTGCGGTTGTCGGTGGTTGTCGGCGGCTGAAAACCCCAGGGCGGAAGAAGAGGCGGGTGGATGACACCCTATTGTCAGCTCATCTCCTACCGACACTCTGTGGCTGCGAAACGCGTCCGTTTTGCAAGCCAAGACAAGGTGAGCATGTGGCTAGGAGTTTGTGTCACAAACGACTTCCTCCGGTGAGATGACGAATTCGGGGAGGCTTTCTGTTTGCTCGCTTCTTGTCTTAGGCGGATGCTGCACAACCTCAAGGATGAGGAGTTGACTAGGCAAGGGAGGGAGGGCAGCCTGTCAGGCAGCGTCGGCGGCACTCGTGGGCTCTCGGCGGAAGAGGTGTATATCGAAGTCCACCACCCGGACCGGCTACCTCCTCGACCTAGAATCGCCTGCTCGTGACGTAGGTATTTGTGGGCATAGTGGTACCTTCCAACACCAAGACAAACCACTCACTAGCTCTGCAACTGATGTACTTCGTAGGCTTGGCTATTTGGTGGCATGCCAACACACTCTCATTGTTCGGCGGGCATCAAGACGTCAACCGTAGTGATGATGGGATGATCGAGAGAGTGCTGGCCGATCCTGTGATCCCCCGATCGAATTTCCCTTTCCGAGATTCCCATGTGCTCTAGACCTCGGTGCAAACGGCCAGTCGCCACAGTCACCGAGAGGTCCGTAAACCCGTTTTCTCGATCGTGCTCGAAAAGTTTCCTTCGTGTAAGTCATCGTTCAGCACCGAATTTTTCTCGATTGGCCAATCAGAGGGGCCATATGGAGCCCGATCTGTACTAGCGCGGATGTCGTGATCGGTCTTCGTGCCTCAACACCAAAGGTCAAGGGCGTCCAGGGCGGGATTGGCAAATTGCGCAATCGCCGCGAAAGCTTTGAAACCTGCCCCCTCGACCGGGTTATGCCATAATGGCCCGTTTTTGTGTGGGCTGCGCGACCAATACAAGGCCGCGGTTTATAGTTTCTTCCTGCTTTTGCTTAGACAAGACAGTAACTCCCTCGCCGTAGGGAGAAAGGGTACCATTTGCCATAAGCCACCAAAACCCTTTCTCCGTTTGCCGAAAGTTGTCGAAGGAGGGCTGCTTGATAAACCGCTTCTGCACTGTCTCCTGCATTTGTAAGGCAACCGCCGTCCGTTTCTCCGCTGCGTGTGCGTCCTCTCTCAAACCATCCCCTTTATTTGGACCCCCGGCCCCCCCCTCCTTAAACTCTCGACAACATCCGGTAACCAACATCACCCATCCGTTGTCGAGCCCCCCTGACTCGAAGACTGTTTTGCTTGAACATAACTCCCGCCCAAGAAACAAAGTCTCTCTCCCCTCAACGTCTCGTAGCCCACTTCAACATGGATTCCGTCCTTCACACACAGACGTCCTCCCAGAGCTCATCCCCTCGCTTGAGGCCGGTGGGTGACGCCAAGTTGGACGACAATGCTTCCGTCGACTCGGGGGTCGACTCGGGATTCGCTTCCGCTTCGGCCTCGACCGCATCCCTGCCTCAGGTGGCGTTCACTAAGGTACACCTCAAGTACCTCAACAAGCAGCTAGAGTCTATGCACCCAATAGACATCCTCCGCTTCGTCAAGTTGCTCTTCCCCAACCTCTACCAATCAACCGCATTCGGGCTCACCGGCCTCGTGACCCTCGACATGCTCTCCAAGATCAACGAAGAAAATCCGTCGTCAACCCCGGTTGACCTCATCTTCCTCGACACCCTTCACCACTTCCAGGAGACGTACGATCTGGTTGATCGTGTGCGGGCCCGCTATCCCAACGTCAAGATCCACAGCTTCAAGCCCGACGGTGTAGAGACCGCCGCCGAGTTCGACAACCTGTACGGCGAGCGTCTGTACGAGACTTCGTCCGAGCTCTACGACTGGATCGCAAAGGTGGAGCCGCAACAGCGAGCTTACACCGACCTCGGCGTCGCTGCCATCCTAACAGGCCGCCGCCGCTCCCAGGGCGGCCAGCGTGGAGAGATGCCCGTCATCGAGATCGACGAGGAGCGCGGCGGCATCGTGAAGATCAACCCCATGGTCAACTGGTCGTTCAGCGATGTCCAAGGGTACATCCGTGAGCACAACGTGCCCTATAACGCCCTGCTCGACAGGGGTTACAAGTCCATAGGCGACTGGCACTCGACCAGTCCCGTCTCCGAGGGAGAGGACGAGCGTGCCGGCCGCTGGAAGGGCCAGTCCAAGACGGAATGCGGCATCCACAACAGCAAGAGCAGGTACGCGCAGTACCTGGCAGAGACGGCCGCCCGGGAGAAGGGCGAACAGCTCGCCGCAGCCCTTACTCAGGTCGAGCAGGAGCGGAGGGTCGAGGTCGAGGTGTCATCGTGAGATCAAGCCGAAGACGATCCACGCGCGCATAAAAAGGAGTTCGGCGGGGAGGATGGCGATTTTATCATGACCTGCATCTGCATCGGTTGGCTTTTTGGGGAGTTTTTCAATCCATTCGGCGTTTAGAAGGGGTCGGCGTTTCTGGGTGGCCTCGCACGAGATGGCCACTCCTTTTCTCCATCGCCGCGATACGTCCCGGCTTCTTTTGCTGCATCCTAGCTATAGGCTTCTTATACAGTTAATTGACAAGACATTAGAATCAAAGGTCCGACTTATTCGCTGTTGACATTGTTGAATGTGGAGTCGAGGACGATGCTTGGGTTGCGATGCTTGATTGGGCGGTGCGACGAGGAAACCCCCCGCGACAGGCGCCTTGTATTTGGTCCCGAGGCTTGCTCTCGATACTCGGACACCTTGCGCGGACGATGCAAGGGAGTCATGTTGGAAGTTTGGGACAGACAATGAATGTTCGAGTATGTAGTCTGAATCTTGAGCCGCAACTGGCCCTAAGGTCGGTCACCAGACTGAGGGGTACGGATACTCGGCTTCTAATTGGCCACCAACGGCCGATGGCCCCTTTTCCATTGCGTCGCCCGATATTTTCCCCGTTCGGGTCCCTTCCCGGTCGCCGGCTGAGCGTTGCTCTTTTCGACATGGGCGATCGTCGATGACAAAGCCATCATTGTTCCCGCATTTGACATTCGATAGGCAAGATTGACTGGGATCCGTCTTGCACTTTCTTCCAAGGGCTCTTTCTCTCTTGGGGATAGGAGGTGCCTCCGTCGGAGGCTATTGGTTCTACTATTAGTCTGGTCGTCCGCGGCCTGTACGTTTTAGTTAATGGTGCATATATCTTTAACTGTGTCAATAGGTAGTTAAGTTTGGATATACGAAGCGTTGTGGTACGGAAACAATCTATTGGATAAGAGCGCCGTCCTCCCCATGACAGTAAATATAAACAAAGACGCCTGATCATACGTGAATCCGGTCACATTATGACCATTATCCAAGAGGTTAGGCCCCGTACAAATACAATACAATCACTCTGCGGCCTTGTCATCACCGTTCTGCTCATCTAAACCCTGTCCTGTTTCGGAAGCCTGCCCCTCGATGGCTGCTGCGGGAGCCGGAGAGTTTTCCATAGCGTCCTTCATTTCCGGTTCGGGTTCAGCCTGCGACTCCGCAGTGGGGATCGCAGCAGCTGCCGGGGTTGCTTCTTCGCTAGAAACTGCTGCTTGGCGATCTAACTCACGCTCTAGGCCGCCGAGCAAGTCTAGCCCGTCATCGCCGCCCGCGGCGGTTGGGGCGGTTGGCGGCGCGGGCTCCTCGGGATTCTCCGTGGGACTGGCCTGTGCCTCGGTTGTTGCGGCGGGCTGTTCTACTGGCGGGGCGATTTCTTGCTCGGCCGGGGGAGGTGCGTCTACTTCTGGCTCCTCTGGCTCCTCTGCCGCCTCTGCCGCCTGCGTTTCCGGGACGGGTGGCGCAGGGGCAGGGGATGGTGATTTATGTTCGGATGCGGGTGCTACTGCTAGAGGCGCTGCGCTTGGCATCTCGGGCACAACATCTGAAATGTTGGCTTCTGTTGGAACATCGGCGACTTCCTCCTTGACAGCGTCTAGCATAGGCTCGTCGGCCAAATTGCTGCTGACATCCTCGCTAGGTGGCTGCGGACCGGACGGTTCGCCCATTCCCGGGGCGGAAGATTCGCCGAGGCCCGAATCGATAGGCTGACCCTCGGTGCTGCTCACCGCAGCCGCCGTTTCCGTGGGGGCTGCCTCCGTCGCTGCATCTCCAGACTGGATAGTTTCTTGGCCAGCCGCCGAGAAGGTATTAATGTCGGGAGGTTGCGAGGACTGAAGAGTCGGCGAAACCAATGGCGAGGGACCAGTTGGCGAGGGAAGGACCACATTTTTCAATGGGCTACCTTCGTGCTTATGCAACATAAGGGGCGCCGGTGGGCCAAGGTGCAACGGATCTCCTGAAGGCGGTTGGAAGCTGGTGCTCGGGTCGACTTCCTGCTGGACAACCTCGTCTTCTAGCTTCTGCGTGGTTGGCTCAATCGGTTCCGGCGCATAAGCATCCTCCATTTCCTGGTCGCGGTCCTCACGTTGCTCTTGATCGGTACTGGTATCCATCATGGAAGACTCATCGCGTCCATCATCGTCGCCCCGGTCGTCGCTTTCCCCTCTCTCAACTTCACCCTCTTCGGCCTCGTCGCCTTCTCCTTCCTCGCCTTCTTCATCGTCTGACTGCATGGCCGAATTGTCCGCCATCTCACTATCCTGGTTCACAACGTCATCGTTATTATCTTCGACCTTGGTTCCCTGAGAAAATGTCAGCACTTGTTCCTGTTTGGCCACGAGGTTCCTTCGTTGGCTATCACTCACATCGGGGCCTTGGGTTTCTGGTTTGATATCAGTGGTACTCGGAAGGTCGGTCCCTTCCTGTGCTGGGCGAGTACTAGGAGGTAGAGGTAGCTTGCCCTTCTTTCGACCCCGGCCTGGTCCCTTGGCCTTCCTCTTTGGAGGCGGGGGTCTT
>Ga0164242_10004248_pt1 | contig 16119 bp, 14 predicted proteins | sample OricomgcompostMG_FD_108783 | JGI IMG/M metagenome (GOLD analysis project Ga0164242, IMG submission 108783) | Miracle-Growth compost microbial communities from Emeryville, California, USA - Original compost - Miracle growth compost (MG) ... | reverse complement strand
GGGAGAGGGCGCGAGCTGCATACGTCATCACGACGCGGCTGGACAGCGACGACGCGATCGCCTGTGAGTATGCCGGCGCCATCCAGGCAGAGTTCGCCCACCAGGATCTGCTGTACCTGTCGTTCCCGCGCGGGCTGCAGATCGACCGGGCCGGCACGGTCTACCGATACACCTATCCGTCCGGTCCGTTCATCTCGTTGATCGAACGCCGGAGGGGCGACGCCCTGCCGCGCACCGTGCTCGCAGCTCCCGGCCGTCACCGGGAGGTTCGGCGTCTTGGGCCCCTGCGCGAGGTGCAGTCACCGGCCATGTGGCTGCAGCTCGTCCATGACGGCAACATTGCCAACAGCGTGCGCGGCGTGCGAGTCGATCCGCGTGCGCTTGATCGTTTCGAGCTGGAGATGGGTGAGCCGCCGAGACTCGGCCCCGTCGCGCACCGACGGGCCCAGGCGACGTCCCTGGCGCGACTCGTGCGCTTCTGGTCACGCAATCCGTACTACGCGGCGCAGTGGCTGGACGCGATGACGGACCGGGTGCGAGGCACGCACACGAAACCGCGCACGGCGTCGACGGGTCCGGCCCTGGTGCGGATGGCGCGGTCAGTAGGATTCACGGCGTGGAGGCAAAGACGGACCGGGCGCGGGTCGACTTCCTGACGTATTCGAGCCGGAGCGGCTCGACCTTTCTCGCGAAGAAGATCTCGGAGACCTTCGGAGTCCTGATGGTGCCCGAGCACAGGATAGGGTTTGACCTGGTGCTGGCGTCCGATTCGGCGGTCGAGCCTGCGGTAGTTCTTGAGCGTGCCCGTCGAGACGAGCAGATGACCTGGGTGAAGGAAGCCGACTGGCATGAGTTCCTCGACGCGGGGCCAAAGTCACCTGCCGACGTGATGCGCTTCATCGGCGAGGTATATGCGCGGGACATCGGTGCTGACACCGGGCTTGATCAGGTACACAAGCTGGGAGACATCCTGCACCTGTGGACGCATGTCCGTCGGCACTTTCCGGACGCGCACGCCATCAACCTCGTGCGCGATGGTCGGGCCGTCGTCAACTCCATGCTGCACACGCCATACCCATATCCCCGCTACCCGGGCGAGATGATGGCACAGGGCGATCTGTGGAAGTGCGCCTCGATATGGGCGAGAGATATCGATGTCGCTCAACAGGTCTCCACGAACTTCCCAGGCAGCGTCTTCACCGTGCGGTACGAGGACCTGCTCGCCGACCTCGAGAGTGAGATGGCGCTGCTCGAAGGGCACATGAACTGGAACCGGGCGCCGGGCAGCGAGTTCCGTGTCGCACAGGCCGAGCAGAGGATTCATCGCCTTGCAGATCGAGAGCCGCAAGCGGCGCGGTCCGAGGCCTGGAAGGTGGAGCTGACCGCAGACCAGATCACGCTGATCGAATGGCGCGCCGGCTCCGCTCTAGAACGTCTTGAGTATCTGGAGCATGTGCCGGGCGTCGATAGCTGCGCTCTCTCGGTCGCCCGGGGTTATGTAAAGCACGTCTCCACCCAGTTTCGTTCCGTCTGGCCGCGCGTGCGGGCGCTGGGCACGGTGGCAGAGATCAGGCGCAGCCTCCGGTACCGGGCGGCCAGGCGCCGCGGAAGGTCTGACGCTTTCTAGGACGCCTTGACCGGCTTCCGCTCCTGAGCAGGCGCAACACGTAGCGATCTGGCAAAGGGAGAGAGGTCCCGGCGCTTGATGATTCGAAGCATCTCCATCGCGGAGCTGTCGAAGTCCAGAACGCCGGCGCGATCCATGGCGGCATGCCGCCGGACCCGGGTGAGGCTTCCCTGCTGCTCCACGTCGGAGGCGAAAGACTCAAAGTCCAGATCAGTGTCCAGGTATGGTCCGGGCAACCAGTCGAGTCCATCAGGCGGGTAGATGCCTCGGCTCCTGCGGTAGGACTCCCGGTCTGGGAAGAAGAACCCCATCGGGCGATCGAGCTTGAGGAAATCCGTCATGACACTGGACATGTCGGTGATCAGTCCAGAAGCTGTGCCCAGGAGGCTGTAGAGCGGTACATGCTCCGATTCCAGGGTGTCGTCATCGATGAAGATCGCGCCAGTCGCGTTCCGTGCGACCGGGTCAAAAGGATGGGGCTTCACCACGGTCTGGATTCCGCGGCCCGCGAGCACAGCGATGCCTCGCGAGATGCGCTTTGCGAGTTCTTGATCGATGTCGATCGCGCCACTGTCGGTGTGCGACCGCATGGTCCCAAGACTCTTGGCGGTGCGATACGACGGCATCCAGAAGACGAACGGGCGAGTCGGATCGATTCCCAGAAGGGACAGTTGGTCGGCAGAACACGGTCGCGTCATCTGGTCGAATCGGGGGTATCCACTCAGCAACACGTCCTTTGGCTCAAGACCTGAGACGCTTGCACAGTATTCGCCCCACAGCCGTGTACCGCCCACGACGTAGCTTGTGGCGGGAGTCTTCATTCTCCGTTCGGGGAAGAAGGTTGTGCGCGTTGGCTTCAGGCCGGCACCATGCCACAGGTTGATGATGGGCTTACGACCGGATGTCGGTGGCTCGCCGTAGACGCCGTGCGTGAAAAAGACCGCCTGCGCGGTGATGTACTTCCACATGGCGAAGGGGGAGCCTTTACGCGTGAGGACGACTCGACCGTCGTCCGGAATCCCCACGGCCGTGACGTAGGACCGGCTGGGTGCTTGAGCCCAGATGATCTTTCCCGGATACGCTGCGTGCAGGGCTCGAACCGTCTCGACGGCATTTCCTTCCGTCGGAGGAAATCCGGTCACAAACGCATGATTGCGGGCAGGGGTGAGAAATCGGCCTGCCTGCAGCAAGCGGGGGAGCACACGTCGTACGGCCACGAAAGTGAGGGCGCGTGTCGGGCTAGCCATTGAACATGTCTCGCTTTCCCTTGAGTCGAAGCTGGATGCCCTTTGCCAGTCCGCTCGGTGGGCTGTAAAAGAGTTGAAGCGCGGTGTGATGCAATCGGATAGGTAGTGGTTGGTCCTTGCCCCGCAATGCCGAGTGGTAGAACCTTCGAAGGTTGCGGTGCTGTGCGCGGCTGAGATCGTTATGCCACTTGGCACGGTACGCCTCGAGTGCTTCGGCTCGTCTCGCGCCGCGGGAGGTCAAATGCTCCCCGCTATGGCCGATCTGGTACACGAGAGGCTCCGGGACGACGGCGTAAGTCAACTGCTCTCGAAGCAGGCGGGCGCACAGATCGATGTCATTGGAAACTCTCAGACCCGGGTCGAATCCGCCAACTTGATCGAAGGCTTGGTGTCGAATCACGAAGTTACTTCCGGTCATCCCGGGATTGGGAAACAGTGCTCTGGGGAAGGTCATCGCCGGTCTCATCGAATTTCCAACGATTCTGAAGTCGCCCTTCTGGTGGTACGTCCAGCTGACGACGAAGTCCGATTCCGATGTCGACAGCAGCGACAGCATCTTCGCCAAATAGGTGGGCGCCCACTGGTCATCATCGTCAAGGAATGCCAACACATCGGCAGAACTCTTGGCAGCGCCCGCGTTTCGTGAGGCTCCGGCCGTACCGCCGCGCACTTCGGAGGTGTCCAGGTACATGACGGGGTATGGCGCTGTCGACCCAACGCGATCGACCACCTCACGAGCCTCCACACTTCCGAGATCATCGGAGACAATGACCTCATCCGGACACCTGGTCTGAGCAGCGATGGATGCAAGCGTCTCTCTGAGGAGCAGTGGACGATCGTGCGTCGGTACGACGCACGAGACACGGAGGTGGTCGCTCATCGATGGTTCACCGCTCATCCATGCGCGCCAGCTCGTCTGCGATGAAGTTCGCGGTGCCCTGGTCCTGTGGTGTCGTGATCTTGATGTTGTTCGGGTGGCCCGGCACCACCTTTGCGCGAACGCCGCAGTATTCGGCAACGAGGTCTGCGTCGTCGCTGGTGCGCGTGTAGCCGTCGCGAATGGCTGCAGCGTATGCCCGCTCAAGCAGCTCGCGGCAGAAGACGTGAGGTGTCTGTCCCAGCCATGACCGTGAGCGCTCCAGAGAGTCGTCGACGAACCCGTCCTCTGAGACCAGTTTCACTTGAACGGTCGACGGCAGGGCGAGCATGGCTGCGTCATGATCGCGCGCAGCATCGATGACTCGGTCGATCAGGTCCGCGGTCAGGAACGGCCGCACCCCGTCGTGGACGACAATGAGGTCCCCGGTGGTGGCGTCGAGTCCGTTCTTGGCCGACAGGTGTCGCTCCGAGTCGCCCATGGCATAGGTGATGGGCAGACTCGTCGCCTCGTCGAGGATCGCCCGATAGGTGGCGGCGTGCTCCTTGCTCACGGTGACCACTACTTCGTCGATCTGAGGGTGATCGAAGTGTTGCACGGTGCGCTCGAGGACGGTGCGTCCGCCGACGATCGCAAGCAGCTTGTTGCTCCCGAAGCGTGTTCCTTTGCCTGCGCAGTTGATGATCGCGGAAACCCGACCGGTTGTGCTCATCGCGCAGTCTCATTCCGCAATTCGGCCGCGAACGCGCTGATGCGTTCCTTCACCTGGCGCGCGCGCCACAGATACGGGCCATCACCTCCGAGCAGGCTCGCATTCCGGGTGGTCATGTCGCGCGTGTACATGGTGGCGTAGGGTGATTCGGGCTCTGGCGGCACCTGATTCGCGATCTCGATGCCGTAGCAGTCGCGCGCGACCTCCTCGTTCGTGAGAGGCTCGGTCGCAACGTTCAGCGTATCGATGCCGGCATGGAGTGCTCGTTCGATGAGAACCCACAGTTCCCGCGCGTCAAAGTACTGGAATGCCCGGTGCGGCACGATGTGCTCGACCCGGTAGTTGTTGGCTAGATCGAAGAGCACCCCCTTCTTCATGTTGTTGCCATACAGCTGGGGGAGCCGGACGATGAGAACGTCGCGTGCGGCTCGAAGGCGTTGCTCCATTCGGGCTCGGTTACGGCCGTAGGGGGTCAGGCCGTCGAGTTGGGGGATGACCTGCTCGTCGGGCGATCCTCCCCAGGGATACACACAAACTGTTGAGATCACGACGAGCTGGTGGGCGGCGGCGGCCAGCAGGTGGTCGACCAGCTGGTCGAGCTCGGCCTGATCCTCTTCTTCGTGCTGGTTGATCCGGAACGAGTCGGCGCGGCCGGCAGCAGACACCAGCAGGTCATAGGTCTTGCCGTCGAGGTCGGCGATGTTGGACGTGTTGTAGAGATCGTCGAATGCGCGCGACGCGTGGATGTTAGAGCCGACGAAGCCGGTGTGTCCGACCAGGGCTGTGCTCACGGGGAGGACTCCTTTGATGAGTGTGCGGCGCGGTTGAGAATGATGCTCAGCACCTCGTCGTACCATCGGCCTGCTCGGAGCGCGATCGAGTTAGTCGCCGCACGCATCTCGCTGCTGAACTGCTCATCGTGAAGGGATGCGACCTCGGTGGTGGCGCGGACGGCGTCGGCGGCGTTGCGCACGGCGAACGTTCGCACTCCTTCGTTGGTAGGTGAGAGGTATGCCATGAGGCCGAGCCGTGATGCGACGACGAATGCACCGTTGGATATGGCTTCCTGTGCGGACAGGCAGGCGGCCTCACCACCGATCGAGGGCACCAGGAAGATGTCTCCGGGCTTGATCCAGGCTGGTGTGCGCGGACCGTCGACCATCCATGGTCGCAGGGCAGGCAAGAGCCGCTCACGGTACCTGCTCTGATCCTGCAAGGGGGCGGCGCCGACGGCCACCTGGCAAGTCAGCCCGCCCTCTTCAAGCCTCGGGAAGATCTGTGGCAGCAGGTGCAGACCCTTGGAGCGGTCCGGGCGCGCGTAGCACTTGACGACGCCGGTTCGTCGGATCGTCGTACGGGCCAGCTCGCGAGCGCGGGTTCCGTCCTGCACCGAGAGCCAGCTGGGGATGAGTGCATCCTTCCGCAGCGTGGTCAGACCCGGTTCGACCGCAATGGCGACGTCGACTCGGCGGAGGAGTGCGTGCGTGAGCAGCTTCTTTGCCGGTTCGATCGGGTAGTTGTGCAGGATCGCGATGGTCTGCACGGGGTGACCAGAACGCCGCAGCCTGTTTGCTGTTCGCACGATGTCAGGCAGGGCGGCGTGGGCGTTGCAGACGATCGTCACCGCTTCGGGGGCGGTCACGGCGCACTGCAGCTGAGCGGACGAGTCGAAGTGATCGACCTCGGCGGGGGCCTTGATCTTGGCATATCCCTGCTGCGGCATGACAAGCGCCGTTGGTCCGTGGTCGACGCAGAGCTCTAGCAGCCGCTCGAGCACTACTTGACCACCGCCGCGATCCGTCTTGGGATCGAAGAAGGTGATCATGGCCGTCCCTGACTGTGCGGAGTGGCCGTCCGGCCCCGGTCGGACACGGTGGAACAAATCAAACCCAGACTCGCAAGGTTCTCGACGAACCTTGCGACATCGCCGACCAATGTTGTGGGATCGGTGCCGACCTGCTGCGCAATCTCGGTGGCGATCTCGTCTATCGTCCGGGGCAGGTCGAGGAGACACCAGATGTCCAGCGCAGAACCGTTGAGCACATAGGGGGTTGGACCGGCGGGCTCGTTGGTGCGGGAGAGATCGAGCACGGTGGTGCGGCCATCACGGCGAACTTCGGCGAGCCTGTCGGATCGACGCCAAGACTTCTTTGTGACCTCATGGGCACGTGCGACTTTCTGATCGTTCATCGCTGCCTCTGCCCGAGGCGCGCGACGCGGTTGTAGTGAGCGACCGACCAGGACGTCGACACTGCGCCCGGAAGCGCGAGGATGCCCCGGCCCAGGCGGGCGGCCCGCGCAAGCCACAGGTCTCGCGCGCGCGGTCCGACGTCAGGATGCAACCGACGGAACGAGTCGCCGGGAAGCAGTGCTGCCTGCCAGAGCAGCACCGGCTTTCGTCGCCAGGGCGCCCGGTGCAGGTCATGCACCCATCGGCTGGTCCCGGTGTTGTTGCGCCGGCGCAGCTCCCAGTCCTGCCACAGGAGCTCGTACTCTGGGTCGGCAGGGGGTCGCGGCGGCGTGATGCCCAGCCGCGTCAAGAGCGGTGCGAGGGTCTGAGCGGCACCGTCAGTCGTGGCGATGTGCCTGATGCGATCCCGCTCGTCGAGCGTCAGATCACGTTGAAGTGCGCGGACGAGATGCTCGAACTCGCTGATGTTGCGAGCGACCTGCATGTCGCGCAGCGCGTGGAGGGCCGTGGTGACCGCGGTTCCGGCTCTGTCGCACGCGGGCACGGGCTGACCCGCGACCTCGACGGTGGTGCGGTGCCTCCAGAGGTCGTCGAAGACGAGTTCAGGATCGGCCAACATGCCGGGAAACATGTGATGGACATCGATGTCGCATGGCCACTGGTCGTGCAGCATGGTCGTGGAGTGCATCTCGAGAATCCGCGGCGCCGGCGCGAGCTCTCGACGGCGCCATCCAACCGCCTCGAGTCCTGCGAGATACCGGTGGAAGTCGTCGGGGGCGACCCAGACGTCGACATCGCTGGATGTGCGGTGCGTGCGCAGATCGAAGGCCTCCGCAATCGGACCTTTCACAAAGAGCACTCGGCACCCCTTGTCCTCCGCGACCTTCGCCGCTAAGGCGTGGGCGAGCAGCACGCCGTCGGCGAGTGACAGCCCACTCGTCTGCATCTGCCCACTCCCCGGACTTGTCTCGTTGGACTGTGACGCGGTGGGTCCACCGCCCCGTCGAGTAGGCTAATGCACACCCCAAGGACAGTCTGCTCGCCCATACGCGGCGCCGAGTGAAGGAAGTGTGGATGTCGGCGTTGTCGTCGCTGCTTGCCAAGGCGGCCCGACAGGCGGCGAGGGTGGCACTGCGCGTCACCCCGACGACGCACATGGTGGCGGTCTACGGCTTTGCCGACGACGAGGAGAACTCGCTGCGCGTCGCCGCCGCGGCGGCGGCCGCCCTGCCAGACGGATGGCGCACGGTGCTGCTGTGCGACGACCCAGTCCACGCACGGACTTTGCTCGCAACTGCGAGCGGCCACGCGAGCTACCCGGTGGCGGCGCCCGCTGTGGTGCGCAAGGACTCGCTACGTGGCCTGGCCGCCTTCGTGCGCGCCCGTGGCTTCTTTTTCACCCACCCGATCTTCGGCGCACCTCAACCGGGGAGGCGGCGCCTCTTCGTCAATGTCGGACACGGGCATGGGCCGAAGGCACCCGATCACAAGGGAATGAGTGGTCGGCATCCCGCCGATGTCGCGTTGGTCAACAACGCACGGTGGGGCGGAGACGTGATCACGGTGCGAGGGCTGGCGCCGGGTGGTCAGATGGCTGTCCTCAGCAATCCTCGCGAAGATGCGCTGGTGGAGGGGGGCGACCGGGGGCGGCTGGCTGATCTGGGCATCGATCCCGGGCGACCGCTGGTCGCCTGGTTGCCCACCTATCGGCAGTCGATCACGATGCGCACAGCCAGTTGGCGGGACGGCACGCCCATCGACGAGGATGATGCTGCGACGGCTGCATTGAGTCGCATGCGGGAGATCGCCGAACGGGCGGGTGTCACGCTGGTTACCAAATTTCACAAGATGGACGGTCAGTCGCGCGCGTCGGTGACGTACGGCGTGCCGGTAGTGACACAACAAGACCTCGACGACGCCGACCTGAGCTTCTACCAGTTCCTCTCGCTCACCGACGGCTTGGTGTCGGACTACTCGAGTGTCTACGTCGACTACCTCACAGCGGATCGGAACGTCGGACTCTTCTTCCATGACGCTGACGCCTTCGTCGAGACGAGGGGTTTCAACCAGCCGGACTTCCGCGATGCCGCGGCGGATCTCATCTTGCGCGACGAGGGCGACATGCAGGGGTTCTTCGATGCGGTGTCGAGGCACGAGCAATGGCGGCGGCCTGCCCGTCGCCATCTCGCCTCTGCCATCGGACTGGCACGCCATGAGTACAGCGCGACTCTCGCGCTGCTGAGGTGTGCCAGCCTGCATGCTGAACGCAAGGGAGTGGATCTGCCCCTCGTGATGGCTCCAAGTCGAGGGACCGCTTCCCTGGCGACTGTGGGCGGTGTGCAGTGAGCGTCGGCTCCACGACGACGCCGTCGCGCGGTGTCCTCGTGCACGAGTGGATTGAGCAGCACGGGGGCTCCGAGAAGGTGCTCGATGCGATGGCCTCCACCTTCCCCGGAATCGACATGGTGTGCCTGTGGTCAAATGCACCAGATCGGTACGTCGGCCATACGGTGCGGCAGACCTGGTTGGCGCACACACCCATCCGGCGGAGCAAGGCGCTGGCGATGCCGGCTATGCCGCTGGTGTGGCGTCACCTACCAGGAGGCGACTACGACTGGGCTCTGGTGAGTTCGCACGCCTTCGCGGTTCAGGCACGATTCCGTGAGCAGCCCGTGCACCATCGCAAGTTCGTCTATACACACACCCCTGCGCGGTATGTCTGGACCCCAGAGCTGGACGAGCGTGGGAGCTCACGGGGAGTAAGAGCGGTGGCGCCCTTCTTCCGTGCCATCGATCGGCGTCGCGCCAAGGAGGCACACGCCATCGCGGCCAACAGTGCCTACGTGCGTCAACGCATCGCTCGAACATGGGAACGAGAAGCCACGATCATCCATCCGCCAGTCGACGTCGAGCGCATCCAGCAGGTGGACTGCTGGGCGGATCGCCTGAGCGACGCAGACAGGTCTCAGCTCGACGGATTGCCGGATCAGTTCGTGCTGGGGGTGTCCCGGTTCATTCCGTACAAACGACTGGATCTGGTCATTCGGGCGGGGGAGGCTGCCGATGTCCCCGTCGTGCTGGCAGGAGCCGGACCTGATGAGGCATTGCTGCGTGCCCAGGCCGAGCGCTGTTCAGTGCCCGTCCATTTCATCCGGCAGCCCAGCGACGAACTCCTCTACAGCCTGTACGAACGCGCCTGCCTCTTCGTGTTCCCCGCTGTCGAGGACTTCGGGATCGTGCCCGTCGAGGCGATGGCCTCGGGCACTCCGGTGCTATCGGGCGACACCGGAGGCGTCATCGAGTCGGTCGTCGATGACAAGACCGGGGTACACGTGCACGACTGGAACGATACGAATCTGGGCGATCTGGTGCAGCGTGCCGCGGACCTGGATGCGGAGGTCTGCCGAATCCATGCACGCGCATTCGACGTCGCACGATTTCAGAATGAGATCCGCTGCTGGATCGATCGCTCGTTGTGAACCTTCCACTGCGGGTGAGTTGCGTTGTGCCCACCCATGACCGGCCACAGCTGCTGGCTCGTGCCCTCGGGTCCGTCCTCGGACAGACCGCCTCTCCGTCCGAGGTGGTGGTGGTGGACGATCTCTCGCAGGACTCCGCCCGTCACGTGGTCGAGCAGTGCGCCCTCGGCAGCGCGGTGGAGGTGCACTACATCGCGGCCAAGGGCTTGGCGGCGGGCACCGCTGGCTCATCGCGCAACGTCGGAGCCAACCGCGCGACCGGGGAGCTGCTGGCATTCCTCGATGACGACGACGAGTGGGCGCCGGCCTTTCTGGAACAGGTCGTCGGCCGAATGGGAGGGCACAACGCGCAAATCGGTCTCTGCCACATCGAGTATCGCAAGGGCGCGCACAGCGTGCTGGGCATGGCCATGCAGGAAGGATTGTCGGCCAATGACTGTCTCTATAACCCGGGCATGACCGGGTCGAACCTGGTCGTGTGTCACGAAGGCTTCGATCGGATCGGAGGGTTCGACCCAGATCTCACCGTCGCCAACGACATCGACGCCTTGGTGCGGCTGCTGGACTCCGGCCTGACGTACACAGTTGTCCCTCAGGCACTCGTCACGAGGCACTCACACGATCTGGGGCATCTCACCGGAAAGGGCGAGCGCAGGGCGCTCGGCCTTGTCCGCTACTACGACAGGTACCGCCACCGGATGACCCTTGATCAGCGACGCATGATGCTGCGGTCCATTCATTCGGCGCGGCGCGGGCGAGAGCACCGACTCCACCAGCGGATGTACCACGCAGCAGCTCAGGCGGCGTTCAGTAGTCCGAGACAGTTCGTGGACATGTACCGCTTGCGATCCCGCCGCCTCGGGAGACTCTTCAACTAGCAACCAGTTGTGTCCGGGTCTCATGAGTAGGCCTAGAGTTGGCCAGGCCCTCGCGAGCGGCGAGGTCGTATGGAGGACACCATGAGTATCGGACAGCCCCCGGGCTTTTCTGTACAGATGACGCAGAGACCCCGTGCTCGTGTGATCGTGTGGATCCAGCGGTTCAGGTGAGGACTCGTGTGTCTCTCTCGGTAGCCCAGCTTGCGCAGGCCAAAAAGCTTGCCGGATTTGCCATGCTCCCGGCCATTGGCTTTCTGAGTTCCCTTGTCGTTCTACCAGTCATATCTGCGCGATTCGGGAGTACAGGGTGGCCATCTGTCGCGCTTGGAATGTCCATCGGAAGCGGTGCAGGAATCCTGAGCGAACTTGGTTGGGGCGTCAGTGGACCCATGCGAGTAGCGCGAGCCGCACCGTCGGCGGCTGCGCAACTTTATATGACGTCTCTCGTCACACAAGCCATGGTTGCTTTGCCGATGTCGATCGTTGCCGCGGCTATAGCTGCCGTCATCGCCCCGGCGTATGTCGCGACCTCGGCAATGATGGCTTTCGCCTCGTGCTGGGCGGCGTTGTCTCCCGCATGGTTCTTCGTGGGTACTGGGCAGCCGAGAAACATTATGCTGACAGACACAATCCCTCGCGTTGTGCTCTCGTTCGCAACTGCTGGGGCGATGTGGTTGCTGCGCGGCCCGCTGTGGCTCTATCCCGCAGGTCAACTGGTGGCCGTGGTCTTCGGACTCATGCTCGGCAAACGCCTCACCGGCGGCCGCCTGCGGCAGGTACGTCGATTCGGCGCGCGCCGGCTTCGACGAATAATGCGCTTCCAGATCACAGAGCTCCAGGGCAATGTTGCGAGTTCGATGTACATTGCTCTTCCGACAGCAATTGTGGGCGTGGTCAGCCCAGCGAGTCTGGGAGTCTTCTCCGCGGCCAATCGGCTCCAACGGATGCTTCTGAGACTCTTGAACAGTTTGCCCAACGCTTTTCAGAATTGGGTTGGTTCCGGCGGGACACCGGATCTCCGTCGTGCTAGAGCAATGCGAGCTGTCAAGATCAATGCCGCAGTAGGGGCATTGTGTGGCGCCGGATTTGCGGTGGCAGCACCGCTAGTGTCCGAAATTCTCTTTGCCGGCGAGTTCACCGTGGGGTACGAGCTCGCGGCGCTGTGCGGGGTGGTCATCTTCTCCACGCAGACGTCACGGGCCTCAGGACGCGTTGCCCTGGTCGCTTTTCGGCGTGTGGACATCTTGCGGACGAGCGCGGTCGTGGGAGGGTGCCTGGGCCTTGTGGCGGTCGTCGTCGGTGCACACTTTGCCGGTGCTGCGGGAGCCATGGCAGCGGAGGGTCTGGCAGAGATCAGCGTGCTCACCATCCAGTTGCGAGGACTACGCCGCATTCAGAGCGAGCGGAAGCGCAAAGCGACGAGCACCTACGGACTGTCGGCGGATGGCCGGCTCGACGGGGACTTTGGCACCGATCTTTGAACCCCCGGGCGACCAAGCAGTGGTTCGGTCGTTCTCGCGCCGTCCCGTACACTTGCCGCGGGACACCGAGGGCGGAACGTGAGCGACGTTGGTCGTGAGAGCGAGGAACGGGCAGATGCGACGACGTCGATCCGTGCAAGACCCGTGTACGGCAGGGTCCCCGGAGGGTCGCGTAAGGGTTGCCCCGTTCACCGTTCTGGGGTCCTGAGATGGCCCGCATCCTCTACGCCAATGTCCATGATCGTCATTACCCACGGAATCATCGGGTACGCACATTCTTGTCGGACCAGGGCCACGAAGTCGTCACCGACGACCGGGATGGCGCCTACGGGCTCGTACGAGGTTCCGCGCGCATCATTTATTCGGGCGTGCGGCGACGCGGCCCCTTCGACGTGGTGATCCTCTCGGAACTTGGACTGAAATTCGCTCCGGCGGCCTGGATCGTCGCGAAGCGGCATCGTGCGAGGCTCGTCTCGGACGCGTTCATCGGCCTTTACGAGAGCAATGTGGAGGATCGGAGTCGCACATCACCTGGTTCGGTTCGCGCGAGGCTCTACCGGGCCTTTGACCGATGGGCGGCGCGCACCTCGGCGGTCTGCCTCACGGACACCGTTGTCCGGCGCGATCGCATCATCCGGGACGGTGCACGGCGCGTCGTCGTCCTTCCTGTCGGGGCGCCGAGTTGGGCGCACTTCATGCCACGACACGCCACGTCCGACTGTGTGCACGTTCTCTACTATGGCAACTACATCCCGCTTCATGGCCTGCCGTATGTGGTGAAGGCGATCGCTGCGCTCCAAGAGCCTCAACGTTTCCGATTCACCTTTGTCGGAGAGGGGCCCGCGCGTCCGGACATTGAGCGCGCCGCACGCCGGGCCGGAGTCTTCGATCTGATTAGTTGGCAGGATTACGTTCCGCCACACGAGTTGGCGAGGCTCATCGCCGACTCTGACGTCGTCCTCGGTGTGTTTGGGACATCTCCAAAGGCAGCAACAGTGCTGGCGAACAAAGTGTGGCAGGGGCTGTCGGCAGGCCGCTACGTGGTCACGAGGGAGTCGGAAGCACTCGACGAGATACTCCCTCTGATTGAGCACACACAGTTGCGGGTCGTTGACCCGTATGCCACAGAATCGCTGACGAAAGTCCTCGACGAACTAGCTTCCTCCGTCACATCCAATCCGCAGAGCTCTGTTTTTCCCGACAGTGAGAAGGCGCTCGAAGGCTACGTCGAAAGCATGTATGACGACTTGAATGTCGCACTGACAGAGATCACCTCGCAATGATGGGTATTCGAGCGCAACAGGCTGAGATGCAGGCGACTGTCGAGGTCAGGTCATGCTGAACTTTGTTTTCTTGCCGATATTTTCAGCGATTGTGGGGTTTCTCGTCATCGCATCCAGGGCGGAACGCGCGCGTGGGCGTGCTGTCGCCCTGGCCACGGTGCTCGTAGTGGTTTGCGGTAACAACCCGTCCGGGCTCTGGCAGGGAGCGTTTGGCGGAGCTGCGATCGCCCTGATTCTTGGTCACCTCGTCGGCGACCGCATCGAACCTCTGCGACAGCGTGCATGGGCGGCGATTGCGGTGTGGTGGGTGTATCTAGGGGTCTCGGCGGTATTTTTCGCGAAGTCCCTTCCGTTCAGGCACAGCATTGTGGAGGTGCCGGTCCTGATCCTCCTTGCGTGGACGGTGACACGGATGCGGGCAGACGACTTCCAAGTGGTCTGGAAGACAATGGCCGGTCTCGGTGTGCTCGAGGTCGTGTGGGGCGTCCGCGACGCTCTGACGAGAAGCTCCGTGTGGGGCTATGATGCCGGACCCAATCTGCTTCCTGGGATGGGAAGCCTGCCGCGGGTGGGAGGTTCGCTCTATCACCCCATCGTCTACTCGATGTTCCTCGTCCTCTGCTTGGTCATTGTGTGGTCGAACCCACTGAAGATGCCGCAGAGGCTGCGCCTTGTGCTTGGGGTTTCCTACATCGCCGGCATCGCTCTGTCCGGTTCTCGTAGCGGATTCGCTGCCGCCGCGATTGCCGTCGCAGTGCACGTCCTGCTCACTCTCGACTTCACCCGTTGGGTACGCAACTTGTTCGCGCTGGTAGTTGCGTCAATCGCTGGTTGGATGGTCCTGCATAAGCAGGTCGCCGAGGTGTGGGTGAAGCTGCAGTCATCGACGTCGTACACCCAGCGCACGTCGTCACTCTCAGGCTTTCGCCCTCTGCTCGAGCGGCACGGGCGCGATGAGTGGTTTGGAGTCGGCTTCGGCCACCAAGGTCTGTTGTACGAGCAACATCTGCTCTACAGCGCTAATGGCAGCATCACCGTGGACAACATGCTGGTATATCTCCTGGGGACGATGGGAGTGATCGGCGTGCTCCTGTTTCTTGCATGCGGCCTGTGGGCATGGCTGTCCTCGGACAGGCTCGGTCGCACCTTGATCGTTGCTGTGGCAGCGTATTTTTTCTCCTTCGATGTGTTGACGTGGGTGAACTGCAGCTTTCTGCTCACGCTTGTCGTCGCGCTCGGCGTTGTGGGCAAAGCGCTGCCGGCGCAGGCGGTCGAGGTCGCCGATCGTGCGGGGGGCCAGGACACAGATCGCCTCACCGCCACCCGCGCTAAAGAGCCGAGTCGGGCGATTCCGCTCGGCCCGCGCTGGCCCACCGGATAGGCAAGAAGTCAAGCGTCTTCCCATATATCACGAACGACGAGTGGCACGGTGAAATATTCGCTACCATGTGCGACGGGCTGGCGTGGCGCGTCGCGCGGGTCGGAGAACTCATCGTCGGGAGGATCCCATCGGGATGGTCGATATCGATCGGTCGAGTCCCGCCGAGCCGTCGGCCGTATCAACAGCCGCACAGCGATTCTTGGCGAGGCCCCCACGCGCGCGGGAGGGGCACGCCCCGTGGCGCCATCGGATCTTCATCCGGATGTTCGTCCTCGATCTCGTCCTGGTGTCCGCCTCCGTCCTGGCTGCGATGCTCATTCGCTTCGGGGTTCCCGCCGACGTCGACAACTGGGGTCCGTCGACCCTGAGCTACCAGGCTCTCTCTGTCTCGTTCGTCGTCGCCTGGATGATTGCTCTGCAGGTCTATCAGACCTACCGACCGTCCCTGCTCGGCGTCGGCATGGACGAATACCGCGTGGTGCTGCGCGCCACCGCCGCGGTCTTCGGGCTCTTCGCGATCGTCTCGATGGTCTTCAAGTTCGACTACTCGCGCGGCTACTTCGCCATCGCCCTGCCCCTGGGGACTCTGTGTCTGCTGGTCGGACGGGCATACAACCGTCGCGTCCTTCTCGGGTGGCGGCGCCGTGGCGTCGGCACCGACGGTGCCCTGATCGTGGGCAGCCCAGTGGAGGTGCGGCACGTTGCCGCGGGGATCGCCAGGCACCCGGACTCGGGATACCAGGTCCTGGGGGTCGCAACCGACGGTGACCCAGGGGAGTTCGAGCTCGCCGACGGCGAGTGTGTGCCCGATCTCGGGACGATCGCCGCACTGCCCGACCGGCTCGGCGACCTGGGCTATCGCACCGTCATCATCGCCGGCCAGAGCCTGGTCCATCGCAAGCTGCTACGGCAGTTCGGATGGGCCATGGAGGACGGTCACCGCAACCTGGTGGTGGCCAGCGC